>PDWJ01000122.1_pt1 | contig 109758 bp, 96 predicted proteins | sample 1430881 | NCBI WGS metagenome assembly PDWJ01 (sample SAMN01162460, study PRJNA174530) | Oral metagenome, whole genome shotgun sequencing project. | biome: Marine environment; feature: Marine mammal; material: Swab sample of the gingival sulcus; isolation source: swab sample of gingival sulcus... | reverse complement strand
CAGGCAGACCGCCCATTTTGTCGGTGAAGCCAATTTCATCGATTTTCAGCTGGCCATGACGCTCTTTCCCAATCTGGAAAAAACCATTGATGCTGCCCAACGAAAAAAGGCCTGTACGGTCATGATTCGTCCGGAGGATTTTTCCCTGGAGGCACCGACCCGCACGCTTGGCATCGGAACCATCATTGATGTCCTGTTCCAGGGCGAGTTTACCGAGTTACATGTACAGGCCGAGGAAGCGCCGGCGCTAAAAGTGAGAACCCATTCGCATACGCCTTGGACGGTTGGCCAGAACGTGGCGCTGCGACCCCATTATGGCTGCCTCTATGACGGTGAAGATATGTTGATCGCTTGCGTTGCGAACCACCCGATGCAAACGCCGGGGCCTGAAAATTCCACCAGAGCAAAGCAAGAGCTCCTCTGAATTGAGAATCAAGTCGTCTTGGATTCAACAACGCCTTTAAATTTCTCTCCCGACGTTTTACACTTTTTTCTTGACTCTTCAAGAACGTTGTTGCGTATCGTCTCCTCACGCAACAGGGTTATAAGCTGCAATATGCCAAGACAAGATGAGAGAGGCTGTGCGCCCTCCTGTGAATTAAAAAGGACATTCGAGATGAAATTTGTCAAATATCATGGTCTGGGAAATGATTATATCGTCATCAATCCGGCAGACCTTGAACGGAATTTGGATGAACAGGCGATCAAAGCGATCTGCCACCGTAATTATGGCCCGGGTTCAGACGGAATTTTACTGGGCCCTTTTGAATCGAAAACATGCGACTTCAGGCTGCGCATCTTAAATCCCGACGGCAGCGAAGCAGAAAAAAGCGGTAATGGGCTGCGAATTTTTTCTCGGTATCTCTGGGACCAAAAGCTTGTCGGCACTGAAGCTTTTAGCATCGAGACGCTGGGAGGCCAGGTTAAATCCCACGTGTTTGCCGACGGCAAAATGGCAACAGTCGATATGGGACATGTCAGCTTCAAGAGCAGCGACATTCCGGTCAAAGGTCCGTTGCGTGAGGTCTTGAACGAATCACTTGACGTCGACGGCCTAACACTGAGCTTTTGCGCTGCCACAATCGGAAATCCGCACTGCGTCGTGCTATGCGATACGATTTCCGCTCAAGACGCCTGCAAATGGGGGCCCTTCATTGAGACCGATTCGCGTTTTCCCAACAAAACAAACGTCCAGTTTATGAAGATTCAGGATCGGAAGAACATTCAGATTGAAATCTGGGAGCGCGGAGCCGGCTATACGCTGGCTTCAGGCAGCAGCAGCAGCGCAGCCGCAGCAGTCGCCAACAAGCTTGGCTTCTGTGATTCCGAAATTTCAGTCCACATGCCGGGCGGAACACTTCAGATTTCGATTCACGATAATTTTTTTATCACGATGACTGGCCCTGTTGCCAAAGTGTACGAGGGGACGGTCGACAACGAAGTCTTTGAACAGAGTCTGATCTAATTCAGGAGAGCGACAGGATTCAAAGAAAACAAGACTCCTTTCCTTGTTACAGGGATCGTTCGACAAGCAGGATACCGTGACAGCGAAAGCGGCATTTTCAGGCTCCTGAACGGTCCCAGGAATCTTTCCGTGTGTTCTGTGGCTCAGATTTCAGCGGATTATGGCAGAAAAAAATTTACCCTTTTCATACGAGCACTTGCAAGAGATTATCAAAAAGCACCCGACGCCTTTTCATATATACGATGAACACGCAATACGGGAGAATGCGCGGCGTTTACTCAGAGCCTTTGCCTGGAATAACGGCTTTAAGGAATATTTTGCCGTCAAAGCGACACCGAACCCGTTTCTCCTGAGCATATTGGCGGAAGAAGGTTTTGGCACTGATTGCAGTTCGCTGCCAGAGCTGATTCTTTCCGAAAAATCCGGGATTATCGGGGAAGAAATCATGTTCTCCTCCAACGACACCCCGGCGCAGGAATTTGTGAAAGCCAAGGCACTCGGTGCAATTATCAACCTGGATGACATCAGCCACATCGATTTTGTCGAAAAATATTGCGTCGGGCTTCCAAACGTCCTCTCGTTTCGCTATAACCCCGGGAAGCAGCGCACTGGCGGTTCGATCATCATGGGAAATCCGGAAGATGCCAAGTACGGCCTGACCTTTGAACAAATTTTTGAAGCATATACACTCGTTCGGGATCGTGGTGTCGAACGTTTCGGCCTGCACAGCTTCATTAATTCCAATGAACTGAACTCGCAATATTTCATCGATTCTGCCATCATGCTCTTTGATCTGGCGATCGAGCTGTATCGCAGGCTAGGCATCAGAACCGAATTCGTCAACTTGAGCGGCGGCATCGGCATTCCCTACCGACCGGATCAGGACGCCGTGGACCTGGAGTTCGTGAGTGAAGGAATACATCGAGCCTATGAAGAAAAGATCACGGCAAACGGGCTGGCGCCGATGAAGATTTTCATGGAATCCGGCCGCATGATCACCGGACCTTACGGCTGCCTGATTTCAAAAGTCCTGCACATGAAACACATTTATAAAACCTACGTGGGGCTGGATGCCTGCATGGCAGATTTGATGCGTCCTGCCCTCTATGGCGCATATCACCATATCACAGTGGTGAACAAACAGGAGCATCCGCTGACAAACGTCTATGATGTGACCGGATCCCTCTGCGAGAATAACGATAAATTTGCCATTGACCGCAGACTCCCGGAGATCGAAATCGGCGATATTCTGGCGATTCACGACACCGGCGCTCACGGTCACGCGATGGGCTTTAATTATAATGGCAAACTGCGGTCTGCAGAACTCCTGCTGCGGGAGAATGGCGAGGTCCTGGAAATCCGACGGGCCGAAACGATCGATGACTATTTTGCGACCCTGGATTTCAATCGCATCAAACAGCTTCGGGCGTGAAACTTACACGCCTCGAGCTCCCTTCGCGTCTTCGACCGTCGTCTGTCCACAGCTCAAGCGGGCCAAAACAAATAATTCTGACACTTTTTCGCTTCATTCGACAAGCGCTGAACCAGCGCAAAAGCCCTCAGGCCGGCAAAAGTTTCGCGCCCGCGTTCCACATGTCCTGATTTCAGCATTCGCTACAAGACATCGTCCATTGAATACAGTCCCGGTTCCTGTTTAACGAGAAAGCGGGCGGCTTTGACGGCACCGACAGCAAAAAGCCTGCGGGAGTATGCTTTGTGAGAGATTTCAATGACTTCATCCGTACCGGCGAAAATGACGGAGTGCTCGCCGACAATGGTCCCGCCGCGCACAGAATGGATAGCGATCTCCTCCGCTTTGCGTTTCGTGTCTTTTCCCTTGCGCCCAAAGGTGTAATATTTACTGCTATTCAATTCTTCATTAATCGCGTCAGCGATCATATAGGCCGTACCGCTCGGAGCATCAAGCTTGCGGTTGTGATGCCGCTCTATCAGCTCAATATCAAAATTATCCGTCAAGACTGCGGCGGCCTGCCTGACCAATTTCAGCAGCAAGTTCACGCCCACCGACATATTGCCGGAGTGTAGGATCGGCACGCTTTCAGCCACGTCTTTCATCCGGGCATGAATCTCCTCATCCAATCCCGTGGTACAGATAACTGCGGGTGTTTTACTGCGTTCTGCATAGTCCAGCAGCGACAGTATCAACGTATGGTGTGAAAAATCTATAATGACATCACTGGCAATATTGACGTCATCAAACGATGTAAAAATAGGAAAGTTCGCGACGCCCTGCGACGGCATACCGTCCACGCCGATTAAGGTGATATCTGCTCGTTCGTATAAGATCTCTGTGACGATTTTTCCCATGTGGCCGTAACAACCGCATAGTAATACATTTAGCATAACAAGACCTCTTTTCTAGTGTGCTGCCTGCAAAATGCGCAGGTGCAGCCTTTGCAAGTTAATCCAGCAAACCGTAAGCCCGTAATGCCCTTTTCAAGCGCAGAAGATTTTGCTCGTCCATCTCGATCAGAGGCAAACGAAGCCGGCCGACCTCCAGGCCCATCAAATTCATCGCCGTTTTCACGGGAATGGGGTTAGTTTCGCAGAACAGTGCATCAATTAACGGTTTCATGCTCAATTGCAATCTTCGGGCTTCCTCGATATTTCCATTCAAACAGGCTTGCGCCATGTCGTGTGTATCCTTGGGCGCGATATTCGCCGCGACTGAGATCACTCCGCTCCCACCGAGGGACATCAAGGGGACGACCATATCATCATTTCCAGAATACATGGCAAAGTCCTCGGGAATGAGCCGCGCAATTTCCGCGACTTGAGCGATATTGCCGCTTGCTTCTTTGACAGCGCGGAGGTTTTTATGCTTTGCCAGCACTGCGATGGATTCCGGCAGCAGATTGACTCCTGTTCTGCCTGGAACGTTATACATAATAATCGGAATATCGACTGCATCCGCAATCGCGGTAAAACTGGCGATCAATCCCCGCTGAGTCGGCTTATTGTAGTAAGGAGTAATACACAGCAGACCATCCGCCCCCATATCTTGAGCATGCCTGCTCAACTGTACGGCATACGCCGTGTCATTACTGCCGCTCCCGGCGATCACCGGAACCCGCTTGTTGACGGTCTCAATCGCGCACGCAACAGCTTCTTTATGCTCGCTGTCCGATAAGGTCGGCGATTCACCGGTTGTCCCGCAGACAATAATCGCATCGCTTCCCTCTTTGATCTGCCATTCAATCACGTCGGCAAATTTACTGCAATTAACGGTATTTTCATCTGTAAATGGAGTCACGATTGCGACTCCGGAACCTTTAAAAAGCGCCATGATTGTTCCCTCCGCTCGATCTGGAAATATTGTGCTCTCTTGACTTCTCTCAAGCTCTCTATCCTCAGAAGGCCACCATGCCTTCCTGAACTCCTTCCAAAGACAAAGAACGATCAAATATGTCAACATAAATTCCTTCACATCTTCTCCAGAGAAAGAAAAACCGCGTTCCGTATAAAATAGTATTTGACACGATAGCAACACTGCGACAGGCTAGGAACGGTTCTTGTGTGTAGTGCGCAGATCATGCACCGATCTTTCCGGATGAATCGGTACAATCTCTGTTCATGTGTAATTCTTCGAACGTTAAGCAGTGGGAGGAGAAATCGAAAAAGATGAAGGTACATGTAACACAGCTGCAGGGTATCACCTTTGCTGCGAGAGGCGGTTCTCAGCATTGGGTCATGATGGATGGCCCAAAAGAATTCGGAGGCTCAGAGGCAGGCTCGCGTCCAATGGAAATGATTTTGTATGGCTTTGCCGGCTGTGCCGGTTCGGATATTGCGTCAATTTTAAAAAAAATGCGGGCCGAACTGACAAGCTTTGAAATCGACATCGACGCGGAAACCGCTGAAGAGCACCCAAAGGTGTTCACGAAAATCCACCTGCGCTTTCTTGTGGCCGGGAACAATCTGAAAGAAAAGGATCTCGAACGGGCGATCGAAATGACACGCACGAAATATTGCCCGGTCTGGGCGATGCTGAAAGAGTCAGTTGAAATCAGCTATTCGTATGACATCCAACAGGCTGAATACCAGAAAGGAGAGTGAAGATTATGGCGATTTTGAAAAAACGTGATAAGAAATCGATTGAAAAAGAATTTGCGAGCTTAAGAGACCCGGTCAAGCTTATCTACTTTACGCAGGATATGGAATGTCAATTCTGCGAACAGACTCACGCGCTGCTCACGGAAGTTGCAGAACTTTCGGACAAACTGACGGTTGAAGTCTATGATTTTGTCAAAGACAACGAAAAAGCCCTGCAGTACGGGATCGACAAAATTCCGGCAACTGTCGTGGAAGGGGAGAAAGATTACGGCATCCGCTTTTTCGGGGTTCCATCTGGCTATGAATTTTCGACGCTAATCAGCAGCATTCAGGAGGTTTCGACCAAAGAATCCGGCTTGTCAGACACAACGAAGGCACTGCTTGCAGGCATTCAGACCCCGGTGCATATTCAGGTCTTCATTACCCCGACCTGACCCTACTGTCCTGCTGCGGTCAGTTTGGCCCACAAGTTCGCATTGGAATGTGACGCTGTTACGGCTGATATGGTGGAAGCGATTGAGTTTCCACATTTATCCCGGAAATATGACGTGATGACTGTACCCAAAACTCTCATCAATGATAAAATCGAGTTTGAAGGCGCACTGTCGGAAGAGTTGTTTAGCAGTCACGTCATGATGGCCCTGAAAGGCTGAAATCCGATCTTCCCCGTGACCACGCCCGCGCGTGGTCACTCTGTCCTGCGAGTTTCTGCTGCCTAAGCAGCTTGATGATGCTGATGCGCGAGGTAGCGGGCCTTCAGAGAATCCGGGAAATCCGAGGTAATCCCGTCTACGCCGTATTCCAGCCACTGTTCCATATCAGCTACGCTATTAATCGTCCAGGGATGGACAAGATAATGACGTTTGTGCGCTTCTTTAATCATCTCTGGAAACGTATAAGCATAATGCGGATGCAACGCAGTGGCTCCGACACTTTCCGCCGCTTTCCACGGCTCTATAAGAGCAGCTGTATAGAGAATACCGGTTTGAATATCGGGATTCAAGCGTGTAATTTCCTTAAGCGAAGGATGATAAAACGTAATGACCAGAGCATCATCAACCAAATCGTTCTGCTCGATTAAGTGCACTAAGTTTTTCTCGATGTCCGGATACAGAATCGGGCAATTCTTGATCTCAATCGCAAAGGCGGCACGTTTTTTCGCCAGGTCAAACACTTCCTGCAACGACGGGATCCGCTCACCACGATAGGCATCAAAACCTTTCGACGCGTCAAATTGTTTCAACTCTTTCAAGCTGTAATTTTTAATATATCCGCTGCCGTTCGTCGTCCGCTCCAGCGTCGCATCATGAATGACTACGAGTTCACTGTCTTTCGACATGTGAATATCGAGCTCCAGCATATCCGCGCCTAAATCAAGCCCTTTCTCAAAGGATGCGAGGGTATTCTCAGGCGCATATCCCGATGCGCCGCGATGAGCGATAACCTTGAAAGATCTCTGTGTGCGTGAGACTATTTCCATGTGCGAAACAGCGACAGGGCAAACCGGATCCGCCATGATTGTTGCAGCAGGCGCACTTCCAGTTTATCCCAGCCCTGTTCTCCTGAGCAAAATCACATAATATACGATCAAGAAAAACACGCGGCATCATCGCCATTGTTCAGCCCTTCACTGCCCCAAGCGTCAATCCCCGGATAATATATTTCTGGACGAATAAGGCAAAAAGAATCATGGGAACGATCATGACGATACTCATCGCCGACATTTGGCCCCATAGAATACCTTTATCAGTGACAAAACTTGCAACGGCAATTGAAAGGACCGAGGCTTTACGCCTGGCGACGCTCGAGGCAATCAGAAATTCATTCCAGGAGAGAAACGCCGTTAAAATGGCAGCCGATGCAACTCCCGGCGCCGTCATCGGCAGAACAACATGCCAAAAACGCTGCCAAGGGTTCGCGCCGTCAACAATTGCGGCTTCCTCGATGCCCTTGGGCAGATCACTGAACATGATCAGCATCAGCCACGTCACAAACGGAATGGTGATGCCAAGATGACCAATAATAATCGCCCAGACCGTATCCAGCAAATTGAAGCGTCGCATGATCAGAAAGTAAGGGATGACAGTCGTCACTCTGGGATAAAAACGGATAAAAAGAAAGAGAAACACAACGAAACTCAGCCATTTTGCCGATAAGCCCAGACGAGCCAGCCCATAAGCCGCCAGCGTTCCGAGCATAATTGTGATTACTGTCGTCATGCTTGCAACAATTAAGCTGTTTACAAAAAATCGTGACGTTTTTGGGTTGCCAAAAGCCTCTTGATAATGTTCAAATGTCACTTCACTTGGCAGAATGGTCGGCGGCACGGTCAAAAATTCGCGAGGCAGTTTTACACTGTTAAGCAGCAAATACGCCAGAGGAACGAGGACCAATAAACAGGCGATGGTAACGGCAGTAATCCGCAACGTTTTAAGAACGCATGTGTTAAGGGAAGGAAGAGAATAGCGCATCATCATGTACCCCGTAGAAGCTTTCAGTGAGTTTCCCAACGCCGTTGCAGCCAGAAGACGAACGCGATTAGCGCAGCAGCAAAGGCCATAAACAGCCATGACGCAGCAGCAGCATGACCAAGATTAAAGTTTCGCAGTCCCAGAGTATAAATAAAAAAGGTCAAGGTATATGTGCTGTAGCCTGGTCCGCCAAACGTTAATGAATAGACCGCATCCAGTGATAACAGGGAGTCAAGTACCCGCAGCATCAGTGTCAGGAGCAGGAGAGGTGCCAGCAGCGGAAGTTCGACACGCCAAAAGATTTGTCTCCGCGAAGCCCCGTCAATAGAGGCTGCTTCGAGGAGTTCTCCGGGAATACCGCTAATACCTGCCGCAACAACGAGAAGGACAAAAGGGGTTGCCTGCCAAATTTCTAAAATGATCACGGACAGCAATGCCCAGTCTGGCGAGGCAAGCCATTCCGGACCTTGAATGTGAAAAAATCCCAGAATATGGTTGACCAGTCCGGCCCGGGAATTCAGCATCATCCGCCACAATGTTCCCGCAGCCACCGGAGCAATCACCATCGGAAGGATCAAAGTCGTCCGCACTGAACGCATCAGCCAGCTCTTACCCATAGTCAAATAGGCTAAGCCCATGCCCAGCAACATTTCGATCAGAACGGCTCCTCCGGTTATGTAGCAACTATTGCGCACAGAACGCCTGAACACATCGCTGTCAAGCATTTTCACAAAGTTCGCCACACCGCTGAACCCTTCCGGTTCCTGTGAGCTGGTCAGCGACCATTTCTGGACAGTAAGAAATGCTGAATACGCGAGAGGATAAAATTGTACCACGACCACCACAATGAACGCCGGCAGGATAAAGGCGATCATCCAAGGCCAGTCGTGATTCCAGCGACGACGACCTTTCAAATGCTGTTGTCCGACAACAGGGTTATGCTCCATCTGATCCTCTTTTCACGATACTAGATCAGCCGGGAGTGCACGAAGTTTCGTGCTCTCAGAAGAGACATCGTGCACTCCCGGCTTTTGTCCATCACTTGACTTCTTGCAGAAAACTACTCAGTTTGCTTTAATCCCTGGGCTTCTGCAATTTCCACCAAGGCTTCCGGAACCTTGACTTCTGCCCAGGCTTTATGAACATTGTCGACCACTTGTGCAGCATCGATCGACCCGATAAGCAGTTCTCCAGTGTTCCGGAAAAAGATTTCAAACGCTTCAAAAGTCCAGGGCAGAGACTTGGCTCGGCTCAAATTTGCGAGCTGTCCCGGATAATCATGGGCGTGGAGTTTCAACAGTTCTTCATCTTCATACGTGACGCGATGAGGAGAGCCGATTCCAAACTCCAGCATAAACTGTTTTGCCCGTTCCGGATTACTGTACGCCTTAATCCATTCCCAACTGGCTTCAGGGTTATCGCTGTATTTTGAGATAAACAGATTCCAGGCGCTCGCCATCGGAAAACCCGGTCCAGGGTAAATCCCGAGACGCCAATTCCCGACCACCTTCGACTTATCAGGATCGTCAGCCCCAGCACGAATAAAACTGGGCCAGCAGATCAGCGTAGCAGCCTTACCGTCCAAAAACACGGCATTTGCCTCATCAATACTCAATCCAATTGCATTGTCAGGGTTATACTCCAATAAACCCGCCATTTGCTCTAACGCCGCCACAGCTTTCTCCTTCTCCAGTTCGTACGCTCCATGTTTGTTCACCAGATAGCCATCGTACATCCCCAGGAAGATTGCCGGATTTTGCTCAGGTGCGCCCCAGGCATACACATTGGGAGCAATATCCGTACCGGCCAGGGCCTCTTGTAATTGATCGAGACTAAGGAGAAAATCATCCCACGTTTCCCAGTTTGCATCGATTCCATACTTTTCAAAAATATCAGTACGATATACAATCCCATACGCATCCGCGCTGTACGGAACTCCAATCCGCTTGCCTCCGTAAAAATTAGACGGTCCCGGCGACCAGATTCTTTCGATAAACGTGCTGCCGTAGTCGTCGCCTTCGACAAATTCATCTAACGGCAACATATGCTCAAAGACTGAAGCGATCCAGAATTCACCCGACATCACATCGAATTCGCCGGTGCCGGTTGTGAGATCAGTAATATGGTTCTGGTTCAACACAGCCCAGGGAGCCGCAACCAGCTCAACGTCGACACCACGCGCTTTCTCGAATTCTTTCTGAATACGTTCAGCGGCTTTATCATAGGTCCCGGACTGCATATACGTTACCGTAATTTCGGCAGCGAATACGTTAACACTGTAACATAAGACGAGGAAAACAGATAAAAGCATTGTCATCTTTTTCATAATTCTTTCTCCTTCAGAACGTTAATGATACCCTGGCAGCATAAACTCCCCATCCACACCTTAGTTCCTGAAGACACATCACCTCCTTCTAGCCTTTGCGATGACGTTGAGAATCCGCACTGTCAAGTAAAAAACTGTTAACAACAATACGCGCGTAAGCATTCATAAAGCGGATCAGCATCCGGGCTGCAATACCCCAAATGTGAACGACGACGCCATCCTTCGGCAAAGCGAAATCTGCCGGACATGACGCCCACTTCAGCAGACATATCCCGCATTGTCGTAAGATAGGCATTCATGCCCTGACTTGCATCGAGCCATGTTTTTTGACTAGCATGACAGGCCAGCATCTCTTCCTTCCGATCAATGGCTGAACTAATATCAACGAAAAAATCAGCTTCGATTCGACGGCGTAAACCGTCAGTCAGCCCATAAGGCAGCGCATGATACAGGACTACATCCTTCTGAATCGGCGGAACCGGCGGAATGGAATCATAATTCGGCATTCCTCGGCAAAATGCAGCCGTGACGGCAATACGAGCGGTATTCATATGATCTTCCATATAATCTTCCGGCGAAGGAAGCAGCATGATGTCTGGCTCGACCTGCCTGATGACGGCAGCCACACGTCGGATGAGATGCTGAGTATACAGGACCTCAAGATCGTTTACGAGACTCTCATGATACTCAGCGCCCAGCAACTCCGCAGCATTTCTGGCCTCCTGCCGACGAATCAGCACAATGTCCCCGACACTGTATTCCATGGTTCCACAGCTTCCGTTCGCCAAGTTCATATAATGCACTTCACAACCGGCATCTTTCAGCAGAAACAGGGTCCCCCCCATCATAAACTCAATATCATCCGGATGGCAGGACAAGGCAAAAACACGTCTACTCATGACAGGAGAATTGATCGCCAGTGGCTGACACGTATCGCTGAAACGCGCGCGCTTTTCCCAATGTCAGCCGCTAGCGCTCATCGTTAATGCATCTCAGCATCACAGCTGCCGATTCCAGGGCGATAGAAATTGAAGTGCACGTTCGGATGATCTGCCAACAATGACATCGGGACTGCGCTGTCCGGAATCCGTTTGGAAATCATAAGTGTCGTGAGCCTTATGCCAAAAGGATTATCGTGATGCCCTGCATGCCAAATCGAGACCTTTTCAGCCTTCCAGGTTTCCACCGGACCGACTGTAATCGCGCGTGAAGGGACATTCGACACCACGCCCCCGCCGGATGTACGGGCATTCTGAATGATCGTCATGGGATGCAGATCCACAATCCGTGTCCCCAGCTTCCGGTATTCATCAGGTGACGGCGGGTTCTCTGCATATCGGCCTTCCCGTTTCAGCGGATCATTAAACGCCCAATGCTTCACTTCGCCTTGCCCACCCTGCATCACGAGGCAGCGCACCTTGTCGTAAGTCCGGCAATAGTCCTCGATATTGTCCTTACGCAAGAAATGCAGGTGCTCATCCGGCATACGCAGTTTTTTATCAATGCGCTGAAAGCATAAGTCAAGATCCGCTCTGGCAAAGCTGAGGGGATGAGTCACGGGAACTTCCCGGTCGTTCAGATACCATTCATCCATCCCCCAAAAATGTCCGTTTCGGACATCGATCTGCAAATCATTAACAATTTGCGCCACTAACGGTAATTGCTCAGTCGGGCCAATAGGACCGCAAATGCCTGTCGGCTCACTCTCAGAAGCCTGTTGCCAGACATGGACGTATTCCAGAGCCTCTGCCGTATAAAAGGACTCCAGCGTGTCGTAAGATCGTATCGTAAAACCGGGACGCGACAATCCAAGCACGTCCTCCGCATTCAACGCTGCCGCTTCCTGTAGAACGTGTTCATCCAGCGTTGTATAATCCCACCAGTCCGCCGCCACCTTACTTATCGCTCTCATCGCATTATCTCCCTCACAATTGTGTTGTCACCTTAGCGCGCTTCACCTCATGACATCGCTGTCAATTGCGAATGTACCGATGCCCGAAATTCATCGATCAACTCCAGCATAAAGCTCGCCGTATCACGACTGTCATCGCTTAAAAGCGGACTTAAATCAACGGCAAAAGTCGCTTGTTCCACACTGTCGGTGGCGTGAGAAGCCAAATAGGTGGCATTCGCCCGACGGCGTCCCAACGTCGCCAGGTCATAACGTTTGCCCCCAGCAACCTGTGAATCGAAGACTCCCAACAGAGAAGCCGCCAAACCTTCTCGTTCGCTGACATTCAAAATCACCTTCCGTTCATCAGGCAGCCAGTCCAGATTGCGCCACACTTCGCAGCCGTAGAGTTTTTCGGGGCGTTCATCAGCAGCAAGTCTGCGCAATGCCCTGATCAGGCTCATTGCGACCGCCACATGCGTCGAATGCTTATCCGCCGGATTATGTACGTAAACAATTTTCGGACGGGTCGCCCTCAAGACAGCCACCAGGTCCTCATCCGGCCTGCTGTTCTCTGAGTCCTTCATTGCAGCACTGGAATAGCCCAACTGCAGCATTGCACCATAACGACCGATCTGCGACGCGGTACGCTGTTCCTGAACACGAACCTCCTGCATATCTTCATCGCTATAATCAGCATAGACTCCCGTTCGCGGGCTTCCGGCCCCATTGGTGCACACAACGCCCGTAAACCACAAATCTGTCTTGCCAAAACATTCTGCAATACCGTGAAAGGCCATAATTTCCAAATCATCCTGATGTGCGCTGACAGCAAGATGCGTCGTACGACTCATGGCCTGGTCCTGGTCCATTCCATCAGGAATATACACATCGGCATTCGGGTTATGTAAGTGTATCATAATCGTCTTGACCACAGGAACACACGCGGGAACAGGGCGTATAAGCAGATTCTCACTCGTGTCTTCCGTGGTCTTATCCCAGCTTAAATTTCCGGTAAACTCGCAGCGGCAACGGCCTGACCGACACGACGGCTCTGTTCGTCAGGGACATGAATACTCATCGTGTTGTCAAGCTCAGAAAATTCTTGTTTCAGCACTGCTTTGGCTGTGTCCAGAACAATTTCGCCTCCACGGCCGGAAGTGACACGACCGAGAATAAGGACGTGGTCAAAATCGTAATATTCGGCGTAATGCGGCAGTGTGTAGCCCAGATAGACCCCGATTGTCTCAAAAATCCGCGCAGCCTGAGGATCTCCCTCATCAGCTTTTGCCTGAACAATCTTCAAGCGTTCGGGCAGCAACATCTCATCGGGAAAAGAGAAGCCGGCAGCCGGCGCCAGCTTATTGACCGCCTGCTGGGAGAAATATAATGCCCCAACACCTCGATCTCCCGACCATTCTTCTTCGACCGCCTCCTGATTGAAATCAACAGGAGCAAATGCCAATTCGTTCAAATAACCCATAATGCTGCCCTGCGGGTTAAGGTAGCCGATAGCTTCGCTTGATCCCATTGCAATGCCCAGCATAGCATTTTTCTTGAGCGACAACGCCCCAGCCAGTGCCGTCACATCACCATCGTTAATCACAACCAGCGGGACGTTCCATTCTTGTTGTAAGTTGTGAAACATCGGTCTAATCACTTCGGAAAATTTTGCCTCTGGTATGGAGCGAAAGAGTGAAGCCACTTTAGGCTCATTATTGATATAAATCCCGGCGGAACTGCCGCCGATCGCGTCTACGCGAGGCATTTTCGAGGCTGCGAGTTTCAATCCCTCTGCCAGGCGCGAGACGTGATACTGCGGGTCGCTCTGAGGAACCGGATCCCAGCGAATTTCCGTACTGAAGACCACGTCACCATCAACAACCGACGCCAATTTAAAGTCGCTGGCTCCCAAATCAAATCCGATTCGACAGCCGTCGAGGTATCCGCCGATTTTCGCGCTGGCGGTGTTGGTCTCAGGCATTTCTTCCGGGCTGACGATCGCCACTTCGACAGGGCGTCCATAGACCCTTTGCATCAACTTTGCATCAAACTCACGCGCACCGCCCGCAGCGTAAGCCTGGGCAATAGCAGTGCAGAATTGTTCAGGGCCGCTGAGATACATTTTCCAGCCCCCATTCGCCCAAAGCAGAAATTTGATATGACGTTCAATAATGAGCTGCGTATCGCTATCGTGCGCCGAAGCAGGGGCCAGAATTTCCAGATCCCGGCGGACGGTCAAGCCGTCTTCGCGTTCCACGGCAACCGCAAGGCTTGTGGAAAAATCTGCTCGCTTCACGGCATCGCGGTAGCGGCGATTTGCAAGCACAGCCGGGATGAAGCCGGGGTCTAAAGGTGCCTGAATCTGTGCTGCTCCGGTAAGTAATGATGTATTCGACATCCTTGTATACCTCACTGTTTCTTTGCTCAAGTGAATCACAATTCTTCATAGACAACAACGTTCAGCCTAATTGGCGAACGTTCGTCATGTCAAGAGAAAAATATGGAAGCACTCCAGTCAAGTATCTGCGGGTCTCGCACTGCTTCGCGAACAGCCAGATTCGGAAAAAATCTGAAAAAACCCTTGACAGGGCGCAGCTTCGTCTTCATTTTGCTTTTCATATTCCCATGCAATCTAAATACCGCCAACACGCAGAAAGAATTGCCTGTTGAAGAGTGAAGAGCATCCTGAGCTGAAACGTTTTTTCACTCTTCCAACCGACAATTCTTCAGGACCATTATGGCTTTACCCCGCTGTGTCACATTAATCGGCCCCAGCGGCTCCGGCATTACGACCATCTCAAAAGAACTCGAAAGCCTTGGCTACGAAATCATCCACCCAACGCTGGAGAGCTTGCAGAAAGACGAACAGCGCCCCGGGTTACACGCGTATATCCCGAAAATCTGGGCAGCGTTGGACGAGGGCATTCGTTTAGAAAAATTGGGCGAATACGCTGAGACACTCTGCCAGGCGACTCAGCGCTGCCGGGGAAATGTCACGATTTTTCTCCATGCCGAAATTCATGTGCTCACCAAACGCCAGGAGGAGAGCCGTCTGAAAACCCGCCTTTCGCAAGACTATAATCTTCCGCATCAGCAGGCGTTGCAGATCGAACAACAGATGCTGCGTCCGTTTTCCGAAGTCGCTCAGATCAGTCTTGATACGACAAACATGCCTCCGTTGCAGGCTCGGCGCTCGGTGAATTTATTACTGAATCTCCGCATGCCTTTTAAATCAAACAGCTACGAAAAGCTCTTGGATCATGCTGTCTCCGATTTTTTCGAATCCTTCAAGGATGTTCCGCTCATCCAGGAGATCCAGTCCCAACTTGACGCTGCCCGCTCGTTTCTGCACAGCCAGCAGCACTACCTCAGCAGTTTTAACGCCAAACAGATTCAAGAATCCAGCCAGACCGTTTTTTTAATAGGAGAAGGTTCGTCGTTAACGGCGCTAAACAGTGCGGCCTGGCTGCTTCACAAGGGCTATCGTCAGTTTACCAACGTCTTTCGCATTCCTGCTTCAGACCTCCGTTTCACGGATATTAGCAACGCGATCGTCTTGATCTGCTCGAACTCCGGGAACAGCGCAGAGATCGTTCAGGATATCGAGGAAGGCCATTTTGACGCGGCAAAACTCGTAATCGGGATTACCAACTACGCCGACTCGGTCCTGGCAGAGTACTGCCGCGAGCACGGAGTGCTCTTCCTGCTGGATGTCCCGGAGGAGAAGCCGATTGCCGCCACGGTCAGCTATTTTAAATCTTTCCTGACAGGAGCCGCCGTATTAGCGGCTATCGGAGGAATTTTGGGTCAGGCCGACGTCTATGATCAGTTGTTTGAAGACGCCACCCACCTGCCGGAGTTACTGCGGGATTTGTTCACGCAACGCCGCATTAATCCGATGGCAAGCGCTGCCAAAAAACTGGCCTGCGGCTTGAGTACATCGCAGCATGGCTATATTACGGCCGCCGGTTTGTTAAGCGATTGTCTGCTGTCGGAAGCATCGCTGAAAGCGAAAGAGCTGTCGCGCGTTCATCTGGAACCGGTATTCAATTCCCTGTTTCATGGTCCGTTAAACCCTGATGTCAATGCGGCAATTTATCTGGAAGACCCGCTGGTTACTGCAGATGCAATAAAAAAACATGTAGAGAAGTTGTGCCTGTATGTTCCGACGGTCGTGACGCTGGGTGCATACGCTTTTGACGTCCCGAACATCTTTATTCCGCAAACCACTCCTATTAACAGCGTGGCGCTGCATCTGGTGAGCTTGCAGTTAACCTATTTCCTGATCGGCCTGGAGAACGGCTTCAGCCTGGAAGAGATTCAGCATCCGATCCGTTTAAGCAAAGTGGTGCAGGAAAGCCCGCTTGTGTAAAAAGAGCTGCTCTGGGACATGCGTCTGGTGAAATGTCATATTTTTCCAACAGCCTGTTCCGGAAAAATGTTGGATCTGCTGTCGAAAGCGTCTCATCTTTCCGGCAAGCAGGGGTTTAGCTCCCGGAAAGGGGACAAGTGATCTGTTCACTCGTTACACATTACACAGCGTATCATTATGTCAGCAATAGATTTTGCCTGTGCATTTGGAACTTATCTCGAATCGGGAAAAGTCGTCCTGGCCCGCGATACCAGACGAGCTGGAGAGCGGCTGAAATCCTCGGTCATTTCTGGACTGCTTTCAACCGGTATCGATGTCTACGATCTTGGGGTACTGCCGACGCCGGTGATGCAGCATGCGATTACTCAGCTCGGCGCACAAGGCGGCGTGTCGATCTCAGGAACCACTTCCGGGGCCGAATGGAAGGCCCTGAAATTTTTCGATGCTGACGGCGCGTCTTTAAACAGCTATCGGGACGAGGAGCTATTGGATATTTTTTATAACGGCTCCTTTAACTCAAAAGCCTGGAATCATCTGGGGAAACTGCTCCACTACGGAGCAGCGCGAGAGTCGTATTCCACTGCCCTCAAGCACTTCCTCGATGTTGACGTCATTCGGGAGCGGCAGTTTAAAATCGTCCTCGATTGCTGTAATGGCAGTGCCTCGCAATTTGCCGACCAGTTGCTTACAGAACTTGGCTGCGAAGTCCTGACGATCAATAACGAGCCTTCGCCGGACGCCCGATATTACTCACTGCCTGAAGCGAAAAACACCCAGGCAGCCTGCCAGATCGTGAAACCAATTCAGGCCGATGCCGGATTCTATATTAACCTCGACGCGACCGGTCTGATGGTGATTTCCGAGCTGGGGGAGCCACTGGAGGAAGAATATACCTTCGCCCTGCTGACTGACTACGTCTTGTCCGAATCTCCCGGAGGTCACATTGTGACGAATGTGTCGACCTCCAGCATAATCGATGATCTGGCAGCCCGTTATCATTCCAGGGTCACCAGAACCCGCATCGGGCAGAAATATATTATCGAACGTATGCGTTCAATTGCAGGCGTCCTGGCCGGCGAAGGCAGCGGCGGAGCCGTATTTCCTGATTTTTTATACGGCTTCGATGGTATTGCCTCGATCGGAATTATCCTGCAGATGCTCGCCAAACGCCAAACAACGATTTCTGATATTGTGAAAACCTTCCCGAGTTATACAATCAGAAAGGATTTCATCCGCTGCCCGGTTCATGTCTTCCATCGGGTCTTACGGCGTATTTCAGAAATCTTCGCCGATCGTGACATCGACCTGACCGATGGTGTCAAAGTGTTTTTCGATTCTGACTGGCTTCACATACGGCCCTCTCGCAACGAAGCCATCATCCGTGTCATTGCCGAAAGCCGGCATGCCGACGACGCCGAAAACCTCTTACAACGCGGAAAGACTGAAGTCCGCAAAGCAATGCTGTGAGCAGTGAACTGCAGTTACAAGTGCATTAACACGCAAGCCGTTCAAACACTTGTATCACTTGTAACGTTATAATTCACTGATAACAATCCTATGGCCAGAGTTCATGCCTTAAAAATCAGTATCAGCGGTGTGCGGGGAGTTGTCGGAGATTTCCTCACGCCACAGCTTATCGAAAGTTTTGCCAAAGCCTTTGGCACGTTTGCCGGCCCCGGACGTGTCATGGTCGGACGCGACACCAGAACGTCCGGCGAAATGCTGCTGCATGCTGTGTATGCGGGATTATTATCCACCGGCTGCACGCCGGTGAATGTCGGAGTCTGTTCCACGCCTTCGGTACAGATTCGCACCAAAGAGACCGATGCCGTCGGCGGGATTATTATCACCGCCAGCCACAATCCGGCAAAATGGAATGCGTTGAAATTTGTTGGGAAAAATGGGATATTCCTGGACGAATACGAAGCCCGCTCCGTGGTGGAAATCTATCATGACAGCAATTTTCGGCGCTGCCCGGACGAAGAAATCGGAAGTATCAAGCACGATAGCCATGCCATCACTTCACATCTCGACAAAGTCCTGGACTACGTCGATGCCGAACTGATCCGCTCTAAGCATTTTAAAGTCGCTTTTGACTGCTGCAACGGCGCGGGCTCCTTGATGACGCCGAAATTACTCCAGAGCCTGGGATGTCAGTTAATTCCGATCAGCACCGAAGCGAATGGGATTTTTCCCAGAGAACCCGAGCCAACGCCGCAAAATTTGACGCAGCTGTGCTCCACCACCCAGCTATCCGGTGCAGATGTGGGATTTGCGCAGGATGCTGACGCCGACCGGCTGGCAATTATCAACGAACGCGGTGAAGCAATCGGTGAGGATTATACTCTGGCTCTGGCTGTGGACTTCGTGCTCTCCAGAACACCGGGTCCGGTCGTGGTCAATCTCTCGACCTCGCGCGCTGTTCAGGATATTGCCGAGCGGCATGAGTGCCCGATCTACTCGACCAAAATCGGAGAAAGCAATGTCATCGATAAAATTCTCGACTGCCATGCGATTGTGGGGGGCGAAGGAAACGGCGGGGTGATGATTCCGGAGATACATCCTTGCCGCGACAGCTTTATCGGCATGGCGCTTGTCTTACAATACATGGCGGAAAGCGAGAAAACAATCTCGGAACTCGTAGACGCCATTCCGCGCTATTTCATGGTCAAACAAAAAGTCCAGCTCAGTTCCGACCAAATTTTTGGAATTTTAGAGCAGTTAAAATCGCAGTACGCCGGCGCTCATACCGATATGACCGATGGTTTGAAAATCTTTTTCGACAAACGTAACGCCTGGGCGCACATCCGTCCTTCAAACACCGAGCCGATCCTGCGTGTGACAAGTGAAGCCAGCAGCAGGCAAGAGGCTGAAGAAATCAACAAAAACCTCCTGCGTGAAATCGATCGGATGATGAAAGCAGCGAAACTGTAATCCCCGCTCATAAGCGCCGCAGGGTTGCAGCAGCAGGTATCGCGATGCCTTTTAGGGAGTAAAGCTGGCTTTCCCGCGTGCAAGCACCCAGTCATCACGACAGAAGCGTCATCGTCGCGACAGGATTCCGACTCTCAGTCTGAATTCAAAAGACGAAAGCGCATCGCATAATGGCAAGGTCCGATCTCGCTTTCGCATTCCTTGCGAAAGCCGTAAGTCGTCACCAGTTTTTCAACCTCTTCAGGGGTCATTCGACTCCGAAGAGGAGGTCCAGGAGGCCCATCGATTTTTTTGAACTCCACCACCACCAGGGTACCATTAGGTCTCAGAACGTCAACACAGTTTTCCAAGACCGCTTCAGCCCCCTGAATATGGACAAAATCGTGTAAGACCGAGGACATAAAACACACATCGATATCGCTGAGATCCAGGGGAAACTTCTGCGTGGCATCTCCCACAACACTTTGCACGTTGTCTATTCCACGCACGGCCGCTTCTTCCCGCAGCAGGCCAATCCCCTCTTCCCAGAGATCCAGTGCGAACACACGTCCTTTTGGCCCAATCTTCTCAGCAACTGCAAGCGTGTACGCACCGTTTCCACAAGCAATATCCAGAAAGCGTGTCGTCTCATAAAGCGGCAAAAAGGCAAAAAGCGCCTCAGATTCGATATACGTAAAAGTACTTTTCCCTGCTCCGATAGGCAGATTGTTTTCCTGCATTGACCTATTCACCTCCATCACAATGAAAATCCCCACTCTTCAACACGGTGTGAACACAACTTATGCTCACAGAGTACAATGAACTTTTCTTATCAAACTGTCGGCATACAGGTTCTTGCCTGCGCTCAAAAAGCTTCACCGGTTACCGCAAAGGGAGACAACGTGACGCCCTCAAAAAATCCTCGCCATTTCATGCCACTCATATCCGCCGTGAGTGGAGGCTGATTTGCCGTGATCGACGAAATCGAAACGCTGATAGAACCCAATCAGAGGCGACTTGCAGAGCAGAAGAACCGCTGCCCTGCCACTCCTTTCGGCGTCATAAAGATACTGGCGCAACAAACGTCCTGCAATACCCTGCCTCTGGGATCCCGGCAGCACGGCAAGCGAAAAAATAACCAGGTGCTTTCCGTGCGGATCATGACCGATCAATTGCTTGAACTCTTCATTCGTGAGGTCATCCAGGTTCGTGGCTCCGCTGTTGAGCTGTCCCACCACGTTTCCATTCAATTCAGCCACAAGAAAGCCTTGCGGAAAGGTCGTGATACGCGTTTCGATTGCAGCGCGAGAAGCGGCTTCCGACGGCAAAAAACATGCCGATTCAATCTCATAACAGGCGTCGAGATCAGCGAGAGTAGCATAGCGAATATTCAGAGCAGCCATGTTTTAGAATCCTCTCACGAGCTGTGTGAAACAGGTCAGGAACCGAGCATCTCACGAACCACGTTCGCAATCCCTTCGGCGTCGAGACCGTATTTACGGCGCAGCCGACCGAGGCTGCCGTGTTCGATATATTTGTCCGGCAGCGCAATACAGCGAATGCGCACGTCATACAAGCCATACTCCTGCAACAACTCCAATACAGCGCTGCCAAAGCCTCCTTGCAGGACATTTTCTTCAACAGTGACGATTTTTCCGCAGTTGCGGGCATAATCCAGAATGAGATCCTTATCCAGAGGCTTCACAAAGCGCGCATTTACAACAGCCGGATCAAACACTTCATCTTCTTCTTGGAGATTTTTAGCGGCTTCGAGGGCTGCTGAAACCGGATTGCCGACAGCCAAGAGCAGCAGGTCATTTCCTTCTCGCAGCACTTCCGCTTTTCCCACCGGCAGGAGGTCCGGTTCAGGATCTAATTCGACCCCGAATCCACTGCCCCTCGGGTAACGCAGCGAAGCCGGTCCAGGATATTCAATCGCGGTTTTCAGCATATGTTGCAGTTCGTTCTCATCTTTCGGAGACATCACCACCATATTCGGCAAGTGACGCAGAAACGAATAATCAAAGACTCCATGGTGTGTCGGGCCGTCAGCGCCGACCAGACCGGCTCGATCCAGAGCAAATGTGACCGGAAGATTTTGCAGGCAGACATCATGCAACACTTGATCGTAGGCTCGCTGTAAAAATGTGGAATAAATCGCTGCAACAGGCTTCAGCCCCTCTGCGGCCAGACCGGCGGCAAATGTTACAGCATGCTGCTCGGCAATGCCCACATCGAAAAAACGATCCGGAAAGCGCTCGGAAAAGCCGCATAATCCGGTGCCTGGACACATCGCAGCGGTAATCGTAATGATTTTCTCGTCATCTTCGGCCAGACGCACAAGGCTGTTGCCAAAAATTTTTGTATAGCTCGGCACTGCCGGAGTTTCCTGTGCTGTAAACTCTCCGGTATCCACACAAAACGGGGGAGCGCCGTGATAGGCTGTTGCGTCTTTTTCCGCTTGTTTAAATCCTTTCCCTTTACGAGTGACAACATGGATCAGTGTCGGCCGATCGACATGATCGCGGACATTCTGAAAGGTTTCGATCATTTGATGCAGATCGTGCCCATCAATCGGACCAACGTATTTAAAGCCAAGTTCTTCGAAAAGGATTCCATGCGTAACAAAGCCTTTCAGGTATTCATCAAAACGTTTCCCGAATTTGAACACAGATTCGCCGATGCTGGGGATTGTTTTCACCAGGAATTCAACTTCTCCCTTCAGTTTATTATAAAAATTTCCGGTGATAAGACGGTTCAGATATCGTGACAACGCTCCAACATTCGGAGAAATAGACATCTCATTATCATTCAGAACCACAATAAATTTTCTGCGTTTTTTAGCACCGGCATTATTCAGCCCCTCCAGCGCAAGCCCTGCCGTCAGTGAGCCATCGCCGATAACCGCAGCAACATTGAACTGGTCTCCACGCACATCACGCGCTTCAGCCATGCCGAGAGCGGCCGAGATCGATGTGCCGCTATGCCCGGCCCCAAAGCTGTCGTAGGGGCTTTCTGTCAGCTTGCAGTAACCAGAAAGTCCTCCGGGCTGACGAATGGTATGAAATTGCTCCCGCCGTCCGGTGAGGATCTTATGTGTGTAAGCCTGATGGCTGACATCCCAGACAAGTTTATCTTTTGGCGTCTCAAAAGTATAGTGCAGTGCAATTGTCAACTCGACCACCCCCAGATTCGACGCCAGATGCCCTCCGGTTTTGGCGAGGGTCGAAATAATCAGCTGGCGGGCTTCATCAGCAAGCTGGGGGAGTTGGTCTTCTGAAAGTGTCCTGAGATCTTCCGGGCTGTGAATTTGTTCTAATAATGTTTCCAAAATATCGTATGGACCTGACTCCATAAAATCTTTTCCAAGCTCCCTTGCGGGTATCAAAATTTTGTGAAGTCAAGTCTTTGACCTGACACGTTGAAATGTATTCTTGAAGAAGAGAACGTTCAATCCAAGACCATTGCAAAAACAATGGGTACATTACACATTTCTTCAATGACGTCGCGTGTATATGTACTCAGCGAGTTGTTCTAAACGGCGCGCGCGTTCTCCAAACAGAGACAAGGCCTGCCTCGCATCGTTGATAAGAGTTCCGGCGATCTTTTTCGATTCGTCAAGACCGAAAAGCGCCGGATAAGTAGATTTTTCCTTTTGCAGATCGCGTTCCGGATTTTTCCCAAGTTCCTCAGCATTACCTTCAAGATCGAGAATATCGTCAACGACCTGAAAAGCCAGACCGATGCCTTCGCCATAACGCGTCAATGCATCGAGATGCGGTTTTTCAGCAGCACTCAGAATTGCGCCAATTCGCAGCGATGCGGTCAGCAGTTTGCCGGTTTTCCAACGATGGATCGCTTCCAGCTCTTTGGCAGAGATCGTTCGACCTTCGGCCTGAAGGTCAAGCACCTGGCCCCCAAGCATGCCCGCAGTACCAGCGGCCAACGCCAGTTCATGGCCTGCAGCCAGCAGGACTTCCGGAGAAAAACGGGTGGTATGGACAGGATCGTTCAATGTCCGAAACGCCAGCGTCAGCAATGCATCTCCGGCAAGAATCGCAATCGCTTCGCCGTACACCTTATGATTTGTCGGTTTTCCACGCCTGAGATCGTCATCATCCATCGCAGGCAAATCATCATGAATCAAAGAATAGCCGTGAACCATCTCGACTGCCGCTGCTGCAAACGCAAAATCTTCTGCTCTCTTTCCGAAAAGCTCTGCTGTCATCAACAACACGATCGGACGTAATCGCTTTCCTCCGGCAGTCATGCTGTAGCGCATCGCCTCGTGAATAACCGACGGCTTTTCGCATACGGGAGGGAGATATTTTTCCAGAACAGCGTCCACAATCCGACGTTTTTCCGACAGAACATCTTGTAACGATTGTGTCATATCCATAGGCTGGAGCCGACCTACTCGCTCAGGCTGTTCGTATCAAACAGCTCGGTTTGGGCATTTCCGTCTTCAACACTCAGCAACAGCTCGATCTTTTTCTCAGATTCCTCAAGTTTTCGGCTACACAAGCGAGACATTTTCACCCCTTGTTCAAATGTTTCGAGCGCCTGCTCAAGCGTTAAGTCTCCTGATTCCAATTGTTGTACCGACAGTTCCAGTTGTTGCAACGCCTCCTCAAAACTCATCATGCTTCTTGTCCTCCCCAAGAGCTTTCAGCCCGTGGCAATGGATATTTCTGGGACACCGCGCAGCGTAATTCTCCATCGCTGACTCTGAGCAGAAGCTCATCATGTATCTGCACGTCTTGCAGTGCTCTCACTGGGCCCAAGTGTTCAGCGTGCCGGCAGGCCGCGTAACCTCTTGCCAGGAGCGCCAGCGGACTCAACGTTTCCAGTTTGCCGACTGCTGTGCTGCATCGAGCGCGTTTTCTTTCCAGCAGCGACCGCCAGGCCAGCAGTAAACGTTGCTGGACATCGTCAGTTCGCTGCTGACGCTCACGGATACTTTTACGAGGGTCTTGAAGTCGCTGCCGGTAGTGACGTACAGAGCTCTTCAGGCGGGTCAGTTCATTCAACTGAGCAGTGTTCAGACGCGTTCTCAGAACATGAACAGTGCGGACCAGGTTCTCTTTATTTTGCACCACCAGTTCCGCTGCTGCCGAGGGAGTCGGGGCTCGCAGATCAGCGGCAAAATCGGCAATCGTAAAATCGATCTCGTGTCCGACCGCAGAGATCACCGGAATCTTTGACGCAAAAATACTCCGGGCCACGATTTCTTCATTAAACGCCCACAAATCTTCAAGCGAACCGCCGCCTCGCCCGACGATCAAGACATCAAGATCCGGGAGCTGATTGCACATCTCAATTGCACGCACAATGTCACGAGGCGCATCTGCCCCCTGTACCAGAACCGGCGCAATGAACACGTGTACATTGGCAAAACGCCGGTGTATCACCTGCAGAATATCGCGGATCGCCGCACCGGTCGCTGAAGTAACAACAGCAATTTTTTTCGGGAGCAGCGGCAGGGGGGTTTTATGGGCGTCATCAAACAAGCCTTCGCGCTCAAGCCGGACTTTCAATTGCTCGAATGCAGCCTGAAGCGCACCAGCACCTTGTGCTTCAGCGTCATTGACAAGAATTTGGTATTCTCCTCGTGCTTCATAGACCGACAACGAGCCACGCAGCAGCACCTTCATGCCGTTTTCCGGCACAATCTTTAAACGCCTTCCTGCGAATTTAAAAATGACGCCCCGTATCTGCGCATTCTCATCTTTCAACGTAAAATATACATGCCCGGAGCGGGGGCGCGCCAGGTTCGAGATTTCGCCTTCGACCCAGATATTTGCAAACTGTTCTTCCAGTTCCCCCTTCATCAATTTGGTCAACTCCGTGACCGAGAAAATCTGCTCTCCTGTCTTCTCCATAAGCATAATCGCATCTTCTGCAAAGACTTCCTGAGTGTGCGTTCAGGAAATGTTCAGGCCTGTTTCGACTCAATCAGCTGCGCTGGGTTACTGGGTGATCACGAGAAGCCGCTCACGCCTTATTATCATGTGAAGAATGGAAAAGTTAGCAGGAGGGAAGCACGGGCGTCAAGCAAAAACTCGCTTTTTTTTCGGCTCAGGGTATTTCCCGCAAATTCGCCTGCGTAAAAACTTGACAGGTCTCCGGGGGTCTGGGCAGACTTTTCGCGTTGCTTCACCCTACCATCTACGAAAAAAGGAGGGTTGGGAGCACTGATGAGAATTCTAGTCGCAAGAGGCGGCCAGGGCCTTAATCAGGAGTTTTCAGCCTGCAATGAAGAGATGATGATCTGGCAGAAAGAGAGAGAGTGTATGGAAGCTGGGGCCTTACAAGAGCTCCAGTCCAAGCGACTCCGTGCATTAGTTCAGCGCGTCTATGAGAACGTCCCTTTTTACAGGGATGCCTTTGATCGGCACGAGATCGTTCCATCCGATATTTCCTCTATTGACGATATCCATCAGCTCCCCTTTACCCGAAAAACGGATTTACGGGACAATTATCCCTTCAATCTCTTTGCAGTCCCGATGAGCGAAATCCTGGAGATCCACGCCTCAAGCGGGACAACAGGGAATCCGACCGTTGTCGCGTACACTAAAAAGGATATTGCTCTGTGGTCGGAAGTGATGGCCCGTACGTTGGCGGCAGCCGGGCTTACAAAGGATGATATTGTCCAGAACGCTTACGGCTATGGCTTATTTACTGGAGGTCTGGGCGTCCATTACGGAGTCCTGGAACTCGGAGCTTCTGTGGTTCCTGCCTCCGCCGGCGGCACGAAACGGCAGCTCAAGCTCATGGAGGATTTCGGCTCCACTGTGATCACGTGTACACCGTCCTATTCCATATTTATGGCTGAAGAGGCGCATGAAATGGGTATCGATCCGAGAAAATTCAAGCTGCGGGTCGGCATTTACGGCGCAGAGCCCTGGACCCACAGTATGCGGCAAGAGATCGAGGCCCGCTGGGATCTCAAAGCGCTTGATATTTACGGCCTCTCTGAAATTATCGGCCCCGGTGTGGCAGTTGAATGCTATGAAGGTCAGGACGGCCTGCATCTCTTCTCCGATCATTTTTATCCTGAAATTATCGAACCGGGCGGAGAACACGCTGTCGCCCGGGGAGAAAGCGGAGAGCTCGTCATCACGACCCTGACCAAAGAGGGGCTTCCGCTGATTCGTTACCGCACTGGCGATATCGTCACCCTGACCGAGGGCGAATGCCCGCATTGCGGAAGAACCTCCCCCAGAATCAGCAAAGTCAAAGGCCGCACAGACGATATGCTTATCATTCGAGGCATTAATGTCTTTCCATCGCAGATCGAAAGTGTCTTGCTGAAGATTGAAGAAGCCGAACCGCATTATCTTTTGGTGGTAGACCGTGTGGGCTCGCTCGATCAGCTTCAGGTCCAGGTTGAAGTCAATGAAACGATCTTTTCTGATGAAGTCAAAGGGCTTGAAAAACTCAAGAAAAAAATCCAACGCGAAATTGAGAGTACCCTGAACATTGTTGTGAACATTAAGTTGGTGGAGCCACGCTCGATCGAGCGCAGCATGGGCAAATCAGTGCGCGTGATTGATAAGCGGGATTTGTATTAAGCACAAGTCCTCTTTACTTGCAGGGCCTGGGAACTTCGGTCTCCTGACGAAGATCTGAAAGAAACGGCAGGAGGCCGCTGTTCCAGGCGTTGAATATTATGAAAGTCAAACAAATTTCCGTGTTTTTGGAAAACAGAAGCGGGCGTCTGTCCGAAGTCACTCGCGTACTTGGCAATGAGGGCCTCAATATCCGGGCACTCTCTCTGGCTGACACCTCTGATTTCGGCATTTTACGTATGATTGTCGATCACCCTGATGATGCGTATATTGTGCTGAAAGAACAGCATTACACCGTGCAGGAGACCGACATCGTGACTCTCGAAGTCGCCGATCAACCTGGCGGTCTCGCAGGCGTCCTGGAAGTCTTGCACCACAACAATGTCAACGTCGAATACTTGTACGCTTTTCCTGAAAGAGATTCTGTGGATAAAGCTCTGATGGTCTTCCGTTTCGACGATAACGACCGCGCTATTGAAGTGATGCAGAACAACGATATCAAAATCATGGATGCCTCACGGGTGTACACGATTTAGCACCTTAGTCAGCTCACTCTTGCCCCATAATTTTTGTAAAAATGTTGACGAGATAATGGAGCGGCTGTAATATGTCCCTCGTTGAAAATACTGAAGTATGATGAGTCATGTACGTATGATAACGGACACCTTCTCTGAGGCGAGTGTATGGAAATGTATCATCAACAAAAGCATATTCAGGAAATAGAAGAACAGGCATTTTACGAGTCGGATTATATCACTGAACCGCCAGATGATATTGTTGCCTACAACGAGCTACGATCATGCGCTGATTTGTATCGAATGTATCAAAAAGGTATCTTAGAAATTCAACCAGACTTTCAACGGAATATCGTCTGGAACGGGGCAGCCCAAACTCGTTTTATTGATTCGCTCATTAAGCAGCTTCCTATCCCAAGTATGTGCTTCAGTAGGGAACCATGAAACACAGTGATGCTCCATCAGTATTGAAAAAGTATTTTCAGGATGTGTTCCTGGGGTTTCAAGATATTGAGAAGAAAATGATACAATTAGGATTGGTCGTGAAAAAATAATATTATACGGAGAGGTGCGAGCTAACAAACAAATATGCTGTGTTCGGGGCTGCTGTTGTGCTTCGGATGCTGAAATGATCTCGCTGATACGTGTTCCGTAACTATTTGCCTGCGGATTTCATATCGGCGCCCTACTTATGTATATGAACAGTATTATGAAAACATGGATTGCTGTTACGATCTGCCTTTTCACGCTGGTGTCATTCGTCCAGTCTGCCGATGCCCAGCTCATGCAGCTCCCTGAAATCGACAAGTATTTTGCTGTGGCCTTCGAACAACACGGACAGCTGATCCCTATTGCGAATCACCAGATTACGCTCGAGAAAAACAGCTTCAGCATCGTTCTGTTTTTTAAAGAACCCGGCAGTGTTCTGGTCAATGCGTCCCTGCAATCCGAGTCATTCGAACAAGCTCGAGACGGTGTCGCGTTCGAGCAGATTCAAGGTTTTACAGACCTTGGCATGGCGGAAGAGCCGTTTAACCCGAAGACATTGCTGATGCTCTCGAAGCAGGCCCCCCATTACTGGTACTATGAAGACGCCAGCAAGCATCGTTTTAACGATGTTCGCTGGCAGGAAGGACTGCTTGTTTGCCGACGGATCGTTGCGCAGGTCATGTATCGTGAAAAAGGGCGGGCCACACTGCCCTTGCGGGATATGCGCGAGAATGCGATCTACTTTGTCTTCATGCGAACGATCTGGAACCAGGATTTCAGCGGACGATTCGAGCAGCAACGAGAATATGTGACAGTGAATTTTCGCTAAAATATTTTCATGACATTTCGACTGTTTACAGTGAGCTGTTTGCTCTTACTGCTGGTTTCGCTGTTCATCTCCTTTCTCTGGGTGCAAACTGTTCTGCCCGGAGCATTGGATCTCGACCCCTGGGGTCAGCAGATTCATTTCCTCCCGACGGTTTTTTCGCTGTGGCTTCCAGGCATCTTTCTCTTCTTCAGTTCGATTTGGCTCTACCTCTCCCCCAGATTGTCTGTTGTATCTGAAAAAAAATTTCTGAAATATGATGTTTACAGTTACTTCAGCATTCTCATCTTTTTCTGGCTCCAGATCATCCAGAAAGAACTTTCCTCCCCAATGACAGCGTTTAAAACGCTTATATTAGGCATCCTGGTCCTAAAAGCCTTTCTTCTCTTCAGAGCCTTCCATTATCAGTCGGAGCTCATTCAACCCGGGATGCTATTCACGCTGAGTTCCGGACTGTACGTACTTTCCCTGCCTTTTCTCCATGTCTCTCCTGAGCTCGAGCTGTCAGCGCTCCTGCAGAGCACAGTCATTTTACAAATCGCTAGCATCATCGTCAAGGCTCTTGCTCTCAGCGCCATGGCTCTGGAGACGTTCCGTCTGAGCCTTGCGATGACAAAATCGCATAACAGCGCCTTTTTCGGCTGGATCGCGATCGCATTTTCCTTCCCGCTTCTGTTTTTTCCGACCCTCAAACTCATTTTAGCAGGTCTGTTGCTGATTTTTATCCTGCGTCTGCTCATCTCAAACGTCGACACCCGCGAATTCATTCGCGGCTTACAGGAACCGACGAGTCTAACCATCGCTGTCAAACTGATTATCATTCTCATGCTTCTTGGAGCAGCCGGACTCATTTTCTGGAGCAATGTCAAACCCAAATTCGGCATTCAGGCGGATCGTGCCTGGGAAGCTGCAATCGGGAGCCTGCTGAACGGACAGTATGGTCTGCTGTCAACGTCTCCGATTTACTGGCTGGCGCTCTGTGGTATCTTCTATTTCCTTTCTTTTAAAGTCTGGGACGGGATCTTGCTGATCGGCACAGGCACTGTGCTCTATTCAATCTACCTTTTCAGTAACTACGGCATGTTTGCCAACATCCCCTTCCAGTTTGACTGCGTCCCCTTTATCCCATTTGCAGGAGTTTTTATTGCAACTGCGTACCATCGTTTCAGGAAAAGCATCCTTTTTCGAACGCTTGCCGGCGTCTTGCTGTTCGCCACACAGGCCCTCAACGGCATCCTGCTCCTGGCTTTTCCGGAAAGTTCCACGATTCCCGGCAAAATGAGCCAATGGCAGCACCTGCTTTTCACACAAAGTCAACGAGATATCAGCATTCTTCTGTTCTCAATGCCTTACGCACTGTTCTCACACGCCTTTTTTCTCACGTTCAGCGCTGTAGGCTTTTTTACGTGGGGCACCTGCGCTCTTCGCTCCCCCTCTTTCCCGCGCCCGATATTACAAAAGCTGCGGATACAACATGGCAGTTGTGGCGGCGGTCAGACAACGCGGGTTCCGACAGTGTTGTTGCTCGTACTGCTCCTGTCTGCTGCCTTTTTCCACCTTGCTCCACGGCTCCACCAGCTCCCGCTGCACAGTCCGCATCGACTTTCGCGCGATCGCAGCCAGCTCATCATTCCTGTCGACTCAGGCCCTGGACGCTCGCGGAAATATCGAGCTATGATTCTCGTCTCAACCATGCGCAACAGCATGATGCTACCTCACCGAAGCCCTGTCGCAAATGTTACCGTGTCTGAAACAGCAAAACAATTTGAACATTTCGTGATCAAGGCAGGAAGGGACAGCGCGGAAGAGACCCTGGATGCTCCGGATATGGCCTCGCTTGTGGAGCACGGACGTGCTGCGGTATTTCGCACGGCAATTCAGCATACTGCTGCCGGCAGTCCTTTTAAGGCCCATGACTATTACAGCCGTTTCGTCTTCAGTAAAAACAGAGCTGTCGAGCAAATCAGTCTCAAACTCTTGAAGGACAGCGAACCAGCACTTCCAGCGGACACAGAGCTTTGGATTAAAGATATTTTTCTCCTGGAATAAGCCTGCGGACCAGAGCCTCAGCCTGTCGAACACGGTCAGGTTTTCGCAGACAACAACATCGACGCTCACTGGAGAATGCCTGCGACACTCAGCAGCACTTGCCGCATCGCAGTGTGCTACGGCAGAGTACCATCATTTCTGGAGAGTTCCAATAAGCACAGCAGCAGAAATCCCTCCGTTATGAAATAACATCTTCTGGGAACTCGGCAGCGCCAAAGCCCTCTCGGCCTCCTCTCCAGGAGCGATCACGGCAAAAGAACAGCCTTTCCAGTATCGGCGCAGATGCTGGCCGAGTTTTACGAAAAAATTCCGCGTGCTCTGCGCGCTTTTGAGTCTCATTCCATAAGGTGGATTGAGACAAATCAACGTGTTGCCGGAGATAAGTTCTGCCCCTGTCTGAAAAAAATCCAGCTGTTTCACGCTGACTCTTCCCGTGTCAATGCCCTGTTCTGCGATGCATTTCAGGTTATAGCGTATAATGTCGAGTGAACGTCTTCGGACGTCACATAGAATAAGTGAGCTGAGCCTGGCTGAAACACGTCGCTCAGCGAATACGGTCTTGAGGACATGGCGATAGGCTGCAGGCCGAAAGACCGGAAAGTCCTCAAAGGCAAAATGACGGTAATGCCCTGCAGCCCTCTTTGCAAGCAGTAAAAGTGTTTCCAGCCCAAAAGTTCCGCTGCCCGCCATCGGGTCAACGAATGTATCAAAGCCAGAAACGTCCGCTTCCTGAAGAATTGCTGCAGCAATATTATCGCGTAACGGCGCAAAATCCACATGTTTTTCATAGCCGCGTTTATAGAGCAGTTCTCCGCTGCAATCGAGACTGACGGTCACGTGATTCCGCAGAATACGAACATAAACGGTCTGCATAGCAGGTTCCGGCCCGGGTTCAGGCGAAATGACCCGCCAGGGAGCCAGGCGTTCTGTCACCCAACTTTCAAGGCGTTCCCGGACAGCGCCTTCATGATAGAGTGCGGACCGTTGTGCATCGACTTGAAAAGCCAGCACGTGATGGGGCCTGATCCAAAGCTCCCACGGGAATCTCCTGACATGTTTTTCCAGCTGTTCAAAACGTGTGCAGTAAAATCTATCCAGGCGGACCAGAATTCTGGCAGGAATTCTGGCAGCATGATGGGCTTTCCAGCAGTCCTCCCATTGTCCTGAAAAGGCAACACCCCCGCGCTCTTCCTGCCGGGCCGAAATACCGCAGGCAGCCAGCTCCCGACAGGCAGTATCCTCAAATCCGGGAGGCACCACTGCGTAGAAATGCTGCGTCCGGGACCGGATACGGCGTTTAATTCTCTTTTCAAGAGCATTTTGGGATATCTGTACCAGAGCCATTAATACAACACAGCAAAAAACACTACAGAGATGAGAAAGCTGTAATTCTTCTGATAATATCGACAAAAGGAGGGAAATTCGTCAAAATATAGTTCAAAGCTCTCAATGAATTCCGCAGGACTGAGCCTCCAATTGTTCCTATGGCTTCCGTAAGCATCACATCATTATTATCTTCGGACCAAGAGTAGCCCGGTTGTTGCCTCCGTCAAGCTATTTTGACTTGGGAGAGAAATTCTCTCCCGTCCCTCTCGTTATCGTGATATGGGATAACGTTGATTCACTGGTTGGGTTTTGGGATTTGATAAATTGAAGATGCTGTAAAAGGCATAACGCTTCCATCCACGCGACCCTCACGCGCTTTGACCGGTACTAGGAAGCCGCTACCAACCGCCTAAACGTTTATGGCGAGCAAAGAGGGTGGGGGGCACCGTGCAGTGGTTTGTTAGCAATTACTTTGAGATAGCTCCTTTGCAATGCGAAAGTGAGCAAAAGTACATACAATACAAGAATTTTGTTTACTGCATAATGGAACAGTATAAGATAAAAATCTAAATCAAGGTCAATTCAACTGGCACTTTCTTTGTTTGCCTGAGATTTTAAGCTCAGCTTCGTCTTTTGAAATCACTACCTGATGAGTGGAGACATTGGCAATAACTTTTCTACAGGTTTCTAAGCCCAACTCATTCAACTTGCGTTCAGAAAGTATGCCTCTCTTTTTAGCATCTTCAAGCATATCAAAAATTTCACGAATATTTTCAGAGAAACGATCTCTTGCCACAAAATTAAGTATAATATCGGGAAGATATAGTAAACCGAGTCCTAAACCCAAACAATTCAACATTGGGATATCACCACTAAGCCAAGAAAAACCCTCTAATACAGACTTGAACATAATAGAGAAAGAATGAATGCATAATCCACACACAAGCCCTAATGCAGTTTTTACGGGTCTACCAAGCATTAGAGTGTTAATAGCCTGGCTTATAAATAATGTAATTTTATCCATAGCTTATTCCTTTTTTAACCTGTTGGAGCTTCTACCACTCCAGAATGTCTTATCTTTAATTTTATATCCTCTAAATCTTCCCTTTTCATAAGCGGTTTAGGTTTTCCTCTATCGCCAAAATTAATAGAACCAGAATTCTTTCTTACAAAATTAATAATGTCCATAGCTTCGTATTTATTCTTTCCGTAAAAACCTTTTTTTAGACGGTACTCCATCAAAAATTGATTAATAGACGCCAAAACTCCAAATCCGAGAAGAAGGGCAGGAACAATCCCTTTTTCAGTAGATAAGTTCGCTGATTTCACAAATTGTGCAACAAGAAAATACAACAAACTAAGCATAGCTGTGAGCAGTGAAATTGCATAAACTTCTTCCCCTTTTTTCTTAAGTATAATCTTGATAACCGAGAGTTCTGGATATTTCCTTAGATGATTAGATGATGTTAAAGTTATTCCCCCAAGCAAATGTAATATCCAATCTTTCAGATTTCTAATTTGAGAGACTTTTATTTTCGGCAGAGAGAAATCTTTGAAAAAATCAACATTTCTAAAAAACAAAAACGCAAATATATTTATAGCTATAATTATAGCAAGTACTGAATAAAAGAGCAATAACGTTTCTAAAGTAACAGTCATTGCTATAGCTATGCTTAAGATAGCTAGTAGAATTAGCACTCCCCGTACTATCAATAAAAGCTCCAAAGAATCTACACTTTTTTGATATTTGTGTGTTTTCGATTTCATTAAATTTTACCCCTACTTCTCATTACCTTAGATTCGATAATATTGCCCTGTCAGCCCCAGATAGTAAGTTGTAACATTAATAATCGTCCCATTTGCTGAGGCTAGTTTAATACAGGTCACATCTCTGTAACACCAATATAAATTAGTAATCCAACATTTTAAATAAGGTGTATTCACTCAATTTTGTCAACTTTTTTCATGTTTTTTATCAACTTTTTGCTCCTTTAGATGTTTTGAAAAAGCATTGCCTCGGAAGACTATGTACAAACAGGATACCTGAACAATTGCTAACAACGGATTATGCAGCAGCTTCAGCGGACAAAGAATCCATCATATCCTGGCTGGTCTTTTAGAGCTAATCTTGAGCAGGCTGAACAGGAAAACATAATAGACGATGACCAGCCATCCTGGAAGATTGGGAATTTCCAGTTCGACCGGCGGAAAAAGATCACATAACCCCATCAACAGGCGTGTGCACAGGACACAGACACTTAAGAACGGCGTAAGAAAGTCCCGGCAAAGCGGTTCAAGCAATGCAAACAGCTCTGTGAGCAGACTTAACGGTAAGAGGATGCTGATGAGCGGAAGAGCCAGTGGGTTAGACACAAAAGACCAGAGTGAGAGCCGGCCGAAATGCAGCAACAACAACGGCGCGACTCCCAGCATCGCAGCGCCGGTGGCCATAACACTCATCGCCCCCAATCGTAAGACACGAGGCAGATGCTGGATGGAGTTTTCCCATTGAGGCTGCTGAAACACGCGGAAAAAAAGTACGATGGATGCTGTGGCGGCAACCGTGAGTTGAAAACTGAGATCATACAACGCATGCGGAACAAGGAATAGCAGGACGCCGACTGAAAACAACAGACTGTAAAACGAATCCGAGACACGGCTGCAGGAGATCGAGAGTGAGAAGATACTGGCCATGATGACGGCACGCATCACAGGAAACTGGAAACCGGTCAGGGCAGCATACGCACAGAGCAGAAGCGGCAGCAGTGCGCTGCGGAGGCGCAGGGGTATTCTGAACGCCTGTAAAAGCAAGTGGCCGCCCCAGACCAGAATGCCAACATGGACGCCTGAAATCACAAGAAAGTGATACATACCGGCCTGCCGAAAGCGCTCGCGGACAGCTCTAGGCAGGCCGCGTTTTTCTCCAAGGGTCATGGCCTTGAGAATCTGGATGGCCCGGTCTTCTTCCTGGACGTAAGGACGCGTTCTTCGGGCATAGGCATCGAGGACATTCAAAATCCGGGTGCGCAGCTGATACATCCAACGCAGCACAGGACTTCCTCCTGTGCGGTCGAGCCTGATAAAATTTCGTTCATGGTATAAGTTTCCCACCAGACAGATGCCCTGCCGCCGGAGGTATCCTTGATAATCAAGGCCCCCAACAAAGGTTCTCGGGGGTTTGAGATAGACGCGAGCCCGAAGCATATCTCCATACATGATCTGAGGGAGGCTTGTGGAAAGCCAGAAGGGTTTACTGAGGCTGATTCGAATTCTACCGCTGACGGCATAGCGTTTTCGGCCTTTTTCAACCCAATTGACTCTAAGATAGACATATCGCCTGAATCCTGAGAATTCCACCGGTCGATCAACATAGCCTGCAACTGTAACAAGCTCATTGGACACCAGATTGATAATGTGATCGTCAGCGATCGAATTCGCTGTAAGAAAGCGTGTGCTCCCCGTCAAAAAGGCGATAAGCAGGAAAAGTGCACTACTCACACGCCGGAACCCGAGACGAAAACACGTATAGCACACTGCCAGGCAGCAGCCAAAAGTAAGCGTCAGAAGGGGCAGAAAGATCGGCAGGAGAGCAGGAGAAAAGATCTTGTGGAGAGCAGAGCCAAAAAGAATACCGCCGACAAAGCAGCTCAAGAATGGAATCAGAGGTCGAATCACGGCATAGTCCTCTTATGCGGAATGCAGTCCGTAGAGAATATACCTACGAAAACTCGAGAAAAGCCTTACTGTGAGAACAGCAGATACGGCCTGATTTTTTGTATGGTTTTTGGGCCGATGCCATACACTTCGTCAAGCTCTTCAGCTGCATGAAACGATCCGTTGAGACGACGATAATCGATAATGCGTTCAGCCAGTACCGGACCAATACCGGGCAAAAGTCGTAATTCAGGGGAGTCAGCCGTATTAATGTCGACAGGCGGCTCGAGGTAGAAGAGCAAGTCCGGCGGATCGGGCTGAGGAACTGTAGAAGCTTCGGGGGCTCCGGCACTGGACAGAAAAAGAAAAATGAGCAGATACACCCCGTAGGCCGCACAAAAGATTCCGAGTATCTGCTGCTGCTTTATAGAGAACGCGATCACGCCTATTTTCTCGCCATTAACTTCTGCAGCTCCAACATAGTGAGCATTTTCACCTCAGCTTGAATGGTTTTAAATTGCTGAACGATCATTGCCGCTTCATCTTTCGAAGCATCACGCAGTACCAGGGCTGGCGTTTTCAGACTCTGCTGTAATTGAACAAGAGGAGTGCCACTTAAACCCGACAACAGCTCAAGGACGTCTTTTCGCCGCACAGGATCGAATTTTCTGAGAATCAGGGCGTAGCGCGTATCAGGAGCGGCAGCAGCCGAAGGAGCAGTTCTTTGGGAAAGCGCTTTTGATGCCGGGGATTGGGCAGATTGCCGCTGCTTGTTCTGAAGCTGCTCTAAGTGCTCCATAGTGATCAGCTTGACCTGAGCCTGCACTTGATTAAATTTTTCAATCGCGATATTTGCCTGCTGTGGCGTAATGTCCCGCGCGATCAATGAAGGAACTTTCAATAAACGCCTGGCCCGCGCTTCAGACACCTCTCCCACCTGCTGCATCAGTCGAACAAGGTCTTCCTGCCGCTCCGGAGCGTAATGATGCAGGATAAGCGCTAAGGACTTCATTTCAGCCTCTTCCTGGTCCCTGGAAGGGCTATCATTATGATCGACGTCATCCCCTTCAGGAAAGAGGACGACATCAGGAGGCTCAGTCTCGGGCTCGTCTCTCCGCTTTTTCCGGCCAAATCCAAAGAAGCCATCGCCTTTTTCTTTTTTAACCTTAAGCGTTTTGGCTGTCTTCTGTGTCTCGTTCTCACTTTCACTATCACTATCAAGTTCCGGCACTATCTTGTAAGCTGCTGGTCCAGGTGTCACACGCCCTCCTAAGTCTAAACCGGGCTGCTCATGCTTACGACGGCGTTTTTCCAGGCGTCTGAAAGCATTTTTTGTTCCCTTGTACGTCATCAGGAAGACGATCAGCCACAGCAGCAGTAGTTCAACAGTCCACAGCATCCAGGGCTGCACGGCCCGTTCGTCAAAGACCAAACGCTTCTCCCAGGAGCTGTCCTCCTGCTCCCAGCGAGTAATGCCTTCACGACTGAGAATTCCCTCAATCGGCACGAAAACAGCAAGATTAAAAATGGTACCGATCGTGACGGGTTTTTCCTGCGAAAACGCCTGATCCGGAAGATCGCGGAAAAATGCTGTCACGCGCGAGGCAAGGTGAGGTCGCGTCTGAGCAGATGCCTCCTGACCGTCATCGGAGTCAACAGGGCTGTCGGCAAACAGTTTTCGGACCTCCGGAACTGTAATCGGTCTGACATAATCAGAAACAAACGGCAGCTCTGCCGCCAAGTTCCAGCCGTCATGAAGCAAGAAGACGGCTTCATCAGCAAGGCTCGGAGCGGGTTCAAGACTTTCGTGGAACTGATTCAGGAACAGCAGGGAGAAATAGCTTCCAAACACACACAGCATCACAAGGAGAAATGTGAATACGTTAATACGGGAACAGCGTCCGATTGCCGTTCCGATACGCAGTCCAATCCCCAGAATAAGGGCCAGGACGAACGTTGGGAACAGGATTAAATAATAGGTTCCGGCATGGCTTGTCAGCAGATGGGCCACAAGAATTCCAAGACTGCCAGAGAGTCCACCGGTAATCAGCAGGGCAAGGAGTGCTGCAAATCCACATTTTCCTGTCTTCTTTGTCTTCTTCTCCGCCATATTCTGTCCTCTGTGTATAGTTCTTCTTAATCTCGGCGTTCGCCGTAATGAGAAAGTTCCATTGAAAAACCGGCTCGTCCCTGACTCAACGAGCGCAGATCCGTTGTATAGCCGAACATGGTCGACAGCGGCATATAGGCCCGAATGCTGTCAAGTCCATCTTGAGAACTCATGTGAAAGATTTTCCCGCCCCGGGAGTTCAAATCCTCAAGAATATCACCGGTATTTTCTTTAGGGCTTGTCACCTCAACATCCATAATCGGTTCAAGCAGGACCGGTGCAGCGCGGCGGCAGCCATCATTAAAAGCGCTGACGGCAGCGACAGCAAAGGCCATATCCGACGAATGCTGTTCGTGGAAGGCTCCATCGAAGAGGGTGACATTCACATCAACAACAGGGTAACCGGCCAACACACCGCTGCCCATCGTGTCTCTCAGGGCTTGCTCGATCGTGTTCGTATAATGCTTAGGAATCTGCTGTTCGGTCACTTCAGAGAAAAAAGCAAATCCCTGGCCGCGTTTATTGGGTGACACTCTGAGATGAACTCGTCCATAATGTTCGCGGCCGCCGGTTTGACGATCGAACGTGTGTTCAGCTTCGACCGTGTCCGTAATGGTTTCTTTTAAAGCCACCTGGGGCTTTCCGATCCTGGCCTTGACACGGTGTTCTCGAAGAATTCGCTCGACAAGCACTTCCAGGTGCAATTCTCCCATACCGGAAATAATCGTCTGGCCGGTATCCTCTGATTTTTGCACATGGAAAGTTGGATCTTCCTTCATCAACTGCCGCAGGGACTCATCGAGGTTCTTCTGGTCGGCTTGTGAGCTTGGCTCAATGGCGACAAAAATCACCGGAGCCGGGACTGGTATCGTCGCAAGCACGAGAGGCTGCTGCTGCCGGCAGAGCGTATCGCCACTGACTGTTTCTTTCAAACCAAGCAGACCGACAATCTCGCCCGCAGAGGCTTTCTGCACCTGTGTCACTTTACCGGCATGGAGCTGAAGAATACGCAAAATGCGTTCGCGTCCGCCCTTCCTGTCGGGCTTGTCGGGATTCCCTGGATTATACACCCAGCTTCCGGATTCCAGTACGCCTGAATAGATGCGGGTATAATAAATCATCGGGCCTTCGACGTGAGTCATAATTTTAAACACCAGCGCAGCCAGCGGTCCTGAACTCAGACAGCGTACCTCCTGCCCGTTTCCGCTCTTCGGATGGCGTGCTGTGATGGGAGGAACATCAGTGGGAGCCGGGAACAGATCCACAATGGCATCGAGAAGAGGCTGAATGCCTTTATTTCTCAAAGCGGTTCCGCACAAGACCGGAAAAATTTTCCCGGCGATCACCGCGTTACGCAGTCCTGCCATGACCTCGGCATCTGACAATCCCCCTCCATCGAGATAACGCGTCATCAAATCATCATCAAACTCTACGATCGCTTCAAGCAATTGCTCACGGGCAGCTTCTGCCTCCGGAAGCAATTCTGCCGGAATCTCGCCCTCCTGCGGTTCGTCTGCGCTCTCCTCCCGCCAGAAGAATGCTCGCATCCGAACGAGATCGATCAGCCCGTGAAAGTCCTGTTCCTGGCCAAGAGGCAATTGAATGGGGACAGCATGGGCATTGAGCTTTTCATGCATGCTCTCAACGGCATGCCGGAAATTCGCACCGATGCGATCGAGCTTGTTGACAAATACCAGACGAGGAAGATGGTAATGATTCGCCTGACGCCAGACTTTTTCAGATTGGGGCTGAACGCCGGCAACACCGCAAAACACGACAACGGCGCCGTCAAGAACTCGTAACGCTTCTTCAACCTCTATGGTGAAATCCACATGTCCGGGAGTATCGATAATATTAAGCGTCCGATCTTTCCACTGGCAGCTCGTAACCGCAGAACTGATGGTAATGCCGCGTTCCTGCTCCTGTTCCATCCAATCCATAATCGCGGAGCCTTCGTCGACTTCGCCAATTTTATAGGACATTCCGGTATAGTATAAGATTCGCTCAGTGACGGTCGTTTTACCGGCATCAATGTGCGCAACAATCCCGATGTTCCGTATGTGCTCTGCCTGCTTCTGCATAAATCCGTGTCTGCTTTTCAGTAACGGTTCCTGATGGAACCGCATTGTATTTAGTCGTACAGAGAATTCACTAAGAGGTTTAAGAGAAATTCCTCCAGGACCGCGTTAAATTCCTGATGGGCCTCTACCATGACCATGTGACCGGCATTCTCGATAATTTGCAGTTCAGAATTCTTGATATTTGCATGCAGTTGTTCTGAATGGCTGATTGGCGCCAAAACATCCTCGCTTCCACCCACGACAAGGGTCGGCATGTTTAACTCGCTCAGATGTGACACACCGTCATATTTTTTGATCGCCATGACATCTCCGAGCAAGACCATCATATCGTTTGTTACCAGACGCTCGTCAATGTCTTTCATTTTCTCCTTGGCTTTTTCAAGACTCCCGAAGATCGACTCCATGTCATTTTTCAATTCCATGAGTTTCTGCGTCGGGATATCAAATTTCGCCGACGTCGCGACAAGGACCAGGGCTTTCACACGCTCAGGGTATTTAAAGGAAAAATCCAACGAAACAACTCCGCCCATGGAATGTCCGATAATGACAATGTTATCTATCGCCATCACATCGAAAAATTTCACAAGTTGATCGGTATAATATTCGATTGCTGACCCGCCCTTCCCTGATGAGCGGCCATGCCCGGGCAGCTCTAATGACACAACGTTGTTGGTTTCGGAAAAATATTTTGTCTGATATGCCCAGTTATAAATATTTCCTCCCAATCCGTGCAGAAAAAACACATTTTCGCCTTCTCCCATTGATTTGCTGATACTTTCAATGGAAATGTAGTGAATGCGGTTGTCATCAAGATTCAGATATGGCATGCTGTACCCTGGTCTCTAACGGTCGTTCGTTTAGTCACACACTTGGAGAACCGCCTCGCTGCGCTTCTTCAAAACGTCATTCAGCCTAAATCCGTCTCGAAAAAATATCTTTTGTCAGTAATACATGAGTTCGAACAGATTGTCAATCATAAAATTCTCCAGACAATCCAAAGCGTTGGCAGGCAGAGTGATGTTGTAGCAACTTATAAGGAAAAATGTCTGCCGGGAAATTTTGTCTTGACATTCTTGCGAAAGCCCCGGCGTATTGAGGATAAGAACAGGAAGCTTCCTGTATGTAGACTTGTAGTCATGAAAGTTTCAGAGCCTCCGGGGACGATGTCGAATGGTGGATATTCGTGCCGAGAGGGCACGTATGAGTATGCGAAGACGTCTGGGAGAATATCTTGTTGATGCCGGCGTACTGAGTGAAACACAGCTTAAAGAGGCACTGGCCCTGCAAGAAGAGCAACATGGTTTTCTAGGACAAATTCTGATCGAGCAGGGATGGATCACGGATAAGCAGTTATGTCAGGTAATCTCTCAAGCCATGAATATTAATTGTGTCAGCATTGATAGCGTGCTGATCAGTGAGGAAGTCATTAGCCTGATTTCAAACTCTTTGGCCGTCACCTGTCAGATTCTTCCGCTCTTCGTGCATAATAATATACTGTATCTGGCTATGGAGAATCCTCGGGATACAGGAGTCATTCAACTGGTGGAATATGAAACCAGGATGCAGGTCAAACCTCTCATGGCTCCCCTTTGCCAGTTAAACGAGGCGATCGCGGCATATTATCATGTTGATGATACGGACAAACGGGAGCCCACGGGCCATTCCGGGACATGCGATATTGACATCACCCCCCACATTACCCGTGAAATCGGGTTTGGTCAACGGAAACGGCTGGGCAACATACTTGTCGAAGCAGGATTACTCACGGATGAACAACTCAAACACGCTTTGGAGCTGCAAAAACGCCGAAAAGGATTTCTCGGCAAAATGCTTGTCGATATAGGCTGGATCTCTGAGGATGAACTTTGCCAGGCTCTCTCCGACACGCTGCAAATCGAAAGCGTTGACCTTAACGAAGTTCATATCGACCTACAGGCCAGAAAATACGTTACAGATTCTTTAGCGGCATCATCAAATATTTTCCCATTGTTTACCGAAGGTGATACCCTCTATATCGCGATGGAGAATCCTCTTGATTCAGGGGTAGTACTTTACCTGAATTACCTGACGCAGAAGGAAATAGAGCCGCTTGTCGCTCCACCACATCAGATTCGTGCATTGATTCAAAAGTATTACCCGTCTGTTCTGTAAACTGACTGAAATAACACACGGAGTGCCCAAGCCGGGAGCGCATTGGCTGTTCCGAGAGTTCAGATCGTCCTTGTCTCCTCCGGAGTCACACGTATGCCAAAGAGAAAACGACTGGGAGACGTGCTTGTGGAAGCCTGCATCATCTCACAAGCACAATTAAACGCTGCCCTGGAAGTCCAGAAGCATCATCCACAGTTAATTGGACAAATTTTAGTCGAAATGGGCTGGACTACTGAAGTACTGGTCTGCCGTGCTGTTTCAGAACTCCTGAACATCCGGTATGTCGATCTCAGCTCTGCCCTGATAAGCCAGGAAGTTGTTCAGCTTGCCCCGGAAGCACTCGCTCTGCAGCGCAATATCCTGCCTTTGTTCGTGCAGGATAAAATCCTGTATCTCGCAATGGAAAATCCGCTGGATGTCGATATTATCCAGCGCATGGAATTCATTACAGGCATGCAGGTCAAGCCGCTCATCGCTCCTCCCGGTCAAATTCGAGACATTGTGCGCAAGCATTATTATGTGGATGACTATGTCGACAGTATGATAGGAAACGTGCCGAGAGAAGACGATGTCAGTCTTGTGCAGCAAGAGGAAGGCGAGGCTGAGGGGATGCTGGATGTCAGCGAAGTTCGTAAAATCAGCGAAGGCAGCCAGGTGATTCGACTTGCCAATCTGATCATCTCTGATGGGATTAAAAAACGCGCCAGCGATATTCATCTTGAACCAGGTTCCCGGTATTTGAATGTTCGTTATCGGGTCGACGGGCTGCTCACCAGTGGGATCCATGTGCCGAGATGGCTGCAACTGCCGCTGGTGTCCCGGATTAAAGTTATCTCAGGGCTCGATATTGCGGAACGCCGTAAACCTCAGGATGGAAGAATCTGGGTAAGCTTCGCCCAACGAAAAATCGATCTCCGGGTCTCAACGCTGCCGACCAATTTCGGCGAAACAGTCGTCATTCGGATTCTGGATACGAAACATTCGACTCACGATCTTGCTGCGTTAGGGATGTCATCCCGGAGTTTGCGTCTCTATCGCTCAATGCTGCGACAGCCTCAGGGCTGGATTTTAGTGACCGGGCCTACTGGCAGCGGTAAGACAACAACACTTTATGCCTCGCTGCATGCCATCAAAGATACAACGAAAAATATTATGACGGTCGAAGACCCGATTGAATACCAGTTGGAGGGAATCAACCAAGTCCAAATTAATCCCAAAGCCGGTCTCACATTTGCCAGCGGCCTGCGCTCGATTCTGCGACAGGACCCGAATGTGATTTTACTGGGAGAGATCCGCGACCGAGAAACTGCCGAAATTGCGATGCAGGCATCGGAAACCGGTCATCTCGTCTTGAGTACGCTGCACACCAATGATGCTGTTTCCACCGTCAACCGCCTTTTCAGCCTGGGGATCTCTCCGGATTTAGTTGCCTCGAACTTATTGGTGATCATTGCCCAGCGTTTAGTGCGAAAAATTTGTCTGTACTGCCGGAAAGTCTATACGCCCGCTCCTGAAGAACTTGAAATACTTGAACATATCCATGTCGAGACGTCCGAGCTGAGATTCTACAAGGGGCAAGGCTGTGCAGCATGTGATCACAGCGGCTATTACGGGCAGATTGCCTTATATGAAGTACTCGTGCAAAACGATCGGATACGCGATGCGATCGCGCAGCGGCCGACAAAGCAAGCCCTGAAGCGCCTGGGCCGTTTATACGGCATGACGATCCTGCTGGAGGACGGACTCGATAAAGTCCGGCAGGGAATCACGACGATCGAAGAAGTCCTGCGTGTCTGCCCGGTCGAACCCGACATAGCTCACGAAGCCCTCTGTTGTCCGGAATGCAGTGCGCCTCTTGACAATTCCAAGGCTCTCTGCTCTGCCTGCGGATATGTGCTTCACATCAGTTGTCGAAGCTGTCATTCCGTGCTTGAAAACGACTGGACATTTTGTCCGTATTGCGGGACACAGGTCTCGGCTTCAGCAGACGAATTCTCGCAGTATCATAGAGCAGCGACCAACAGAGAAGCATCATCCCTGCCCTCGGACAACAGACAACAGCTCTCATCGAGTTCTCAAGCCAGACCATGCTGAAAACACTGTTAACTCAACAAAGCTTCCAGGAAATCCGGGCCACTGGCCGCAACGTGGCGCTCACACATAGCGAAATGCTCTCCCACAAGGTCGTTCAGCATAGTAACAACACAGGCCGAAAACAGAAGACGCTGCGCTGTGCGCAGCGACAGCCTCTTCCACAGTATCTGTTGCAGCCCCATCCATCTTCCGGCGCTGCGCTCATTGTTGTGCTCATTCTGAGCGCGATCATCTATCTCGCCTTAAATGCTGTCCTGCTTATGACAACAACGGAAATTCATCTCTCAAACTTCGAACAGCGTTCGATTCAGGCCTTTTATCTTGCAGAGTCAGCGCTTGCCAGAGGAGTGGCTGGCTTGAGGGCTGCACCTGACGATTTGACATCGTTCAGTGATGTCATACCGGGTACACTCAACGTGTTCAGTGTAAGCTTTAGTCCCAAACGTTATGACGAGCATGAATCTTGGTATCACCTCAGTCTCAACGGTGAAGGTATTGTCAGCGGGCCAGGGGCTTCGGCGACACGTCGGGTTTCGCAGGAAATTCTGATAAAACCTTTTGCTCTTTTTGCTGCCCAAAAAATCGCCGTTCAAGACCACTGCCGGATTCACGGTCATCTTCATGGGAATCAAGAGGTCCACATCGGGGCAGATGTGACGGTAGAAGGGCATATTTCCTCATCATTTTCAGAGCCGATCGTCTCAGAAGACGCTGACCTTTCAGAGGATGAAGAACCTGCCAGGGAGCCTGAAACAGGATTTCCCGCCATCTCACCGGACTTGTATTTTCCTCAATATCTCTATCAGGAAAAACAGTATACTGCTCAAGCTCTTGAATTGACTGCGTCGCTGGCCCTCAGCGGCTCAGCTGAACGTCTGCTGAATGTCTATCGGGGGCAAGCAGATCCCGAGAACAATCCGGCAGGAATTTTTGTCTTACATAGTGCTATCGAGGATGACACGCAGAGCACCTTAACAGCGATCGATCTGCAAGGTGGCAGTCTCGTATTGCCCGGAACAAAAAAATGTTACATAAAAGGACTTGTCCATATCAGTCCGGTAGAAAATTATCCTGCTGTGATACACTTTGGAACAGGAGCAATGCATCTGAACACAATCAACGTTGCTTCTTTAACGTTTTCAGATACAGGCAATACGGAAATCAGCAAACTTCCGACGCAGAACAGCATCGAAGGCCTGCTCTATTCTCTTGGCAATCTCGTATTGACAGCAGAAAGTGGAAGTGTCACGCTCAAGGGCAGTATTTGGGCCCAGAATATCAGCGTACGCGGCGAGGCGACGTGCAAGATCGACTTTTCTCCCGGCCTGATGACCAATCCGCCTCCTGGGCTGAAGGTCGTCGAATATGGGGCATGGCGCGAACTGCTGGAATAAGCCCGGCTTTTCATCTGCGCATGCAGACAGACAGGAGACCCCAGCCTGTTCTAAAATGCTCGCTCCTCACTCGTGATCAGACTGTCATCCAGCAGCATCACGGGCACTGTCTCACCGGCTTTCACGATCATGCGCTCTTCATCAATGACGGCCAAGCCGTTTGCTTTCGACAGAGAGCGCAAGATGTTAGAACCCTGCCTCCCTGTGATTGAGGCTGTGACACGGTCGTCTTCTTTGCGCAGTGCGACGCGCACAAAATGCTTGCGCTCATCCTCTTTCAGGAGATCCTCTTTCAGGGCTGCGTGGACGATTGCGCGATAAATCCGGTGATGTCCCATCATTTTCAACAAGGCGGGCCTGACAAACACTTCAAAAGAGACCATCGCCGAAACCGGATTCCCAGGCAAAGCAAAAATTGGAATCCCGTCGATATTTCCAAACACCAAGGGCTTTCCAGGTTTCATACAGACCTTCCAACTCTGCAATGCCGCATCACGTTTTCGGAGCATGTCCCCGGTAAGATCGTAATCACCGACTGATACGCCTCCGGAGGAGATCAGCACATCGGCACGCAGCCCCTGCACGATTTTCCTTTCCAGGTCTTCACGACGATCTCGTGCAATGCCAAGCCGGACAGGGACCGCCCCGCTTTCCAGTGTCAGTGCCGCAAGAGAATAATCGTTTGCATTGAAAATCCGTCCCGCTTTTACAGGCTCATCGATCTCAGCAAGTTCATCACCTGTCGAGAAGATGGCCACTCGAACCTGCTGGAAGACCTGGACCATCGAGCGTCCCACTGATGAAAGCAAGCCGATTTCGGCCGGACGCAGCATCTGTCCTTTTCTGAGGATTACGTCTCCTTGTTTCACGTCTTCCCCTGACGGCCGCACATAAGATTGCGGGGGAACTTCTTTCAGCACCAGCACCTGCCTGCCTTCACCACGCATGGTATCTTCGACCCGCACGACCGCATCGCAGCCGGCAGGAATCGGGGCTCCGGTCATAATTCGAATTGCCTGGCCCGATTCAACAGTATGGCGGCTGACATAACCGGCCGGGAGGTCTTCGATCACTTCCAGCACTGCCGGATTATCCGGCAGAGTCCCTTGCAAATCGGATGAACGCAACGCATATCCATCCATGGCAGAATTGTCATACGGGGGGACATCATAAGGGGAAACAAGATCCTCCGCAAGAATCCGCCCAAGAGACGAAAACAGCTCGACTCGTTCCATGCTCGGCAGGGGTATGCAGCCGAGGATTGTGTCACGGACGTCTTGTACTGAAATCATCGCATCACCTGCTATTTTCAAAGGGTTCAACTTCACCGATCCGGCCTGTTCCATAACCTCCCAGCCGGGCAAGCCGTTCTTTCAATGCCTCGGATTTCAGCACGGAAAGGAAAAGCCGACCTGCGAAAGACTCATAAAACTCTTTGCTGAGGACAAAATCATATTCTTCTTCCCACACTGGAATAAAATGCAATCCGTAAATGCGTGCCACGCCATAAATCGCCAGGCCGGCATCTGCAGTCTGTTCAGCAATCTGGGCGGCGACAGAGATATGGGTGAATTCTTCTCTAGCATAGCCGTAAATGTCGCGGGGAGACACGCCTTCCTGTTTTACAAGGTAGTCAAAAAGCAATCGGGTTCCAGAACCCTTCTGCCGGTTGACATAGCGCACACCCGAAGCGGCGAGATCGGCAACTCCCTTAATCTTCAGAGGATTCTCAGGAGCAATCAGCAGCCCTTGCCGCCGTGTCACTCCTTTGATCAGCACAATCCTGGAAAGATCGAGATATTTTTTGAGAAAAGAAATATTATAAGCGCCATCTTTCTCATCCAGCAAATGAATTCCCGCAACATGAGTCTCTCCGGCTTTCAGGGCCATGATACCATTCAAACTGCCAACATGGGTCGAAGCCAGCGAATGACCCGGCCCCTTGCGACGGATCAGATCGTTAAGCTCGTCAACAAGAGGGTCGTGACTGCCTGTAAGCACAATGTTTCTTTCGATCTCTTCAGCAGACCGAAGCAGTTCGATCTCAACCGTGCTGCCCCGTTCGTATCCCTCGCAATTTTGCGGGATCGTCAGCATGCCGTCAGCCTTGACAGAGGAGCTGAGAACTCCGGCCCCGGAACTGATCGGCAGGGCCGTCAATCTCTTTCCGATCCTCCCTAGTCTGACTTGTTTAAATTCCCGATATTTCAAGGACGAAAGCAGTGTACGCGCCAGAAAAGCACTGACTTTCTGAGGAGAAGACGGCGAAATGCCTGTGTACAAAGAGAAGACTTCTTTGACAACGTTCTCCATGACAATGATGCCTGAAACGGGATAACCTGGGATCCCGATTACGGGCTTCGCTTCGACGATTCCCAATATCGCCGGCTTCCCGGGCTTGATCGCCAGTCCGTGGCAGCATACGGTCCCGCATTCAGCAATAACGGTGTTAGTATAATCGTCCCGCCCTGCCGAGGATCCCGCAATAACCAGCACCATATCACAGTCGCGGCTTGCCTGTAACATACCGCGTTTCATGACCTCACAATCGTCAGCTATGATCTCATAAATCTTGCTCCGACCTCCCCAGAGCGCAATCATCGCGGAAAAAACCGCTGAATTGCATTCGAGGATCTGCCCTTTTTCAGGGGCAGCAGCAGGCTCGACGATCTCGTCGCCCGTGGGGATGATTCCGACCAGCGGTTTCTTCCACACAGATACCGATATGATACCACTGGCCAGCAGAGCGCCGATTTCCTGGGGTCTGATGAGCATGCCAGACGGCACGATCATCTCTCTCTGACACATATCCTCGCCGATTTGACGGATATGCTGAAAGGGACGGGCCGGAACGATAATTTTGACCCTGCCATTCTCCTGGGGAATGACATCTTCTATCATAATGACCCCGTCATAGCCCTCCGGGATCGGATCGCCGGTATCTATCGGCAGGAAATCCTCACCCTCCGTCAACAGTACAGGGCGTCTTGCAGAAGCACCAAAGGTATCCTCGACCCGCACCGCAATTCCGTCCATGGCTGATGCCAGGTAATGGGGGCAAGACAGCGCTGCATATACCGCATCCGACGTCACTCTGGCAAGGCTTTCCGTTACAGGAATTTTTTCTTTCTCGCATTTCACGCTCTTTGCCAGCAGAGACAGGTAGTCAAAAAGCGCTTGATCCAGGTCCCGATTCTCAAGATAGTTAAACGTCATACCCAGCTCCCGGGGCCAGGAGAACTTCTGCACAATCTCCCTGCATCAGCCCCTCCTGCTCTCTGCGAATATGGATATAGCCGTCAGCTCGAGACATGAACCCGATCTGCCCGGATGTCCCCGGGAGCACGTCAGCCCACACTTCGTGCTTGTCCCGGCAGAGCGCAGCAGGCACGTATTCTTCCCGTCCGCTGTTCGAAGGATAATTTTCACGAATCCTCGCTCTGAGTCGGAGATTTCGGGTCCGTTCTCTGCCCATCATAGCCTCCAGCAGAGCTGTCACAAAGATCGTCGCAATCGTCAACGCCGAAGCTGGATGCCCCGGCAGGCCAAGCACAGCTTTCGCCCCGCATCTGCCGATGATAGTCGGTTTTCCGGGTTTGACCGCGATGCCATGTACCAGTACTCCAGGTTTTCCAAGGCGGTCGATCACCTTCGCGGTTTCATCCTTCTCACCTGCTGAGCTTCCTCCTGAGATCAGCAGCAGATCGTTTTCTTTCAGGGCCTTCCGGGCAATTGTTTCGATCGCCTCACAGCTATCCCCGATAATACCATACATCACTGCTTCCACATGATAAGCTTTAAGGAGTCCATAGAGCACATAACTGTTGATATCACGTACCTGTGAACCTGTGGGGAGCTGATCGATCGGGACAATCTCGTCACCAGTAACGACAATGCCGGCCTTCAATGTCCTTTTTACGGGCACACGATCCACGCCAAGGGCAGCCAATACTCCAAGGTCTGCAGGACGGATTTGTTTACCGCAGCGAAACAGGAGTTCTCCCTTTTTCATATCATCGCCGGCAAAGATAATATGAGCCCCCGGAGCCGCTGCGGCCCTCAGATAGATATACTCATCGCCATAATCATCACTCTGCTCAACCATGACCACGCCATCAGCGCCAGGCGGCAATTGTCCTCCGGTGGGGATATAACATGCCATACCCGGCGTCAGGTTCATGGCTGGACGCGACCCCATCTCAACAGGCGGTCCTTTCAGTAATTGGGCGGGGTTGGCTTCACAGGCAGCAGACGTATCCCTGGAAATGACCGCATAACCGTCTACAGTCGATCGATCAAAGGCAGGGATATGTTCCTCTGCAACGATTTCCCGAGCCAGGACTCTCCCTGCCGCTTCAAGCAGAGGGACGGTTTCCGTTTCCAGGGAATATTCAGAGAATTCTTGTGTGAGAATCCTGAAGACGTCCTCCACGCTCTTCACATTCAACATAACATATCCCTTTCCAGCCTAGCCCTGTTATCCGCCGATTCGCACCATCTCACGGTCAATGCCGAGAGGCCGGCAGGCATGTGTGAACAAGTCGTGATGCGAGGCAGGTTTCCTCTCGATCGCCTCATGAAACAGCGCCATAAGCTCGGAGTCCTGCGCTCCGCGCCGCAGTGGGCTTTTCAGATCAATTTCAAGAGGACCATGCAAACAGGGTTTGAGAAAACCATCAGAAGTAAGACGCAAACGATTACAGCGATCGCAGAAGCTTTCCGAGACTGCAGAGATAAAGCCGATCTTCCCTCGAAGCCCCTGAATCTCATACAATTTCGCCGCTGCAGACGGATCCCCATCGTAAGGCTGAAGCGTGTAGCGTTGTTCGATTTTAGCCCGCAGTTCCTTTGACGACAGAAAGCCTTTCTGATGCCAATCATTCCCGGGAAACGGCATATATTCAATAAAACGGAGTATAAAATCGCCGTGATCAGCGAATTCGATGAAATCGAACAGCTCGTCGTCGTTGAAAGCTCGAAGCGACACCACATTGATTTTGATCAGGCTAAATCCGGCTTCACGGGCTTTGGCGATACCGCGCAAGACGCTTTCCAGCTGATTGAAGCCTGTCATCAAACGAAACTTTTCAGCATTCAGCGTATCAAGGCTGATATTCAGGGAATCCACTCCACATTTTTTCAGACTTTCCGCATAGCGCTCAAGCAGAATGCCGTTACTGGTCATGGTGAGCGCCTTTAATCCTTCGAGAGCTTTCAGGCGGCAAATGAAATCAAGAAGCCCTTTTCTGACAAGGGGTTCTCCTCCGGTCAGTCGAACCCTGGCAACACCAAGGGCCAGTGCCACGCGAATCAGGCGTTCGATCTCTTCGTAACGAAGGATTTCATCATGCGGCAGAACAGGGACGCCTTCTGCCGGCATACAATACCGGCAGCACAAATTGCAACGGTCGGTCACAGACACTCGTAAACTTGCGATCGTCCTTCCGAAAGCATCCTGTAATGACATAGGATCTGAAGATTACCCCTTCCGTCGGACTTGAATAAGCTCGGCAGCGATACTAATGGCGATCTCTTCGAGCGTATCAGCCCCAATCGGCAGCCCGATCGGAGCATGCAGCTCTTTGAGTTTCGCCTCGGACAGACCTTCTTTCCGGAGTTCTTCAAGCAAGAGCGCTACCTTTCGTTTGCTTCCGATCATGCCGACGTATTTCAGCTCTCGCTGCATGGCTTGCCGCAGCACCACGAGATCCGAGGCATGCCCTCTTGTAACAATCACAAGATACGAGCTCTGAGCACTCAATTGCAGTTGTCCCAGGACAGTTGCAAAATCGCAGCATACAAGGTCTTTTGCATGGGGAAACAGATTCTTCGTCACAAACTCCTGCCGATCGTCGCAGACCACATACTCAAAACCGATACCAGGTAAAATCTCAGCAAGATGCTGTGATACATGACCGCCGCCAAAAAGGTAGACAGTCGGGGCCGGCACGACGGTTTCGACAAAAAGCTCCAGGCTGTTTTCCGGGCTGCTCTCCACTGCTGTGGCTTCATTTGTGCCGAGTTCTATTGTCACGACTTTCAGCACAGGCTCTTTGAAGTACAGCTGAAGACTGTCCCGAATCTTGAGATCGAGCGTGTCATCGCCAGAGCTTCCGATCAGTCGTCCGTCTCTGGTCAGAATGAAGCGCCGGTTTTCAGCCGGACGCCCTGTCGCTTTCCGGGACCGAGGAAGGATCGATGCCACAACAGCATGTTCCGAAAGATTGTAACGCTGCGCAAGCTGATGAACTAACTCCAGGGCATTATCCGGCGAAAAATATTCTAAAAAAATTCCTGCGCGTCCCCCGCAGGTCATTCCTTCAGACTCAATCTGCTCCGATGTCAGGTCAAAATTCCGTACTTTCGACATACGGGTTTCCAATACCCCAAGAGCCTCTTCAATGACCGCAGCCTCGATGATTCCACCACCGACCGTACCACAAATCGTTCCATCCGGCAATACGAGCATCCTTGCCCGGTCACTCATCGGTAATGAGCCTTTACGTGAGATCACTGTCGCCAGCACGGCAGGCTGTCCCTGCTGCAGCGTGTGATATAATGTCTGAAATACCTGTCTCATGAATATCTCTTCATTGATGATGATGTGTAAACGTTTCTGTCAGAACAGCCTGATCGAAAACTTCGGATACGAGAGAAGCTCAGGAGAATCCACTCAATTTCATCTCTCTGACTCATCGTGTTACAAAAGAAAACGCTGAAGGCCATCATCAGGACGATTAGTTTTTTCCGCCTGCGATCTTATCATGGTACATCGTCTGGAACTGCGCCAGCAAAGTAAGAATCTCATGTTTTCTTGTTTCATCAATAATATCTTCAAAACTGATACTTCCGACGATCTCCATAATAAAATTCTGCAAGGTTACCCAAATCGGCACGATTGGACAAGCATCGCCCTGCTGGCAGCCAGGAGCCGCTTTCTGCATACAATTCACAAGAAAGATTTTTCCCTCGATGACTTCAATGACCTCTCTGAGCTTGATCTCGCGAGGATGTCGAGCCAGGCTGAATCCTCCGCCCAGCCCTCGCCTAGAAACGAGAATACCAGCTCGGCAGAGTTCTTGCAGAATCTTACTCAAATACGGCTTGGGAATATGGCTGTTTTCTATAATTTCACCGATTGAGATATATGTATCATCGCGTCTCTGAGCAATATAATAGACAGCTAAAATTCCGTAATTTCCTCGACGGGTAAGCTGAAGCACCGACACATTCTCCTTTTCTTCGGGAAAAATGGTTAAGGAGACACGGCAGTCTCCGACTCTTCTCTATGAGCAATTATGCCGATGCCGCTGAAGTCAAGGCTGGAGGAAAAGAATCTGAAAAAATGCCATTCATCCCGCTGCTGCAACGGGACACGCACACAAGAAAAGCACATCACGATGCGACGACTGCTTAATACAACGTGATATGCTTTTGTAAAACACGCTGAACCGGTCGGCTATATGTCTTCTCCCGGAACAGGAGGCATCGGCGGTGTTTTAAGTCCTGCAGCAACAGGAGCTTCCCGAAGCTCTCTGAGGGGCGGCTCTTCCAGGGTGTCGGAAGCGCCCATCTCACACCCGCCGCTAAATACCGCGCCTTCATGAATAACCAGTTGATTGCCGCTGAGTTTAATATTGCCATGCACTTGAGCTTTTGAATTAATTTCCACCGACTCAATGGCTGAAATATTCCCGCTGACCCGTCCACTAATGATAATTTTCCCGACATGAACTTCGGCGTCAACAGCGGCATTTTCACCAATGACCAGTGAATCTTTCGAATTAATGTTTCCTTCGAACCTCCCATCAATCCGCACGGTTCCATCGAAAGTTAAATCTCCTTTAAAATTTGTTCCGCTCGATAAAAATGCGGTTAATTCTCTTTCATTATTTGCCATAGTACACTCTCCTTCCCCTGATGTGATACTCCCGGTTCAAGTTATTCAGGTCTCTTATATCCTGTTTTCGGGAAACGGTATGAAGAAGCTTTGAGAGAAAGTCAAGCATTATTTTTGAGAACAGCGTTTTCTACAACACATGAAAAGTGAAGAGATAACGGGGAGCACTGAGGAAAGGCAGACGAAGTTCACGACGTTCAGCAACTTGCAGGCTCTGCTCCTGGAGGAACAGTTGGTTTTCCTCGATTTCTTGCAGCCCTTTCTTGCCGCGCTGCAAGAGGATCGAGCCGTCAGAAGCCAATAACGGGACAGCTGCTATCAGCACATCCCGTAGACTGCCGACCGCTCGCGAGACAATCACATCAAAGCCGCTGGTCGGGAAGTCTGACGTTTTCTGTGCGGGGAGTCGTGCTGCCAGACACGTGACCCCGAAGAGTCCGAGCTGCCGACAGAGGTGGCGCAGAAAAATGATTTTTTTGGACACCGCATCGACAAGCGTCACGTGCATATCCGGAAAATAGATTTTCAGCGGCAGGCCGGGAAAACCGGCACCGGTCCCAATATCCAGCAGATGCGCTCGTTCGAAAGGAACAGACGTCAGGGTACAGCTCAGGGAATCGATGAAATGCTGTTGAACCACAAAGACTTCATCATCGTTACCGCTGAGATTGATCTTCTGATTCCACTTCCGCAGTTCCTGAAAATAGACAAAAAACTGCTGCTCCTGGTCGGCATGCAGTGTCAGGTTCAGAGCGGCCAGCTCTTGTCGTAACAGCACACGAAACTCTTCAAATCCGCTCATCACAACAGGATTCTGTTCGAGACAACAATCTCATTTACCGATACAAAAGGTCGAGAAGATGCGATTAAGGATGTCCTCGGTGGTTGTTTCGCCACTGATCTCTCCCAAGTGGTCCAGGGCATTTCGAATATCGAGGACGATAAACTCCTGCGACATCCCGCTGCGCGTCGATTCCTGAGCGTAGTTCAGGCTTTGAACGGTCTGCTGCAAGGCATGCGTATGACGTACATTCGTCACAGCGATGCTTTCGAGCGGCCGGGCCGTCACGTGCTCTGCCAGAGCATGCTTCAGCTCATCGAGCCCAAGCTGCTGCGTTACCGAAATACGGAAGGCCGGGGTTCCGTCTGGGAACCTGGACAGCGTGTCCTGTTCGGAAAGCTGCGGCGGCAGATCGATTTTATTGAACACAACGGCTTGTGCTTCAGCACGCGCAAGTTTCACAAAATCTTCATCCTCTTGCTCCCATGGAGATGAACTGTCAAAAAGACAGAGAACGAGATCAGCCTGTTGCAGCATTTGACGGCTGCGTGCGACGCCTAAACCCTCCAGACGGTCATCAGTACGTCGAATACCGGCTGTATCGATCAGCCTGATCGGCACACCTTCGAGCGTGATATAGTCCTCAACCGTATCACGGGTCGTTCCTGGGATAGAAGTCACAATCGCCCGTTCTTCCTGCAAAAACACGTTCATCAGGCTCGATTTGCCTACATTCGGTTTGCCCGCGATCGCCACGCTCAAGCCATCACGCGCGATTTTACCTTCCTGCGCACTGGCCAGCAGGTGAGCGCATTCGTCAAGCGCCGTCTGCAGCCCCTCCTGGATACGATCATACTCAATGACTTCGATCTCCTCATCCGCAAAATCAATTGACGCCTCAATCAGCGCCAGAAGTTGCTGCAACTCATCGCGTAAACGCTTGACCTGTGAGGACAGTTTCCCGTGGAGCTGCTGGACGGCAAGCTGCAGGCCAGCGTCGCTTTTAGCCCGGATAATGTCGATTACTGATTCAGCCTGAACCAGATCAAGGCGCCCGTTGAGAAAAGCGCGCTTTGTGAACTCCCCGGATTCCGCCAGGCGTGCTCCCTGTTCCAGAACCAGAGCCAATACATCACGCAAGACGATGCGCCCGCCGTGACAGTGAAATTCCACGAGATCTTCACGGGTATAAGAACGGGGAGCACGCATGACAGCAAGCAAGACTTCATCCAGAATCTTGCCGGAGTGAGGATGCGTAACGCAGCCGTGCAACAGGGAATAGCCGGGCGCGTCCGGCAGTAACTGCCGATACGTGCCCACAAAGATGTCTTGCGCGATACGCAATGCCTGGGGACCACTAAGGCGAACAATGCCGATCGCCCCCTCTCCTGCGGCTGTGGAAATCGCAGCAATCGTATCATCATCGCTGAGAATTGGCATGAGTCATGACACACCACGACCTGACAGGATATGAAACCCTGTCAGGTCGTGTCATAAAAACTCTCTCCTTCACGTTTCCTGTTCTGACGCGGAGGATGATGATTTATGCTGCCTGAATGAGCGGTTTGACGAGATAATGATACGCCGCATAAAGCCGGAACCGCGGCTCAGAGTCCGGATCGACGAGTCGTTCTGAAGCGTCAGATGAATAATGCGGCGGTCATGCGGGTTCATCGGAGCCACAGTCACAGATTTTCCGGTCGCCTTGACTCGGCGGGACAGGCGTAACGCGAGTTCTTCAAGTCGTTGTTTACGGTTCCTGCGATAATCGGACGTATCCAGAACCACTTGAATTTTTTCTTCAACGTCTTTGTTGGCAATTCGATTCACAAGATATTGGACCGCATCCAGTGTTGTCCCGCGTCGTCCGATCAAAAAATTCTCATTGTCACAATGGATATTCATCAAAATCTGATCGTCACGGCGTTTTACCTCAACTTTATACTCAATTTGTAAATTTGCGAGAATGACGCTAAGAGCTTCCTTGGCCTTTTCAGTAATCTGCTGAAGCCGTTTTTCATCATATCCTTTCGGACGTTCAGGCATGTGTTCTTTCGCAGCCTGATCTGCCGTCTGCTCTTTTGAACGTTCGTGTGCAGCTACGTTCTCCTCTTCCTTTTTCTGCTCTCTCCGGATCTCTCCATCTGTGCGCTGCTGAGACGGACGGTCTTTACTCCGTGAGCTCTGCTGCTTGCTGGGCCGGCTGGTTTTGCGCTCAACGTCTTTCTTCTGACTGTCCTTTTCCTGCGACCTCGTCGGCTGCACAGAGCGAAGCTCTTCCTTCATCTTATCATAGCTGACATCTTGTGTGACTTTTACCCGAATTTTTGCAGGTCGTGTCCCCAGCAGGCCGAAGAGTCCTCGGCTGCCTTCTTCAAGAATTTCTACGGAAATCTGATCTCGACTGACATTAAATGCTTCAAGAGCTTTGCTGATAGCATCATCTACGGTTTTTCCTTCCTGTTCTAGTGTTCTCATGATGTCGCTCTCCTTCTCTCCTAAGGTATTGGCTGTTCGGGCATACTGGTCTGATCGCGTCAGAATTTATTTTCCTTTTTTGCGTTGTTTATATGACTTCTTCGAGGGGGTTTCCTCTTTCGCCTCATGCGCTTTCTTCGCAGGTCCCCGTTTGTTGATCAGATATTGCTGCCCAATCGTGAGTATGTTATTCATGAACCAATACAACACAAGCCCTGACGGGAAATTCCAGAACATGGCGGTAAACAGAATCGGCATGAATTTGAACATCTGGGCTTGCCTGTTATCAGCGGTCGTCGGAGTCATTGACTGCTGGAGAAACATGCTGGCTCCCATCAACAGCACCAGCGGTTTAAAAAAGAGGGTTTCCGTCGAGGATAAATCGGAAATCCAGAGAAAGGATGCGCCGCGCAGCTCGATTGACTGCGAGAGGGTTTGATATAAGGCGAAAAAAACGGGAATCTGGAGTACCATAGGCAGACACCCGCCCATGGGATTGACTCCTTTTTCCTTATAAAAGGCCATCATTTCCTGGTTAAGCCGCTGTTTGTCGTCTTTGTATTTTTCCTGCAGCTTTTTCATTTCCGGCTGAATATCCTGCATTTTCTTCATTGAGGTAAAACTCTTATACGTCAATGGAAAGAAAAGAATTTTAATCAGAATTGTCAGACAAATTATCACCACCCCGTAATTGCCAACATAAAGGTACAAATAGTCCATGAATTGAGCCAGTGGTTCGGCAATAAAACCGAAGAAGCCGTAATCCAGTAACTTTTCAAATCCTTGATGCGTGCGTGCGAGTTCCGAACGTTTTTTCGGTCCGGCATAGACACTGAGACGACATTCTCCACCGGACAGAGCTTGACTGAGACCAACCAGGACCTGGCGAACCGGATTGATTTTGTCATCCGGATTTGCCGGGTGAATGGTAATTTTTTGAATCGAAAGTGTATTGGCAGCACTCATCGGAAAAAGTGCAACTGTAAAATATTTACGATTCAGTGCAACCCATTCGACAGATTGTTCTATTCGTGAGCCCGTCAATTTTTTGGCAGCCACACGCTCCGGCTTTGCTGTGCCTCTCTGCCAGACAAGGCCAGCCTCAAAGCGCATGGCATCCTCAAGGTGCACACCAGCGCCGGGCCCCCAGACCATCGAAAGTGCTTTTCCCTCAAAGGATTCTGCGTCAAAATGCGCGGTCACATCGACAACATACGAATCAGCATGGAAGAGAAATGTCTTGCTAAAGGCACCGCCACTCGCCAGACGGTAAGTCAGTGTCAGGCTCATCGCCTCGTCGCCGTAAGCAAGCTTCAGGGGCGTATTCGGCGCGGAATACAATCCCGTATTCAACTCACGATCAAGTTCTTTCTCACCTGTGAACACTGCCAGCGCATATTGGCCGCGCCGTTGCGCATCCTCCGTAATCAGCTCAAGCGGTTCATCATTGAGGTCTTTATGGTCCAAGAGCTGCCACGATTTGATACGCGCACCTTGAGTCGTGATCACCACCCGAATGAGAGGCGTTTCAATCAGGAGATCTTCTGCAAGTTCATTGATCTCTCCCGGCTGCTCTTCGTCAGAAGGCAGGGCATCTCTTACAGCAGCCATCTCCTGCCCTTCAGTAGTCTGTACAAAAGACCCGTCACCGTCAGACTGCTCCTGCTGTCTCGGTGACTCCTCCAGACCAGTTTGCTCTTCCATCAGTTGTTGCTGCTGAGGCGCAACAAACAAGTACTGCCAGGCCACTAACACAAGCAGTGAAAGTACGATAGCAAGTATCGTGTTTTTTTCCATAATTGCTCACGTCCCCTGTTTTTCTTTACGGAAACACCGACATTTTGTCATGTACAGTGCTGTACGCTATCTCAGCGGATCGTTGCCGCCTTTGGAAAAGGGCTGGCAGCGCATAAGCCGCCACAGCGTCAGCCACGAACCTTTCAGCGCGCCATATCTGCGTAACGCCTGAATGCCATATTCGGAACATGTCGGGTAGAAACGGCATGTCGGTGGAAAAAAAGGGGATATATACTTCTGGTAAATTGTTATCAGTGAAATAAGGATACCTTGCATTATGTGCGGGCAGAGGAATTATATCTGCCATGAAAGGCTCGCATCAAAAACATAGAATATTTACGAGAGGGCACAACAAAATTCATCGAGGATTTCGTGATATCGTTTTTCAGTCATTGCCCGCCTGACCACGACAACAATATCCATTCCTTGGGGTAAGAGCGGCTTATGCCGTCGAAAGATTTCCCGCAGCACACGTTTACAACGATTTCGTACAACGGCATTACCGACTTTACGACTGGCTGTGATGCCTAAACGGCAGTATGATCGGCCCTGTTCGATCGTACTATACAGAATAAAAGAAGAGGAAACCCTCTTGCTTCCCTCCTGATATACCCGCTGAAAATCAGTCTTCCGTTTAATCCGCTCATGTTGAGCAAAACACTCAGGCATGAATTCTACGTTCCGCCCCTGCCGTTCCGTGAATGTCTTCGGCAGAATCCGGACGCATCTTACACTGTTAAACGTTTGCGTCCCTTGGCACGGCGCCTCTTCAAAACAAGACGACCTGCTTTAGTCCTCATACGGGCGCGAAAACCGTGCACACGCTTTCTCACAATATTTTTGGGTTGGTAGGTTCTTTTCACAGTTTTTTCTCCTTCGGCAATTCAATAAAATCAGCAATTGTGACAACAGCATTCCAGAGGGCAGCGGCACAAACTTACAGAGCATAAAACCTTATAACCCTTATAAAAACAAGGGGATATATGTAGTCGCCTCAAGAACGCCGGCAGTATAGAAAGTCTGAGAATTTCTGTCAAGTTCTTTCGAAAAAGTAATTAAGGCCGAAGTTACCAGTCAGAGACTGCGACCCGGAAGCCGTAACTGGCTTCGGAGTTAGCCGGATCGTCGAAATCTCGGAAGGCGCTGCGACAGCCATTGGGCAAGATATCCCAGGCTCCGCCCCGCAGCACCCGTAAGCGCTTATGACCTTTTGACTCCCAGACAGCACCGTCTTCCGGCGCGTTGGTGTAATCCTGATGCCAGTAGTCTGCACACCATTCCAAAACATTGCCGTGCATATCACAGAGCCCAAAGCGGTTTGACAAAAAACTGCCGACCTCTGTAGTTTCTCCGCGAAATTCACCGACTGGCTCAGCACTCTTGTATCCCTGACTGGCGTCGTAATTCGCGAGTTCGAAACTGATGATTTTCCCGAAATAAAAGGGGCCTTTGGTTCCGGCGCGACAGGCATACTCCCATTCCGCCTCACTGGGCAGGCGATAGTGGCGCCCACTCAACTCGGAAAGACGCTCACAGAATGACAGCGCATCATACCAATTGACGCTTTCGACCGGACGCGTACTGCCTGCAAAACGTGCTGGATTGCTTCCCATGACAGAACTCCACTGGGCCTGGGTGATCGGATATTTGCTGAGATAAAAGCTTTGCAGGGAAACTGTGTGCTGCGGCCCTTCGCGTTCAAACCGCCCCTCTTCACTGTCCGGTGATCCCATCAGAAAGCTGCCTGCCGGAATGAACACCATTTCCAGACTGATATCCCGATCCAGTGTTTCGAGCCGCTGCTGCCCACGAGCCAGTCGATTCTCCTTTAAGATTTCCTCGAGGTCAATCCCTGTCACGGTCAACAGCAGATAACGCAGCGCGTCTTTATACTCGGGCTGCATAGCAACAACCTTTGCAAAAAATTTCTGGGCGAGTTTCAGCTTATCTTGCTGCAAAGCAGCATTGGCATAAAAATAGTATTCTGCCAGCCTTTTCTGCTTTTTGGCCGCTGCCAGGCGTTCCTGCCAGTCTTCACGATCAGGAAACTCCTTAAGGACTGCCCTGTAAAGACGGATCGCTTCCTTCCATTCTTCATGACGTTCATGCTGTTCGGCGCGACTCAATCGTTCGGAGAATTTCTGACGCCCTGCTGTCACGCTGTTGATGCCATCCTGGTCTCCGAGGTAGCGATAAAGTTTCAGAGCAGTCTCAAAGTCTCCTTTTTGGGCAGATACCCTCGCAGCATTCAATAGGAAAGAATGTTTTTTCTTGAGCGCGATGACTTGGTTCGGTTCAATGCCCAAGATACGATTATACGTCTGAAGCTGCTCTTTCCCGCGCTGCTCATCCGCCAGAGCCAACAGGGCCCCGACATAGTTCGACTGCGCGGAGCGCCGATCGAACTGATAGGCGAGTTCCAGCACGTCGACTGCCTCAGCAGGCTTGCCCTGACCAAGCAGAGACTGGCCCAGCAGCAACTGTGCGCGAAAATGATTAGGATTGACATTTAACGCATTCCGCAGTAAACGTTCTGCCTCGACATACTTCCCCATTTTATAAAAGCCTTCACCACTGCGGTAGAGAGATTCCGCCAGCGGCTCCAGGTTATCAAGCTCTGCTTTGACACGCCGCAGGGCTTTTTCTTCAGAAACCCAGCGGCGCAGCATTGGGACGGCAAAACGGTAATGGTCGTTTGACGAACGCCGCAGCAAGTCAGAGAGAACCAGGGTTTCCGGAGCCAATTTGAGTTCCCGCAGTATCAAGCTGACCTTGCTGCGCCGGAGAATATCCGTCAGAGTGTCAAGACTGATCTCATCGTCTTGACACTCTGCAATCGCCGCCATTATCACTCGTTCGGCCGGCGGTAAACTGTTCCAAATCCATTGAAAGGCATTCGCTCCCTGCTCAAGAGCCCGCTCAAGCGAGGCGTCGACTGCTGCTTGACGGACAATGGGGATATGCTGCCCCCTTTGTGGCTGTCCACTTCGGCTATACAGACGATCATAGCCGGCACTCCGCATCATTTGACTGGCGTCCCAAATTTCGCTGCACAAAAGCTGTGTGAAGTAGGGATGCCCCTGTGTCCAATACCACAGCCGTTCAACCGCGTCTTCACTCCAGAAAAGACTTTCATTCTGCTCCGACTGCCGGATGATTTTCTCGCAGGCGTCTCGCGGCATCAATGAAATTTTCCGTGAAGGAATATTTTTAAAGGCCGCCAGCGTATTGGTCGAAAGTTCTTCCGGCCTTCTTCCCAACACAAAAACGAACTGGACATCCTGGGCGACTTTCAGCCAGCGCTGCATAAAGGGAAAAAATGTTCTGCCGGCCCGTTCTTCAATATACGGCATATCGAGTACATCAAACTCATCCAGCAAGAGGACGAGCTGGTGCTCTTCCCAGCCTTCGATCACCGACGGAATGAAGCGCGTATAAAAAAATTGCCCACTTCGGTCGAATTGCTCCCACGCAGGAAGATGCGTTCCTGTAGCCGCACACACTTTCTGGCCCATTTGGTAGAGCACATCTTTGAGGGAAAGTGCCGCTTTATTCTGAAGGTCAAAGTAGACTGGCGTATAGCGCCCTTCTTCCCGAAGAGTGCGTTCGACATGTAACATGACCGACGTTTTGCCGATCCGGCGTTGACCGAACAAGACAAGCGAATTCGTTTCGGGATTCTTCAGGCTGCGCAGCACATCCTGAAGAATATCGTCTCGTCCGATAAATTTATTATGTCCATGAACCGGGTTCCCGGCAACATAAGGATTTGAAATACTCATAGTCTCTCTCTGCCCGTCAACAAGCGTCACTCCTGCGACAACACAGCCTCCTGTCCCTAACGACCAGAAACAGTACGATAACAACTATTAACTTTTGTTAGTAAAGATTATCAAAAATATTTTGTCAAGTAAATAAACGTTATATTTAATAGATAAACTCGACTTGTTGGGCGGATTCTTCCCTTTAAAATAGCGAATTCAGTAATTCCAACATTTTCTTCGCCTGGTCTGGAACACCTGCGATAACAGTGAGGGAGGAAAGCTTATCGGCGTGTACTTGACAAAAGCGGAGGCCGTTTGTGAATGGCCGGAGTCAAGTTTTTCTGCAGAGGGATCTGTTCAATGCGCTTGATCGTTTACAACTATGTCACTACATCGTTTACACATAATTTCTCTTTAGACGTCCGATTTCATCTTGAATCCTCAACGTCTGCTCCTCAAAATATCCAAGCAGTTTTTGCCTGAAAAATACGCGTCATATTCCTGTGCCAATCTCCTCTAACCCCACGTCTTTACCTGATCAACGGGTAGTAACCATTACCCACTTGGTGCTACGCCAGCGAAGCGCTCCATTCTTGCAAAGCCGGCGAACGTGAAAATGAGCAGGATAACACCACTCCTCTCCCTTCTCTCTATACTCTTGCCGTGATCTCAGATGCACTGATCCCGGTGTTTCCAACTCTAAGGCAGCGTGGGGGCGCTCATTATTATACTCATAGACAAACCGGTTTCCCTTACGTTGTTGTGCTCTCAGATTATACGCTGGCGGTCTTGTGGCTTCTCCTTTCAAATCCCGGTGCATTCGCTCGTGCCTGCCATTTTGTTCTGGATGGGCAGGATCTGAATACACTGGCTCTATATCATGCTCCAGGAACCAGACAGAAAGTCTGGTCAGCCTTGTAATGGCCTGGACCGCCTCAAAAGGCCTGCCGTTATCTGTATGTCTCTGACGGGGTTTACCGTATTCCCTGAAAACCTGCTTAAACTCCTGCTTTGTTGGAACAAAGCGCTCTCCATAGAGGCCTTTTGCTGTAAAGAGGTAACGGCTGTAGGAATCTGCTATCGTTAAGGGATGACAATAGTTTCGGTTACCCAGCCTGAATTTCCCTGTAAAATCAGCACTCCAGACATCGTTGCAGGCCTGTGGATTAAACACTGGAGAGACCGGTTTTACCCTTGGCCGTCGTTTACGAACCACAATCAATCCATTACGTTTGATTATCCTGTTACCTGTTGAAATACAAGGAATTTCTTCTTGTTCAAAATCGTTATGCAAGAGTTTCCAAATGTTTTCTCCACCCCAGCGGAGATGTTTCTTTCTATACGAAACTATAGTCTTCTCTATACGAGAAGCTGTTTTTCGGGGAAGAGGTGTTCTGGTCTTTTCAAACAGCCCCTCAACTTCCTCCTGTTGGTAACGTTTGATGTCTTTATAGGCAGTTGGACGAGATATCGCGAACTCCCGACAACGCTCAGAGAGGGTAAAATTTCCAGCTTGCCACTCAGTGATAAACTCCAGCTTTTGCTCTAACATCGTTGTCTCCTTCCACGGCATGTTTCCCTCCTTGTAATTGAAAGAAATTCATGCCCGAAAGTGTAAACGATATAGTGCTACAACTGTAAACGATGTTGGGACATTGTACCAATGAATTGCTAACGCCCGCTTTCAGCCCGCCTTGCCTGCGCCCTTGACCGTGAACGCGACACGTTGAACGAACAACAGACCAGAACTGCGGGCGCGTCTGTCGAAAACGAATACAGCATGGCGCACAATATCGAAAGATGCGAAACCCATTTTGGAAATCAACACCAAACGTTCTCCCGCTGCCTTCGCGGCAAGCACAGAGCATGGGACAACCCGTCGCGATGGCAAAGCGGGTCACTGTTCCAATACTGATACGACATCTTGACATGTAAAAAATAGCTCAATACTTCGGAACATAAAATTGGTTCCGGCTCAATTCCTCTTGAATTTCTTGATAGCTCGGGATAAGACCACGCTCCTCTGCGAACGTCAAAACGGTTCGAGTCGACACAACTGAGAGATGCAATTCCACGGCTTCGTTGAAGGCTTTTCGATCATCAAGAATGACAAAATTTGCGTGTTTTTCCAGAGCGAGTGAAGGCGGCGAGAAAATGAGGACACCTGCTCGACCTTGACAGTCGTGATGAAATGCGGAGCGACGGCGTGAAAATGCAAGGCTTCACCGGACGTGCATTCGTCGAAAAACTCATCATAGACCTTCTGTGGAATCAAAAGCTGGTGAAAAAGCTGTTGCAAAAGGGGCAAACGCGCAATCTTGGCGAACCCGATTAACGGGCTGGTGTTTGAAATAACCTTCATACTTTCTCAAACGCCATTCGAAGGGTGGAGAGTTGCTGTTCAAACTCTGCTGTGTTCAAGCCATCCAGAGGAATGCCTTTGCTCCAGAGCAATTCAAGAAAACCTCTGTACCCGATGTGTAAGATTTCTCCACATTCTCGCAAAGAAAGACGTCCATTGAGGTATTCCCACATCACCAATCCACGCTCGACACCTTCTTGAAGACTTTCCTCTTCCTGTTGATGTGACTCAATAATAATTTCTGGGACATCTATGCTTATGACCGGCATGGGTTCTCCTCCCTTCTCTTGCTCAGATTCCATCATTTCATCATTCTTACAAAACGACCGTACGTATTCAATATTGGTGAATATTGTGACGAGAATGTACTTTTTGGCAAGCATTTTCTGTATTAGTTCACAGGTTTTGTCTGTACACCGTTGCTTATATTGAACAAGACTCTCTTTGTGTGATTATGGAAGTAGCCTAACGCTCGCATCACAAGCTTCTGCCCGCTCCTCACGACGGGCAACGAACCGTAATGAAGCAACAAACCGTTATGCGAGAGGAGTATGCCGAAATTGGCGACAGCGGGCAGAAGTCTTGTGCATGCGTTTGTTAGCACAAAAGTAAATATTACTCATACGCTTTGATGTTACTTATAAAAAATATTGTTCTTCCTTCAATAAGCTCTTTCTCGCGGTACAGAATAAATTCTGATCGCCCTGGAAGGCTTGGACAACACAAGGAATCACTGTCAGTATAACTCAGCGTATCCGCAACTACCCAACCGTCAACGATTTCGCGTATAGATATTTCTCGAAAAGCTTTTCCACCAATCATTTTGAAGTCAATAACCTGAAGCGAAGTCTTATCGAAAATACTCAAATATACATACCAATTATTCCCTTCTTCTAGTGTGTACTGTATGGCGATTTCTTCAAGCCCATTATTCCCAATATCCCCCTCAAGATAAATTCGCAAATCTTTGTTTGTCTCACATCGTTGAACAACTTGCGAGGAATCATCACAATGGATTTCTTGTGAAGTAATAAATTCGTCAATACGACTGTTCTCTTCCGACGAAAGAATCGATAGTGATATAGCAGCAAATGCCGTGTAGTTCGAAAGAATACACGTATAGAACAGTAGTGCAAATATATGTTTCATATTGTCATTACAAGCAGTCAATACTGCTGTCTCCTAATTTGTAGTGAGTAGTTGTTATTTAAGAGACTCTCTTACCAAAAACACAGAATTACAGACTCTCTATGAGAAGGTGTTTTTCTGGGATGAGAGAGGGGTTTTCTCTTCGTTTCAAACAGCCCCTCAACGCCCTCCTGTTGATAGCGTTTGATGTCTTTATAGGCAGTTGGACGAGATATCGCGAACTCCCGACAACGCTCAGAGAGGGTAAAATTCCCGGCTCGCCACTCATTAATGAACTCCAGTTTTTGCTCCAGCATCGTTGTCTCCTTCCACGGCATGCTCCCCTCCTTGTAATTGAAAGAAATTCATGCCTGAAAGTGTAAACGATGTAATGCTATAACTGTAAACGATGTTATGACATTGTACCATCGTCCCGATAACGTCCGCCGGATGAGCCGCGAGGATGGCTGAGGGGCCGCAAAGCGGAGCATAGCGGAGTTTGCGGTCACTTGCCACCGCACTCGGCTCCATTGGGCTTGATAGGCGGAGCGCGTAGCGGTCTGACCTATCGCAGAGTTCACCGGAGAGGGTACCGAGTCCGGTGAAACGACTTGTTCTGCACATTATGGCGTCCAATTTAATGAAGGTTTACGTTTTGACTGAACACAATCTCGCAAATAAAGATGAAGTAACTGTTGATATGGAACACCAGTTTCATCTGCTAAATTTTTAAAATAGTCTATAATATCGACTCCTGTTCGGACCGATTCATCGTTTCGATCTGAAGCCTCAAAGCAAGAATCTTTTTTCTTCAATCGATCCCTGACAACATGCCACAGATTACCGAACAGTTAACATGCTGAGCAGAATGTTCGCCACACGCCGGATGTCGGGAAAATAGAACTTGTGGTGATGCTGATAGACAAGTTGTTGCTCTGGAAAGATCTCTAAAAACATCCAGTCATCTCCTGTTGAAATGAGCCCGTACTGGACGTGTTTGCCAAGTTTATGGAGAGCCACAAGCTCCGCCGCGCATTGACTTAACGCTTCTTCGATGGTTTTCTTCTTCGCCTCAACTACCACAATAGGGTGATCGCCGAGCGTATCATTGGTATCATCCTCTTCGACTTGCGACACAATGAGATCGCATCGCCCCTTCAACGTCTCGTCAACCTCGATGTACTCTTCATACAGCACGCTATACTTTCCGTGCAGTTGTTGGACCACGTTCACAATAATAGGCGTTAATATCAGGGCTTTCACTGCCTCTTCGTTGCTGTAGAATAACTGTACAAACGTTTGAATATTGGCATACGCCGCATCAGAAATCTGCTCCTGTTCCGGGAGCGACAGATCTTTTTCTTTCAGTTTATAGCCGATACGCTCTAAATCGGCTTTAGTTTTAAAATCACTAAACATTTCCAATCCCTTCCGACAATCCTGTCTCGACCGCGATCGATTCATGAACATGATGTCTATCGCGATATTTACTTCGCGTCTGGTATTTCTCATGCACACCATGACACCGTGTCACCGCTTCACGCTGACACCACTCTCCTCTCTCACGCAGACAAAATGTAAAGAAAAAGTATTGGCAGGAGTGAAGCTTTCTGAGAATGTGCCATACAACTGTCACGGGATTTCAGATTCAGCTCTACAATACAGATGTGAAGTAACCTTGTTATGGATATTCGATGTACTACGATGAAGTTTGCAGTACATTTCACAGTGTTCAATGCACTTGATCGTTTACAACTATGTCACGACATTGTTAACACCTGGTTTTAAAAAGGTGTTGTTTTCTCACAGAGAGTGGAACCATGTTTATACCAGATGTCAATTTGTGTTAGCCGCTGACAATTATTTCATGATCGATATAAGCACACATTGAAAAAGGCCCGGACAATGGAAGCCGGGCCTGTCAGGAGTGACTTAGTCGTCTTCAGTTTCTGCTTCAGGCTGGCCAAAACCAGTCAACGTGACCAGATCTGTTTCCGGGTTATCATCGCTGTCACGGCTCTCAACGACCAGTTTGCCCTCGTGTCTCCCGACCTCTACAGGATAAAACGCGATATAAATCGTACGAGCGCCATTTCCCTCAACAGTGATCGGTGTTTCCAACGGAACGAGCGCACCATCCGTAAAATAGCCTCCTACCCGAAAAACTTCATTCGTCGACGTGATGCGTTCGAGTACGACATTTTCCCTCGAATTGAGATTTTTCACTGTGACTGTCTGAAGTTGGTACTCATCGACGGTCACCTGGAAATTCAGAGCGGTCACCGAGACCGACACGTCGGGAAGTAAATCCTTGGTATCACTGCTGGAACAGCCGGTGAGAATCGCAACAGCAGCTGACACCAGCACTGTCAACCGCACTAGACTTTGTAATGTTTTCATCGTGTATTCCTCCTTGACACTTCAGCTTTCCGTAATACTGTCAGACATATTTGTTTATCGAAAAACGCAGGTGCTCGACAATAACCGATTTTGCAGTATGCTGTAAGAAAGAGAACGAGTCAAGAAACTTTTTTGCGACATCAGCTGCCTGAGAACTTCAGGCAGTAAACCCCATCACAATTCAGCACAAGGCAGCGTTGGTTCGTGAAAATCCTGCTCACGCTGCAAGGCTTTCATCCCTGCATCATAGCATCGCTGCTGAGTTTTAAAATGTGATCGTAATCAAAATTATTCACATAAGTTTCCAGCTGTTCCGCAAGGTTGTCATCGTATTCACGGATCGTCTGGATAATCGTGGAAAGCTTCATAATATCCGTTGTACCTGCCGCATGGTGCAAATCGCGCACAAGTTCCGCCGGGATCTTCTTCATCGCGTCATCCTGGATGGGTTCATCAAGTACAGGAGACGACGACGCTCTCTCGCCATGGATAAATTTGAGTCCAAGATGTTTTTTGAGCAGCTCAAAAAAATCCTGTGCCTTAAATGGTTTTCTTAAAAAATCATCAAATCCTTTTGACAGGGCTTCATGTCGCTCCTCCTCGACAGCACTTGCAGTTAAGGCAATGATAATTGGAGGGCGGGAAATCCTGGGGACATGATGCATATCGGACGCCGAGCCGGGGGCTTCAGCGCTCAGTGTCCGAATACGCTCCATGACTTCATACCCGTTCATCACAGGGAGCAGCAGCCCTATCAAGATCAGATCTGGCTGCCATGCCGCCCAGACGTCAAGCGCTTCCCTGCCATTCAGGGCCTCTCGCAGCTCAAATTCCAGAGGCTGCAACAACTCCTGAAGAAGACGGCGGTTTTCTTCATGTTTATCAACCAGCAGAATCCGGAAACGCGGCTGCCCGGGTTCCAGACCAATGACAGGAAGCGAAGAGGAATCTTGCAGAGGAAGAGCTGTTTCAAAGACTTTGATGGGAATCGTAAAAGAAAAGGTCGCCCCTTTTCCAGGGGCACTTTCAACGTGGATTTCTCCCCCCATCAAGCTGACAAAATTTTGACTTATTACCAAGCCCAGACCAGTGCCTTCTGAAGCAATACGTCCGCTTTCCGTCTGCACAAAGGCTTCGAATAATTGTTCCAGTTCTTCTGCAGCCATCCCAACTCCAGTGTCCTTTACCGCAAATTGTACGCTGTGTTCCATGGACGGCAGCTCGCTGTCGGCAGATTCTTGCGTCAAGTCTTTCGCTATGGGTTGACTGCATACCGACAACTGAACGCTCCCTTTTTGCGTAAATTTCAGGGCATTATTCAAAAGGTTGATCAGGACCTGCCGTAACTTGACTTCATCTCCATAAACCAGGTGTGGTAAGCCCGGTTTACACTCGGAAATCAGCAGAAGATTTTTTTTCTCGGCGCGTAAGCGGAACAGATCGATCAATTCCTCAAGAAGTGCAGGAAGCTCAAAAGGCACTTCGTCCAGAGTCATGCGACCGGCTTCTATCTTTGAAATGTCAAGGACCTGATTAATCAGCGTTAATAAATGTTCTCCACTTCGATTGATAATATCAAGGCGTTTCTGTTGAATGGCGTCGACCGTGCCATGATGACGCAATAAGTACGAAAACCCGAGAATGGCATTCAGGGGAGTCCTGAGCTCATGGCTCATATTCGCCAGAAAGAGGCTTTTCGCATGATTGGCTGCATCAGCGGCTTCTTTGGCTTCGCGAAGGGCAAGCTCCATACGCTTCCGTTCGGCGATTTCATCCTGAGCGGCAGCGTAGAGCCGAGCGTTTTCGATGGCGACCGCCATCGAGCTTGCAATCGGCTCTAATAATTGCAGATCGTCCTGGGAAAAATGGTTGACCTCTGGTGCGGTCAGATTAAGCACCCCGACGACCTCACCTTTGCTTCGAAGAGGGACACTTATCATCGAACGGCTGGTCTTCTTGACACGACGGCTCATCTTCTTATGGCTGCGCTCATCTGCCCAGGTGTCTGCAATAATCAACACTTCATTATGCTCGGCTGCCCATCCGGTCAGCCCCTGACCGAGTGCGAGACGGGTATTCTTCACATTCACGCTGCCGGGACCGCGGGCGTGTAAGCACACGACTCCATTCCTCTCTTTTTCGATCAGCCAGACAGAGGTGGAAAATGCATTCAAACTACGCTGAATCTCTCTCAGCGCCGTTTCAATCACAGTGTCCAGATCAAGAGACGAACTGAACATCCGACTGATACGGTGGAGCAGCGAAAGTTCCCGGTTGCGCTTGCGCATGGCTCTTTCTGCACGCTTACGCTGCGTAATATCACGCAATGAGACAAGATAGGCAGCTTCCCCTTTCCAACGGGTTTCTACCACCCACATTTCCGCCACCACCACGGCTCCGTCCCTGCGGACGACTTCAACCTCATTCCCCTCTCCAGAACGAAGAAGGTACTCAAAAGGCTGCGCTTCCCATTCCTCAAGCTGCCGCTCAAACATCTTTTCAGCTGCCGGATTGGCAAACTTCACCTGCCTGGACCGATCGAGAACCACTACGGCGGCAGTGTTCGTTTTAAGCAGTGCGTAATAACTGTCGTGGGCTTCCGAAAGCTCAGCATGTTTTTGAACAGCCCTTTCAAAATCTGAGACAAGCAAATCGACACCGTGGCTAACATCCAGTGAGAGCGGAGAGTTCTCTCTGTCCTTGAGAATATCCACGCCCGTCTTCGAATCTGAGCTTGTATCAGGTTTCCGCGTACTGAGAAGAGCACTGATCCGTGACAACAAACGCTTTTCCTCATACGGTTTAACAATAAAATTCTTTGCGCCGCTTGCCAGGCCCTCCACAATCTCCCACGGATCAGACAAGGTGGTCGCCAGGACGATCGGAATATGCTTCAGTGCATCATCCGACTTGATCGTCCGGCAAAGATCATAGCCGCTCATACCGGGCATCAGAATATCACTCAGGACCAGGGTCGGTTGCCACAGCCGCATCGCAACTAATGCCTCCTCCCCGTTGTGGGTCACACGTACCTCGTAGCCTGCGCTTTCCAGAAGACGCTGCAACTCGTCCGCCTGGGCTGGCTCGTGTTCAACGATGAGAATCTTGGCCAAGTTGTTTGTCTCCATAAGATCTTGTATCACGTAGTTGCACATATCGAACACATGTTCAACAAACAGAATATATACAGATTGCGCTCATGAGGATCGAAATGTCAATATATTTTCAAAAAAATTCTCTCGACCTGTCAGGAAGCAAAATATCGCAGACAAACTGCTCAAAGAGTTTTCGACGCGCTGAGCTCGAGCGCATAAAGCTGTGCTGCGTCACAAAAATTCGAGAACTGAGCACAGTCGAGGAAGGCTGCATGCCGAATCTGAAGGTGTATCCTGACTCTGGTCCACATTCCCTCTTGACAGAAAGCGCCCGCCGCGATAAGAGTATTTTTCTAGTACATCATATCTTTGTGCAGCACACGTGATCCGTCTCTCACAAAGCTTCGCCGGCTTGATGAAAGCACAGCCGTCAGGAAAGCGAAGCGGCGCTCTCAGGATCATAAGTAAGCTCATGAATGCTTTGAGAAGCACGTCGGAAAAATTCGCCGCAGAGCACACAGAGTTCTCAGAAAGGCATGCGTGTGCTGAGCATTGGAAAAAGCCCACAGAATACGTCTGTTCATATCTTTTTCTCTGTGTACTCCGGACGGCGGAACAACATGACTATGAACCCGTATCAACGCGATAATTCTGCACCACAGGGAGGTGGACAGCAGTATAAAGATTTCAGCGCCACCCAGCTCTTCTGTCCCAGATGCCGGCAGGCGTCCCCGGTACGGGAACGTCTGTTGCTGGTCTTGCCGGACGGCGACCTTTACGAATACCTTTGCGTTTACTGCGGCATGGCCCTCGGTGAAAAACGGGTCAAAGAACGCGTACCGATCGAAATCGTTTCATAAATCCCTTCCAGCATAGGAGATCTCTACTGTGGAGAATGAAAAAGACTACCAATCCATGCTTGCTGTGCTGATTGACGCAGAAAATGCACAGCCCTCTGTGACAGAAGCACTTATGGCAGAGATTGCCAAATTCGGCATTGCAAGCGTCAAACGCATATATGGCGACTGGACCACATCGCATTTATCAGGATGGAAATCTATTGTCCTTGAATACTCAATTCAGCCGATTCAGCAGTTTCGATATACGGTCGGCAAAAATGCGACAGACAGCGCGATGATCATTGATGCGATGGATTTACTGTATACACAACGCTTTAACGGCTTTTGTCTGGTTTCGAGCGACAGTGACTTCACTCGATTAGCCTCGAGAATTCGGGAAGAAGGGCTGTCGGTCTACGGCTTTGGGGAGAAAAAAACACCCCAGGCCTTTGTCTCGGCCTGCGATAAATTTATTTATACCGAGGTCTTGCGCTCAGAGGGATACGAATCCTCGCCCGACCAGGCGCGAAACACGAATGACTTGAAGGGTGATGCAAAGCTTGTGAATATTCTGAGGCGAGCCGTGAATGCAACGTCCGACGAAAGTGGCTGGGCACTGTTAAGTTCAGTTGGAGCCAGTATCGCCAAGCAGGCTCCCGAATTCGATCCTCGAAACTATGGCTATACCAAGCTCAGTGAGCTTGTCAGCGCAATACAACTTTTCGAGATCGATAAGCGCCGGGTTTCTGAAAGCCATTCAAAAATCATTTACATTCGGGATCAGCGAAAAAACCGAAAAGAGGGCCTTGAACAGCCCACTCCCGTGTCTATGGCTCATTGGGCACGATTCATTGCGAAACACAAGGAAGGAGACGTGCTGCAAGGGACAATAGGCCATATTCATTTTCTCGGCCTGTTTATAAATTTAGCAGACTTGGAATTGACAGGATTGATCCACAAATCAAATTTACCCGATCATTTTATGACCAGCTTTGCCGTGGGGCAAAAACTCTCGGTCACGATCAAAGAGATTCGAACTGATAAGCATCAAATCGAGCTGCTCTACCGGGCTTGACAGGATTGTGTTTCTCAGCGGTTCACGAAAAAAAGGGGCGGGTCCATTATCCGGCGTGCGCCTCTTTTCCAGTTACCAGGCCCACGATTTTCATCAGCTTGCGATCGATGATATCCCATTGATAATTCCGCTCGATATACTCTTTCCCCTGCCGTCCGAGCGCAAGGGCAAGCTCGCGTTGTTCGAGCAGAAGATCAAGGCAAGCTTCGAATTCCTCATAAGTCGAATAATACAGTCCGCCGCAGCTCCTGCGGCAATGCCCTCGCAGGACCGCGCAGTTCCCGTTGGCAAGCACCGGAGTCCCAACGCTCCAGGCCTCCAGCGTCACGATCGACAGACTTTCCATTTGCGACGGCATCAGGAGAATTGAGGCAGCATCCATGCCGTTGAGCTTCTCCTCTTCAGAGACAAATCCCAAATTTCTCACATCAGGACGTTCGGGAACATGCATCACCGTATTTCCCATCAGCACCAGTGTCAGAGTCCGTGCGTGAGCAGCCTTATAGCGGGTGAAAAATTCGATCATCTGTCCGCAGCCTTTCCCCTCGTCGATGCGTCCGGCATACAGGACAAAATCCCCTGTGAGACCAAATTGTTCCCGAAAGACCGCGCCCTGCGGATCCGGATGAAGATCAACACCAGTGCCGAGCACTTCATAAGGGATGCAGCGGTTCCCGAAGATCCGGTGAACCAGCTCTTTCTCTTCTATGGTGAGATAGAGAAAGGCTTGCGGGAGATGAAAAAGCATCCGGAAAATATCAAAATACACCGGGGGCTCGTCGTGCGTTGTCGGGATAAAAATCGCTTTCTGCGGAACATATTGCATTCCGAAAAAGCTGGTGGGATAGATATAGGTATAGAACAGAAAGGCATCATAATCCTCACCATGTTCCTTGATATACCGAAATACGCCAGGGGCATAAGGCCCCTGACGCACCATCCATTCGGTCTCATCAAAGTAGCTGTGAGGCTGGGTGTATAATCGCTCTGAAAAACGATCGAAGCGACGGGGCCTGCGTTCCCGGTCGGTTGCAAAACGGCGGACAGTGATACCATTCACCAGCTCAGTCCCTTCCGGATAGTCATTGCGCCAGCTCACATAATCTTTGGCGCAGGTCGTAATGACTTCCACTTCCGCAAAACGCGCTAGTCGTCCGACCATTGCCATGCAATGCGATTCTGATCCGCCGGTCATATCAGCGCCATAGCGTTGAATAACCACCGCCAGTTTTATGCTCATAGCTGTATGTCTCTTTCCTTGATACAGCGCCATTCAAGACGATCACGCTGGGGGCGTGATCGGAAACATGTCTTTCGACGCGAACATCAAATTCCTCTCTTGTTAACCTCTTTTAATAGTATGCCCCCTCCTGTCAAGGATGATTCTCATTTCCTGCCCTCTCATAGTGAATTCTTGACTTTCTTGCAAAAAATCTTGACGTAATATACTAACGTATGTTAATATGCTAAATCAAAAATTATTAAAGGATGTTTATGTTTACACCAAACCCATATATCGCTGGAAACCCGGTCGTCAGTGATGAAAAACTGATCGGGCGCAAGAGACTTGTGCGTGATATCGAACGAGTATTAGAGCATCCCTCCACACACGCGATAGTGCTCTATGGACAACGCCGCATCGGCAAAACCTCGGTCTTACTGCACCTGGAACACAACTTGCTGAGGAGACACGAATACCTCCCAGTGTATGTCGATGTGCAGGAATATGTCTACGCAAACATTTCAGTGGAAAGCATGTTATATGGGATCGCACAAAAAATCGCTTTACAGACACATAGCAGGCTCCCCCAGAAAAGGCGCTTCGATCCGCAAGGGCATTTTTTTCGTGACATTTTCGTGCCAGTCATTCTCAGCTTCGGCAAACGCAGGGGGCTCGTCGTCCTGTTTGATGAATTCGACATGCTGAAAAGCCACGGAAGCAGCTCAACGTATTACTTGGTGCTTCGCTCTATCCGAGACTGGTTCAATAAGACGAATGCCCTGCAATGTGTGTTTGTGCTGGGGCGGCACCCAGCGGATCTTTCCCCTGATCTTCTCGCGTTGTTCAAGTCGTTCCCTGCTCGCCGGATTTCACTGCTGACGCAGGAGGAAAGCCTGACGATCGTCCGACAGTCGGAGCTGGATGGCAGTCTGGCCTGGACAGAGGATGCGAGCAAGCTCGTCTGGTACTGGACTCGTGGGCATCCTTTTTTCACGCAGCTTCTGTGCTGCGAGGTCTGGGACATCTGCCAGAGCCGTGCCGAGCCCCTTCGACCACCACCGGTGGGTGTTGATGATGTCAAAGAAGCCCTTAAACTCGCCTTAGAGCGCAGCGACAATCAGTTTCAATGGCTCTGGAATAGTTTCTCAAGCGCTGAACGTCTTGTGACCGCGGCCATCGCCTCGGTCTCGGACGAATACGTGACGCGGGAAATGCTCAGGGACATTCTCACAGAGCATAAGATCGTCCTCATGATGAGGGAAATTGAGCTGGCGCCCGAAAATCTGCTGCGCTGGGATATTTTGTGCCAGGCAAACGAGGGCTTGTGTTTTGCGATCCCCCTGTTTCGTTTATGGGTCAAATCAGAAAAAACACTGACGCGCGTTAAAAACGAATCAGATCGCTTTGAGCTGCCTTCTGAACAGCTCTGTCATTTTCAGGAACAGTGAAAGGAGTCCTGGAGTGTTCGGTCATACAGTCTCTCACATGCCGGGGCACGAACACTTCATGCAACCACGGATATGGAAATTTGTCCTTTTGTCCATGGCCGGGCATTACGGCCAAAAGAATTTTATAATCGGGACGGCGAATTGCGCCGACTGGTCGGGCGTCTGGCAACCGGGCAGTCAGCGGCTCTGATCGGACAGCCACACAGCGGAAAAACGTCATTTCTTAATTATGTGCAGGACATCTCGGCACGTCGCAAGATTTCCGGCAACACGCTGGATCACTGCGTGTTTTCCTATATTGATTCGCAAATGCTGGGCCACAGCTTCGACCAAACTGCATTTTGGGAGCAGGCTCTGCGCCCTTTGAATGCGCTCTTTGTCTCCTCGGACACAGCCAGCTCTGCCCCGAAACAGTCCATACAAAAGACGGTTTCCGAGCTGGTCCAGGAAGAAAAATTCATTCTTCAACACGGCGGGATTCCAAAAGCCATTGAGTCTTCTGCCATTATTGAGGCCTATGACACGGCCAAACATAATCATTTCGGCACCTTTACGCTGGAGCAGCTGTTCCAGGTCATCGGACGGGAAGGCCGACAGTTTGTCCTGTTGCTCGATGAATTCGACGCCTTGTTGACCCACCCGGTCCTGAATAAAACCGAATTTTATGGAAGTTTACGTTCATTATGTTCCCGGTGCAGCGGTTTCGCTATGGTACTGGCTTCGCGTCACTCTCTGGAACTTCTCAATCAGGAAACGCAGAAGATTAATCCTCACGGTTCCCCCTATTTTAATGTTTTTACCGAACTTCGCCTCGGACCTCTTCCTGAAGTATACGCCAATGCCGTCATCAACCAGGCCAAACGGCGCTTTGGCAGTCTGGATCGAGCCTTTATCGCCAAGACCTCCGGACTGCATCCTTTCTTGCTGCAAACGGCGGCGAGTATCCTGTGGGAACTTCATCTTCAAGGAAAAAAGGGCAGGGATCGATATGAATTAGCAGGGGACGAGATGTATCGCCAAACACGATCGCATTTCAGCGACACCTGGAATACCTGGTCAAGAGCAGAACAGAAAGTGCTCACGTTTCTGGCGTTAGCCCAAATTAACGGCATTGTCGGAGAGCACTACTTCCATTGGAAACGACTGATCGGAAATCTTTCTGATTATAACGCCGAACTGCGTATTTTACGAGATACCGGCACGATCGTAAAAACCGGTGCGTCATCCTGGAAGTTAACTCAGGAGTCCTTTCTCTGGTGGTGGGTCGACAGGCTGAAATCGCTTGTCCGGGAGCGGGACAGCTCCGACTTCGATAAGTGGCTCTGCGCCCAGGAACTGGACGGCATGTTCACAAAAGAAGAGAGCTCTCAACTAAGTGAGGCAGCTCATAAAATCAAAGATGTTATCGGGGAGGGGGCTGGCACTCTCATCCAAAGCTTTGCCAGAGGCCTGGCAGAAAAAACGCTGGGATGAGGCTTGTTGCCCGGAGCGTCTCCGCTTCCTGCCCGTCTTCCGCTTCAAACGCGGGCAGAATGTGAATCAAGACCAACACCTCGCCTTGAAGAGATAAGAGGGTCGCAGTCGGCTGATGGCTTTCGGTCAATGAAGGCAATTGAAGCTCGCGCGCGATCTCCTGGATCACGCGAGCCCGTACAATCGCACGATGTCCACGCGGCCTTTTGCGATCTCATGCCGGAAAACGGATGGTCCACGTTGTTCCGGGTGAAGGCTCTACGGAGAGGCTTCCCTTCAACTGGTCCTCTGACAGACCTTTGACCAGTTGCAAGCCTAATGTCGCGGCGTTTTCCAATCTGAATCCAGGCGGCAGACCAACACCGTCATCACTGATAACCAGCTCATACTCCCCATTGTCCTGACTGGCCATCGTCACAGTAATGATGCCGTTTCTGGAGGGGAAGGCATACTTTAGAGCATTCGAAACAAGTTCATTGATGATAAGTCCACAGGGAATCGCTGCATTAAGAGGTAAATTCACGTCATCCACATGAGTTTTCAGTCGAACTTTGCCGCTCGATGCGTGATAAAGAGTATACAGCTCCTGCGTAAGTGTTGTGATATACTCACTAAAGTCGATCTGACTGAGCGTATCGCTCTGATACAATTTTTCATGAATCAAAGCCATCGCCTGCACCCGGCGTTCGCTTTCCCTGAATATCGTCCGAAAAGCACTGTTTTCGACTCGACTTGCCTGGAGACTGAGCAGGCTGATAATGACTTGAAGATTATTTTTCACGCGATGGTGAATCTCTTTGAGCAAGACTTCTTTTTCCTGCAGCGAAGATGTGATATATTCCTCAGCCCGCTTCCGTTCAGCGATTTCCTGTTGAAGTGTGACGGTCAACTTTTGAGACGCTTCTATCGACTCTCTGAGGACAGCAGTTCGTGCTTCGACAAGTTCTTCCAGATGTCCACGGTATGTCTCCAATTCCTCTTCTGAACGCTTCTGCTCGCTAATATCCTCACAGACCGTGACGTCGCCGAGATAGTATCTGTCACTATCATAAATCGGGCTTGAGTTAAGTTTTACGGGAAATAACGTACCATCCTTATGCATGTTCCACCGTTCCCGTTCCCAGTTCTCAAATGTTTCATGGCGTTCCACACGCGCCTTAGGCGCCTCACGATATTCCGGTGTTGTAAAAATATTTGAAGGCGATCCCAGGAGTTCATCGACAGTATAGCCATGCATTAAGGCGTCAGCGGGATTTGTGTAAATAATCGTTCCATCAGGATCGGTAATCGTGATCCCCACCCCTGTCGTTTCGATCGCTTTCTTCAGGCGATAGACGAGCGTTCCCATCTCAGACAAGCTGTGTTCCATCTGACGATACTGAAGATTTTGCTCCTCCAGTCCCCTTAGCTTGCGGCGTAAATCCTGGACTTCCTGCAGGAGGTGCTCCCGGCTTTTACTTTCATCATTCATAGCTCCCTCCTTGTAACATAAGGTGTTGACGATTCACTCTAAGCGTATTATCTTGCAGCAGCTTCTCCTTGTCAACATTTCGTTACAAGAAGCATGAGAAACACCGCAACGATGAATTGCTGACACAAAAATCAATGTTCCTCATGGGGATGGACAACGCAGGATTCGGCTTAGCTTCGGGCACTTGGCAGTGCGTTTCGAACGGTAGAGAACTGCCCATGTCGCCGGGCAGCTTTTGCAGTGCGCTCCTGGGCAGCGACAGTCTTTGACAGGAGCGTCGGAAGCGGTTAAGAGCTCTGTGCCGAAGCAGACAGTCCGGCAGGATGAAATGCCGTGAAGGGGGACAGTCTTTCCCTGTAGCCTCGTCCATCAACGACAAATTCCGGGCTGGTGCCCAAGTCTCCAGGTTCAAGCCGTTCTGTCAGAGTGACGAGATAAAAGTAGCGCCAGGGAATCATCCGGAAGACTTGTACTGTCAACAGAATAATAATCAGCACGAAAAAGACAAGAAGCAGTCTTGGTTTCAAGATATTCAGCCGGCCGGGGATACGGCTTTTCATCATCGGAACGATCCGCTGGAAAAAGGGCGTCGGAGTTCTGCGGCCATGTTCCAGCTTCTGTTCCATGACCTTGGCGGCAAGCTCTTGCTGTGGGGCTTGCGGTTCTGCAGCAGGCTGTTTGCGTTCACCAACAGTTTCGCTGTGCCGGTTTTTAAAAAACCGCAAGCGGCGCTGGAACAACATCTCAAAGTCTTCCCTTTCTTTTTGTACATCTTCAACTTTATGTTTTAACTGAATATATTCCGCCAAATCCGTCTGAAGATCTTTCAGGGAGGACTCCAGCATCTGATTTTCCCACTTGGCTTTTTGCTGCGAAGTGGACATCGTTTCGATCTCTCCCCGGAGATTTTCATTTTCCGTACGCAGCAAGGTCGAGCGCTGATGGGCCTTATCTTTCAACTCCTCGATATACTGATTTTGTTTCTCAATAACGTGTAAAAAATCGTCATCGAGCGCCCAGGCTCTGTTCGGGGATTCCTGTTCCAGCTGTGACACTTTTGCTTCAAGTTCAGTATTGGCCTGCTTCAACGTTTCGACTTCTTTGAGCAGGCGTTCTTCATTCAATCGCGTTTCGTCACGCAGGAGTTCAATTTGTGCTTCACGATTGATTTGATCTTTATGCACCAGCTCCAGGTAATCCTCATGCAGCTTTTTCTCTTTATGGTAGGCCGTTGAGAGCTGTTTATATTTTTTTACGACCGAATACAAACGCCGTCCAACCATATCGCGCTGCTGAACAATTTTCCTCAGCTCTTCCTGCTGACGTTTCTCCCGCTGACGTAAGTTCCGCAGCCTTTGCACCAGAGCCGTTTTTTCTTCACCCTTCCTGGCATCGACTGTTTTCAGTTCCTGCTGCAAAGCCTGAATGGTGCGCCGTAACTGTTCGAGATTTTCACGAGACTGCCCCTCATCTTCGACGATAATTCTGGAACGGCTTCTCAGACGACTTTGGCGATCCTCGAGGACTTTTTTCGCGTCACGATATTGTTCTTCGACGTGTTTCTTACTGTGTCCCAGAGCCTGCAACTCGTCTTCCAGGCGACGCTGTGCCTGCTGCTGCTCCTGCAGGCGTTTTTCCAGCTCATTTTTCTGCTTCAGGAGAGAGATGACTTTCTCGCCAAGCGAAAATTCGCGCTGGATATGCGTTTTCAATTTGTCTTCGAGCACTTTCTGACTCAGATTGTCCTGAGAATGACGTGGCATGTTCATGATTCCTGTTCCTTGTTATAACACTTCCAGACTCTGAATTTCTTTCTCTTGCAGGACGAGCAATTTCTCTAATTCTCCAAGTGAATCCTGAAATTCCTCAGTGGTGCTCTTCTTGAGCGTGAACTGACGATCCAACTCTTCTTCAAGCTGATCCAGCAGTTCGGATCCCTGGACTTCAAGTGAATCTACCTGGTCTTCAATCTTGTCCAGATTCTCTTCCAGACGCTCTCGTGTTGCGGTTTCCTGTGCGAGCATTCGTTCGAGTTTATCACGTTCCTGGCGAATGTCTTTCAGTGTGCTTTCAAGTTTGACATACTCGTCAGCAAAATGGCTCAAACGCTGCGCTGTTCTCTCTAACTCCTGTTCCTTCAACTGTACCGAGCTTGTAAACTCTCCACGCAAACGCTCATACGACAGGTGCAGGGTTTTATAATCCTCTTTCAGCGCCAGCTCTGTTTTCAGCTTCTCCTTTGATAACTCATCGAGTTGATTGCCGAGCCGTTCATTCTCTTCGGTCAAGGCGGAAATCGTTTCCGTAAACTGATCTTCAAGTGTTGCCTTCTCGTCTTGCAGCTTTTGCACACGAGTGCGTAAATACTGCTCAGACTGTTCTTTCGACGCCAGCTCAGCACGCAGCATCACAGAGTGATCAGATAAACGCTGCACCTCTTCCCGAGTCTGCCGTAAGTCAGTCTGAATTTTTTGTTCGACTCGCGCTTTTACCTCCTGGATATATTCGAGATTACGCTGTAAACGCTGCTTTGTCACCCCCAGAGATTTCAACTCTCCCGCGAGAAAACGTCCATTCTGCTCGCGCTGCTCCATGAGCGTGTTGACGTGCTCTTGCAAGACTTGTTTCTTCCGCTGGATTTTCTTCACAAGCATTTCATAATGGGCCTCATCCCGATCGTCCGCTTTTTGACGAGAACTCTCGTACATGGAGATCACGTCGTTCAGGCGATGCTGCAAATCTTTCTTGTCTCTCCGCATGCGATCGTATTCACGTTTCATCGCCGCTTCGCGGGATTTCAGGCTGCTGATTTGAGCCGTGAGCTGTTCTTGTGACATGACTTTTTCTTCTTCCAAATCTTCAGGTGACTCACTCTCTGTTTCAAACGCTTCTCCGGTGTCGTGAAAAGCGTTTCCAGGCTCTTCATCAGGTGCCGCTGCCGCTTCAGGCAAATCATCGACATGAGTGTCTTCTGAACGTTCCTCTGAGGGCTGTTCCTTCTCAGTTTTCTCAGTCATGGCAGGATCAAAGGCTTCCAAGTCTTCGAACCGTTGGGTCTTCTGGCCCTCATTCGTCCCTCCTGGGCGTTCTTCAGCAGGATCAAGCTCCGCTTGGGTGGCTTCGCTCTTAGCTCCTGAGCATTCCGACCCGCACGCCTGAGCGTCTTCTTCATCCTGTTCGTCTAAACCGGCCTTCAGGACAAAATCTTCTTCCAGACTGAGATCGAGTAAATGATCCTGCCATACGATCTCTCCTTCACTCGTCGTCTCAGGCTGATCTGCACTCTGCGCATCATCAGACCAGAACGCATCTGTGAAAGCATCCATGCCATTTCTATTGTCAGCATGCTCATCCCCACTATGAGCGGATGCAGAAGAATCAGACTCGACGATTTCAGTCTCTACAGCGTGTATGTTAGCAAGATCCTGCGTGTCCACGGGGACATCAAGCTTTTCTTCAGCTTGTTCCGACCCTTCCGGGAGATCGGCGCTCTCTGAGCCGCTAAGCCGCAGCTTTCCCGCCAGTGCCCTCTCGTTGCCCGCATCCAGAAGCAAACTCCGCTGAAAGTATTTCAACGCTTCATGAACATCATGACGTTGTTCATGGTATTCAGCAATTTTTACCATTTCAGCGGCGGCATTCTCCGTCCATTCCATGATATGATACATTCGAGCGACTTTTAAGCTTAGTTCAGGAGAGTCCGGGTCAAGAGCACTGGCCTTTTTGTAATAGTCCAATGCTTCAACAACTTTCTCTTCACGAGCGTACATATCGCCGATCTGAACGTAATTTTCAATTGCTTCCTCGTTCCGCCCAAGTATGAGAAAGATTTCAGTGCAGCGATCGATGACGTAGGGATGACTTTTCCCGATATCGATCAGCTGCTGATAACAGTGCAATGCCAATTCATACTCACTGTTTTCAAAAGCTTTTTTTCCGGAAGACAACAAGAAGCGTGAGGCTTTTTCCTTTTGACCAACGGCGATATACTCCTGTGCCAATTGCGTATGCGCCTCATAATTGTTTGGGTTGAGCTCCAGGATCTTTCCATAAAGGACGATAATCTGCTTTCGATCTCGTTCATTGAGCTTGCCCTGTCGCAGAAAATCGATCGCTGCTGCATAATGATTCTCTGCCTCTTGCGTATCCATGAGCGCAGAATATAAGTCTCCCAGTTCGACATGCAGTTTATGATCTTTCCGCCCGCGTTGCACATTGCCCAGCAAGCGATCAAGCCGTTTTTGCAAATTTTTCTTTTTCCGCTCGGAAAGTACCGTGCCTGTACTCTGTAAGTATGCTTTTATCGTCATAACAGTACCCTGCCTACAGTTGTTCGAGTTTCTGAATCTCCTGTTCCTGCGTATGGAGTAGCAGGGAGATTTCCTGCAGTGACTCGTGAAACTGTTCGGAGAAATGTGATTCCAACTCGCATTGCCGAGATAATTCTCCATGAAGCTGCTCCAGCGTTGACATGGTGTCGGCTTCAACAACATTTATCTGCTTCTGCGTCACGCGGTATTTTTCCTCAAGCTGTCGTTTTTCCTGCGTGATATGCTTCAGTGCGAGCTCATGTCGCCCGCTTAATACGTTCATCTGATCCCGCAGTATATGCTCACGATGCAAACTTTCCTGCAGCTGATGCTGCAAGTGACGCTCGACCTGATCGCGTTCGCGGCCGACGTTCTGAAGCTTTCGTTCAAGTTGAATCCCTTCAGCATTCCGCTGCTCAAGGTGTTTTTGCAGCTCATCTTCGCGCCGGGCACTTTGCGATAGCTTCTCCTGCAATTGCCTCTTCAAACGCTTCTGCTCCTGCCGTAAGCGCTTCACGGCCGATTCAAGACGCTCTTGCTGCTGTAGAGAGTGCGTTGTGACAGAGTGCTGACAAGACGCTTCCACGCGAAATGCACTCAATGAATCGATCCGCTCCTGAAGCTCTTCTTTATGTTGTAGCTCCTGCTCAAGCAATGTCTGCAATCGCGCTTTTTCCCGGGCAACTTGCTCCAGATTATCCTTAAAAACCGCAACATAGGTTGATAGGTCTTCCAGGCGCTGTGTCGTGTCACGCAACTGCCTGTTTTTCTCAGTCACCGATTCTTCATAACGCTGTTTCAGCTCTTCGATCTTCGAACGCAGCGCTTGCTCAACGCGTTCCTGTTCTTTCAGAGAACGCCGTTGAGACAGATCGGTTTGACTCATACTCTTCAGAGTTTGCCATTCAGCCTGAGTGTAAGGGAGCACTACGCCATCCAGAATCTGCTGTACCATCTCGCTTCTCTGCTGTAATGCCATATTTTGTCCATCAAGGCGGAGAGCCTCCTTATAATATTCCAAAGCCCCGTCAAAGCGTTGATGTTCGAAATAAATTTCGGCAATCTGCTGATATTCATGCGCCGCAGCCTGCTTCTGCCCTAATTTCAACAGGAGATCGGCACACGTTTGTCTGGCGCGGATGCTTCCCGGCTCGATCGAAAAGACCTGTTGATACAAGTCGACAGCCTTCCGGTAATCGCCTTGTTTTGCAAAGCGTTCCGCCAGCGAAGAGAACAGTTCAAGTGCGCGATACTCAAAGCCTCTTCGCAAATATTCCACTCCGAGGTCTTGACCGATCGTTCCATACAGCGGTTCGATCGTCAGGATTTTTTTATACAGAGCGATCAGTCGATCACTCTCTTCCACTTCTAATGGTCTTCCATTTTGCAAGAGACTCGTGACAGCCGCCTGATACGATTCAAGAGCTAGCGACTTCTCACCCAAATGCTGATATAAATCGGCAACGGTTCCATGCAGTTCAGCGTCTCGACCATTTCCAAGCTTCTGCTGGTATTTTTCAATTCTCCGTTTTGTGAACGACACGGCAATACCATGTAAGAACTTATGTTCCTGATGACGATCCATCACGTAATCCTCTCTAGCAGACATGAGCCTTTCTCCGGGACTGTCTTCCGTCGTCTTCAACAGTTTCAAAAGAAGTGACGAGGAAGAAAAATAAAAGTTTAGCAGGACTCCCATTAAAGCCGCATAATTCTCCTGGCGTTCAAATGGTATCTTGAAAAAGAGCGCTACAATCTGGGGATTATCACTGGGAGGAAGACCACTCAACAGGCTGAGAAAAGACTGCTGAACAGCACACGATATGATTCGAAGAACTCAATACATTTGGGAAGAGTAGGCGTACAAGCGCTTTTCATGTGACGAGCAGGCAAAATATGGACACGCAGAGCCCTGTCCCTGCAAGGCATCATACAGAGGCGTAAGGAAAATTGTTACGACATCCGGCAGAAGGGAACGCCACGAAGATGCTGTCAAACGCTGAGCATTGCCTCGATTTTCTCAAGCGCTTTTCGAGCGCCTGAATTCAGCAAACCCAGGTTCACCGAAGATTGTCCAACAACTCCGAGTAAGATGTGTTTGCTGCTGCCATATACGGCCAGAAAGCGCTTTTTCCCTTTAATCAGCGACTCGGTTTCGGACCCGATCTCAAGCTGCTGGCAAAGCTGTTGCGCAATCTTGCCGAAATCTTTCAGCAACGCCGCGATGCCGGGCATTTCCAATGGCGGCAATTCGGCAAGCTGCGTTCCGTCGGACAGGATGATAACCGCGTACTCAACACCATCAACGTAAGTTTTGAGCTTGGATAAAATATTGTGCAAGACTTCTGTATATCTCTCTGCAGGCATAGTATGACTTTCAGTGATTATGATGAGAAAACTTCTGTTAGTTTTTCCAGGGCGTCTTTACAATTCCAGCGTGTCAGCCCCTGCCCTTCTTCCGGAGCAACAACGGCCATCGTGGCATGATCGTTGAGTTGATACAACAGAACAATTCCTTCTTCACCCATAAGCATAGTCTCATCAAGAGGGCCCAGGGCCAGCTCATTCTCTATACGCTTACTGAATTCAATAAGTTGCGCGAATGCTTCACGTGTTGGCACAGGCTTGTCCGACGCCAGGGGACCGACGGCATATATGCTGTCACCTGATGGACCAGCAATATCAGCATACTTCAAATTTCCGGACTGTATTTTTAATTCATCAAGGATGAGACAAGCCAGTTTCCGAATGTGAGGAGAGAAGCTGTGAGAGGCCTCGGGATATCGATCAGGATCATGCTGCTCAAGGGACAAATCTTCTTCAGCGCTGTCTCTGACTGCACAAGAGGACAGAACGGGAAGCTGCAGTTCTTCCTGTTCGATCGTAAACATGCCGTCCGGCCACTCAAGCAATTCATCCAGAGCCTCACTTACATCATCGATGTCCTTGTAGTGAATGGCTATGATCTCCCCTAAACACAGATGAATTTTTGCAATAATTTTCGTCTGGACCTGGTTTTCCAGAATCCATCTTGTCAAATGGATGATCCCGCTGATACGATGGGTTTCACAGAAATTAATCAAATCGAAAATAGGTGTCTTCTCTAAATTTCCACTGATTCCAAAGACCTTCTCTTTTTTTCGTCCCATCCAGTGTAAGACCCGGCTCACCCTTGCTAAAACGACCTTTGAAGTAAAGGGTTTAGCAATGCAATCGTCTGCCCCGGCCTGAAATCCCTGGACCGTCAATTCGGAATCACATCGCTCGGCCAATAAGATGATCGGAATGGCACTGGTTTCAGGATTCTGCTTTAAGTCGCGGCACAGCGTAAAGCCATCCATCCTGGGCATAAAAACTTTGCTTAATACGATATCAGGAGAATTCCGCAACACTAATGCCAAGCCTTCCCGTACATCCCCAGCCGTGATGACATGATATCCGCCTGCCTTTTTAAAAGTGTACTTGATTAATTCTCGAGTGATTGGGTCATCATCGATAAGCAGCACTTTTCGTCCTGCACTCGAATCGGAGTTCATTTCTGCCTTCATCATAGTTTCAAGCCCGTACACAAATAGTTGGCTGCGCGTTTCTTAATTTTTCATTGTCTGTGATCAACAAATCATTTTAATACATTCGTGTTACAATTTAATATCAAAGATTTATTATTGTCAAGGGATTTCCTTCAACGGTTTTAAGATTCGACGTAACGTATTGAGTCATATACAATATTGTGCAGACTGCTTGAGTTTTTTCAATGCCTGCTTCAAAATTGCTTGACAGTGACGTGAAGCGACGCTGACGTCGGATCGATTGAAAGCACCCGGCAGCTTTATCTGGAGCGGCATCACAAGAATATGACGAAAACACAGATTGTCAGCGGCCTTCTGGGAATTTTGGGCGTCGCTTTTTCAGCGATCGCGTTCAAGTATTTCCCGCTGCCCTATATCTGGATTACGACGTACTGGGGTTTTTACTGCCTGGCTGCTTCTCTCAAATCTTCCGCTAACTATAAAATTTTCTTCTTCAACCTTGCGTTCCTCGCCTTAGTCTTTGCGTTACTGGAAAGCTATGCCTGGCATCTCCTGACAAAAAGCGGTGGTCCGGCCTCTACGCGCCTTGAAGGCGACTATACAGACACACGCCACTATTACAGCCAGGATGATATCCTCGGCTACGCACCGTTGAAAGGACGAACGGTACACTCACGAAAATATCAGGGCAATAAGTTGATGTATGATGTGACGTATACGATCGGCCCGGACGGTTTACGTATTTCATCAGCATCAGCAACACACGGCAGTACGGAATGTGCGCTGTTTTTTGGAGGATCGTTCACCTTCGGAGAAGGAGTCAATGACGACGAAACGCTTCCTTCTGTCGCAGGACGACTCGCTCACATCCAGGTATACAATTTTGGTTTTCACGGCTATGGCCCGCATCAAATGCTTTCTGCCCTGGAACACGGGCTGGTCGAAAAGCTCGTCCAGTGCCGCCCAACTGTCGCAATCTATCAAGCAGTCCTGCATCATGTCGATCGGGCTGCCGGAATCGTAGCGTGGGGATTACACAGCCCCAGATATATCCTGGACAAAGACGGCAACATCAGCTATGCAGGTCATTTTGATGACAGTCCGATCAGCTGGCAGCGAATTCGTCGACGACAAGAAATCCTGCTCAAAAAATCTTTTTTCTTTCAAAAATACTTTCAGCATCGCCATCGGACAATCACTGACAAAGACCTTCGTTTATTTCTTGAAATTGTCGATGCTTCCAGAAAAGCTGCTCAAGCGCGCTTTCCGGGGATCCGCTTCTGTATTCTTCTGTGGGATGAGAGCCCTTGGAACAGCAAATTTCAGGCCCTTCAGCGCGGCCTTGAAGAAAAGCAGATCGAGCTGCATCTGATCAGCCGCATTCTTCCGAATCTTCACAGTCGTCCCGGGCAATATACAATCGGGCCTGCTGATCCACACCCCAATGCCGGCACGCATAAGTGTATCGCAGAATATGTCGTGGAACACATTCTTCAGAACCCCACAGCAAGCAACACAGGAGGCCGATAATGAACTTAGAACAGCAAAGCCTGTCTCTGCTCTCAGAAGCCCTTACACGTCTGGAACAGGGATTCCAGGATCTCCCGCCGATCTCGATGAACATTGATAGGGATGCCATACGCTCTGTTCTGCTGGAAACCGCTGAACGGATGCAGGAGAACTATCCTTATCATCATCCACTCTACGCCGGTCAAATGCTGAAACCGCCGCATCCGATCGCCCGCCTGGCTTATATGCTGGCCCTCTGGATCAATCCGAACAATCACGCACTGGACGGCGGGCGGGCCAGCTCGGCGATGGAGAAAGAGGCAGTAGCGAATCTCGCAAAAATCTTTGGCTGGGAGACACACCTGGGGCATCTCTGCGGCGGCGGGACAATGGCTAACATGGAAGCTCTGTGGATCTCCGGGAAATGCAGGCCCGGAAAAACGCTCGTTGCGTCAGAACAGGCTCATTACACCCATAACCGTCTTTCGGAAGTTTTAGGGATTCCCTTCCGCGCGATCCCCTGCGATCAGAGGGCCAAAATGGATATCAATGCCCTTGAAGACAGCTTGAAGCAGGGTGATGTTGGGACTGTTGTCGCCACGCTGGGCACTACGGCAAGCGGCTCAATCGATCCGCTGCCGGACATTCTTGAGCTGAGAAACAGCTATGACTTCCGCCTGCATGTCGATACAGCCTATGGCGGCTACTTTATTCTGGCCGACAACCTGGCTCCTGAAGCGCGGGCCGCGTTCAACAGCATTTCAGAAGCCGATTCCATTGTGGTCGATCCTCACAAACACGGCTTACAGCCTTACGGCTGCGGTTGTGTGCTCTTCAAGGATCCTTCGGTCGGTCGATTCTATAAGCACGATTCGCCTTATACCTATTTCAGCTCAAGCGAGCTTCATTTAGGGGAAATCAGCCTGGAATGTTCACGCGCCGGCGCTGCAGCCGCAGCATTGTGGGCAACTCAGCGGCTGCTTCCGATGGAAAAAGGCGGAACCTTTGCACAAGGGCTTGAAAGCAGCCGTAACGCCGCTCTGACCCTCTTCAAATATCTCCAGGAAGATTCGCGCTTTTTGACGGCCTTTCCGCCGGAACTCGATATTATCATCTGGGCCCCGCAAGGCAAAACAGCGAAGAAGATTTCAAGGGCTTCCCGCCACTTTTTCGAGGCCGCTGCTCAACAGAATCTGCACCTTGCGGTCGCGAGCTTTCCCAGATCCATGCTGGAAAGCCATTGGGAGATCGCTTGGGACCAGAAACAGATCGACTTACTGCGTTCCTGTCTGATAAAAGCCGAACACCTGGAATGGATCGAAACGATCCGGCAAACTCTGAGCAGCATTGCGGATACAGGCGCGTAACGCCGGTTCGCATCATCGGGGATTTCCTGACACAATCAGCAGGCGGCCTGGAAGACGCATTGAACCATACCGCTGAACGCTTCGGGCAGGACGTGTGGCTTATCAGAGCCTATGGAAGCGCCGGTCGTACTTTGAGCACGCTTTCCTTACGAATCGAGACGGTTCCCGCCTTAACGCCCCGCGCTTTTGCGACAAAACGCGCTTGCGTACAGGAAACCGCAACCACGCCCCCGCTACGGGCCTTACTGTGGTACGCCGCGATCGCTGCCGCAGCTTTTAAGGTGTCACGATCCGGGACTTCTCCCTGTTTGGCGCGTAAGATCACGTGGCTGCCTGGCATGCCGCGCACGTGAAACCACCAGTCATTTGCTTTCGCAATTTTCAGACTCAAAGAGTCGTTATCCGCATCGCTTTTTCCCGCCAGCACAGTCCATCCGCCAGCTAATTCATATTCAGCGATCCGCGGCAACGCCTTCCGCTGTTCTGCTTTGGGCACGATTCTTTCTTCCTTTCCTCGTGTGTCAAGCCGCGCCCTTTTGCGCGGGAAGAGACTCTGATCTCATTTCCCCGGAAACACAGAAAGATCAGCACACAGTGTTACCTGCTGAAGCGTTCTCCCTGCACTTCTCAGTAATATGTGCACACGCGGCTTGTGTGATTACTACAGACGGCCGGCTTCGATGATTCGTTGTAAAAATTGTTTTGTTCTCGGATGCCGGGGCCGCGAAAACAGCTCGTGTGGCGGGGCGTCTTCCAGAATTTTCCCTTGATCCAAAAAACAGACCCGGTCGGCAACATCCCTGGCAAAACCCATTTCATGCGTCACAATGAGCATCGTCATGCCCTGCTGCCGCAAATTTTTGACCACAGCAAGCACTCCGCCGATAAGTTCCGGATCAAGGGCAGCAGTGATCTCATCTAATAGCAGAACATCCGGCCGCGTTGCCATCGCACGAATAATAGCGACGCGCTGCTGCTGTCCGCCAGAAAGCTGTTCAGGATAAGCATCTGCAAAGCCGTCCAAATCGAATAAGGCGAGAAGTTCATGCGCATAGGCCGTACATTCTTTTAACGGGAGTTTATGGACGCGCCGTGGAGCCAGGGTAATGTTATCCAGCACCGTCATGTGCGGAAACAGGTTATAGGACTGAAAGACAATTCCAATGCGTTTATATAAGTCACTGGCGCTCAATGACTCATCATAAATCGACACCCCATCCAGTTGGATCTGACCGGCGTCAAAAGCTGTCAGATCGTTGATACAGCGCAGGAGAGTTGATTTGCCGGAACCGGACGCCCCGATCAGGCAAACCGCCTCGTGGTCTTTCACCTTCAGGCTGATGTCATCAAGCACGACTTTCCGCCCAAAATATTTCGTCAGATGTTCGATTTCGATTTTATACATTTACGTGGTCTTTTGTAACCTGCGTTCCTGATCTTTCCTGGTCACATAGTCAGTAAGGCGGGCCATAGGGATGGTAGCGATCAAAAAGAGGAGCGCTGCAGCGACCAAGGAAGAGTAGTTAAACGTCCGCGCGGTGTAGATTTGTGCTTCACGGACGGCATCACGCACCCCCACGACACTGAGAAGCGCAACATCTTTTTGCAGGGCAACGGCCAGATTCAGCAATGACGGCACAACATTTCTGACCGCCTGCGGCAAAATCGCAAAGCGCAACGCTTGAAGCTGTGAAAGTCCCAGCGCTTTTGCGGCTGCCCGCTGCCCGTCATGTACTGCGTCCATCCCGGAACGGTAGACCTCCGCAGCGTAAGCCGAATAACTGGCAATCATGGCTGAAGCACCCCAGAATAAGCTGCTGACCGGAAGGCCGGGAAGCTGCAAGGCCGGAATGCCGAAGCCGAAGAGCAGCACCAAAAGCAGTGACGGCAGCCCGCGAAGCAGATCGATATAAATAATCGAAAACACTTTTAAGGGGGCAAACCACGGCCCGCGCAGAGACCGAAACACTGCCAGCACAAGGGCCCAGACCGCGATCACCAGCAGCGAGATGGACCAGACCGCCATGTTGACCCCAAAGCCGCGCAAGACCTGGGGAAAAATCTCGCGCATTGCAGACGTATCGAAAAACTGCGCCTTGATTCTCGGCCATTGTTCAGCCTGCACAACAGCGGAACGAATCAGCCAGAACACCAGCAGGACAGTACCGATGCTGATTATAACAGGCAGATAACGATCGCGGAATCGCGTTGAACGTCCTGCCCTGCGGTGTCTTGGGCTGGATGGGGAAATCACTCGGAGATCTCCGCAATCGAATCATCACCAATCAGGTATTTTTCCGTCAACGCAGCGACAACACCGTCTTCAATGACAGCTTCCAGTCCTTCATTGATCCATTCCACCAGCGGATTATCTTTTTCAAAAATCAAGCCGTGCCCCAAATCCCTGGGATCGTGAGGCAGGACAGCGACAACCCTTGTTTCAGGGACCTGGACGGCCGTCACATACAATGCTGTCGGAAGAGAGATGGCGGTCGCGTCGATTTGTTTGCTCAACAGCGCTTGAAACGTTGCCACTTGTTCGTTAAAAATCGCAACGTCTTTCACCCCGATAATCTGCTCGATATAATCGAGATCGACCGTGCCTATGGTCGCTCCCCACCTGACTTTTCTTAAATCTTCGAAACTTGCAGCTTTCTCGATTTCATTACCGGGCAAGGCCACAACCGCCTTTTGCGGTCTATAATACGGGATGGAAAAGCTGACAAATTTTTTCCGTTCGTCGGTGATTGAATACTGCTGAATATTAAAATCATAGGGTTTTTTCCCAGGCGCAATCCCCTGATCAAAGGTCTGACGTACCCACACGACATCCTCTTTTTCAAAGCCGAGTTTTTCAGCCAGAGCATAAACCAGGCCGTTTTCAAAGCCGACGCCACCCGCCGGATCATTATCCATCATCCAAGGAGCATACACCGGTTCGCCTGTGGCGACCGTCAGTTTTCCAGGCTGGTACAAATTCGGACTCTTGACTGATTTCACCGCGTCATCAGCAGCAAATGCAGAGACGCTTATCATCAAACAACATACGCAGAGCAGAAATCCTTTTCGAATCATTTTGAACACTCCTTGTTCTTGCCTGTCATTCATAACATATTTCACGTTGCGCAGGAGGCAGGCTTCCTCCTTCTCAGAACAGGAAAAGCATCTGTGAGCGCGTAACATGAATGACTCACTCACGTTCCAGAGACCTCAACTGGATCAAGTATCCTCAGGGAGAATACCTTAAACATAGGGAGAAGCAGAGCAACATTTGTCAAGGGGAAATTGCATGAAGCTTCGGAAAATTCCAGCTTAAATCTCATCGAGCTATGTTGAAAAAGAGAAAAGCTTGTTGACAGCGCCGAATGTCTTCATCAGCAGCTTCTCCTGGCCCTGTTTAGTGATGATGCGCACAGGAGCAGCTGCTCCCGCTCTTGCAGTTCGACGTGTCATCGCAGTAATCATGATCGTGATGCCGCCGCTTCCAGCGCTTTAACAGACTCCTGCCGATCAAGATCGTCAAGAGCATGGCGGAGACCACACTAAAGTCGTGAGGCAAGAATTCACCAGCGCTTCCAGCCGCCGACTGAGCGCTGATGCCGAAATGCTGATAGACGAGATCCAGCAAGAGGCCCATGATGACCGCGCCGAGCGCAATACTGCCAAGATAAATGAGCGTCGCCCGTTTTTTAAAAAGTCCATAGACGACGGAAATCGTCGCAGCATTTGTGGCAGGCCCGGCCAAGAGAAAGACTAAGGCGGCCCCGGGACTGACTCCTTTGAGGATCAGGGCTGCCGCAATCGGAGTCGACGACGTGGCGCAGATATAAAAAGGGATTCCCGCCAGCAACATCAGCAGCATCGAGCTGACGCCGCCGCTTAAATACGTCTTCAAAACGCTCTCGGGGACCAAGACGTGAATGATTCCGGCAATCATAATTCCCAGAACCAACCAGCCGGCAATATCGTCTAAAATCTCACCAAAGCCATACCGGACAGCGGCAACTAATTTTTCCCACAGGCTGTGATGTTTGCGATGCTTTTCCGGAGGACAATTTCGACCGTCGCAGCACTGATCGACCTTACAGGAAAGATCGAGCGCAATATCCTGCGTGTGTTCCTGATCCTGATATGTGCTGCCCAAAAAATTCTGCGCGATGCCAGCGGTAAACGCCGTGAAAAATGCGGCAAGCGGCCGGAAGATCGTCATCAGCGGATCCAGAAGCGCGTAGGTCACTGCGATCGAATCCACCCCGCTTTCAGGAGTCGCAATCATGAAGGCCAGCGACGCACCATCGCTGGCTCCCTGCTTCTTCAGGCTTGCCGCAGCCGGCAGCACCCCGCAGGAACACAGAGGCAGCGGAATTCCCAGCAATGTCGCATAGAGTACGGATCTTACGCGCCCTTTTCCAAGATATTTGGCAATAATATGAGGATTGACCATGATACGTAATATTCCAGCCATGAAAAACCCCAGTACAATATATGGGGCCATTTCAAGCAAAATTTCCCAGCAGGCGAGTACATAGTTAAAGAGAGAGCTCATGAGAGAAAAAGCTTACTCTGCAAGGTGTGCCATGCCCTGCCCGACAATCTGGGTGACATGGTCATCGTCCAGAGAATAAAATGTATATTTTCCTTTTTTAGCATACTTGACCAGTCCGGCCTGTTTCAGGATGCGCAACTGATGTGAAATCGCCGATTGCTTCATATTAAGTACGTTTGCAAGATCCTGGACGCACATCTCTGATGCAAACAAGGCGTACAGAATTTTGATGCGCGTCGAATCGCCAAAGACTTTGAAGAAATCCGCCAGTTCGTACAATTTTTCTTCCTGGGGCATTTCTGCTTTGACTTTCCTGAAAATGTCCTCATGAATAACGTATTTCATAATAAAATTGCCTGTTAAACATATTATCATGTGAACACATGTTCATACGATAATATGTTTAACTATTTTGTCAAGGAGAAAAAATCATATTTTTTCGAGAGGGCACTGAGCTCGGCAAATGAGGCAGCACTTGCACCAGCTTTCAAAATTGTTTAACCTGTAAAATTCGCCTGCCACTCTCTTGGTTCTGTCAACGTACGGCAACCCGACAGGTTTTCAGGCTCATCAAGCTTGTACTTTTTCGTCCACGTTCCTCAGCACAGTGTCCGCAATCAGCTCTGCCTGCTTTCGAATGCGTTGAAGTTCCGTTTGCATCCGAACGTTAAACGCAGTATCGTTGATGGACTTGAGATTCATTTTAACGTTCAACTCAGCTCCGGCAATTGCAGCTTTTGCCAGATGCACGGCAGAGGCCAAATCCGTGATCGCAGCGGGATTTCCTGTTTCCACAAGTGTTTCGCTAAGTTTGAGGATTTCCAGAGCATTCCTCATGACAGCAAGTGGTGTCTCACTTGCCCCTTTACACGCCTGTTGAATCGCGACATCCCGCACGTTCTTCTCCTTTTCATCAGCTTTAGGCAGCTTCGCGGCCGATATGACCGCCTTGAACGCGTGACTGTCCTCGACGACTAGCTGCTGTAAACGAGTCAGGATATCCTGAGCATGTTCTTGAATATTGTTCAACTCCGGGGACACATGCTGGTATTTCTTTTTCCTCACAGTGACAGCGCAGACCATAGTTGCCAATGCCGCGGCCAAGGCCCCGGACAGCGCCAAAGCACTTCCGCCTCCAGGAGTCGGGTCGCCTGAAGCCAGGGCATCAAAAAACGGTGTAAGCTGCTCGGCATCTTCGGGGAATTCGAATTTTTCTTGAGGCAGTTCGGAGAGCTTCTGGGCAAGACTGTTCTCCAGAATCTGTGAGGGGCTGAAGTCTGCGATTTTAAGAAACTCGGCAGCACTCTCCGTCAGGGCATCACGCGGGATAAAGCCGATCAGTTCACTTTCCAGAACCGCAACTCCGGCTTCTGCAGACTCCTTTCGGATTGCAGAGAAGACCTCTGCCAAGGATGTGACAGTATAATTAGTCATATTCATCGAGACCTGAACACAGTTTTTTTCTTTCAATTCGAAACCCATGGCCTTGACGCATGGGAAACCACCGCCGGATTCCCGGATTTTTTTGCTGATTGACTTGGCCAGAGCGAGATTCTGAGAATCGAGATTGACATTGTACGCGATCAGAAAAGAGCGCGCACCGATGGCCGTAGCTCCGGCCGTCGGATGAATGTGATTCGGGCCATAATCCGGCCGTCGATCGGGTTTAAGCCCAATTTCTTTCCGTAATCCTTCAAATTGCCCTTTTCTCAGGGTTGCCAGATTTTTACGCTCCGGGCGCACAGCCGCATCTTCGTACAGAAACACCGGGATCTGAAGTTCCTCTCCGACCCGCTGCCCGAGTTCCTGCGCCAGACGGATACATTCCTCCATGCTAACATGCTGGATCGGGATAAACGGTACCACATCAGCAGCTCCCATCCTGGGATGCTCCCCCTGATGCTGGGTTAAATCGATCAGTTCCGAAGCCTTTTCGATCATCCTGAAGACAGTGTCTTTGACGGCTTGCGGTTCACCGGCCAGGGTCATGACGGCCCGATTGTGATCAGCATCCATCTCACGTCCCAGGAGCAAAACCCCTGAAGAACGCTGTACCTCATCCGCAATGGCATCGATGACTTCAGGACGTCGTCCCTCGCTGAAATTCGGGACACATTCGACAATGTGTTTCATGATAGGTACCTCATGTAGAGTCGCTGCCGAACATGCAGAATACCCGAAGAAGCTGGTCAACAAAGGAGGCAGACTCTCGCCATTCTGCATGTTCCGGAGCGCTGTTCGATTTTCTCTCTGTGTTCTTCCCGGGAAAACGCATGTTGACGCGCATGCCTGCGTTTTCCAACGCAGGATGAACCCTGTCTATAACGGCAACAGCCTCAGCCATGAAAGAATCCATTCACAGCATGAGAAAAATTATGCAAGAAATACTTAGCAGGAAATCTTCATGCAGACGCCAAGACCCAGTGAAAAGAATGCCGTCTATCCCGGCTTCAGAGAAGATAACGCATGTGACAAGGTAGCGGGCAATCGAATTTTTTGCCTGTGGGAAAGTTTTGCTCGTTTTAACTTGACGGCATGCCTTTTTGGCATAATCCTTTCTGAGAGGGTCATGACTTGACATACCCCCTCAGATCGGCACGGATTTTCTTTACGAAAAGAGCTGCTGTTATCTGATTGTCTCAAGGAGTCGAAGTAATGGAGCAGACACGTAATTTTCACACGATTAACTGAGGAAAGAAACTATGGATATTATGAAAGAAGCTGCTGGGCGTTTTTTGGAACAGATTGATTCGGCAGATGAAAAGGGTCTCAGCCTGGAAAAGGTGATAGCGGCGTTACAGGAACTTGTGACTGGTTCTGATGGAAAACTTGATTTGGCTGGATTAGTGTCAAATCTTAACGGGCAGGGATTGGTAGACATTGCTCAATCCTGGCTGGGGAACGGGGAGAATTTACCAATTTCCATGGAGGATGTCAAAAAGCTTTTTGGATCGGAGAAACTCTCACAGCTTGCTTCTCAACTCGATCTGGATGAGGACAGTTTTGTCGGCGGAGTCGTGGAAGCGTTACCCAATATAATTGATAAATCGAGTCCGGATGGGTCCCTCATTGATATTGCAGGCGATGTACTGGGGGCGTTCAAAAAGTTTTTCTAAAAGAGCGGACCGAACTTACTGAGAAACAGGGTATTGACGTGCGGGCATTGCTGAAAATTCTCAATCGGCCCGAAGTGTTTATGCCGCTCTGCTGCAGTTTTCAGACGAACAGTCCGGCAGCTTTCAGAAAAATCTTCTCTGCGCCGCCTTGCAGATCGACTTGAGGGTGGTCTTGTTGGGCAGCGCCGAGCACTTGAGAAGCGCGGCTGGCACTCTTTCAGCACGATCAGATGGCTTCTTCGTAACCGTTGGGATTGCGTAACTGCCATCTCCACGTATCGGCACACATGTCCTCAAGGCCCCGTTTTGCTGCCCATCCGAGTTCTTTCATCGCTTTTGCAGGATCGGCATAACAGGCGGCAACGTCTCCTGGGCGGCGTTCGACAAATTGATACGGAATGTTCCGACCAGAGGCTTTCTCAAAAGCTGCAACGACTTCCAGGACGCTGTATCCCTGGCCGGTGCCGAGGTTGTAGACAGCAACGCCCGGGTTGGATTGCAGCTTTTCCAGGGCCTTAACATGTCCGATGCTGAGATCGACAACATGGATGTAATCACGCACTCCGGTTCCGTCTGATGTGGGATAATCGGCCCCAAAGACTGAGAGTCTTTCCAATTTACCGATCGCGACCTGAGCGACATAGGGCAAGAGGTTATTTGGAATTCCGTTCGGATCCTCGCCAATTTCTCCGCTTTCATGAGCACCGATGGGATTGAAATAGCGTAGCAAGGCAATATTGAGACTTGTATCGGCGACGGCAAGGTCTTGCAGGATTTTTTCCAGCATCTCTTTTGTGCGTCCGTATGGATTGGTCGCGCCAACAGGAAACGTCTCCAGAATCGGAACCGTATGAGGATCCCCGTATACCGTTGCGGATGAGCTGAAGACCAAGTTTTTGACTCCATATTTCCGCATGATTTCGCAGAGGTACAGGGTCCCGGTGATATTGTTATGATAGTATTTCAGCGGCATTGAGACTGATTCTCCAACAGCTTTCAAGCCCGCAAAATGAATAACCGCTTCGATCTCCGTGTCGGCAAAAACAGCCTCTACAGCATCTTTCTCCAGGAGGTCAAGCTGGTGGAATTCTAATTGCCTGCCGCTAATGGCCTGGACCCGAATCAAGGACTCTTCCTTGCTGTTCGAAAGGTTATCCACGACCGTTACATCGTATCCGGCCTCTAATAGCTCAATACAAGTATGACTGCCGATATAGCCGGCTCCGCCGGTCACTAAAATTCTCATGGCTCTAACGATTCTGCTGCCAAGACGCTGAGAAAGCATTGATGCTGCCGTGTGATCTTCTCCCGCGTCTTCTCAGTGAATCTTTTGGCGCTTATCCTTTATAATGAAGTTCCGAAAGCTGTCTCAAACGCTCTGCAGCTTGTTCTGCCGTAATGTCACGCTGGGCTTCAGCGAGCATTTCATAGCCCACCATGAATTTTTTCACTGTGGCCGAGCGCAGCAGGGGCGGATAGTAATGAGCGTGGAGCTGCCAGTATTCAGGCTCTTTATCGCTGAAAGGCGCACCGTGCCAGCCCATCGAATAGGGAAACGACATGTGAAAAAGGTTATCGTATTTGCTCAAAAAGCGTTTCATGATGTCTGATAAGCTGTTGCGCTCTTCATCCGTTAAATCCGGCAGGCGCGATACGCAGCGTTTCGGCAGCAGCAGTGTTTCAAAAGGCCAGAGCGCCCAGTAGGGAACAAGCACCATCCAGTGCCTGTTCTCCACAACAATTCGTTCCGCGCGCTCTGCTTCCAGTTCAAGGTAGTCCATGAGGAGGACTGTGCCGTATCGATCGAAATAGGCCTGCTGGCTGAGGTCCTCTTTATACGGCTCGTTCGGAAGAGCACTGCCGGCCCAAATCTGGCCGTGAGGATGCGGATTGGAGCAGCCCATGATCTCCCCTTTGTTTTCGAAGATCTGCACCCAGCGATATCTTTGCCCTAAGTCCCTTGTCTGATCGGCCCAGAGATCGACCACTTTTCTGATACTCTCTACCGTCATCTCCGGCAGAGTCAAATCGTGACGGGGGGAAAAGCAGATGACTCGACAGGTTCCCTGCTGCGGTTGAGTTTGTATCAACGGATGTTCCGGCATTCCTTCAGCGCGTGGAGGCGTATCGCTGAGCAGAGCGGCAAAATCGTTGGTGAACACAAAGGTTGAATCGTATTCCGGATTGTTGTGACCACCTGCTCTGGTATTTCCGGGGCATAAATAGCAGCCCGGATCGTATTGCGGACGCTGTTCGGCGGACGCTGCCTCCTGCTTGCCCTGCCAGGGGCGCTTTGTGCGATGCGGCGACACAAGAATCCATTCGCCGCTTAACGCATTATAACGACGATGGGGATGCTCATTCGGATGAAACAGCATAGCGCTCTCTGCCCTCCTCGATCGATAGCGTTGCTTGGCCCTCAATGGTGAATCATCTTACTGAATGCCATGCCTGCTGACTTTTGTCAAGACAAATTCACAGCCAGAATTGTCAGACATGGCAGCCTCTCTGCGAAACGTCACCTGCTGCCTTTTTTCCAAAAAAATTAAGGCGCTGCTTCGCCTGACAGCGTTCGAGGACAAGTTCTTGCTTTTTTTCTTGACGCCAGGAACGGCGCAGGCAAAGGATGACGGTAGAGTTTTGTGCTCGATGCTCCGTGAAGGGAAGCCTTCCAGGGTTCTTCGGGGATTTTGTGCTGAAAGTTACGTATGTCGTCGTAATGCCTGACGCTCTGTCAGTCACATATAATGTATAAGGAGGAATGTTCATGAACCAAATGGCTGTTTATGATGAAGTAATTATTAATGACGTACATGGCCGCGAGATAATCGATTCACGAGGAAACCCGACTGTGGAAGTGGAAGTGACGCTGGACAACGGCGTGACCGGACGTGCTGCCGTGCCATCCGGTGCATCGACCGGAACGCGGGAAGCCCTTGAAATGCGCGATGGCGATCAAGAACGCTTTCTGGGAAAAGGCGTGTTAAAAGCCGTTGAAAACGTCAATGAAAAGATTGCTGAAGAAATTATCGGGATGGATGCCCGTAATCAGATCGCCGTTGATGCGGCGATGCTGGAGCTGGATGGGACCGACACCAAATCGAAATTGGGCGCAAATGCGATTCTCGGCGTGTCGCTGGCAGTGGCTAAGGCCGCGGCAGCAGCCTGCGGAGTCCCGTTAGCCCAATATATTGGCGGCGTGAACGCTAAGGTGTTGCCGGTCCCGATGCTGAATATTTTGAATGGCGGCGCACATGCTGACAACAACGTTGATCCGCAGGAATTCATGATTATGCCGGTCGGGGCTTCCAGCTTCCGCGAAGCCTTGCGCTGGTCTGCAGAAATTTTCCATCACCTGAAATCTGTTCTGAGCCAGAAAGGCTACAGCACGGCTGTTGGCGATGAAGGCGGGTTTGCACCGAATTTGAAGTCAAATGAAGAAGCCGTGGAAGTGATTCTGGAAGGCATTCAGCGCGCCGGGTACACACCGGGCGAACACATCTTTCTGGCCTTGGATCCGGCCTCCAGCGAGTTTTACGATGACGCCAGGAAAAAATACGTATTCAAAAAGTCGGACGGCTCGGAAAAGTCTTCGGAAGAGATGGTTGCGTTTTGGGCTGACTGGGCTGAAAAATATCCAATCATTTCGATTGAGGACGGTATGGCGGAGCAGGATTGGGACGGCTGGAAGCTTATGACCGAACGCCTTAGCTCGAAAATCCAGCTTGTCGGTGACGATCTGTTTGTGACCAATACCAAAATTCTGAAGGAAGGGATTGAAAAAGGGATCGCCAATTCAATTCTGATTAAATTGAATCAGATCGGCTCTCTGACCGAAACACTGGATGCGATCGAAATGGCAAAACATGCCGGGTACACGGCTGTCGTGTCACATCGCTCCGGGGAAACCGAAGATACGACCATTGCCGATCTCGTTGTTGCCACAAATGCCGGCCAGATTAAAACCGGGTCCACATCGAGAACCGATCGTATCTGTAAATACAACCAACTCCTCAGAATCGAGGAAGAACTCGGCGACATGGCGCAATACGCTGGAAAGTCGGCGTTCTATAATATTACACACTAAGGTCTCTTGCAATTGACAGAGGGCGTCCCCATGTCAGAATATGAGGATGCTCTTTTTGCTTCACAATCCTCACGGCATTGTCCGGGAACTGTCTGTGAAATCGCTGGACGTCTCAACGCGCCGCATTAAAGGAAAAAACATCCGGATATTGAAGAACGTTTCGGACACTGCCGTAGACGTGTACAGGGAGAATATGCTATGAAAATCGGATGGATCGGAACCGGGGTCATGGGCCAGTCAATGGCCGGACATCTTCAGGCCGCCGGACATGAGCTGTTTGTCTTTAACCGCACGAAACATAAAGCCCAGGGCCTCATTGACAAAGGCGCACAGTACTGTGAGAATCCCTCGGAGGTGGCAAAAAACGCGGAAATTATTTTTGCAATCGTCGGTTTTCCCCCGGATGTGGAAGCGACTTTTCTCGGAGAGCAGGGCGTCTTGTCGGTGGATGGTCCCTGCCGGATTATTGTTGACATGACCACCAGCGAGCCGGGCATGGCCCGAAGAATTGCGTCGGTTGCTGCTGCAAAAGGGATTGCCGCCCTGGATGCTCCCGTATCAGGCGGCGACATAGGCGCCAAAAACGGCACTCTGGCGATCATGGTCGGCGGTGAGAAGACGGCTTTTGATGAAGTGCTGCCGTTATTTGAAATTATGGGCAAAAATATCGCCTATATGGGAGACGCCGGAGCAGGGCAGGATACCAAAATGTGTAACCAGATTCTGATCGCCGGCACCATGATCGGTGTTTGTGAGTCGCTGCTCTACGCCTCTAAAGTCGGTCTCGATCAGCAGAGCGTAATCGATATTATCGGCCAGGGCGCTGCCGGTTCGTGGTCGATTAATAATTATGGGCCGCGTATGGTCGCAGGCGATTACGAACCCGGATTTTTTGTAGAACATTTTATTAAAGACATGGGCATCGCATTGAAAGAAGCGGCCGCCATGAAGCTCTCTTTGCCGGGTTTAGCGCTGGTGCATCAACTCTATATCGCCTTGCAGGCCCAGGGGCACGGCCGCTCCGGGACTCAGGCCCTGATCCTGGCGCTCAAAACGCTGAATGGAGAATAAGGCAGCCCTGCAAAAAAAAACGTCACGGAAGGGTGAAGGACAGCTTTCGCCGTCAACGCACGGTGTTGCCGGCGAAAGCTGCTGAAAGCGACTCGGCCGTTTCGTTTCTTTGCACTGAAGCGCAGCCTGATGCATCCAGAGACTGTTGCCTTAACTGGAGGGATTGCAAGCGGCAAGAGTACGGTTTCCCGCATGTTTCAGGAGTTGGGAGCCTGCCTGATCGATGCGGATATTGCGGCTCGACATGTTGTGGCTCCCGGAAAAGCAGCTTTGCAGGAAATTGTCGAGTGCTTCGGACATGATCTGCTCCTGGAAAACGGCAGACTCGACCGTCAGAAACTGGGCAGGCTTATTTTTAACGATCCTGAAAAACGCCGCATCGTCAATCGGATTGTGCATCCCCGCGTGATTCAACGTATCAGCGAACAAGAACGCGCCTGCCATGAGGCTGCCCCGGAACGCCTCATCATTGCAGATGTTCCACTGCTGATCGAAAGTTCCATGCATACGTCCTGTCACACGATCATCCTGGTCGATGTCCCGGAGCCGGTTCAACGGCAGCGACTGATGCAACGTGATAAGCTGTCTGAGCAGGATGCGGTCTTAAGGATTCATTCACAAATGCCTTTGGCAGAAAAACGCCGCTACGCGACACACATCATTCATAATGATAAAAGTCTTGTACATACCCGGCAACAGGTCTGCACACTGTATGAAGCCTTGCTGAAGCACAGGAAAGACACAAGAGGAGTTTTTTGAGGGCCTTAGGCGCTCCATCCATCTGCCGGAAGACGCTGCAATGGCAGCCTGCCCGCTGTTCTCTCTGAAGAATTATTCGAAATCCTTCAGAAATGTCTCAGCTTCGCGGATGGACTCGTTCATCTCCTGAATCAGGGCGTCGACCTCAAGACCGATCTGGACAGCTTCCTGCTCCAAAGCGCCGATCGCCTGGGCATTAAGATTGTGCTTGAGATATAAAAGATAATCGTTCATCTGCTTCAAGACCGGATCCATGCGACGCTCTGCCCGCTGCATGGCCCGATACATCACGGAATAGCGCGATTTCGTCTTATACAATGCCTCCCGACTGCCGGCCTGCATCGAGCTGTTGCCGATCTGCTGAATTTCGCGGTCCCATTCAGCAAAAAGATCTGCAGCGATCTGTTCAACTCTTTTGATACGATGACGCACGTCGTCGGCGCGGTCCACACTACGCTCGTAGTCCGACTTCAAACGACGGTACGCCTTTTCCAGCTCGCCGCCGTCAAAGCCGTAGATTTCCTGAATCCGCGTCAGGGTCTCCTGAAATTGTTCCGACGCTTCCTGCTGTTCCTTCCCGGCTTTTTCAACATTCGAGCGCAACAAGTGCCGTTTCTCCTGTCCCAACGTTTCCCAGGCTGCGTAATACGCTGTCTGGCAACCGCTGAACAGCAGGACACATGCTGAGATTGCCCAACACATACAACGTGAAACGTGTAGCATGATCTACTCCTTATGCCTTATGAGCTGTTTTCGATTTGGTCGCAACTTCTTTAAGTCTGCGATGGATATTATCAACATCAATCAACGATCAGATTGAGAGTCAAGGAAAAAGTATCACTGTTTTTCTGATGCTGATCTCCAAGGGAAACAGGCAGAGAAACGGATCGCGATCTACAATATGCACAGAAAACTTCGCTCGCTTGACTTAGTTCTTGACAAAGTTGGCTATTGTGGTAGGATTACGGTTTGTACTCATCAGGTTCGCGGCAGGTCTTTTAACCGACTATGAGGCAGAAGGAGAGAATTTCATGCAGGGAGAACATATCAGAGTCGAGCAACGGTCGCTGGAACTGTTTTGTCAAAACGTGTTTAGAGGGCTGAAACTTTCGGAACAGGACGCAGAAGTCGCGGCAAAGGTCCTGGTGGCTGCAGATGCGCTGGGCATTCCGTCGCATGGTATCGGACGTTTATGGCGTTATGTCAACGGTCTGAAAAGCGGTTTAATGCTGCCGGAGGCTTCTGAAGAGATCTTGAGAGACACACCATCTTCGCTTGTCATCGATGCTCGTGGCGCGATGGGGGCGCCGATCAGCGCCAGGACGATGGCCCAGGTCATTACAAAGGCCAGAAACAACGGCTCAGCGTTCGGATGCGTCCGCAATTCGAATCATTTCGGCCTTGCCGGATTTTACGCTAAAATGGCTCTAGAGCACGATATGCTGGGGATTGCGATGACAAATACCGCAGCTCTGGCTGTCCCGACTTTCGGACGTCACGTGATGTTTGGCACAAATCCGCTGGCATTTGCGGCTCCGGCAGATAAAGAACGGGCCTTTGTGCTGGATATGTCCACGACGGTCGTGACCAGAGGCAAGGTCGAAGTATACGAGCGTCTGGAAAAAGCGCTTCCTGACGGCTGGGCGGTTGACAAAAGCGGACAGGCAGCAAAGGACGCCCGCTCGCTCCTGAATGATATGCAAAACCGGCTCGGCGGCGGCATTATGCCGCTCGGTGGTATCGGCAAAGAATTCGGCGGACATAAGGGCTATGGCCTGGCAGTCATGGTGGACATTCTCTGCGCAGTGCTCTGTGGCGCCCCATTCGGACAAGATGTCTTTGATACAGCGGAGTCATCGGCGCGGGTCAGCCATTTTTTCGGGGCGATTAATATCTCCTGCTTCCGCGATCCGCAGGAATTCCGGCAGGACATGGATCGGATGCTGACTGCGCTTCGAGAGACTCCGGTGGCAGAAGGCCAAGAGCGGGTGTATTTTGCCGGCTTACCGGAATATGAAGAAGAGCAGCGTCATACTAAACTTGGTATTCCGGTTTTGCGGAAAACCTACGATCAGATCTGTGAAATCGGTCAAGAGTTCGATCTTGAACAACCCAGGATTGTGAGAGCGTAAACCGACAGCCCCCGGGGGTTTCCCTCTTTTCAATGGAGGGGACAGAAGGCATCGCGTTTCCGGGAAGAATGAAGGCACTGACGTTCAGTCACTTATGAGGGGATGCCAATGATTTGTGGAAAAGATTACATCGGAGTCAGTGTAGGGGCGATGGTGTTTAACCATGAAGGCAAAGTCTTTCTCGCTAAACGCGGACCACTGGCGGCAAACGAACACGATCACTGGGAATTTCCGGTCGGTCAGGTGGCATTCGGTGAAATGTTAATCGATGCCGTGATTCGTAAGTTTGACGAGGAATACGGTCTGGCAATCGAGATCATGGACCTGCTGTCGGTTTCCGATCATTTCATCCCCGAGGACGAACAACATTGGGTTTCTCCGACCTTTATCGCCCGGCACAGCGGTCACGATCCCGACAGTATCGAGACAGAGACATGCGCCGAGGTCGGCTGGTTCGATCTCACAAGCCTTCCTTATCCGCTTTCCGTCATGACGATCGATAATCTGCAAAGTTACATGGAAAAATACGATGAAGCCCCCTGCCCCTATCTCACCGACGCGGCTGAATAATGATTGAGAAAACATTCTATTTATTTTCCTTGCAATTCCCAGCAGGGCAATAAAGTGTCGACCTCGGTATTACAGGGTTGTTTATCACCGCATATCGGGCAGGTGTCGTCTATGGTTCCGCGTGAACGTGAGATCTGTTCGAGTGTGCGTTCACGCTCTCACATCTAAGGAGGAAGAGAATGCTTGATCAAAAAGTCTTAGATAACTTATGTATTAATACGCTCCGTACGCTGGCGATGGACAGTGTGCAGATTGCTAATTCTGGACATCCAGGCGCACCAATGGGCATGGCGCCGATGGCCTATACCGTCTGGACCCGTTTTTTACGGCACAACCCCAAAAATCCTGCATGGCCGAACCGCGATCGATTCATCTTATCAGGCGGACACAGTTCAATCCTGCTCTACAGTCTGCTGTATCTGACCGGATACGATTTATCGCTGGAGGATCTGAAACAATTCCGGCAATGGGGCAGCAAAACCCCGGGGCATCCCGAATACGGGCATACGCCCGGCCTGGAATGCACGACCGGCCCCCTTGGACAGGGGCTGGCAATGGCTGTCGGGATGGCCTTGGCTGAACAAACGAGCGCTGCGCAATTTAATAAAGCGGATTGTGAAATCGTGAATCACTTCACCTACGTCACCGTTGGCGACGGTGATTTGATGGAAGGTGTGGCGTCTGAAGCGGCCTCTTTGGCCGGGCATTTGAAGCTTGGCAAACTGATCTGCCTCTACGATGATAACTCCATCACCATCGACGGCACAACCGATCTCGCATTCACTGAGGATGTGGCGAAGCGTTTTGAGTCCTACGGATGGCACGTGCGCCGTATCGAACATGGTGATGACCCGACAGCCATTGCTTCAGCGATCGAAGCTGCCCAGAAAGAATCTGAGCGTCCCTCTCTAATCTGCATAGAAACGCATATCGGCCATGGCAGTCCAAACAAGCAGGATTCCCATGCTGCTCACGGCGCTCCGCTTGGAGAAGAGGAGATCAAACTGACGAAAGAACATTTGGGATGGCCGAGCCTGGAGCCATTCTTCGTGCCTGAAGAGGCGCTTGCACAGTTCAGAACGTCCGTTGAAAAAGGCGCTGAGGCGGAAAAAGCCTGGAATGCGACATTTGCGGCCTATGCCAATGCCTATCCGGACCTGGCAAAGGAATGGAACGAGCGCCGGGCCGGCAAACTGCCGCAAGGCTGGGAAGAGGCGCTGCCGGATTTTTCAGACACGAGTGCTCTGGCAACCCGCGCAGCCTCCGGCGACATTCTGAACGCGATAGCCGGAAAAATTCCGGCGCTGATCGGCGGTTCCGCTGACTTGGCTCCCTCGAACAACACATATCTCAAAGATTACAGCGACATTCAGGCTCCCGACTACTCCGGGCGCAATATACGTTACGGTGTGCGGGAACATGCGATGGGCGCGTTGATGAACGGCTTTGCGCTCTACGGCGGATTTATCCCGTACGGTGGCACATTCCTGGTCTTTGCCGATTACCTTCGGCCGGCGATTCGTCTCTCAGCGTTGATGAAACAACAAGTGGTGTATGTGTTTACTCACGACAGTATCGGTCTTGGCGAAGACGGCCCCACGCATCAGCCGGTCGAACATTTGGCATCGCTGCGCGTAATACCGAACCTGCTCACGCTGCGTCCTGCTGATGCGACTGAAACGGCTGCGGCCTGGCAGATTGCACTGGAACGTCAAGACGGCCCCACGGTTTTGGCCTTAAGTCGTCAGAAATTGACAACTCTCAGTCCTGCCGCAGGCACAGAGCAGGTTGCTAAAGGCGCATACGTGCTGTCAGAGGCGAAAGATGGGCAAGCGAGCCTCATTTTGATCGCGTCTGGTTCGGAGGTCGGTCTGGCAATGGAAGCTCAGAAAGTGCTGGAGGCCAAAGGTGTTGCAACTCGTGTGGTCAGTATGCCGTGCATGGAACTCTTTGAAAGGCAGTCTGCAGCCTATCGGGAAGAGGTGCTTCCGTCTGAGCTGAGCGCTCGTCTGGCTATCGAAGCAGGAACGACCTTTGGATGGGAACGGTACACCGGCGATAACGGTGCCGTCATCGGCATCAACAGCTTTGGCGCGTCAGCTCCGGGCGACATCTTGTTTCAACAATTCGGTTTCACGGTTGAACACATCGTGCAACGGGCCTCGGAACTGCTTGAGTAATTTCCCCCGGGCATGCAGACGGCAACAGTTGTTGACGGCCCTGACCTGCCACGCAGTCCTCCGTGGGGTGCGTGGCGTTTTTGCTCTCTCGCGCACAGGGGGAATAATGGGAGAACATCGTGGTATTTACACGCAAAAAATTTCAACTGATCGGTGCGCGTGCGCGTATTAAAAAGATCTTTCATCTGCTCGTCGATCTCATCCCAGCATTTCGATCTCCGGCAGACCTGGAAATTGTGCCGACCTATCTCAAGTACCTGCAAGACCTCAATCCCGAGGCCACCCGTTTTCAGTTCGACGCAAAGGAACTGGAACAATTAGAGCGCTACTATCAAGAGCTTAGCCAGCTGATCCCGAAAAATGTTCAGCGGAGAAAAGAAGAATTCCCCCCTAAAGAGCGCCGCCATGCTGCGAAAATCATGCTGAACCTGCGCCACGTTCTGGCAGAGAAAATTCAGCAGCCGATCAAGGAATCTTCCTTGATTGTGCTGGAGCGCGATCTGCCGCCTGCAGAGCCGCTAGAGTGGCCCAAAGAGATTGTTGTGGTGATCGATCATGTACGCAGCCCGTACAATGTCGGGGCTGTTGTCCGCACGATGGAGTGTGTCGGCCTGCGCAGCTGCGAAACGGACATGAACGTTGACTATGCCGAAGACGGTGTTGACGCCCTCCATCAGCTCAAAAAAGATGGTTTTAAGATTTTTACCCTGGAAACGATCGTGCCTTCTACGTCGGTCTTCGCATTCCAGCCTTTGCTGCAGCACACCGACAAAATCGCACTGGTGATCGGCAACGAGGAAATGGGCGTGGATGAATCGATTATCGCCATGTCCGATCAGCTGATTCATATCCCGACTTTTGGAAAAAAGAATTCTCTGAACGTGTCGATTGCATTTTCAATCACGATTTATCAAGTGTGGTCCGTCGTGTTTGGAGGGTCGGTTTAGACCCGTTTTCAGGGACGCAGGGCCGGCCCTTGTACGGGCTAATACCGCCGAGAGAACTCCGGGATCGCATTCACTACTCTTGCAACGTAGTGTATATCCTGCATAGCGAGGAAAGCATTCCCAGTCGAATCGGGTCAGCAAATGCGTTATCATTTGAACAGCTAGCTACAACTATAAGAAATTATTGGATATTTTTCTTGACATGGGTAAATTATTGGATATTTTTCTTGACATGGGGAACTGACTATGGATTTTAAAAAAAATTAATCAGGTGTTAATCGTCCATCTGAATGTCGGATTTTTTAATCACTGCGGGAGGGAAAAGTTCTCTCCACGGATGGGAGAGTTAGACAGCTCCCAGACATTTCTAAATTGTACTCGCGTTTTTTCCTGTTGCTCTGTGCTGAGGCAGGGGTAGTATGAGGATAAATGTGAACGTGTGTTGAGGAATAACATTAATGAGTCAACCGTTATATGATACGATTATCATCGGCGCTGGTGCGGCGGGCCTGTCAGCAGGTGTGTATGCGGGTCGCGGCAAATTACGAACGCTGATCTTGCATGACCGCAAGAAAACCGGTGGACAGGCGGCCACCACGATGGAACTGGAGAATTATCCAGGCTTT
>PDWJ01000146.1_pt1 | contig 109879 bp, 83 predicted proteins | sample 1430881 | NCBI WGS metagenome assembly PDWJ01 (sample SAMN01162460, study PRJNA174530) | Oral metagenome, whole genome shotgun sequencing project. | biome: Marine environment; feature: Marine mammal; material: Swab sample of the gingival sulcus; isolation source: swab sample of gingival sulcus... | reverse complement strand
GCTAAAGCGCGTACTACAAGCGATTAGTTTGTCGTGCGCATTTCAGTGCGCTATTTTTTACGCGCTAAAGCGCGTACTACAAGCGATTAGTTCGTCGTGCGCATTTCAGTGCGCTATTTTTTACGCGCTAAAGCGCGTACTACAAACAACGAGTTCGTAGTGCGCACTTTAGTGCGCTGTTTTTACGCCAACTTACTCTGGCTGGTTCTGCTCTGCTGCTATCATTTGCTTCAAAAATTCTTGAGCCTCTGGTAACAGTGTAATGCGGGCATGACTTTTTAAAATGTTTTCCGTTTCCAGAACTTCAAACATCGCCTTTGCTACCTCTGGATCTGAGCTGATTTTATGCAGTGCCTCGCCCACAATCTGAGGCCGCATCGCATCAGCTTTGGCAAACTCAACGGCTGCTTTTCGTTCAGCAGAACTTGTGATGATGCTCACCCGGTTTGCCCCATCTTGCCGAATAGCAGAAGTGACCTGACGCAGTCGGTTGACTACTTTCTCCTCAATTTGGCGAATCATCCCGCCATCTCTAAAGTGAACTTTACGAATGTAGACGGAACCTAGTTTGTATCCCCACTCCTCAGATTTTGGTGACACTTCTGCCCGCACAGTCCGGCTCATGATGTGGCGCGTTTCCAACATATCTTCAAGGGGCATATTGCTCAGTGTGCGCACGGTGGCATTGCTGACATTTGCCGCCAATGAACCACTTGGATCCGTATTCTTAAACAGATATGCAACAGGATCGCTGATATTCATTTCATACCAGACACCAATACCCATTGGAGCTCCTTCTTCGGAGTTGACGGGCAGGCTGCGCAAATATCTTTGATCGAGACGCATATCGAGTACATGTCGTTTGCCCAGCCAGCGGACAAAGAATGCTTTGGGTCCCATTTTGAGCCACAAGAATTGCAAACCAGGCTCGCTAATCACACCGACTACCTTGCCAAATAACACATACACATGGCAAGTGCCTTCCTCAACGACTGCATACATACCAAGCACACGTAAGAAGAAACGGAAAAGAGGTTCAGCAATCGAGAAGAAGATAAACGCGAAAAACGCGATAAATAAAAAGGTGACTAGCTCGCTCATTTTTCCACCTCTATAATGATGTTCTTGGCTCTTGTGTAAAGGTCTAAACGTACATTGCGTAGATAGGCTTCAAGAACCTCGGGCCCATTTTCACGGATATGCTGGAGTTGTTTTGCCAGCGAATTTAATGGTTCCACTTCAGCCTGGGCTTTTAGCGTTTCAATTTCTACTGCTCGTTTAGATTGAACGATGGTCTGGTCTGCTTCTGCCTTGGCCAGGGAAATATCAGAATGTACTTCGTTATGGGCGGTATTGATAGCTGCCAGGGCAGATTCAACCTCAGCAGGTGGATCAATTTCGGTGATTAGGGAAGCATCCATCTCGACCCCGTACCGGGCAGATGCCGAGGCACACTCCATTTCCATGTAAGTGTTGATATCATTTAAATTCTTTCGCAGATCGTTGATCGATATACCGGCAAACAAGCCTGCATCTAGTTCTTCATCGATGGCTAAATCTGGGTTGGTGGCTGGTGACTCGAAGCTGGCAATGCGTTCACGAAGAATCGAGATGAAGTAGCCCATCACGTGCACAATGGGATGTTTGACACCAAATAAATAGGCATAAATATTGCGTTCGCTCGGTTGGAAGCGAATTTGACCTTTTAGCCCAATATTGAGTTGGTCTTTGGTGACGGCATCCAGTTCAGTACCATTGTGGTTGGCAGTGGGTGTTTCTAAATCGAGAGCCATGTTCATGGTTTGGGTGGCAATGGAAACTTTATATACTTTTTGCCAGGGCCAACGAAAATAGGGACCACCGGGTGGAATGACTTTTAAGAGCGGGTAGATATACCGCTCTCTGTCTTTTTCGTTCAGTGAGTCAGAGATTGGATCGTCGAGGGTGGTCATGTTTTTTAGGCGTGGCGCACGGCCAAAACTTGTTTTGACAGCGCGTTCGTTTTGGTCTACGGTAAAAAAGCCGCTCAGCACATACCGTAAGAAAAACCATATGACAAAGCCTAAGAGGACTCCTGGGCATATGGATGTTAAGGGCATATCGTATTACCTCCTTTAAAAATTGTCTTAGTCTACAGTTGATACCGCAAAATAATATCAACTAGAAAAAATATGGAAGAACTCTTATGATAATAGATTTTTATCTCGATGGAAATAGTATTCCTGGGAAATGTTGAATGGGTAACGGCCGTTATGCCTATGAGCTGAAAAAAGGGGCATGTTTTTTCCGGTCGTGATCACAGGGATTGAGACAGGTTGCTTATAAAAACAGCGCAATCAGCATGAAAATGACCCAGGCAGCACCTGCATAAATCGCTAACCAACCCAGGGCGCTGCCTATGGCGGCTTGGGAGGCACCGGCGTTGTCAGTCACGGCACGCAGGTTGCGATACCAGTTGGCGCGTTGCCCTAGGACGATGCCGCGCCAGCCCAGGAAAATGCTGGGTGCAATGCCACAAACGAGGCTGACGCCCAATTTGAGGGAGGTCAGAGAAGTGGCAAATGCGTCCAGGAACGAGTCTGTGGATTCAGCAGTCAGAGCTAACGGCAGCAGCAAAATCAGGATAGGCACTAGATTGAGAGCGATGGCGGCCAGACTGTAGCGTAAGCTGGAACTGGCTGTTTTTTGGGCATTGCTGCGTAGTTCTGGCTGTACGGCTTCCAAGGTCAATGGCCGCGCACAGTGTGAACAGTAAGCGCTCCCTTTCATGATGGTTGAGCCACACCCCTGACAAACCATCAAGTAGGCAGAACGGTCTGAAAAAACTTCTGGATTAATTTTGAGTTCGATGATTCGATCTTGCTGGTTTTTGACGAGAACGCCAGGGTTGTCGGGAATGGGGATGGGTGTTTCTGGAATGCTGGCCATTTCAACCAGGGCATTGTCGTCTGATGGTGTGCTATCTGTGGTGGTAACGGCCGTTTCTGGGGATGGTGTGGGGCTGGATTGACCTGGTAGCAAGTGGCGTGCTTTGTTGATCAGCTGCCTGCGCTTGATGCGGCCGGCTTGCTGTTTTTGCATGTCGATCCATTGGATGTTGGCATTGGCTTCCACTTTGGAGCCATCTGTCACATAGGCACTGATGAGTTGGATAATCTCGTAACTTTGTTCGGCGTCAGCCGCATTGAGTTCAAGCTGCGAGGTGTCAGCAAAGGGACGCACACGGACGATAATGTCGTTTTTTTTGAGACCCATACGTGTTGAGAGCGTGGCGACAATCACACCAGTTTCCTCATTGTATACGGCGAGCTTTGCTCCTTTGGTTGCCAGCGCAAACAAGGTGCCGCGCATCACCACCGTTGCTGGTACAGGATAGGGACGGATTTCTGTGTAGGTCATTTAGTCGAATAGTCCTTAAGTGGCTTGGTCTGGAGACTGGCCACAGTCATGGTGTCAGATAGTGGTGTTGTCAGGAGGATTTTATGCTGCTTTCTATTTTCTTTCACCACTTATCAAATTTTACCAGCAATTTCTCTTTCACGTCACTTTCTATGCGGGTGACAAGGTGGGCGTGGTGAGCAAGGCGGGTGAGATTGGCTTTAGCTTGGGGCGTTGGTGGCATGAAGGTTTGCGTTTGAGTGTTCATGATTTAATGGCGGCCACTTTTCTTGTTAAACTTTTCCACTCGGCAATCGTTAATGTTTGGGCGCGTCGGGTGCTGTCGATATTGGCCTGGTCTAGGATTGTATCGATTTCTGCGTTGTTGTAGCCGAGTTGGCGCAGATTTTTGCGGAGTTGTTTTCTCTTTTGGCTGAATCCTGCTTTAGCCAGGCGAAAGAACAGCTTTTCAAAGTCTGCGTCGGGTATGGCGGCCTGGTTCAAATCAAGGCGGATGATGGCGGAATCGACGTCGGGACGAGGCCAGAAGGCTCCGGCTTTGAGCACACCGACGCGCTCGACGCTGCCGTAGAATTGGCTGCTGACGGCTAACAGGCTCATGTGGGGAGGAACGGCCGTTATACGATCGGCGACTTCTTTTTGCACGGTGAGTACTATCACGGTTGGCTTGTTTTGCGCTGAAAGCAGATGACGCAAAATAGCACCGGTGATGTAATAAGGGACGTTTGCCACCACTTTGTACGGTTCGGTGAAAAGATTGGCGGGATTTTGTGCCAGGATGTCACCCGGAATGATGGTGACGTTGTCGTAGGGGGATAGTTCTTTTTGCAAGATGGGTAGCAAGCGGTTGTCTAGCTCGACAGCAGTAACAGAAACGGCCGTTTGCGCCAGCAGTGTGGTCAATGAACCCAGACCTGGCCCGATTTCTAACACATGATCATCTGCTGTCACGTCCGCAGCTTTGACAATACGCCACAGCACATTTTCATCAAAGAGAAAGTTTTGCCCGAGGCTTTTCTTTGGCGTTAGACCATGTCGTTGCAACATATCTTTGGGATGATTCATGCGTGTATATCCGTCCAAATGTTTGCCGCTACCTCTTCTGGCGATAAATGCGTGGTATCCACTTCAGCGCCTATAAATCCTTTTTGCGCTGCTTGCTGTTGAATTTCCTGTAACGCCAAAAAACGAGTGAGTTCCCAAGCGAGCTGGTCTCGGTTTCGCCCTTTAATTCGCCTGGCCTGTTCATCTTGGTGACAGGTGAGCCAATAGGTGTGAATATCCGCATCAAATGGGCTTAGCTTGCTGATTAAATCTTGCAATGATGCGGCAGATTCAAACACATAATTGATGACAAAATTCTGGTAACCAAAGGTTTGGTGAAAGCGGATAAGGAGGGCGAATGTTTGGTAAAGGTGGTCGAGGCGAGCCTCATCGTAGATTTCAAACGGATGCACATGGCCGATGGCATCCCCGTCTAGGCATACGGATTTATCAAACTTCCAATGTATCTCTTTTGCTACGCTTGTTTTGCCGACCCCTAGGGAGCCGTTGATAATGACGATCATGGACATTCTGCCACTGCATTTTTGTAAATTTGGATAAAGTCTAGGAACGGAAAATAGACGATACGCCGAAGTTGTTCCTTTCCCGTTCCTGGAAACTGACGATGCTATTCCGGATGGGATTTTATCGTCAGGCCGAAACTTCGCCAGATAATTTTACTGGAATATTTTTTAATTCCCATGGGAGTTTGGGGAGATGATCTGGTAAGGAAACAACTGTTTTAGGCAGCTTTAGCTTCCCGTTCAGCATGGAGTTTGCTGAGGCTTTTGTGTTTGGCAACCCATAGACCTATGAAACCTGTTTTTAGCTCGTAAAGCGTGGTGACCCCTTCACTGACTTCGGCCAAAATTTCACGTTGGGTAAGGGAGTTGAGGGCGGCGGTTACGTCCACAGGATTGAGGTGAATGCTGTATGTTTCCAGGTATTGCATCAGATCCTCTGGGTGGAATAGTCGGTCAACATCCATGAGGTGGGCAACGGCCGTTAACATGGCCTTTTCAGCAAATGATGAGCGTTGCCAGATATAGGCAAAATGCACTTCACCCAGGAGCATCATTTCGTCGAGTGCGGCATTGACATCTGAGATAGTGACATAGGTGCTGCGCTGGGCGTTGGCTCGCTTGACCAATGTGTAGCAGACTAGCTGGAGAAAGTAGGGGTGTCCTGCTGTCACCCGTTCAATTTTATCGACGGCTAGGTCATCGTAAATCAGATACGGATCGACAGGTTCGCGGATGAGCCGGGTCATGGCCGCTTTGTCGAGGAAACCAATCTTTTCGTATAGAGCAATGTTGAACAAGACGGACCAGTAGTCAGCAGTCATTTCTTCAAGGCGGTGGGTGCCCACAAAGATGAAGCTGAGCCCTTCGCTGTGCTGCATCAGGTGGCGAATGTAGGTGAAGAAGGTGGAAGGCAGTAACCCTTCACGCGCTAAGCTTTCAAAGGCTTCAAATTCATCAAAGACAAGGAGCAGGGTGGTGTCTGGGGGCAGCAGGGTTCTCACTTCTGGTAAAAAGCGGCGTTGGAATAAAACGGTGGGTTCTTCTTGCCACACGGCCGTTTCTGGGACATCAATCTTAATATCACGCAAAATGAGGGCATCGGCAATATGCCAGGCGACGTCAGATAGCAAGGCAGGCATCCCGCTGGTAACACCCAGGGATTGGCAGTCGATGTAGACCGGCAAAATATGCTCAGGCAAATGTTGTTGCAGGCGCAGCATGATGGAGGTTTTGCCGGTGCGCCGCTGCCCAAATAGGATGAGGACGTTGCGCTGCGAAAGCCGTGCGGCGTTTTCTTCAATAAAAGCAAAGAGCGCTTCCCGCCCGTAGAATAGTGTGCTGTCCTGGCGCAGAGGGGTGCCGGGAAGGTAGGGGTTGGGAATTGGCTGGAAATCCTGGGAGGGCAGCATCAAATGTACCATATCGGCAAAGAGTATCTCCCGGTCTCGTTTGTTTCGATCATCATAGGTGACGGTCAGGGAGAGACGGAAGCGGTCGTTGACTTTGGGCTTAATGGTGAAGCGAATTTGCCAGGTAAGTCTTGGCGGCAGGAATGAGATGACTTTGGGATCGCTGTGAATGGTGTAGGCCGGGTTATTATCGAGCATGACCAAGATGTTTTCAGCCGGAGAACGGCCGTTATTGGTGATCACAAGCACCACATCCGTTTCTCCAATCGGGAGCAATTGTTTGGTTCTCAGCGAAATATCTAATTCAGCTTGCCCGCGCATCTCTTCAATCTCAGCGCTAAGGAGACCGGTCCAACGGTTGATTAAAGTGACGACCATCGTGCGCTCGATGCTGGGGGGGTAATGGACAAGCTGATTCCGTAAAAGATTCGTCAGCAAATTCGCTTCGCTGAGATAGACCAGCCTGTCATCCGTGCGATCCACGCGTTCGCTATCGCGTAAGTTTGTGACAATGGGAAGCAGTTCGCCCAGGATCAGGGCTGAGCGACCATCAGCATGCAGCAGCGAAATGAGCTCAGCTAATTGAGGTCTGAGCAGGCTTAATTCTGTGATGGAAGGAGCCTCTAACAACAGCTGTGTTGTTTTGCAAGAGGCTGTCCAATGAGCCAGGCCATCCCAATCCATTTTTGACTGGATCGCTTCGTCCAGTGCGTTGGTCATGATGGAAAGGCCAGCCTTTGGGCGGTCAGCTAACAGGAACAACCCGTTTGCTAGATTTGTGATGATCGAATCTGCACGCAGACGTGCTTCATTGGCTAAATTAACAAAGAAATCAGGAGCCCCTTGCATTTGTTGGTATTTAGCTTCCAGTAATGCCAATGTAGCGTGAGGATTTTGTTCAAGCTCTCGATAAAAACGATGGGCTCGGGCAGGGGACGTTTGCCGTTGACGAATGAGTATGAAGAAGATCACAATCCCTACGAACAATATGCCGGCCAAAATCCAACGTGATGAAGCTTGGGGTGATGGCGGGGCTGTCGCTGGTTGGCCTGGTGGCGGCAAAATATATCCTTCATGGTGCCCGTCTGTGAAGAACAGGCGATAGCTTACGGAACCATCTTCTTGCTGGGGGACATTTAAATTGGGCCACACTAAATTACCGCTGCCTGTAACCTGTTTTTCTCCCTGGATATGCCAATCGCCAGTTCGTGGATTGGCGACATCTAAGCGCACGATGACATCATCTCGTTCCACGTCTTGTACGGAAACTGAAAAACTACTGATGTCTTGATCGATGTCTACTTGAGGATTGGTCAGTAATGGCGGACGATTTTCTTTGGCGCTAAGCAGTTGCACACGGCCGTTTCCTGTGGTGATCAGGAGATCAGACCCTGTTTCATTGGCATTGTTGACGGCATCAAGGGAAAAAATGCTGCTGACCACATTCAGGCGTTTATTCACTTCTGGCGGTTCGTTGATGATATATAGATTGCCATTTTCATCACCTACTGCAATTTCTGGCAAACTGTCTTCATCTAAATTGCCGTAAAATAGGCTTGTGATATTGGCAAGATTTTCGATCAGCCAATCTTGGACTGGCCTGCTTTTTTTCAGGTGCAAATTGATGAGCGTGTCATCCTCTGTGGCAAACAGGAACGCATTATACGGCGGTTGGTTGGTGTTTAGATTGTCTTCTATTTGGTGATAATGAAGGGTGGATAGCGGGCGTTTGGGCAATGAATATGGGTAATCGGGCAGCAAATGGCCTGCGCCATCGGTAAGAGAAAAAGAGCCGTCTGTGCTTGTGATGGCAATATGTTGAAGCAGGGCATTGGCATCTTCACGAATCAACGCCATGCTTTGAACCGTGTCTGGAAAGGTGACCAGGGCAACCGGTGTGTGATTAGGGTTGGTGACGTAAAGTGTATCATCGCTAATAAACAGGAGTTCTTTGGAGGCGGTCTCTGGGTTCATCCGAGCAAAAAGATGATCGATAGGTTTGTTTATGCGTGTGCTGCGCCAGAGTACATTGCCTTCTAAATCGTAGACAATCGCTCGTCCACGATCACTGCTAATGACAATGTTTAAAATGCCATCATTATTGAAATCGGTGATGATGAGGTTGGTGATTTGATTGTTGATTTCTTGTTCCCATATCTTGTCGCCGTTTTCCTGGCGCAGTTCTATGATGCTTTTGGGAAGTGTTTCGTTGTTTTCTTCTGGTGCTTCATTCGTCCGCGTGATCACAAATTGTGCGCCTGATTCATAGGTGCCAGGCAGAAATGCTAGATGGGTTATCTTCCCTCCTGGGGCAATGATCCATTGGGTTTCACCAAGCTGGCTGAGGCAGTGGACGCGGCCATCTTCTGCCCCGATCAATATCTCGTCGATGTTATCTTGGTTCAGGTCTGCACTGAGAACGGCCGTTGGCGGGGAGGAAACAGTATATTCCCATTCTGTGGCAAATGTGTTTGAGCCAATGCCCAATCCTTGCAGCTCCACGCTGGCAAATCGGGCAACAAGCAGTTCGCTCAATTGATCTGCATTGACATCAACTAACTGCGTGAGACTATTGGCATCTGTCTCTGGAAACTGCTCTAAAATGCGTCCATCACTGGCAAGCAGCAAAACGTCTGCCAACTGTTCATTCGATTGGGGGCGAAGAAAAACTGAGAGTAATGGTTGTGTTTCTTGGGGGATGAAGGGTGTGGTTGAAATGTGTTGTACGCTATGGTCTGCTTCTGGTGCTAATTCTTGTGTCCAGAGCCGTCTCCCTGAGGCATCGTAGGCAGTTAGAATGCCCACTTCTGTGCCAACCAAGATCACGGGAGAGGGTGTTTGGGCTATGGCTAAACTGGTGATGGGTTTGTTCAAGGTACGCAGCCAGACGCGTTCCTGGTTTGCATGATATAGGAGAAGTTCGCCCCGGTTGGTGCTGACAATGGTGTGGGGATCCTGGTTAATGTTTATGGTTTCCAGGCCAGAAATTTGGCCATAAACATTACGCTCTTGCAACAATTTACCCTGGCTGTCGATGAGCATGAGTTGGCTGAACCGGCGCGGGGTAAACAACCCTAGCATGATTTCATCTCCAGGTTTGTCGGGGTCAAAGTCAGCTGTGACAAAATGAGGGGTGGCGTCTAGCGTGGGATTGGTATTTTGTGAAAAATGCCATATGAGGTTGCCATCTTGATCAAACAGCTGCAGTTGACCAGAGTGCAGGAGCAGTAAAATTTCTGATAGACCATCCTGGTTGTAGTCGTAGGATTGGATGGTAACGGGCAGGGCTGGGTATTGCTCTAACCAGGCTGCGCTTTCTGTGTAACCAGTTGATGTGAGGAGAGATAAGGGGATGTCAACGGCCGTTATGGGGATACGCCAAATCTCATCACCATAATTGCTCAAAAGCACCAGCTCATTTTCAAGACCGAGCGTAATCGCTTTGCCTGGTGTATGGGGAAAGGGCTCAGGGGTGATGGAAACGGCCGTTACGGGGGCACCAATTTCCTGACTCCATTCTCGTTCCCCTTTAGCATTGACCAACGTCACCCGCCCTAATTCATCAATCAACACAAATTCTTCGACGCCATCATCGTCTAAATCTGCGGGAACAGCATATTGCAGCGGTCCTGAGGCATCATATTGCCAATAGGGAGCCGCCTGACTCTGACTTTGGGTGCTTGTTGGGGACAGAAATACGCAGATGAGGGCGAGCAGCAGTCCAAAAAGCAGCAGGGGGTGGGAATGGGGGGACCCCGTGATGGTGAAACGATGGGCTAGCAATGAGGTCTGAGACACGTTACTCAGGAGCACGCAGCGCGTAGCCGACACCCCTTTCGCTGATTATCCAATTGTCGTAAGGGGCAATGGCACGGCGGAGACGTTTGATGAGGGTTTTAAGTCGGTCTGGGTCATCGACAAGCACATCCCCCCAAACGGCCGTTTCTAAGTCATCACCGTGTACGACTTGCCCTGGCTGTTGGCAAAGACGAACCAGAATATTGAATTGAGAGGTGGTTAAGCCAAGTTCCGCCTGATTGGCCCAAACTTGGTGCCGTTGTTGGTCAATGACAAAGGGGCCAGCCTGAATTAGTTCTGGCACATCCTGGCGACGGACATATCGTTGTAAAATTTCACTGGTGTATTTGTAGGTGGTGCCACCTGCCACCAAAAGACATTGCTGTTCGAGCAAGCGCAAACTGTCGATGGGGCCATGCGTGATGGCCAGGGTATACTGTTCTTCTGGCGTTAGATTTTGCCAGAGATAGCCTAAATGGGAATCTGCTTCCACTTCAATGGCGCCATCCAATTGGCCAAAACAATCATGGTTGAGGGTTTCTCCCTGGCTGATGGCTTGATAAGCATGATAGCCTCCAAGATGCAAGAAAAAGGGATGCGGCCCCACAAGATCGAGTAAATAGGTGATCAATGCTTCGGAAAACTGGATGTCGCTGCCTTCAAGTCGTTTGCTGAACAGGGAACGCGCTTCATCTTGCGGATACATACCGAGGGGCAGTGTCACGAAGATGTTGAAAAATGGCGAACTTAGAATCTCTTCTTCGGCGGTGATGGCGAATAACGGCCGTTGACTGGCAGTGAGATACGCCAATCCATATTTGGTTGTCAGGCCACGTAACCGGGCAAAGAAGTAAGGCGTTAAATGGGGGTTTGCTGCCAGGAGTTCAAACTCGTCTAGCAGCAACACCACGGAGACACTTTTTTGACTGATTTGATGCAGCAGCCGGTCTAAAGCGCGATAAGTGCCTGGGTCTTGATTAGATGGCCGCAAAGTCAGACCAATTTCTTGTGCTTTGCTCTTCAAACTGCCACAGATGGTTTCATACACTTCTTCTGGTGGCGAACCACCCAGTTCCTGGCAATCAATTAAAATGAAAATGCTCTTTTTCGGCTGGAGGCCTGCGGCGTGTCGTGTTTCTTGCCGTGACAAATGGATGAGCAAGGAACTTTTGCCGATGCGGCGTGGGCCAATGAGGGACACACTTTGACCATTGCGCAGCAGACCGATGATTTGGTCAATTTCATTCTGGCGGCCATGAAAATCTGCCGCATTGCGGATAGCACCACGATGGTAGAAGGGATTGGTCATACTCATGAGCTTATTTTAGTGGCAAAGTAGCAGAGTGGCAAAGTCGCAAGGTGGTGAACGAGCCTGGTTATTTCACCTGACCAATCTCGTGTAGGATTGACGGTGGAATAAAGGTTCTGCTTTTAACTTTCTTTCAAATATTGATACAAAACACCCAGCACAGTTGTTGGCTCGGCCTGACGATCTTTGTTGTATGCACGGGTGGCGCGGCTGCGGCTGAGGTGTAGAAAACGTTTGGCGCGGGTGATCCCCACATAAAGCAGCCGGAGCCGTTCGCTGATAATTTCGATATGGGCGGAATCTGTGGCGGAACGGCCGTTATACAACCCGGCATCCCCTTGCATCAAATAACGCAGCTGCGCTGTTATCTCAGCATTGGGATCTCCGCCCAGAAAATCATGCACGCCCAGGAATGGCGCTTCTAGCCCTCCGGGGATCCAAAAGCCATCAATGCCCACGAGGAACACCGCATCCCACTCTAACCCTTTAGCGCTGTGCTGCGTGGTAAGCGTGATCTGCCCTGGTGAAGGTTCATAGCCTAAATCAGCGGGTGCTGTGATGGGCAGCCGCCGTTTGCCTTGGGCCACTTCTTCCAGTTGAGCGACAAGCCCTGGCAAACGCAGATCGGGGTTGATGTCTCGCCAGTGGCGCATGATGCTGCCAATTTGGTAGGAGATGGCCAGATCAATCTCGTGAACTTCACCTTGCGCAAATAACTCATCGCCCAATGAAAGCACCAAATCGTCAATGGGCAAGGTGCGTAAGTCGAATAAGCGCCGCAAGAACGCCGAAAAGCGTTGGATGGTTTCGATGTCTTCAGCTTGTGCGATACCCGCTGGCAGGGCCGATTCAATCTTTGCTCCATCCGTGGGAAAAATGAGGGCTTCGGGGCGATGTACGCTGCGTAAGAGGGTGTGTAGTCGTGGTAGTTCTGCCTCAGGGCAAGCGGCTGCGGGATGCTCTAAGGTATGCAAGGCGGCATGAGCCGCGACGAGCGTCTTTGTGTTGAGCGGTGCGGCAAGCAGCGCCAGGATGGCATGGATGCCTGTGGCGATTTCTCGTTCGTGGCTGCCGCCGCGCAGCAAATTGTCGTAATCTGCGCCTTGTTCGTCGAGGTGTTCGGCCAAATTGTAGCCTGTTTGGTTTGTGGGCACGAGAATGGCCAGGGTGTGGTTGGGTTTCTTGGCGCTGTATTTTTGGGCGAGACGGGCGATGTCGGGCAGTTCTTCATCTTCCCGGTGTTTGTATACTTTGATGCGAATGTCGGCTTCGCTGTTTGGTGGATTGGGTTGGGCGTCGCCAGGTGGTGTGGGCAGGATGTGATGGCGGCGGAAGGTGTTTTGGCGCACTTCTGCCACGGGATGTTTGTCGATCACCCAGTCGAGCATGGTGTTGGCGGCTCCGATGATGAGCGGGGCGCAGCGACCACTGTTGGGCAGGGGCAGGGAGAGGACGTCTTCCCGGTCGCTGAAGGCGTTGAAGAAACGGGGATGAGCTGCGGTAAAGGTGCTGGTGATGGCCTGATTTGGGTCGCCGACGCGCACCCAGTTGCCTGCTGTGCCTGTGAGGGCGGTGAGCAGCACTTCTTGCAAGGGGACACTGTCTTGCGCTTCATCTTCTAGCACATACGGCCAATGTTGGTTAAGTGCTTGTGCCAGTTCTGAGCGATTTTCGAGTAAGTTGACAGCTTGCCAAATCAGGTCGTCAAAGTCCATGGCTCCCTGGCGGCTCAGGATTTGTTGGTAGTGGGTGTAGATGTGGCTCATCATTTTGAGCAGCGGGGATTGGGAGATGGGGAGATGGGGGAGGGGCATCTCTGAATTGTCTCTTTCTAATCTCTGTTGTATCTGGTCTGGGGTGTACTGCTCATTTTTGGCGGTGCGGATGAAGGTGCGGGCGGTGCGGGTGGTGATGTCACGCCAGCGGGTGCGCATTTGTGGGGTGTCTTCGCTCAAGAATTGCAGCCATTGCTCTGGATAATGGTCGATGAATTGGGAAACGGCCGTTGTCAGGGCATTGTCTCTGCCGACATCATCGAGGACTTCGGGGCCGGTGTTTTCTTCCCCTAGCCCGCTTTCAGACAGGCGCACAATTTCTAAGGCGAGGCTGTGCAGGGTGCGCACGTCAAAGCCAACTGGTGGCAGCTCCATCTCATCTAACCGTTTGCGGATACGAGCTTTGAAGGTATCGACGCTGGCATTGAGATAGGTGACGATCAAGATTTGCTGTCCGGCATCGGCATTGATGCTGCCGTTGGCGATGAGCTGGGCGGCCAGGAGGGAAAGCGTGAATGTTTTACCGCTACCTGGGACGGCGCTGATGGCTAAACGGCCGTTTTGGTATTGCAATATCTCTGCTTGGGCTGGGCGTAAGTGAAGTTCTGTCATAACCTTGTGGATGACCTATTGGGGGCAATAAATTAACCTGAATGGGGGACGGTAATTTGAGTTCATTGGTGTAAATTTGTTGCACAGGAAAATGGATACATTAGCAGCAGCTCGTGTTTTAGTAAGTGAATTGATAACATTGGCAAATCGTCGTTTCCGAATAGAGACTATCGTATTATAATCCTGCTCGTTTGCATATGCATCCTGGAGTTAAAGAGTGGATGTGTGACCTGTGCCCGGCACGTGGCGCTATTGTCATCTGAAACAAGTGCCGGCACCAGGCGTATAGCCAGGTATTTTGTTATGAAACTGATTTGGAAATTGTGGAGTTTATTGGTGGTCATTGCCATTTTGATGGGGCAGCTGCTGTCGGTTCGCCCGGTAAGCGCTCAGGATGATGGAGGAACGGCCGTTACGCCTGATCCCCGTTTTGGTGCCATAGAATCTTTTTGGACGCCAGAAGAAGCGGCCGAACTTGGTGTGGGCTGGGATCGGATTCTCTTTTACTGGAATCAAATTCAGCCGACTGGTGCAGATGATTGGAACACTCTGCACGTTTTGGAAGAGTGGCTGCATGAAGCCAATGCTCAAAACCGCACCGTGTTGGGGGTCTTGAAAAACACGCCTGAATGGGCCTGGTCGCCGGAGAGTGAGGGCAGTGCGGCAGCGGTGCCGGCCGGTCTATATTTGCCTATCAATGATCCTGATAATCTTTGGGCTGCCTATACACGTAAGGTCGCTGAGTATTATGCGCCGCTGGGTGTGCATCATTGGATTATCTGGAATGAGCCGGATATTGCCCCTGATGTTTACGGGCATGAATTTGCGGGTTCCATGCGTGATTATTACCAACTGCTCAAGGTGGCTTATAAGTCGATTAAGGCAGTTGATGCGGAGGCTACTATCCATCTGGGCGGCATGACTTATTGGCATGATCCGGGCTACCTGCGCGATTTCTTGAATTTGGTGCTGGAGGATCCGGGGGCGGCAGAAAATGATTATTATTTTGATGTGATTACGCTCCATATTTATTTTAGGCCAGAGAGTGTGCCGCACATTGTGGGGAATGCGTTTAATGCCCAGGTGGAAGCGGGCATCAACCCGCCAAAGGAGGTGTGGGTCAATGAGACCAATGCCAGACCAAGTATGGATCCTGAATGGCCGGTGGAGGTGGCCTGGTTCCCGGTTGATTTGGAGCAGCAGGCATGGTACGCGGTGCAGGCAACGGCGTTGGGATTTGCGGCGGGGGCGTCCCATGTGGGTATTTATAAGTTGGTGGATGTGAATATCGGCTCGGGGGAGGAGTCTTGGGGCTTGATCCGACCCCATGATTTTAGTAAACGGCCTGCTTTTTATGCGTATCAAGCTACGATTAAATATTTGAGCGGTTTTGAGTTTCCGGTGCGTCGGCAGCAGTTTTCTGATTATTTTGTGGTGAAGTTTAAGAAGCCTGATAGTGCAGTGCGTGTGTTGTGGGCGCGGCATGAGGAGGCGGTGACGGTGAAAATTCCAGCGATGGCTGAAACGGCCGTTCTCGCAGATTATCTGGGCAATGAGACGGTGATTGAGCCAGAGGATGGGTTTTATATCCTTGATTTGGCCGGTGCGGTTTGTTATGAGGAGTGTTTCATGGGTGGTGCCCCTCTGTTTTTGATTGAGGAGGGCGTAGGGGATGAGCGTATCCCTGATGCGCCTGCTTCTATCGGCACCCCGACTATCACACCGACGCACTCTGTGTTGGTTACGCCAACTGTGTCGGTTATTTCTTTGCCTACGGAGGTGCCCACTGCAACAGAAACGGCCGTGCCCACGGATATTCCGGAACCATCCCCCACAGCGACTGCTGCCGCCACGCCATCTCCCACCGCAACCGCTGCTGTCACGCCATCTCCCACCGCGACGATGATCCCGTCGTTTACACCTGTTGTGCTGGCGGAGGCGGTAACGCCTGAATTTGATACGTCTGTGAGCGCAGCAAATGATGATGCGCCTGCTGACCGCCACCAGTCAACCTACTTGATAGGCGCCTTGGGATTGCTGGGCGTTGTGTTTGTTGGTGCCTGGTGGTGGCGAAACGGCCGTTCTTGAGTAACGGGCGATCATTCTTAGCTGAATGCCTGTCAGGGCAGGGCGCACCCATCAATAAGTTATGAAATTGATGGATGCGCTTCAAGTGCCCTTTACCCTTGAAAAACGGGGACTAATTCTTGGACGGTCACTTAGTTTGAGATTTCTACAAGCACATCATCAAACCAGATTCTTGTCATTTCATCAGAAGTGGTTTTCTGGTTATTATAGCCACCAATGGTAAGCGTATGGGCGCCAGCAGCTAAATTGTCGCTGGTGAAAGAGAATTGCCGCCAATTCGCGTTGACACCATCACAATTGCGGGACACGTAATCATGGTTGCCATTGCCATACAATTGATCGTCGATAGAGACAAGGACTTCACTACATTCATCCCATTCATAAGCATTTGGCATATAGAGGGAATAGTAAAAGCTAACGTCTACTGTGCCGCTGTCAGGCATATTGAATGATGTTTGATACCCACCAGACATACCATAGATATCACTATCATTACGGCCACCTAAACGGATACGTAAACCATCGCCGGTATAGCCATGATTGTTTGCGTGATTTCCTCGGGCGTAATAGCCTTCATCGGTGTTGTAGAATGTGTCGTCTTGATAGCTGAACCCATCGGTATTGTTTTCAAAGTCAGCATCAATCAGGGTGGTCGGGCTGTGTGGCGTGCCACAAACTTCAAATTCCCAGATGGAGTAACCCCATTCGGTACCTCTATGCAAACCTCTCATCCTCACAAAGCGACCGGTGCCATCCAGATCTTGAATGTCATCTCTGCCCCCATTGCTCCCACGGATGCCTCGTAATGTGGTCCACTGCGCACTATTATCTGATACCTGGATGCGATAATCACGGCCATAAGCATCTTCCCAGTTGATAATGACCCGAGAAATATCATAACGAGCGCCTAAATCCACATAAATCCATTCGTTGTCATTGTAAGAGCTGGACCAGCGAGTACTCAAGTCGTCATCAACAGCTTTGCCCGCATTCAGATTGCCGCTTTCATTGGAGGAGGAAACGGCCGTTTTGCCAACTGCCAAACGACAAGATACCGCACCTGGATCAGGAGTGGGGGTACTTGTGGTGGTAGGGGGAGGAGTAGGCACAGATGTACTGGTCTGTACCGGTGTAGGCGTTTCTGCTGGTGTGGTATCTAATGGACAATCAGGCATTGTGTCATAATCTGTTGGAGGCGTGAAAGAGGCGCTTTGTTGTGATGCCGAATTTGAGAACGTGCCAGACGTGAGTAATTCCCAAGATGTGCCATCAACACTGGCGCAGAAGCGGTAATTGGCAATACGCCCGTTCGTGCCAATCTGCCGTGGCAAATATTGGAAAGAGGATAAGTTGTAGAGTGCGCCCAGATCGATTTGTAGATCATGGGGATGTGATGGCAGCGTGTTTCTCCATTCTGTATGCCACATGGTGTTAGTATTGCCATCAAACACATTGCGGGCATAATATCCACCATCAGTCTCTTGACTGCTGACATAGTGAACACTCCAATCGGTGCGGTCAATCTCGTTGTTGTAGCCATCTCTCAGACCCATTTCAGCCATGGATGCAAATGAATGCCCATTCACCTCAGATTCAGCAATAACACGCACGTAACGGTATTCTCTATAACCAGAGTCAGGTGTTGCCGTTGCTGTTACTGTGTTTATGGCTGTTGGTTCCGCGGTGCTTGTGGCAGCGGGTGTACTGAATGGTAATGGTGTCGGTTCATCAGTTGGTGGTGGTGTGGCTGTTGCCGTCCCAGAGCCAGCCGTGGGTGATGGCGTTGGCGGTGGAGTGTAAGCGATTAACGCTGGCGGTGCCACAGGGGCATTGCGTACAAATCTCTGAAAGACATCTTCAATCGATGGCTCAAGTAGGCGGACGGCACCATATGCAACCAGCCCTGCAAGCATGAGTATGAGTGCATATTCTGTCAAACCTTGCCCTTTTTCAGACTTCATACGGGAGAAACCTTTTCTTGAATACATAGTGACTAATCCTTAACAATAAAAGTAATAAATTCGCCCTAATTCTATGACGATAAAGCCCCTTTCGCACATGCCCCATTTGTCCTGTGTAGGGTCTGAATTTTGTGTAAAATGGGGGGGAGGCGCAGGGGATTTTTGCGGGGTGTTGGTCAAGCCCATGATCGATTTACTGTATTGGCTTGCGCTGTGTCTTGTAATAAAAAAGAGACGCTTCATGCGAAGCGTCTCTTTTAAAATTTATAGATATTCTAACGGAAGAATTATTCAACCAGGTAGGGTGGCGCAGCTAACCGGATGGACCAACCGTAAGTATCATCTTGTCCACCACGATAATTAGCCACTAAACGGCCGCCAAAGAAAGGGGTACAAACATCTTGGCTGCCAGTGGCGGCACATTGGGCTTCATCATAGGTGGGCACCGGCAGCCGATAAGCTGGCGAGACCCAAGAATTATTGCAAGAACCAATGATGCACCGGCCAGTGGTATCGTATTCTGGGGTACGATCTGGATGTGTGCTGGGGTTGTTGCCAAAGGTCATACTCCAATCTGATGTGGCGATAGAGTCATAAGAGAATGTGATCGGCGGACTGGCAAGAGAGTCACTATCAAATAAAGTTACAAAGATGTTTCTGCCTGCATATTCGGGTGGTACGTAAATGAGAGGGATGTTAACTGGATTGTTAAAGGTAGAGTTCATGGGCAGGTTCCCCATACCGAATACAGCAACACCATCTGAACTATGACTACTGGGATTATTTACGATCTGAACATTGCGCGTGTTTACATTACTTGAAATCGTGTTTAAATAATCAGGGGGACCTGCCCACACTTCAAAGCCGTTTTCCGATGCGCCCGAAACGGCCGTTACATCCAGGTAAATATACATATGACCAGTTTCAGCATCTTGCAAAATACTGGTTAAATCATTCAAATTAAACTGGAAACTACCAAACTCAGCCGGCACAGGGGCTGGTTGATCATAAATCTGAGGAGCTCCAGGTGACACCCACTGCAAATCAGTTTGGTGTTCGCCATTATCACGCATGCCATCGCCAACTTGTCCGGTATACCGGGAGATGGGAATTTGCACGATAGTGCCATCACTGTTTTGGGCAAAGTATGAAAGCTCATACCGCGTTTGTGTATTAAATGAGGGGGTATAAGCACCAGGGCCGCCACAGCCAGTACCACTGCCATTTCCGCTACGATTTTCATCGATGCGTACAAACCACCAGGGGTTGACAGAGTCTAGAGGTAAGCCGATACTTGTTTCACTTGTGTCGATCAAACATGGGTCAATATTTTCTCTTCTACAGGCAAGCGTTTCTACAGGCTCTCCGCCATTTGCAATCCAGGCTTCTGTATGAGCAACGGTATCTACATAGCGGTTGCCATTATTATTTGGTTTATTGATCGAGTCAGGATCAAACAATTCCACCCGCAGCTCACTATGCCTGTCCATATAGTCGCCAGGTACCAATATCCGATAGCGATAGGTATATAACCCTAAGAATTCGGCGCGCTCTTCCGGTGTACCCCATCCTGGATTTAAAGGTGAGTAGGGATCTCCCATAGAACTACAGCTGTTCGGGCCGAACACCGCCTGGTTTGATGTTGTTAAAGCACCATCCACCCGACGACTGGCATAAATGTCAGTAATGGGGAAGTAGGCAGCCGTGGCATGGCTTTTCAACATATAATCTTCCAGACCAATTACCTTCAAGAAATAAAGCTCGATAGGCCAGGTGGCTGTAACGGCGTACCGAACTTCACCCAAGTCATTGACTCGAGCTGCTTGGTCGAAGGTAACGACTGCAGGGTCTGTGGCAGATGTCAGGGAAGAACTCACGGGCAGGTTGCTATTTAAAAATTGAGCTGCTTTGGTTTCTGCTGCACGCAAATCAGTTACTTCAATAACTTCTGTGACAGCGGCCAGGGCAGCGGCATCAACGGCCTTATTCAACTCAGCAGACCGGGCAAAGATAAGCCCCACATCAACAGCCAGACCGACAAAAGCGAGCAGACCAACGATCAATAAAGCAATCAGGACAATGCTTTGACCAGATTCTTTGTCGTTATGGTTTTTCGTTTGTTTTGTTTGGATATGCATAGAATTACCTTATCGTATATGAATCGTGTATGCGGACGCTTGCACTGTGCTATTCTTGTCCACAAGAGTGATCAAACCTTACAAATTCCAATAACAACCAATTTTCACTTGTGCTATAACCACGGATGCGCATAATAACGAAATCTTGAACTTCAACATAAGGATAAGCGCCCGCATAATCGATACGGAAGTCTGTAGCCAACACAGGAAGCCTGAGCGCTCTGTTACTGATGACATGGTTACTTAATGCGTTAGTGACTGCACCATTACTGATTGAAGCCCCAACATTTGCGGCAACACGGTCATTTACACCGAGATCCCGATCTTCTGTATCCCCTACTTCTGCAAACCCCCAAACATGATTGGATTCATCCTGTATATAATAACCAGGAGGTCCAGTGCAGCCTTCAGGAGCACAGTCGTTATAATCAGATGTGTTCCCTGGCCACGCTAAACTGGCACTTAAGTTGTTGTTTGCAGGGGAGAGGTATTGGTTCCAACTCAGCCATATTGCTTGAAGCGGAGTATCGAAATGATAATAATAAATATCACCATCCGTAGCATTTTCAAGGGGGATGTTGGGGTTATGATAAGAAAAGCTGTAATAATTCATTGGTGGGTTTGGCGAGTCCAATTGACTTTGGATGGAGTCAAAGGTTGCCTGGTCGATAGAGCGGATACCGTTTGTCACACCAATGGGAAAAGCAACTGTACAACCTTCGGTGGTGTCTACAATTGATTGGCTGGCCATGCGCATCACCCCTAGCCCTTCCACAGACGTGAAGCCTTGGTAGGCTGGTATGACATTCAGCCCTAAAATGGATTCGATATCATGAATAACAAACACCCCCACAATGTTAATCCTTTGGGCAATGTTGGTATCGATATTGGCTTGTGCGTTGCCTTGCAGTTCCTCAATGATGTCAGTGGAAATACAGTCGGATAAACAGTCCTCAGAGATTCGGTTAGCAACTTGGGTAAAACTAGATGTATGTCCTAACCCATAGATATGGTTGACAACCCAACTACCTGGATCGAAGCCGGTACCATCAGCATTTGTGGTTGCCTCGATAGTCCATATGTCCCAGAATCCGCTTTCGAGGTTCAACGTTTGGGTAACAGAGTTTAGGACGACGATGTGACTGTTGTCGCCACCATTTGAAGCATGGCGAGCGGCGGCTCGTGCCGCAGTTTCTACTCGATTTTTTGTGACCAAAATATTGGCAACCTCTACTGTGCCTGCCAATATGATGATGAGTATGGGTAAAATAAGCGCAAATTCTACTAAGCTTTGCCCGCTCTCCGATATTTTTAGCTTTATTTTGGGTAAAGACATATTTTTCACCGATTATTTCCGTTTCTTAGGAAGCGCCTCCATTAATGCTGTTACTTATTTATAGAGGCGCACTTAAGGTGCTTCAATCATTTCTAGAATATCACCTGATGCAGCGTCTAGCCTGATGGAGAAGGAGTTTTCAGTCCGAGGGGAGAAGAGAGAAAGGAGCCATTCTAAACGGCCGTTATCACTGTCTGTCGTTAATGTCATCACCATAGCCACAGTGCCCTCGCGCTCTACAAAAGCTCGTCCACCTGCCTCCATCAAAATCCTAACAGCACCTGGGCTGTCAATCTTCCAGCCGCCAGCCACATCTAAAGGGTTTAACTCAACCTGGTCCGCTCCTGGAAGAATCGAGCTAACCATATCTTCTGTAACGCTCATAGATGCCAAAGACCGGCTGCTAGGCGAATAATAAGTAAAATCCCAGGCAGAAGCACCACTGTTCAGGCTGTTGATATCAACGCCTTGCATCCAGGTAGCCGATGCCTTGTGTAACTTAGCATCGGGCTGCCATGCTCGTGCTTTTTCGTCTGCGGCAACCATGGCCGCCATCGCCGTTTCACCTTCATAAATTGGTGTAGGCGCAATGTCGACTGCCTCATTTGTGGTTACATTGGGTTGGATCCATAATGAAATAGCTAAACCTGCCACAATAATCAACAGGACAACCAATATACCACCTAAGACCCACTCAAGTTTATTCATAGCTATTTCTTGGCTATTTCCGGTTTACCACAGGTAAATAAACGAGATTGGAGCAGTCCAGTTCACTCTTCGTCACGTAAATTTGGTGGTCAAAACCAGAAGGACTGCTGCTAACACGATCATAAGCCAAATGAATTTCATTTCCTGTGATGGTAATACTCGGTTCAATTGCCCGATATGCACCTGGATCCGTGGCTACATTCGAATATCCTCCTGCCCATCCCTGGCAAGAAGTTGTGCCTAAAATCGCTTCGTTGGCACTCGGGTTTTGTGCGCCATGATAAAAGATAAAGGTTGCCTTTCTGCCAGCAGCGTAAGCCATATCTGAAACTAAATTAGTGGGATCATTGCCATTGACACTCACCAAACCAGATACAGAACGGAAATCATTAGCATCAAATCCATAGCATGGCAATTCACAACTGCCAAAATATACACCTTGATATTCCAGGCTTAAATTATTGGTATAAGAAACTCGCATACGGTTATCGTGAATACTTACTTGTGGCAGCACAACTTCAGACAAAGCATCAGGAGATAATTTGACATATTCCAAATTGGGATCCACCACAAAGCTACCCCCAGAGATAGTGCCCGCCGAAAGCCTGATTTCAGCGCCACCCCCAGCAACCGCTTCTTCCCAGACGATATACAACTTTCCAGAGGAACTAACAGCAATAGATGGTTCTCTTGAGTTGGGTAATGAAGCCTGGATTAGAATAGGGTTACTGAAATCAGCATCACCTTGAGCCCGATAAGCATAATAAATGTTATGCTGCAATGTTGAAAAGACTTGCCGAGACCAGACCACATGAACCGTGTTATGATCATCAACCGTTATATCTGGATCAAACAAGATGCCATCACTGGTGTTAATCTCATCTATCTTATCGACAGTTGCCCAATTACCATTTTCTGTTTTTGATGTATAAGCAATTGAAAATAATAGTGGTGCATGTTCAACCCAAAGAGCCCAGGCCGTATCGTTATTGTCCAAAATGCCTACGGTCTGGTTTGAGCCATCTGGCGTTTCCACAATGGCTGCTCCGGCTGGCCATGACTCTCCGTTATTGGTAGATATTGAATAATATGGATCCTTATTCCCTTCGCCTCCAGACGCAGTCCAATGATCATAGACCAATAAAATTCGGTCACTGACTGAGGAGGCTCGAATAACTGGTTTGCGAGCGCCATGTACGGAGTTAGATATTTTGTAATGTGGGTTGTCCCATGCATCTGAAACTTCAAGGGGTTCATTCGGTTTTGCCATTGAACGGCCATATGCTAGAAAGATTGCACAGGAGATAAGAAGCAAAACCATCACTCTTATCAAGAATCGAACGGAACGATTTGTGATCACAACTATTCTCCTCACTTTAGCTTACCCTAATTATTCACAGGGCAAGCTGCTTCCGGGGAAGTCATAAAGATTGATGCAAAGCTATTCGGTGGGTGTACCACAGGGATGCTGCCCACGTAAACGACCCCTTCAATGGCGAAACAGGCAACCGCTCTATAGCCATCAGCATTGTCAGAGATATTATTAAATTCAAAATATCCTGATTCATTAGTAATAGCGGAAGATACCGTCTCAACCGTGGTGTTATTGATGAGATAGACTTGCGCACGCTGTTGTGGGATCCAGCTGCTGATTAAGAAGCGGACACGACCACTGATTGTGTCAAACCCATCCGGCGTTGGCGTGGGTTCAGGGGGGTCAGCTGGCGTGACGACCACGTTTAATACCTCAGAGATATTGTTTGTTTCACTACTTTCTATAACATCTTGCAGGGAATCAACCATGCTATACACAGAACGATCTGTAGCGCCGCCTGTAAACCCAAGCTCAGATGTAATGGTGATTACCTTTGAGCTGCCACCTGATAGAGACCCAACAGCAGAGTAGGCAGGATGAGGTGGGATGGGGATATGGTCAGGATAAATAGTGGGGGGATCGATGAAAATATCCACAAAGAATTGTGAATTAACATCCACTTCACCATCATTGGTGATAGGCACCTGGAATTGTACCGGTAGATATTCAACAATGGGTGGCGTACTGATCATAACTGGATTGCCAATGATCAGGTCAGCAGGAATTGGTGTATTGGTAGGGGTGGACGTAACGGGTGTCGGGGTAATATCTGCACAAGGTACTACAAATGTGTGTGAATCTTCAGCCCCACCACTTGCCACTGCCAGTACCTGATAGGTGTCCCCATCATCAATTGCTTCAACCCACTGTTTTGTAAATGTACCGTGATGTGTGGTTGATAGAATTTGTTCACGCAGTCGGCCGTTCACGTAGATAAAAATATCCTCGTCATCTGGCCAGTTGACCCCGCTAACAAAGATTTCTGTGGTTGGTGCCAGGGCACAACTACTAGGCAATACTGAAATGAACGGCCCACGTGGGGTTGGGGTTGCTGTAGCTGCGCTGGTAGGCGTTATTGCTGCAGTCGGTATTCCTGTGTTGGTAGCAGTAGGTGTGGGGGTATCTGTGCCCCCTTGGACAATGATGTCAGCGAATGTTCCATCTGGATGTACCACCCGAATTGTATGTCCAGTATTGGCACTGGTAATGGGTAATATCGCATTTCCGATACCAGGACAAGCGTGAACATTACCTGTATCTTCTAGCATGGTTGCTGTGCCAATTGGGCTGATTAAACCTGGATCAAGCGTGTAGTTATAAAAGTTAACGGTGTAATTACTGCCATCGCTCTCATTATAATAGAGGCCAGTGACGCTGGCTGCGCCAACATCTGCCACCAGACTGGATGTCCACCTGATAGGGCAGGGTACTGGTGTGTTTGGTATGGTAGATTCTGGGGTAGGTGTACTTGACGGTGTAGCCCCAGGTGTAGATGTGGGGGTGGGGGATGGTGTAACCCCAGGGGTAGGCAGAGGTGGTACTGGAGGTGGTGCCCCTGCACTTTGTCCTGTGCCCCCTAATTGGCCAAAAGCCTCGTTATATAAGGTGGTTTGCCCAAATACGGGGATGGAGGACAAGATGGGGCTAAAGAATGGGGTGATGATGGGGACTCTGTACGTGACCCGGACGATAACGGGTCTGTTAGGTGCACCAGCAAATGGTTCTGGACCATAGGGTGCGGGCAGAAAGGAGCCTTTAAGCTGCCCCAGTACATCGACACCAAATACTTCAATCGAGTAATATTCATTATCTTCAAAAACACTTGTTACGTCTTCATTCAAGGGCAGCCCAGCAAGATTTTGGTGAGCTTTGTTGATTACAGAGGCAGGGCGGCGCAAGTCGATGTCTGCACATAGATCAGAATATTTGGGAATATCTTGAGTAGAGCAGTCCCGTTCAAAGCCTCCGGTGATGGCATACCTTGCCCCAGCACGAGCCGCGTTTTGCACTGTTCCCCATGCCCACAAGATGCGAGCAGCTTCAATAATCAAGAAAATGATCATGAGCAAGGCGGCGGCGATGATTGCAAATTCTACAAGTGCCTGACCTTTTGTCCGTGATTGTTTTTTGAATAGTCTCATTTTGGTTCCGTTTTTTTCTAGACGCTGATGTTGGGTAATTCTAACTTATATTGTATGCATTTGCTGATCATAACCTATGATGGCGTATAAGTAATTATTCCTATTTTTCTCAAATCATGATAGATTAGTGCGCATCCATACATAAGTGACGGAATTGATAGGGGCGCTTCAAGTGACCTTTACCCATGAAAAACGGGGAGTAATTTTTAGACGGTCACTTGGTTGGGTTCGATGAGTGATGTGGTGAACTGTTTATCTAGTTTGAGATGGCCATAGAAATAGTATTAGGGTGAATCATTGATCGTTATAAATATCTCAAGGTACATATTGCCAAATTGGTAAATAACTTCTCGTTAAAGTTTACCAGGGTGATGCCAATCTGCTGTTTATTTACCGTTTATTTATCGTTTGTTTTAGGATTGGGACAAGAAACTAGCCATGACAAAAGTACTAAAGTTAGCTTGTTTAGGTAGTCTACACGTGGATTTAGGCGATAAATCGTTGGTTTTGGTATCAGCGAAGGGACAAGCGTTGTTAGCCTATCTAGCGGTAACGGGTCGGGTGCAATCCAGGCAATTTTTGGCAGGGTTGTTGTGGGGGGAACTGCCAGAGGCAGATGCTCGCCGAAATCTGAGGGGCGTGGTGATGAAGCTACGTCAGGATTTGGGAGATTTTTTTGAAATTTCGCATCAGTCAATCTGTTTTGTGAAAGATTGTGACCATTGGCTGGATGTGGATCGCTTTCATTGGCTGCGACAACAAAATGATGTGGCGTCTCTTGAACAAGCAGTTGCTTTGTATCGAGGGGATTTTTTGGCGGATTTGTTTGTGCGCCAAGCACCTATGTTTGAAGCGTGGCTGTTTCAGCAAAGAGAAGCTCTGCGACAGAATGTGATTGAGGTGTGCGGCAAGTTGGTCATTCTGTTGGATGAACAACAACGGTATGACGAAGGGATTGATTATGCCCGTCGCTGGCTTGCTCTGGATCCGGCTAATGAGGAATGTCATCGTTTGATGATGATTTTGTTGGCGAAACAGGGGCAGCGCAGCGCCGCTTTGATGCAGTATGAATCACTGGTCAAGGTGTTGGCTGAAATGGGGGTGGAACCTACAACGGAAACGGCCGTTCTCCTTGAACAGATCCGAAATAATGCCTTGTATTCTCGGCCTGCGCCTAAAACAGGTATCGCCAAACCAGTGTCTGCTTCCCTCCCCCCATTTTTAGCAGGCCCGCCAATCACCCATCCTGCTGGCTTCTTTGGGCGAGAAAAAGAGATAAAACGAATCATCAACCTAGTGCGCTACCTACCCATGCAAAATGCAGCCATTATTGGTCCCAGGCGTAGCGGAAAAACCTCATTGCTTCATTATTTAAAGCATGCCAGTGCAGACCTTTTGAGAAGCCAGCCCCATAACTGGATATTTGTAGATTTTCAAGATGCACGCTTGGGGGTGCGCTCACAACTGTTGTCATTTTTACTGGCGCAGATGCAGCTGCCCCAGCCTGAACCTTGTGATCTTGAGCATTTCATGGATGTGGTCAGTGATGACCTGCACACGCCCACTGTTATCTTGATGGATGAAATTGGCGTGGCATTACAGCGTTACCCGGAACTTGACGAAGAATTTTGGGAGAGTTTGCGTTCTTTAGCTACGAATCAGGTAGGGGGGAAACTCGCTTTTATTTTAGCAGGAGCAGAAGCACCAGAAAAACTAGCACAACAAAGCGGCATGGGTTCCCCGTTTTTTAATATTTTTGGGTATGCAGCCACATTGGGGCCACTGCGTGATGCAGAAGCGTTGTCCTTAATCAACAGCGCCCCCACCCCTTTTGCGGAAGAGGATGTCGCTTGGATTTTAGAAGAAAGTGGCAGGTGGCCGATCCTCCTGCAAATTTTGTGTCGTGAACGCCTCTTATCCTTAGAAGAGGCAGCCTCAGGGGAGCAGTGGCGGCAGGAAGCAATTGAGCAAATTTCCCCTTTTGCTTACTTAAAAGATAGCGTCGTATGACTCAAGGCTCCCCTCGACCAGATGCTGATATTTCTTTTGGTGTGCCTGGCCCTCCGGGCAATATTCTCGTGGGCAGCTTTCGCCTGTTATTTTGGCTGTTCTTTCATCCTTCAGCCTGGCAAGATACCATCACCCATGTGGATCCCAGTCTCCCAACAAATTTCTGTTTGGCAGAACTGACGGCCAATCAGCTAAAACAAGCACGATTTTGGCGAATCTTGATCATGCTGCACCTGGCATGGCCAATATTGGGAGGCGTCTTGATTATGCTGGGGTTGTGGTTGATTGGGGCTTCATTGACGACGATTATTTTGGGGGTGATTGTGGGGCTGGCCGTGGGTTTGGTGTTAAGTGCGGCCACGGCCGTTTCTGGTAACATGGCCGTCAGTATTTTGATCGGTCTGGCGGGGAGCAGCGTCATTGGCGTGACAGCTGGCTTGATCCTGGGCGAACAACTGCCCTTTCTCGCCACGAGCTTAACACTTTCGTATGACCTGGTTCTCAGCACCGTCATTGGACTAGCAGGTGGCTTAGGCGGTGGGTTAGCTTATGGTGTGGTTTTAGGCTTAAATGGTTATGAGGCTGATTTTCGTTCATCATATTCCTTGCTGCGCCAAATCTCTGGGATCATCATCGGCATTCTGGTGGGCATTATCGGTGGGGTGTCGATGGGAGCCGCCACAGGTTCTTGGGTGGCTGGTCTTGTTTTAGGCCTGCCTTTTGCCTTGGCTATGAGTTGGCGTACCCATAGTTGGCGAAGAGGTATCTTTTGGGGTGTGTTGCTGGGTTTCATGGTGATATTGGTCTGGCTTATCTCTGTGGTTTCATTTGTTTCATTTGCAGAATCACCCCTTGGTAGTTTCCTCAGTGGCACCAGTTTTGGCGCTGTGATTGCCGCTTTGTTCGCCTTGCCCTATGTGGTGGCTGAACGGATTTCTGGTTCCTGGGCGGGTGCTTTGGCTGGCGCCTTGGGCAGCAGCAGTGGTCTATTCCTGTTAATCACCGCAGATCAGCCGCTTGGTCCAGTTTTGTTGTTTACCTTTGCCGGGGTTTTGCTGGGACTGACTTTAGGGTGGTGGCGCCCCGTCGTTTTTTACCCGTTGGTCGCTGCCTGGAACTTTTTGTTGTTTCGCCTGGATGAGCGTCGTTTGAGCCAGCAGCGTTCGTCATTGATTCGCTGGCATTCTGTTTTTTGGGATGAATTGCAGCGGTTGCCCTTGCTTGGTTTAGATACCTACCTTGTTTTGTTGCTAGAGCATGATCCACGCCTGGGAACGGCCGTTATGGATGCCATTAGCAGTGGACGACAACGGTGGGCAGCCCAGGCCGCTCAAATTGAGATGGACGCCCGCCAATTTGCGCAATGCCAGGATGTCAAAGCCATTGCGGCAGTGCCTGCCCAAATAGCTGCCGGAGAATTAGAAGGGCCAGCCAGCGCCTTACTGCGCAGCTTTAGCCGGGTCAGCCAGGATGTGGATGCAGCCTTACGGCAGGAAAGTGCCTACAACCAACGGCTGGCCTTCCACACTTTAGAAGATAGGCTGGATGCACTGTTACGAGAACTAACGCGCAGCAATGAGCATTACGCAGAACGATTCCGACCCATTGCGGCCAGCTGGCGGCAAATCATCTCAGCCCATAGCCAACATCTCATAGACGAAGCCGAACTGCGCCAGGAAATCGACAGCCCATACATCATTGGTGTGCCGCTCACCGAGCAGCAAGAAATCTTCATTGGACGGGCTGAAATCAGCAACCGCATCGAGCAGCTGCTCCTGGATCGTCGTCGCCCCCCTTTACTGCTTTATGGGCAGCGCAGAGTGGGCAAGACCTCCTTGCTCAACAACCTGGGGCGCCTGCTGCCCAGCACCATTATTCCGCTGTTTATAGATTTGCAGGGACCAGCGTCACGAAGCAAAAACGAAGCGGGCTTTCTCTACAATTTAGCGCGTAGCATGCACCGTTCAGCCAGGCAGCGAGAGATTGTGCTGCCCTCTTTAACCAGGGAAGAGCTGGCCATGGATCCCTTTTCACAATTTGATGAGTGGTTAGATGCAGTGGAGGCAGCATTATCGCCTAATTTGGCCTTGTTGATGTTGGATGAGTTTGAAGTGCTGGCTCAGGCGTTAGACAACGGCCGTTTAGAAGAAGCACCCATCTTGGGCATGTTCCGTCACCTAATCCAGCATCGACCTCGTTTTAAAGTGATGCTGTCTGGCTCACACACCCTCGATGAATTTCAGCGCTGGTCCAGTTACCTGATCAATGTGCAAGTGGTGCATATTGGTTTCCTGAGCGAACTGGAAACCTTGCAGCTGGTAGAACATCCGGTGCAAGATTTTTCTTTGCGTTACGAACCAGCCGCTGCCCAACAAGTCGTGGCTCTGACCAACGGGCATCCTTTTTTAGTGCAGCTTTTGTGCGCTGAGATTGTAGCCCTCAAAAATGAACAAGCCCCGGCAAACCGACGATTAGCGACCACAGATGATGTGAAAACGGCCGTTCCCGAAGCACTCCAGCATGGCAGTTTCTTCTTCGCCGACATCGAGCAGAATCAAGTAAGCCACGTCGAGCGGGAGATTTTGCGCGTTATGTCTGGTTATGGTGAAGCAGAAATCACACCGCGTGCCATGTTAGTGGCCTATGTGCCCAGCCTGATGGCCTTAGAAGAAGCTCTGGTTGCCCTCCAGCATCGGGAGTTAATCGAAGCTGTGGATGGTGGCTATCGTTTTCGAGTGGAATTGGTGCGCCGTTGGTTTGCAGAACGTCCTTAACAGGTCAGCCATCTCCCAGAGACAGGCTGACCTGCTTCAATCGCCAATCGTTACTTTTTGAGGAAATTCCGCAAAACCGTATGCAAAATACCCCCATTGCGATAGTAATCCACTTCCACAGGAGTATCAATGCGGCAGAGCGTAGCAAACGTGATGACTGTGCCATCGGCTTTGACTGCTTTGATACCGATCTCTTGACCAGGTTTCACATCGTCAGTGAGATTGACGGTGGAGAAAACCTCTGTGCCATCTAGACCAAGCGAAACGGCCGTTTCCCCCTCTTTGTATTGCAGCGGCAGCACGCCCATACCCACCAGGTTGCTGCGATGGATGCGCTCGTAGCTTTCCGCAATCACCATCTTCACGCCCAGGAGGTAAACACCCTTTGCCGCCCAGTCTCGGGAACTGCCCATGCCGTAATCCTTACCCGTGAGAATGACTAGCGGCGTGCCACTCTCCTTGTAGCGCAGCGAGGCTTCAAACATCGTCATCACCTCGTTGGTGGGTAGATAGGTTGTCCAGCCACCTTCAGTGCCAGGAGCCATCAAGTTACGCATACGCACATTGGCGAAAGTGCCGCGTGTCATAATGCGGTCGTTGCCGCGCCGGGAGCCGTAGGAGTTGAAATACAGCGGGTCAACGTCTCGCTCCAATAAAAATTGACCAGCCGGGCTTTCTTTGGCAATCACACCAGCTGGGGAAATGTGGTCGGTGGTCACAGAGTCGCCAGCTTTAACCAGAACACGAGCCTCTTCGATATTGGTGATGGGATTGACATCGGCGGTGAGTTCAGTGAAGAACGGCGGTTCCTGGATGTAGGTCGATTCGTCGTTCCAATCGTACAGTTCGCCGCCGCTGGTGGGGATAGCGTTCCATTCGTCGCTGCCATCCCACACATTGCCATACTGCTCATTGAACATTTCTGGCGACAGGGAAGCCGCCACCGTTTCTTGGATTTCGGCGCTGGTCGGCCAGATGTCACGCAAGAAGACATCGTTGCCTGCCGGGTCAGTGCCGATGGGGTCATTGACGAGGTCGATGTCAGTGGTGCCAGCCAGGGCGTAGGCCACAACGAGCGGCGGAGAAGCCAGGTAGTTGGTCTTGGTCAGCGGACTGACGCGTCCTTCAAAGTTGCGGTTGCCGCTCAAAACAGCAGAGGCCACAATATCCCCAGCCACAATGGCATTGGCCACGGGTTCGGGCAGCGGACCGGAGTTGCCGATGCAGGTGGTGCAGCCAAAGCCAACGATGTGGAAGCCGAGAGCTTCTAGCGGCTCGATGAGTTCTGCTTTGTGCAGATAATCTTCTACCACGCGAGAACCGGGCGCTAAACTGGTTTTGACGTATGGTTTGACGCTCAACCCCTTTTCGACGGCTTTCTTGGCAACTAAACCGGCGCCGAGCATCACACTGGGATTAGAGGTGTTGGTGCAGGAGGTGATCGCTGCAATGACGACGGAGCCGTGCGAGATTTCTGATTCAGGTGTGCCGTTTGCGGCAGCGACAACGGCCGTTTTGCCTAAATCCTCTTCTTGCAAACCAATGCCTTGCGGTCCCACTGGCGCCAACAGTGTTTTCGTGTACTGCTCTTTCATATCTGCCAGGGTGATGCGGTCTTGCGGACGTTTGGGGCCAGCCAGACTGGGTTGCACTGTGCCTAAATCAAGCTCAACGGTGTCTGTGTAGAGCGGGTCTGCCATGTCGTCGGTGCGGAAGAGGCCTTGCGCTTTGGTGTAGGTTTCCACGAGCTGCACTTGCTCTTCGGAACGACCGGTGCTGCGCATGTAGTGGAGTGTTTCTGCATCCACCGGGAAGAAGCCGACCGTAGCGCCATATTCAGGGCACATATTGGCGATGGTGGCGCGGTCGGCAAGGGTCATGTTGCTTAAGCCAGGGCCGTAGAACTCTACAAATTTGCCCACGACTCCCTTTTGGCGCAGCATTTCTGTCACGACTAGCACTAAGTCGGTAGCGGTGGCTCCTTCGGGCAAGCTGCCGGTTAGTTTCACGCCGATGACATCTGGTGTGAGCATGTAAATGGGCTGTCCGAGCATGACTGCTTCTGCTTCAATGCCGCCTACTCCCCAGGCGACTACGCCCAAACCGTTGATCATGGTGGTGTGGGAGTCGGTGCCTACCAGGCTGTCGGGGAAGGCGACTTTGTCGTCTCCTTCTGCTTTTTCCATGACGACGGAGGCTAGATATTCCAGATTGACCTGGTGGACGATGCCGGTGGCTGGGGGCACGACGCGGAAATTCTCGAAGGCGTCCCGACCCCATTTGAGGAACTCGTACCGTTCACGATTGCGCACGAATTCACGTTCCACATTGAAGAAGAGAGCTGCTTTGGAGCCAAACTGATCTACTTGCACTGAATGGTCGATGACGAGGTCAACTGGCACTTGTGGGTTGATTTTCTTGGGGTCGCCGCCCAGACGAGCCATGGCTGAGCGTAATGCTGCCAGGTCAACTACGGCAGGAACGCCGGTGAAGTCTTGTAAAATGACGCGACCAGGTTTGAAGGGGAGTTCCTCTTTGACGGGAGCGGCGGCGTTCCATTTTGCCAGTTTTTCTACATCTTCGGGCATCACTTCGTAGCCATCACAGGTGCGCAGCAAGGCTTCAAGTAAAACCTTGATGGAAAAGGGAAGCCGACTGATATCACCCAATTTGTCTAGGCGATAGTAGTGGTAGTCGGTTCCCGGCAGTTTGGCGCGGGCGCCGAAGTGGTCGAATAGTTTACTCATGTGTCACCGTCCTTTTGAATTCTGAAGGATGAATGATGAAGGATGAATTGTCCGACATGCAAGCGATCCCAGTTTTTAATAAGTTTGTGGGCTTTTTTGAACGGGATCAATTATAGCGGAAACTGGGAATGGGGAAACGGCCGTTTCGCCGTATAATGGATGCTGTTACGCAAAACTCATTATTTTCTGCAAAACGATGGGATCAGGGTAAGAATCAGACGTTTTTCTGACTTCTCACTCTAATTGAAAAAATGGTTAATCTTAATGATATTTTTGCCGAGTTTCCAGTTTTAGAAACTGAGCGGCTGCGGCTGCGCATGGTGTGTTCTGGGGATGTAACGGCCGTTTTCGAGATATTGGGCGATGAGCAGGTCACGCGTTACTATGGTCTGGAACCATACACCAGTATTGACCAGGCGGTGGAGCGTATTCACGTTTACCAACAAAATTTCAGGAAACGACGTGCCATTCGCTGGGGCATTACTTTTAAAGATGATGATTGGCTGCTGGGTACTGTTGGGATTATGAACTGGAAGCCGCGCTTTTTTAATGCAGCTTTGGGCTACGATCTGGCCAGGCGTTATTGGCGGCAGGGGATTATGTTTGAAGCGTTAACGGCCGTTCTCCAGTATGCTTTCACCACTATGCAAATGAACCGCCTGGAAGCCTTTGTCATGCCCCAAAATAAGCCATCTAGCCAACTGTTGGAAAAACTGGGTTTCCAAAACGAAGGTTTGATGCGGGAGTATGGTTACTGGGGGGGAGGGTTTCACGATTTGGCTTTGTACTCATTTTTGAAGGGAGATTGGCAGATGCGTGCGTATCCATAAATGAGTTATGGAACTGGTGGATGCGTGGCAAGTGACCTTTACCCAGGAAAAACGGGAACTAATTTTTAGGCGGTTGTTTAGCTATGAATGAGTGGCTGAAAATCTGACGCACATGCTTGTTGGTGATGCCCTTGTCAGCCGGGGTGTATTTTGCGAAACTAGGGCAGGGTGTGGCTGAAACGTAGTTTTTGGAGCCGAATGTGGAGAAAGATTGGCTATGGAAGATTATCTTATCAGAATTATTGCAAAAGAAACGGGGGTGCGTGGCCTTGCTTGTGTGACGACTCACCTGGCGAATGAAGCTGCCGCGCGGCATGAAACCACACCGACGACAACCGTTGTCCTCGAACGCACCTTGACGAGTGGGATTTTGGCTGGGGCGCTGCTCAAAGTGGGACAGCGCGTGGCGCTTAAGTTTGAAGGGGACGGTCCTGTGGGCAAAGCTATCGCGGAAGCGGATGCGTATGGGCGGATTCGCGGTTACGTGGTTCATCCTGAGGTGGATTTACCGCTGGTTGATGGTAAGGCAGACATTGTGAATGCTCTGGGTGTGCTGGGTTCGCTGTCTGTTGTGAAGGATGTGAAGCTGAAAGAGATGCCGGAAGGCGTTGTGCCTCTGATCAGCAGCACTTTTGACGGTGACTTCACGTACTACCTCAATCAATCGGAGCAGACCCCATCTCTGGTGGTGATTGCTGAAGTGTTGGCGGAAAACGGCCGTTTGCAAGTGTCTGGTGGTGTGCTGATTCAAGCAATGCCGCCCAATGATGTGAGTATCATCCGTCAATTCATCGAACGTATGCAAGATTTGCCCCCGCTGGAGGTCATGTTGGCGGGAGGGAAGTCGCCAGAAGCGATATTGGCTGAGTTGTTTGCGGGCATAGCGTATGAGAAACTGGAAAAACGGCCGTTGCGCTTTAAATGTGCTTGCAGCCGTGAACGTTCTGAAAAGGCACTGATCAACCTGGGCAAAGATGGCTTGCAAAATCTGCTGGAGACAGAAGGTGAAGCAGTTGTGGATTGTCACTTTTGCCACGAGCAATACATCTTCGATGCAGAAGATTTGCGCCTGATTATGGCCTCAATGATTTAGGCTTCGGTAAACGGGGGGCAGTGAGCGATGGCAGGTTATGCCGCTCACTGCTCACTGCCTATCCCCCCTCATACATCGACTCAATTTCACCTTCAAAATGTTCATTGATGATACGGCGTTTAATTTTTAGGGTAGGCGTCAATTCGCCTTCTTCCACAGTAAAGTCGCGTGGCAAAATACGGAAATCTCGTACCTGTTCCACCCGGGCAAACAAGGGATTGACCTTCTCATCAATGTTTTTTTGCATGAAAGCGATGAGCTTGGGGTCGTCATGGACAGTGCCGGTAATGTTATTTTTGTTGGCAAATTGGGTGGTGCTGACCGGATCGAGGGTGATAAGCGCGGTGATGTAACGTCGTTTTTCGCCAATGACCACGGCTTGGGAGACCAGCGGTATATTTTTCAAGGCAGCTTCAATGTTCTTGGGGGCGATGTTCTTTCCCCCAGAGGTGATGATGATTTCCTTCTTACGTCCCACGATGGTGAGATAACCATCTTCATCAAATTGGCCTAAATCGCCAGAGTGTAAACGGCCGCCGTAGAGAGCTGCTTCTGTGGCTGCTGGATCTTTGAAGTAGCCTTGGAAGACATGAGGCCCTTCCACCATGATTTCACCATCTTCGTCGAGCAGCACCTGACTGCCAGGCATCTTTCGCCCCACCGTGCCAACTTTGTTAGCGTGGGGCAGATTGGTTGTTGTGGGGCCGCAATCTTCTGATTGACCGTACAATTCAAACATCGGAATATTGACACTGTTGAAAAACTTAATGATGTCAGGCGAAATGGGGGCTGCAGCTGTGATGCAGAACTTGGCGCGATTAAGTCCCAATCCTTCTTTTACTTTTGAAAAGACGAGCTTTTCGGCCAGATTGTGCTGTATTTTCAGCAAGCCGGTCGGTTCTTTGCCCTGGTGTGTTAATTTGGCGGCTTCGGCGCCAACACCCAAAGCCCAATTGGCAATTTTTGCTTTGGCACCAGTGGCTTCTGCCATGCTGGCTTTCACCCCATCGCAGAAGCGTTCCCACACGCGGGGAACCCCGAAAACCAGGGTGGGCTGAACTTCTTTGAAATTGTTGTTGAGGTGTTCCGCTGGGGGAAACTGCGCGTAGTAAACTTGGTAGACCGCAGTAATGGCCGCATGAATGGTAAACATTTGTTCCGCAATATGGGAGAGCGGCAAGTAAGAGACGGTGTAATCTGAAGCTGTGATGCCTAATAAATCGATGGCCATTTTGGCTGTCCAGGCGATGTTGTTGTGTGACAGCATGACGCCTTTGGGCGGCCCGGTGGTGCCAGACGTGTAGATGAGTTGAGCTAGTTGGCCTGGTTCGAGGCTGTTGAGGCGTTTGTCGATTTCTTCATCGCTGACATCGTTGCCCACTGCCATGAACGATTCCCAGTCTAACACCAGTTCATCGTCTACATTGGCTCCTTTCATGAGGATGACATGCTTGAGTTTTGGAAGCTGCTCCCGTACTTCGTTGATTTTTTGCCATTGGGCTTCATTTTCTACGAGGACAAATGTCGCTTCGGAATGGTGAACAATGTATTGTGCTTCTTGGGGAGAGTTGGAGGTGTAGATGCCAGTGGCATGCCCACCAGCCAGGAGTCCCCCCAGGTCAAGGATCGACCATTCTGGTCGGTTGAAGCCTAAAATGCAAACCCCTTGCCCTTTTTCAAAGCCTAGAGCCACCAGCGCTTTAGCGGCTTGACGAACTTCTTCAAGGTATTCTTTCCAGGTTGTGGGTACCCAGTGGTCTCGGGTACGGATGTAATAAGCGGGGACATTTGCTCGGGAACGGCCGTTTTCATGCAAGCGGTGCAGAATGGTATCTACAGTCATTGAATCCTCCTCGTGGACACAAATGGGTCAATCAAGCAACTTATATAGCGAGTGCAACTTCGCATTAATGAACAAATTGAACAGAGAATACCGCAGCATGGGTGGGTTTCGCGTGATAAATTGCGGCATCAGTACGAAACTTGCAAGCGTGTTTCTTTTTTAGCATAATCCGAGGGGATAAGCAAAAATAAGTCAGTGGTATCAAATGAAGAAACACACCGTCACATTTTCCCTACTGGCAACTGTATTTTTCTGCCTTATTTGGTTTCAATGAAAGGAGCCGCCTTGTAATGGAGAATTTCACCATAATAGAATTCTGAGTTAAAAAAGTGACGCACCGAGCCCTTTGCCGCTGACAGGTTTGTGTCTTTGTCAAGCAATGAGGTGAGTTTTTCAGGCACTCGACCGCCAGGCAATGCTGGAAGTCTATCATGATGTATCAGCCTGGTGAGATTGTGAAGCAGGCCGAGTTGTTGTTCATCCCTTGCCAGCCGATTAAGCAGGCGTTAAACTTGAACGAGCTTTATCAATCTCAACTTCTTGCCGTTCTCGATTTAAGAAAAAGCTGACGTGTGTGTAGCCTACGCTTTCCAACAAGGTCAAGGCATCCTCAAAGTTGGCTGCTACCCGACCCGGCTCATGAGAATCTGAGCCGAGTACCACTGGAATGCCACGCTGTTGCATTTCAGCCAACATGGTGGGGTTGGGATTCATTTCGCGGATCCGCTTGTTTAAACCAGATGTATTGAGTTCCATGGCTGCATCAGTTTTGGCAATGCGATCCAGGCTGCGGCGAATATCATCAAGCAGGGAGTCTACCTGCCAGGTGGCGGGAAACATATTTTTAACCAAATCAGGATGAGAGAGTGTGTCAAACAAGCCTGATTCTGCTGATTGAGCTAGATGTTCAAAATACAATTGTTGAAATGCAAAATCGTCCCCTTTCATGAACGTATTTTTGTAGTAGTTTAGGGAAGGATGTATTGAGCCTAAAATGTGGTGAAAATCAGCCTGACGGAGCAGCGTTTCTAAAAATGGCTCTAATCCTGGTATATAGTCACATTCTAAACCGAGGCGAACATCTACACGCCCAGCCCAGGTTTGCCGTGCGCGTTCCACCATGGCGATGTAATCGTCTAGTTGGTTCATAGACATGCGTACCTGAGCCGAAAAATCGGGTGTGGGACCAGGATTGTGGCAGGTGATGATGATGCCTTTCAGATTGCGCTTTTCTGCGATCATGGCATATGCTTCAGGTTCCCCTTTGGCATGTTTGCAGAGTGGTGTGTGCATATGTGAATCGTAGAGAATTGGTTGTGGTGTTGATGATGTCATAGTTTTATAATGTCCAGCCTGGCGCACCCAGGTAGGGTTGCAGGTCTTCGTCCTTTAAAAGTTCGCGTACACTGTCGGCGATATCGATTTCACCGGCAACAACGGCATCCTGGTAGCGGATAGCCCAGCGATGGAGGAGCCCGCCCGCCCGGCGTAGCTCCACGAGCATGAGTTGTGTCAATGGCCCTGCTTCGGCCAGGAAGCCAGATTCGACGTAATCTCGCTCAGTTTGGGCTGTGTCGTAGTTTAACCGTCTGAGTTCTGCCTGCCAACCCGCACGGCTCCAGGTAAAACGGCCGTAGCTGGCGCGACGGTCGCCATCAAACGGAGAGCCCACAGCACCTACATTTACAACTAGCGAATCATTGAAACGGCGAATAAAAGCGCGATGAGTATGTGCGGTGACAAAAACGGATGGCACTGGCGCAATCTGCTCTAATAACTTTTTATCACTGCTCTGTTTGATAATGCCATCTCGATTGTTTTTCATGGAGGCATGAACCACCCGAAATTCGCTGCCATCTTTGGCAAACCAGCTAAATTTATCAGGCAATGCTTTTAAGAGTTCTATTTCACCATGGCTGCCATTTAGTTGTTGATATGTCCAATAAGCGAAGCGGCGTAGTTCAAAATCTAGCTTTTCGTGAATGGCTTCTGTTTCTCCACAGGCGATAACGAATTCTTCGTGATTGCCCTGGACAGCACGCCAGTTATGGGTGCGCATTTTGTTTTGCACAAAGTGCAAGCAGTCAGCTGAACGTGGTCCACGATTGATGATGTCGCCATCTACGACAACAAGATCAGGCTGCCACTGCTCGATGTCTTCGGCAACAGTTTGTAAAGCAGGGTAGTTGCCGTGGATGTCTGATAAAACCGCAATTTTCATGAAGGATCTCCGAGTAAAAACCTGTTAAGGATACCAGCAGTTTTCTGGAAGTTCAAAACTTTTGCAAAATTCTAGGATAGTTTAGGAAGCTATGTTTGTATATTTCTCAAAACTCTTACCCCCATTTATTTATCCAGTTGGCTTAGTTTTGGCGCTTATTATTGGGGGCTTGCTCTTGAGCCGAAAACACCGACGGTGGCGTTGGTCACGGTTGGTGTTGATTGTGGCGTTTTTGCTGCTCTGGTTGAGCAGCACACGTTGGGTGGCTTATACGATAACGCGCTCTTTGGAATGGCAATATTTACCGGCGGAGCCGCTGCCGGAGGCTGAGGCTATTGTGGTGTTAGGTGGTGGTGTGAATTTTCAATCCTCGCCACGGCCGTTACCGGAAGTGAATCAAGCTGGGGATCGTATGATTTATGGGGCGTGGCTTTACAATCAGGGGTACGCGGATACGGTTTTGCTCAGTGGTGGGGTTGTCCCTTGGTTGGGTCCAGATGCTGGTGTGACCACTGAGGCGCAAAGTATGGCTGAGTTGATGATGATGCTTAATGTGCCAGAGGAAGCCTTTTTATTGGAAGAAGAGTCGCGGAACACTTATGAAAATGCGCTTTACGCGCGGGAAATAATGGATAGGGTTGGCCTCAATAAGATTTTGCTGGTGACGTCGGCGGCGCATATGCCCCGTTCGGTGCGCTTGTTTGAAGCGCAGGGCTTTGAGGTGATTCCTGCCCCGACAGACTTCCGCGTGACGGAGGCGGATTGGCAGTTTTTGTTTGATGCGAAACCTATTGAGCAGGTTTTTCACTGGATACCAGATGCCCACAATCTGTATGTGACCACGGTGATGTTGAAGGAGTATGTGGGCATGGTGGTTTATGCGTGGCGGGGGTGGATTTAAGTCATTGTCACGAGGTATGGGGAGGTTGGTTTGTGCAGCTAACTCCGTTACACTTCCCTCTGTGAGTGAGAAGAAGGTTCCCCGATTTGGTTGGCAGCTTGTTGCCCTTACGATTGGTCGCCTGTTTTTGAACAGTGGCCTGCGTATGGTGTATCCCTTTGCGCCTGCGTTGGCTCGGGGATTGGGGGTTCCCTTAACGGCCGTTTACCAAATCGTCGCCATGCGCAACGTTGCGGGTATCTTTAGTCTTGTCTCTAGTCCGCTGTCGGCGCGTTTTGGGCGCAAAGCGGTGATGATGGGCTCGTTGCTGTTGTTTGCTGTGGGGTGTGCGGTGGTGGTGGTTTATCCTTCTTTGTGGACATTTGCTGTGGCGATGGTGCTGTTGGCGTTGGCAAAAGTAAGTTTTGATCCCTCGATGCAAGCTTATGTGGGGGATGCTGTGCCGTATGCGCAGCGGGGCAAAGCTTTATCTGTCACCGAGTTTGCCTGGTCATTGGCGTTGATCATGGGGGCGCCTGGTGTGGGTTTTGCTATTCATCTGTGGGGGTGGTCGGCTCCATTTTTCTGGCTGGCGCTGCTTTCTTTGTTGGCTGCTGTGCTTTTGTGGCGTATGCTGCCCAGACTGGGCACCGTCCAGACCCAGGGGGTCAGGCTGCATGATACGCTGCGCGTGGTGAGAACATATCGCGTGATTTGGGCGGCGTTCTTTTACATTGCTCTGGTGATGATGGCGAATGAAATCTTGTTTATTGTGTATGGGGATTGGATGGAGACGAGCTTTGGCCTGACGTTGGCGACTTTGGGATTTGCTTCAGCCATTATTGGCGGCTCGGAGATTGCTGGCGAAGCGTTTGCTGGCTGGTCTGTGGATCGTTTTGGCAAGCGTCCTGTGATTATCACCACTGGCGTTGTGAATGCGCTGCTTTATTTCATTTTGCCTTTCACTCATGGCAGTTTGACGACGGCGCTCATCGCTCTGTTTGCCTTGTTTATGACTTTTGAGATTACGGTGGTGGGTGGCATGCCTCTCATGACTGAATTAGTGCCTGAGCAGCGGACGGTGGTGATGTCGATGGTCATGGCGGCGATGCTGGCGGGACGCACGGTGGGGGCGTTGGCGGGACCGGTGGTGATGGAACTGGGTGGTTTTGTGGTCAGTGGGATGGTGTCGATGCTGATGATGGGAACGGCCGTTTTCATTCTGGTGCGTTGGATTCGAGAAGCGAGAACGGGGGATGCCCTTGCTCACTCGACTGCTCAATGAATTTGAAAATTGGGTGCCTAATCCCTTGACAAGTTAGAACATCCGTGCTATTATACTTGGGCAAACATACGACCCGATTTACTCTATATCCTCTTCTTGATTTTCCTCTTTTAAGCCAGTGCCGACGGGTGCTGGTCCCCTCAACCTATCCTCTTCCTCACCCTCCCAACGCGAAGGCGGCGTTTCTTGATTGTCAAGGAACGCCGCTTTTGTGCCCCTGTCTAATCTTTTAGGGGGATAGTCAGGTTGTCATCTGGTTTTCTGACTTGTGCCTGTGGCTGTTTGCCTGTGCTATTGCATCATCTCAACCCATTGGCCATCGAGTGTGAGATAGCGTTTGAGCAAGTTGGCTGTGAGGCAAGCGTGGACGGGGAGGACGATGAGGTAGTCGCCGATGTGCACGCGATTGAGGAGGTAGGGCTCTACCTGGGCAATGCCATGTTCTTGCGTTAAGGCGGTGATGTGGCTGGCATCTGAGAGGGCTTCCCACCCATCATGGGTCATGCGGGCTAAACGGCCGTAGCAGGGTGTTCCATCTTTGCGCCAGAGTTGTTCTTTGGAGAAGTGGACTGCGCCACCGTAGAGGATGATTTGACCACGTTCTCGATGTTTGGCGATCACCGGGCAAGCGACAGCAATGGCAATATCATTGAACGTGCAGGCGCCGATTTGTGCTTGCATTAAATCATAGAACACAAAATTGCCAGGACGAATTTCATCGACACCGTCAAAAGAATGGACAAGGCTGCAAGTGGGGGTATCGCCGATTGAGAGGGCTGTTTCTATGCCACGATTCCGTAATGAAGCCTGACCAGCCTGGAGGCGGTATAAAGCGGTGTTGTATACTTCTAACGCTTCCTCGCGGTTCCGGGCTTGGTAACTTTGTCCGGCGTGGGTGAGCAGTCCGGCGAGTTTGAGGGTAGGGGTGCGGGCAATGATGTGGGCAACGGCCGTTATGCCCTCATAATCTTGCCAATCCAGACCAGTGCGATGGTAGCCCACGTCAATTTTCAGCCAAACATGGACAGGCGAAGTGATGTCTGAGACCAATCGTTCTGTGGCTTCTACTGAAGCAACCAGCAAGTTGAGCTTGATTTTGGCAGCCAGTTGATTGATTTCAGATAATTGGCGCAGATTGATGGGGAAGGCGATGGTAATGTCCTGCCAGCCGTGGTCGGCAAAATATTGAGCCATGTCAATGGAGGATACGGTGATTTTCTTGACGCCCAATTCGCGGAACCACTCGCCAATTTCTGCTGACTGGTGTGTTTTAAAATGGGGGCGGAAGCATACCCCACTCTGGTTTGCCTTGGTGAGCATCTTTTTAATATTGTCGATGGCTTTCTGCTTATTTAACAAAAGTGTGGGTTTTGTGAGCAGTGAGCTGATGGTCATCAATTTCTCGTTTTTCGCAGCAAGATTTTTAGGAACGGAAATAAATAAGACGACGAAGTTGTTTCCTTATCGTTTTTTGAAACTGGCGACGCCATTCCGTGTTTTATTTCATCGTCAGTCCTTAACGCCAACTGGTGCAGGCCTCTCTTTGTTACCAGGGGAATGCCTGAAGTGGGGGCGTCATTTGTTTACCGTCCGACACCGACACTGCCTCCAAAGGCGGCCGACATTTCGTCGTAAATGGTTTGGATACTGGCCTCGTCAGCTGGATAATAATTGCCATTTCCCACAAGTGCCAGTGTGGATAATACTTCTTCATCGGCATCACCACCATATCCGATAGTGAAAATAGTGGTATTGTTGCCTTGAGCATATTCTACCAGACTCGTATTAAAACCATAACGATAACTGCGAGTATCCATGCCATCAGAAAGCACAATCATGGCATTGGTCATGTCAGATTGGTGGGTGCGCTCAATGCTGCTGGCACCGTCACCGATGGCATCGAATAGGGTCGTGTCCCCATTGGCATGTAAGTTGTAAATGGCGTTGATGATTTTATTGCGAGCGGATCCCACTTGTATCCCTTCAAGCACGATTTGGGGTTCGGTGCTGAAGGCGATGAGGGTGATTTTATCTTCGTCACCCATTTGCTCTACAAACTGGGCAGCGGCGTCACGCATGTTGTCGATTTTGCCACCGCGCATGCTGCCTGATGTGTCTAACAACATGACTAGATTGACATCTTTGCGGGCTGTTTGCCACAAATCTTGAACTGCATAGAGGGCATCAACATTGGGTTCGTTGAAAATGACAGTTGGCTGGTTCAAATCTACGCCGAATTCTATGGTCAGCGGCGTGGTGATCGGTGTTTTTAGATAAGCGGGGCGCAGGGCAAAGGAAACGGCCGTTTCTTGTCCGGCTTCACTCAATAAATAATCTCGAAACAGGGCTGCTGCTTCTTGCACGTCGGCAGCTGCTTCCTGATTGATGCAGGCTGGATGGGTGGCTATAAACGTGCCCTCCAACGGGTAAATGGGTACGATGTCACCGTTGCTGTTGTAGACCACATCGTTTTCATACATGACTGCCGCGCCCAGATAGCTGGGGCCACGTTCACGCATGTTGTTGATCAGGGTGTTGGTGGAATTGGCAAAGGAGGAGACGGCGCTTTCAAAGGCGCCTACCGAAGCTTGCACGATGGGCTTTTGAATGTCGTCTGCGGTCACGGCATCGGTTTTGGCCTGGGCAGACTGAACAAGAGCCAGCAAGGTGCCAGCTCCAGCCCCTGAAAGACCTGGATGGGGATGGCTTAAGCGCAGTTGATCACCGTATTCTCCGCCGCTGTAGTATTGATACGCGGAGGGGTCTTGTGCCAAACTGCCGACATCTAGCCAGCCAAGTGGGAAACCCGGCCATCCCAGAGATTCTGCCAGTTCCCGCCACATGCCAATGACCAAGGGGCTGGTGGCCACGCTTTGGCAGTTATGTTGGTAGCTGGTGTGTCCCTGGTCTGCAGCGAGGTTGACCCACACGGGGCTGTCGGGAATCCAAAGGTCTGGAGCTGGTTCGTCAGCGCTCAAGTTTGTGACGAACTGACCAGATTCAACCCCACGGATGATGACGTAGATGGGTGTCTCGCCACGGGTGTTGGATGAGGAGTCGTTAAAGTTGGCAACGGCCGTTTGCATCCAGGGTTCCAGGCTCGTGCTAGTGACGACATTTACCAGGACAGCGTCATCTGGTATGCCTTCGCTGTCTGCATCGCCTAACTGACAGGCGAACGTTGTGGCAGCTAAAAGACCAATCATCAACCAGACAGCGCGGATATTTTTCAAAAGGGTCATGTTTTACTCCGTATTCGGTAATTGGTATTCGGTAATCGCCTTACCGGCCTACTGTGACCAATGTCAACTCCACATATCGATCTTCGGCCATGATGCTGGGATCTTCGGTGTTGTGATGGTCTTCGGGGGGGAGTGTTGCTTCAACTATGAACCGGGCTGGGTCGATGCCTTGAGAGACCAAATAATCAACGACGGATTGGGCACGCCCTTCTGCGACTTCCAGAATGTCTGCTCTGGTGTAGGCGGGGGTGTTGGCAGGCCAGGCGGACGAGCCTTCTACTTTTAGGAACAAGCCAATGGATTGGGAAAGTGTGGGAACCACACAATTGTCCAATATCCGGCGTGATTCCAGGGTTAGTTCTGTGGATTCTGGTAAGAAGGTAAAGGTACGGCAGGGCAAAACGGCCAAGGTACCGGCGTCTTCTGAGGCGACCGCGCTCAAATCTAACTGTGGTGAGATAGAGAATGTGTCGTTAAACGGATTGCCGCTGGGTTGCAGGCTGGCTTGCTCTGCGGCTCGAATGACAAAGCCGGTGTTGACGAGGTCTTCGACATTGTCATTGGGGACGGGCACGTCGGATGCAGCCCACACCCGGCGGGCGATGTTTAAGCGGTTGATGATGGGGCGCGGATCGCGCATCACGTAGGCGTTGTCGTTGAGATCTGCTTGGGCGACGCTTTCTAACCAGAGCTGTAAATCCTCGCTTGCTGATTCTGGGTAGACAAAGGACCAATCGTTGTGTCCCCAAGCTGCAATTTGGCTGGCGGCGGTGTCAAAGTCGGATGTTTGTGCTTTGAGGGTATCAAACCAGGCATTGTGGAAGTTTTGGGTTAGATCTGCCCGTTCTTGAATGGTATTTTGGGAGGTTACGATGACATCCATGACCACGCGCAATTGATCGGAACTGAGTAAGGGTTGGCCACCACTTGTTTCTGCATCGTAAATATCAGGTTCCCAACCGGACACGACATCGGCTTGCCCTTCATTGAAGATGGCCACGGCGTCTGCTACGCTGTCTTGTGGCACCAGGGTTACTTGGGAGCGTGGGCTGAGCTGCGCAATTGATAGGATGTAGTATACAAAGTATTCGCCGACGCTGTCTTGGGCGAAGGCGATGCGTTTGCCTTGAATGTCGTTGATGGTGGGCACATCACGCCCCCACAGCTGGTCGGCACCGGCGCTTTCATCGACGATGGCGGTGATTACGCCGGGGCTTTTCAGGGCGACAGAGTCTAGGGTGGTGAGCAGGCAGTCCCATGAGCCTGACTCGAGCAGGGCGGTTCGCTGTTCTTCGGTGATGTCGTATTCGGGTAGGTCATCCAGGAAGAAGGGGATGATACCGAGTTGGAAACCATGCTCGATGTCTTTGCCTGACATTTGCATTTGCTGCAGGGTGAAGTAGCTGCCAAAGGTGTCTGCGCCGCAAATGTAGGAGGGGAGGTCGGCGTGGGCGTCGTGATTGGGCCCCCAAATGGGGTCTGGGGAGTCTAGATTGGAGATGGTTTCTGTGATGCTGTTATTGTTTGTGTTGGTGGAACTGGAAGGTATCGCCGTGGCTGGTTCGGGGGTGAGGTCTGGGCTGGTCATGCTGGAAAACAGCGAATAGGCGCCAAAGCCACAAGCGGCAAGGATGGCGATGCCGACGATCACTATAAAAATAATACGTGTACGATCCATTTGCATGTTTGGTCTCCTGTTTGAATGTGGAATGCTGTGGGCTGAATGATGAATCAGCGTTTTGCAAATTCCTCTTTGTTGCCCGTATATGCGGGCGTTTCCCTTGAGATTTTAATGTTTAACCCTGTATCTATGGGTATTTACGCGGGCAATGGCTGCCGGGTTGCAAGGTGGCAGCGGGCAAGGTTGCTGGTTAATCATACCCGAGATTACGCAGGACGTCGTTAGCAGTTTGGCCGGGGAGAATGGTGAATTGGTAACGGCCGTTGCTGTGTGGCTCGGTGCTGTTGTTGTCTTCCCTGTCGATGATTAACTCCATCGCTTCGGGGAGGACGCAATGTTTACTGCCGCGCACGCCGCCTAACATTTCTTGGTAGGCGCCGATGGCGAAGAAGCCGATGTAGAGTTCTTCTGTTTCTACGGGCAGATAAAGTGGGGATTGACTTGGTTTGGGTGGGTAGAGATCGTCGCTGTCGCAGGTGATGCCGCCGAGACGCACTTGTTGGAATGGTTTGTCTAGGTGGGTGAGCGGCAGCACGATGAAGTGTTCGCTGAGTGCCCAGCTATCTGGGAAGGAACTCATGATGGAGCCATCGATGATATACCAGGGGTGTTCGGATTGGTTGTCTTTGGCGGCGATGATTTTGAAGAGGTGTGCGCCATGTTCAGCGGTGGTGTATCGTCCAAATTCACCCATGATGTCGGGGACGGGGACATGGTAGTGAGCGCAGGTTTCTTGCAGGGTGGTGAGCAGTAAGCGCACGAAGGCGTGATAGTCGAAATCGAAGTTTAGGGTCATGGCGACGGGCATGCCGCCGCCGAAGTTGTAGATGCTGAGGCTGGGATGGCGCTGGCGCAGTTGGGCGTATAGCTCAATGCCTGGTTTGAGGTAGCTGACAAATGCTTCTTGGTTGGTGAGTTGGCTGCCAACCATGTTGTGAAATATTTTGAGGTTGAGGTTGGGGGCTGCCTGGATGTAGTCGGCGGCTTCCCAGAGGTTTTGGCTGTGGAGACCGAAGCGGGAGTTGGCGGCGTCCATTTCTTGCCGGTTGGTGTTTGGGCCGTAGCTTTTGGCGCGAAGCCCTACGTCAAAGTGGTGGGGGCTGTTGCGTAAATCTGGAATTTCGGCCAGGTCTTCGATGATGGGGATGAGGTTGTCGTGTTCGTTTTTGAGGCTGAGGATGTTGGTGGCGTAGGGGCTGCCGCTGGGCTTGAAGCCGTTGCATATGATCATGCGCTCGGGGGTGAGCTGACCTCGTTTGATCATGATGCGTGCGATGTCGATGTCGATGGTGGATGACATTTCGTGATGGGCGCCGGCTGTGAGGGTGGTGCGGATGACTTCTTCGGCGGCGTTGGCTTTGGAGGCGTAGGTGTAATGAAAACGGCCGTTATACCCTATCTCTGCCTGTGCTGCGGCAAATATTTGTTTCATGAAACGGATTTGGCGGCGAATGAGGGGGAGGTAGACAATTTCTAGCGGACTGGGCATGGTGCGTGTGAAGCCTTGCTGGCTGCCTTCTAGGAAGAGGTTGGCGAGATCGAGATCTTCAAAATGTAAACGGCCGTTTTTGGCTTGCAGGTAGTGATTGAATTGATGGTTTTCGGGAACTGGCTCACTGCTTTCCCAGCCGATGATGGCCTGTTTTTTGTCTAGCATCATGTTGTCTCCTGACTAGGTGACTGTCTGCGCTCTCTTTGTTAATTGTTGGCAGCCAGTTTTATGGTCGATGGTGGATGTGAACTATTGAAATTAACTGTTGATGAAAGCATTATAGTTTATTTTAGCCGGTTGGGGCACAAGATGAACTATAAAAATGTGTTAATTGGTTAACAGTGTTTTTTGCAGGAGCTGTTTTCCGGCTGTATCTAGGTCTGAGTGGAGCGGAAAGGAGAGGCTGCGGAGGTGCAGATCGTCTAGCCAAATGTCTAAAGGTTGTGGCAGTGGCTGCGGGTAGATGAGGATGGCGTTGTGGCATGCTTTTGATTTGGCGTAGGCGATGATTTGATTGATGTCTGCTGGGCTGGGTTTGGTGGGTGTTTTGTATTTGGTATCGAGGATGGTGTGACAACGGCCGTTTTTGTCATACAGAACCATGTCGATTTTGAATTGCAGTTGTCGTTCTGTGCCGAAGTGAACGATTTCTTGTGTTTTGAGCTGCCAGGCGTTGGGCAGGTGTTGGGTTATCCATTCGGCTACAAATTGTTCAAAGAGTAGTGCCATGTTGATTAGGAAGGGTTGGATGGTGTGGTCTCCACTTTTGTGGCTGGGGCCTGTGTTTTCTAGAAAAAAGCGGCACAGGGCGTGCAGGGAGCGGTAATCTTGATTGAGCCTGGTGTAAACGGAGCTGTGGCATGCTGACGAGTCAAATTCGGTGTAAGTGACTAAGCCGTGCAAGGTGTGGTAGGCGCGGCGGAGTATGGTTTGGGTGTTTTCTTGGCAATGGCGGGCGCGTAGGATTTGGTCTAGGGTGTAGGCGAGGATTTGGTTGTGGGGCAGATCGGGTGTGTGGCGGTGGTGGTGGCAGGTAACGGCCGTTTGTGGTGGTTGGGGCAGTTTGGTGATGCGGCCACGAATGTATGGCAGTGGTGTTGTTTGCGGGAGGTAGGCTTGGCGGAAACCTAAGCGGCTGCGATGCAGCACCATCTTGGCAAAAATGGCGGCTAGCCGCTCGTAAAATTCGCGTAGTGATTTTACCTGTACCCAACTATCTTGCCAAAATATGTCTGGTAAACGATAGGCTGTTTGCCACATGCGGAACAGGTTGCTCAAGTTGACTTTGGGCAGCAAGGAGAGATGCAGTGTGGGGGAGATTGGAATCCAACCTACCCAACCTTGCGGCGTTAAGCGGTAACGGCCGTTGGTGCGCGGACTGGGAAACTGTACTTCTACTTTGCCCCCATTTTGATCAAAGTTGTGGTAGAGATAGGTGAAAACGGATGCGGGCAGTTGTTCTGGCGAAAAGTAGGTGGGTTGGTATTCAGTTAGTTCAAAAATTTGTGGGTGGGCAGGCATGGCAGGGATCTCATCAAGTGTGTGGCAGGGTAAACCAAAAAGTGCTGCCTTTTCCTGGTTCACTTTCAACGCCTACTTTCCCGCCACATTTTTCAACAATACGGCGCACGATTGAAAGTCCGAGCCCTTCTCCCCGCGCTCTGGTTTGATTGAGACGAGTATGTGGTTTAAATAGTTTGTTTTGGTCGATTTTGGCGATGCCCATACCATTATCTTTGACCCAGTAGCGGATCATGCCATTGGGCACTGGATCTGCGCCTAAGGTCAATTCAGGAGGCTCTCCCCCATATTTAAGTCCATTGCTGATATAGTTGACCCAAACTTCTTCAATCCAAGGGGTATACCCCACTGTTTCTGGCCAGTTGTTCCCATGTTGAAAGGTAGCTTGATGCTTGTTGATTTCAAATGTGAGCCGTTTCTTTGCCTCAGATATGATGCGCTCCATGTCTAGGGTGTTCATGTGTACGTCACTGCGATCAACGCTGGCCAGCAGGAGGATCTCGCTGAGTACGTTGTTCATTTTATGGCTGCTTTGCCTGATTCGATTTAAGGCGAGACTGGCTTCATCTACTAAATCATCGCCCCAATGCATCTCCAGGAAGCTGCTGTAGCCCAGGATTTGGCTCAGTAATCCTTGCACTTGGTGGGCTACTGTGTGTGCAAATTCGTCTAGTTCGGCATTGCGCCTTTGTAATTCAGCCGCTTGTTTTCTGAGGGTTGCCTTGGCTTTTATATGATTGGTTATATCTCGTAGGGATATTTGCCGAGCTGGCTTCCCTTGCCATTTAATTGCTGTGAATCGTGACTCGATAACGGCCGTTTCTCTGTTTTGCCTGACTACATCAAATTTAGACACCGCTATGTCTGATGTGGGGAGACTTAACAGCTGGCCTATCAACTTTTCACTTGGACGGTCGAGGATATGTTCTGCGGCAGGATTTACAAACTGAACGATATTGTCCTCATTGACTATAATGATGCCATCTGCATTATTTTCAACAATATTTCTGCGGTAAGCTTCGCTAATCTCTAAGGCTTTAGTTTTACGATGAAGCTCGGTAATGAGAATTTGGCGTTCAATGGCATAGCGAATAGATTGTTCTAATAAATTACCCTCGATATTGCCTTTAACCAAATAATCTTGAGCCCCTAATTGCATGGCTTTGACAGCCAGACGTTCATCATCCAGGCTGCTCAAGACAATAATTGGAATATGGGGTGCTTTTTCTATCGCCTTTTCAAATGTGTTTAAGCCATGACTATCGGGTAAGGATAGATCCAACAGGATCACATCTATTTTCATTTGTTCCAGGAACGCAAGCCCGGCTGAGAGTCGTTTTACATGGAGAACCTCAAAAGCTGGCGGTGTCGATTGAGGTCGTTTTTTCTGCTTACTGAGAAGCAAGCAAATTAAATGTGCATCGTCGGCATTCTCTTCAATGAGTAAAACTTTTAATGGAGCATTTGACATGGTTTTTTGTGTGCAAATAGGAGGAAACTGCTTCCTTCAAATAAAGTGTAAAGTGTCGGTTTACTGGATTTCTTCCAGGTGTTAAACGGGTAGGGTGAACATGAATGTCGTCCCTTTCCCTGGTTGAGAGTCTACCCATATTTTACCATTGTGGCGCTCAATAATTTTTTTGCAAATAGCAAGTCCTATCCCTGTTCCGGGATACTCTTCAGTTGTGTGCAGTAATGGAGCTGAGTTGTGTTGAGACATCGGCCGCTGTATTGAGTTGGTTGGTGAAACGCTTGAGCTGATTGGTAAACTGTATGGTCTGGTTTTCTGCTTCCCGAAAAAGACTCAATTCATGTTTGAGCCGTTTGTTTTTAGCCTGCAACGCAGCTATTTCGGAGCCGTATATATTTTGTGATGTTGTTACTGTTTGTGACGCAGATGACATATGATGAATCCCTACGGGAAAATGGTATTTCACCTGGCTTTTTCAGGTACCACATGCCATTCATGGCTTTGATACTTTGGAACAGGCGCATGAACTACAAAAGCTTTTAACATTTTAGCACAAGTTATGATATAATGACGTGCAGAACATACGGTCTATAAAATGGGTGAGAAAATATGTCACGATTAGGCACGCGCACGGCCAGACTTAGAGAGATTGAGTCACAACTGTTGTTGGTGCCCGAAGGGTTAACTGCATTGGATTTAGCGGGCTTGTTGGCTGTGGATCGCAGAACGATTTACCGTGATGTGGATTTTTTATGTGATCAAGGGGTGCCAGTTTGGCAGGAAAACGGCCGTTTTGGCATCAACCGTTCTCGTTATTTAGCCAATGTACGCTTATCTTTTCAAGAAGCGATTGCTTTGGTTTTAGCTGGGTTACTTTTATCACGCACCATTGAAGCCCGAAACCCACACGTGATGGCTGCCTTGACCAAACTGGCTTCTACCTTGCCCCAACCATTAAACCAACATTTGCAGCGGGCTGCCAAGCGGATAGAGCAGCAAGACGCTGATAATAGCCAGGTTTTAATCCTTGAAGCCATTGCAGAAGGGTGGGGCAATGGTCAGAAGGTGAAGATTGGCTACCGTTCGCCGCACAGTGGGATCTTGCGTCAACGTATTATTGAGCCATACGCTTTGGAGCCAACCCCTTCTGGCATCTATGTCATTGGGCATGATAGTTGGTCCGACGATATGCGCACCTTCAAGTTAGATCGGTTAGAAAATGCCACTGTATTGGCAGACTCTTTTACGATTCCTGATGATTTTGACTTGGAAGCGCGTTTGGCCACTGGCTGGCGCATCATGGCTGGTGAAGAAGTGAACGAAGTCCGTTTGCGTTTTTCGCCTGAGGTGCTGCCGCAGGTTTCGGAACGTCAATGGCATCCCTCGCAAGTGATTGAACCCACACCGGATGGCGGCTGTGTCTTGATGGTGTATGTGGCGAAACCCCAAGAAATGAAACCGTGGATTCGTAGTTGGGGGCCGCAAGTGGAGGTGCTGGCTCCTGGCTGGCTGCGAGCAGATATTGCTCAAGATATGCGCAAAGCAGTTGAACGATACAGCCCAAAGCGTGTCTCTGAGACTGCGTGACTGTCTAAAAATTACTCCCCGTTTTTCAGGAGCAAAGGTCACTTGGAGCGCATCCAGCAATTCCATAACTCATTTATGGAGGCGCACTTATGGAGAGTGTGATGAAACAAGCTCCGTTATGGCATAAAAAATATTTTCTTAGAGCTAAGCCTCGTGTTAATATAACCCTACCAAGTTTCTGAAAATATATTGACGCACGAAGGATCTCAACTTTTCGATTTTGAGGGATCCAGACGACATGCTTGAAGATAAAAAGAACTCAATTATACCCACAACCAGCAGTGAATGGCGTTTACTCGTTTTAAACTGGGTCCTTAAAGGGATGCTTGTCTTTTGGCTGCTTGGCTTAATCTGGAATTTAATCAGCAACTACTTTGGTCTACCTTTTGCCCACACAGCCCCGATAACGGCCGTTCTCATCGCCGTTTACCTTATCAGCATAGCCATTCTCTTCCTCATTACACTCAATAAAAATCTAAGATACACAATCCGGGTAAACATGCTCCTGTTCTTGCTCCTTGTTGTGGGACTTGTCAACCTGTTACTGCATGGGCTCATGGGCGCGGGGAGTTTGTACTTACTGGCATTTGTGGCGTTGGTAGCCATCTTCTACGATTTGCGCCGCAGTACCCACGCCCTGATTTTTAGCGTGGTTGTGATTAGCCTCACCGTGGCTTGGCACATGACAATGAACCCCAGATCCCAAAATGGTATTGCAGTGCAAGACATCATCGCCACCCTCAACGGCGGGGTCATCTTTATCGTTTCAGGCGCCTTAATCCTCTTTTCCATCACATACCTCATTCGGAGCCTGGAAAACAGCCTGACCCAAGCCCAAAAAGAGCGAGACCTGGCCACAGTCATCCTGGAGAAATCAGGCACCTTGGTTGTACTCTACGAACCTGACGGCAAAATTCTGAGATTTAATCAAGCCAGTGAAATCATTTCCGGGTACCGTAGTGAAGAGTTAGTAGGCGGGTATATTTGGGATCATTTGCTAACAGAAGAAGGCACAAACCTTATAAAAACAGCATTCACTCAACTATCTACAGATTTACAACCAGTTTCATTTGAAGGATATTGGGTATCAAAAGATGGACAGCGGGCACTCATTGCCTGGCACTGTGCCCCCTTAGTTAATCAAAGCGGGCAAATCGAATTGATCATCAGCACCGGGATTGACGTGACCTCTTTCAAAGAAACAGAGGCAGATAGAGGTCGTTTGTTAGAGTCAGAGCATGAGCAGCGCTTGCTGGCAGAGGCTTTAGCCGAAATAACCTTATCCCTGACATCCTATATTCGGCCTGAAGATGTATTGGACAACATACTTTTGCAAGCCCAGCGCATCGTTCCGTTTAAGGCAGCTAACATCGCTTTAATAGAAGGAGATACCGTGCGTGCCGCTCGTTGGCAGGGATATGAAGAGTTTGGCAACGACGAGTACCTGTCTAATTTAGTTCAACCTCTTTCCACCTTGCCCTTAGATCGTGAAATGATTGCCACACGCAAACCATACGTTGTGAGGGACACCAGACACGAATCTCGCTGGCGATTGTTTGAAGATACAGCCTGGATTCGTTCCCATTTATGTGTGCCCATCATACAGCAGGAAGAAGTGATCGGTTTACTGCGTATGGACGGGGATCAACCTGACGAGTTTTCAGAAGATGATGCAAGCCAATTGCAAAATTTAGCCAACACAGTCGCAATTGCTCTGGCAAACAGCCAGTTAATACAAGAAACGCGCCAAAAAGCCCGCCAGGTTCAACGAATATTGAATACGGTTCATGACGGCATTTTGTTATTGGATGATGAATACGTAGTCGAACTAGCCAATTCGGCGGCGATGACCTTCTTGCCCACGCTCACCGATGCACCTGAAAATGAACCAATCAAACTATTTGGGGGGCAGCCTATCCGAGATATTGTCATGCCCCCTACCGATGGCTCGTTATGGCATGAAATCAATCTGAAGCAGCCGCCAATGATCTTTGAAGCGGCTGCTCAACCCATTGAGGCTGGTGGCTGGGTCTTGGTCATACGAGATATTACAGAATCACGTAAGCAGCAGCAGTATGTTCAAGCCCAAGAACGGTTAGCCATGGTTGGACAAATGGCAGCCGGCATTGCCCATGACTTCAACAATATCATGACAGTCATCATCCTCTACACACAAATGTTGTTGAAGGCACCAGACATTTCCGAAACTGTCTTCCAGCGGCTTAACACCGTCTTTGATCAGTCAAAACTGGCATCCAATTTGATCTCCCAAATTCTCGATTTTAGCCGACAATCTGACATGAAAAGACGGCAAATATATATGCTGCCTTTCTTAAAAGAACTGACCAAGATGTTGCAGCGAACTTTGCCAGAAAATATTGATATTCACCTTGATTTTGATGAAGGGGATTACATCATCAGCGCAGACCTGACACGCATGCAGCAAGTTGTTATGAATCTAGTTGTCAATGCCCGAGATGCCATGCCAAAAGGCGGCGATCTTTGCTTAGATTTGAGCCAAATTACCATCAACCAGGGTGAGACGCCGCCGGTGCCAGATATGGCAGCCGGGGAGTGGGTTAAACTCAAGGTCATAGACGCTGGCACCGGCATCCCTGAAGAAAACATTCAACATATTTTTGAACCTTTGTTTACAACGAAAGAACGAGGTCAGGGGACAGGATTAGGTTTGGCACAAGTGCATGGCATTGTCAAACAACATGATGGCTTTGTGGATGTAGATAGTGTGATGGGGGAAGGAACCACATTTACAATCTATCTGCCGGTGCAAAGAATGGGCGATACCGCCAGCGCTGATAGTGAACAGATGGAGCTAGTGGGGGGGCATGGTGAAAAGATTTTAGTGGTTGAAGATGATGAAATCACCCGTAAGGCGATCTGTGCCATTTTGGAAACGTTTAACTATGAGACAATGGAAGCGGTTGATGCCAATGAAGCGATTCGATTATTTGATTTCTTTTCTGATGAGATTTCGCTTGTCTTAAGTGATATGGTGATGCCTGGCATGAATGGGGATGAGTTATTAACCTGTTTGCAAGAGAAACAACCAGATATTGAGATGATCATCATCACAGGTTACCCGTTTGCAGAGCGAGACAAAATGACCTTGAGTCAAGGCATTGTGGATTGGTTGCAAAAGCCGTTTGAAGTTGAAGAGCTTGTCAAAGCATTGCAACTTGCTTTGCCTTTTAATGAAGAGAGTTAATGCGAATTCTTGTTGAGCAGCAAGCTGTGTAATCTGTGCAACCTGTGGTTTTGGGGCAGAGGTTCGTCAATTGGGGCAGCGAACTGGCATTGGACGGATGATTTGTGCCAAACAATCAAGTGGATTATGACCTGCCTTTGTCAATCATGTGAAATGGTGCAGGCTTTTTTGGGAGGATGTTATGCGAATCGCATTTGAAGGCATAAAAAAAGGATTTCTCATTTTTTGGGATGAATCGATTAAATTGATTTTCCTGAATTTTTTGGTTTTCCTTTCTTTGCTGCCAGCCTTGTTGTTTTTCTCTGTGACCGCTGTCAGTGGCTCGGTTCTTACTTCTTTTATGAATACGCTGTTGATTTTGCCTTTTTCATTTTTTGTGTTTGCTTTGTATCGCATTTTGTATGATTGTCGCCAGGGGATTGTGATTGGGTTTAAGTCGTTTTTTAGGTATTTACGCTTCATGGCAAGGCCAGCTTTGATATTTGGTGTCATTAATTTGCTTGCTGTTTTGATGGTGGGCTGGAACTTGCGATTTTATGCGCAGTTTGAAGAGGCGTGGGCTGGCATTTTTCAGCTGACTTTCTTGTCGCTGACGTTGATTTGGGCGACGCTGCAGTTGATCATGCTGCCGTTGTATCCACGATTAGAGGAGCCTTCGTTTAGGCTGGCTTTGAAGAATGCGGCGGCGATTATGGGGCGGTATCTATTGCCTGTGTTGGCTTTGGTGCTGTGGACGGCGTTGTTTGTGGCAGCGACGTTTTATGTGCAAATATTGGGGTTGTTGGTTTCTTTTGTTTTTATTGCTGTATTAGGAGAAGGCATTGTGGGCGAGATTGTGATTGATGTGCAAGAGGTGCAGAAGGAAGCCAGAACGCCCAAAACGTGAACCCGGATTTTGAGTTCCCTGGGGCATCACATGGATGAGTTCCAGTATGCTTCTGGTGATCCGTGGATTGGTTGGCGAGCAACGGCCGTTTCCAGGTAACAGGGAAACGGCCGTTTTCTATTTCAAGAGGGTTGGTTTAGCTTAGCGATTTACTTTTTACCTTCCGACCAATCTGGGTCAGGATAGATGTAAATCAGGGGAATGCTGATCAGAGTTACAGCGAACTTCACGATCAAGTTGAAAATGAAGATTTCCCAGACAACCTGCCAGGGCACAGAACCGGCAAAGGCTACAACCGCAAAAATGGCGGTGTCGATGGGAATAGCCACACTGTTACTCACCAAAACACGCGCCCACTGCTTGTTCCTGGTCACTTTAGTGACAAACCAATGGTAAGCTTCTGTATCCACCAACTCGCTGACAACTTCCGCCAGGATAGAGGCCAACACGATGCGCCACAACGGGCCAAAGACCAGCGAAAACGCCGCTGTAAACGAGCCATCTGGATCCGCTAACAGATCACCGGGCATAGCTGCCGCCCACGCCAGATACAAAACCATAAGTAGGTTGATGGCAGCCGCAGTGACGATCAGCACCTGTGCCTTCCGTTTGCCTACGATTTTGTGAACGATATCACGCAGGGTGAAGGTAATCGGGTAGATAAAGGTGCCCATATCAACAGCTAAACCGCCGACAATAGCGATTTTCATGCTGGCGATGTCGGCGATCATTTGTGCGCTGACATAGGCAGCGATAACGACAATGGCAAGCGCCGGAATGGCCTTTGCTACCGGGCCACGCTGGCTTTTTACTCTTGTTACTGGTTGTTCAGTTAATGCAGTCAAAATATTCTCCTTTGTTTTGTTAAGGCGGGTGCTGCGACCGCCGCAGTATTTGATTGCCCAGACCATGAGAAAGTTGCAGCGTGACGACGGGGCAAAGTTGTAGAGTCACGCACTACTTTGCCCCCTGGCCACGCTTAAATTACTACTGTCTGGACGGGCTGCCGGGTTCTCTGCCACCGACAAAAGCAAATAAGTATACCAACAACCGTTTGGTTTGTGCATTGGTATTTGCTTAGAAAATGGGGCAATTGCATTCTCCGAAGATTGCTATCGAACAATCAGTAGGAGACTCTTTATTGGATCAGAAATTTTGTCAATTCACAATATTCCGTACAAAATACTTATATTGTGATTCCGAATCTGCGTATTTTGCCGCTAGTCGCGAACGATTTCTGGCTAATCTGGCAGGCTAAAAATAGTATGCGATTGACCTATCGTTGAAATATGTGATAATCAAATTACATAAAGCAAAAGAATTATAGGAGAAACACTATGAATAAAGAACCAAGTATTAAAGAATTTAGACATAAGGCTGAAATGCCCCTTCTAATTTTAGGTTATGTTTTAACTGTGCTGGTGGCAGTAGGAGCTTTAATTGTCGTTGTGTCAGGTGGCGAGTTAAAGCCGTGGGCATCAGGTGTCTTAATAGGACTACTAAGTCCATTCCTGGCACTTTTTATGCTAAAGTATATGTACTATAAAAAAGTTAGCAACAGCGTACAACTTACTGAAAAACAGTTCCCAGAACTTTATAATCTATATAAAGAAGCGGCTCTTAACATGGGCTTTACTGAAGAAGAAGGTAAGAATCAAATTCCGCCTTTATATTTATCGAATGGTGATGGTGTTCTAAATGCCTTTGCAGCTAAATGTGCCTTACACGAAAAATACGTGGTTGTTAATAGTGATATAGCAGATATAGCTTATGTGCACGGCAACTTTAACGCACTTAAATTTGTACTTTGCCATGAGTTAGCCCACATCAAATGCGGACATGTAAATCTCAAAAGGCTTATTGTAGCACCTGTGCTTAAAGTTCTTTTCCTAAGCAAATCACTTACAAGAGCTCAAGAGTATACTGCTGATAGAGTAGCTTGTTACTATGCTCCGAATGGTACTATGGGGCTTGTTTACTTATATGCAGGAAAAAATTTAGGTGGATATGTAAATATAGATGAGTATTTTAGAACGGTTGAGAATAATGATAAGCATCTATTTTTGAAATTTATTAACTTTAGAAGTGATCACGCTGTGGGTTATAGAAGAATGAAAGCTCTTTATGATACCAAAGAAAAAGGTTGGGATGTTCACGGACAAATGTTATAAAAACATATAAGTAAAGTATAAATCCTATATAGGCTTTAAATTAAGGAGATATATAATGTTTAAAGAAAGAGTAGAAGCTGTAAAATACAACGGATGGCTAGGTCTTGTAATCGTGCCACTCATCGTTTCATTAATAATTATGAATCAAGGTTTACCTTTACTTGTTCAGGTTACAGGAATACTAGTTTTAAAGATTCCTATGGAAGAATCTTTGGTATCAACACTTAGTGTGTTTGCCTATACATTTAGCTTAATATTATCCATTATTCTTGCTATGTTAGTAGGTAAATTAAAGCTAAAAGATTTAGGATTACCAAAGGAAAATGCCGGAAAAGACATATTAAAAGGTGCGATAGGCGGATTTCTTGCGATTGCATTAGTAAGCCTACTTATTAATGTTCTAGGTGGCGTTAATACTGAATTTATTTTCAAATCATCATTTGTCGGAACAATTATGATGGGTCTTGTAATGTTTATCTTTCAGAGTACATTTGAAGAGTTTGTATATAGGTCATATTTGATTCCGCATTTATCGAAAAAGTTTGGTGCTTTATGGGCTATATTTGTAACGGCAGTGCTTTTTGTAATATTACATGCTTCAAATGGTGGTATGGGAGTTATACCTGTTATTAATTTGTTTTTAGCAGGCGTAGTATTTGGGCTTTTGTATTATCTTTCGGGTAGTTTGTGGTTATGTGGAATAGCTCACGCATTGTGGAATTTTAGCCAAGGTATGATTTTTGGCTCATTAGTATCAGGTAATGTTCTGAATGAGGCTGTTCTTAAAGCAACACCTGTATCTGGCATGGAAATTATTTCAGGTGGAGCATTTGGCTTTGAGGGGAGTATAGTAACTAGCACAGTAGGGATTATTATAATTATTGCACTTATTATTCGAGCTAAAAAACAAAAAGAAGTTATCGAATAACAAGAAGTACTAAAAATGAAAAAATTATTTAGTACTCAATCACACATTGAATGATGGATAAAGACGCTTGAGTTTAATGCGAGCGTTTTTTGTTGTAAATTGCCAATTAACAGTCGTTGTGGTCTCATTGTGCTTTGTCTGCCAAGTATTCACTTCTTGAGGAAAAGCCTCATAAAGAGATGCCAGTTTATGGGTGTTCAGATTGTCCATAACAACATGAATGCAGTTCGCCTCTGGATAAAAGTTATCTGCCAAGGCTTTCATGCCATGAGCAAAATCAATTTTCGTCCGTTGCTCTGTCACCTCAACAGATCGCCAATTGCCTAATGGCTCAAAAAACATAAACAGGTTCGCTGTACCATTCCGTTCGTATTCCGTATCGTATTGTATTGCTGTGGTTCTCCCTGTTTCACCGGTATGTGTTCTCTAATTTCACCTGTCAATTGCTTGCTATTTTCATCCAAACAGACAAGAGGTTCATCTTCATTGTTAGGGCAATTGCATACTAACCGAAGGTAATTGCATTCTCCGAAGATTGCTATTGAACAATCAGTAGTAGACTCTTTATTGGATTAGAAATTTTGCCAATTCACAATATTCCGTACAAAATGCTTATAATGTGATTCCAAATCTGCGTATTTTGCCGCTAGTCGCGATTGATTTCTGGCTAATCCAGCAGGCTAAAAATAGTATGCGATTGCCCTAGCTTAGAAAATGGACTAAACTGCGAGGGCAGGCAGTTATGACAAAGAAATGAAGGCACAAAGAGATAAAGAGTTTCTTTCTTTTCGCACTTTGGTCATTATTTTTTGGGGCAAGAATGGCGTTATCGAGTAAAGCATTGGATGAATTTATCATCTGCAATCGGATTAAGGCGGAGATCATTTTTCTGCAAAGGGAAACACGCACGGTAGCGGAGGCGGCGGCCGTTTTGGGAGCCAAACCAGACCAAATCATCAAGTCGATCCTTTTTTTGGCAGATGGTGAACCGGTGCTGGTGATTAACAATGGCCTGGCGCGGGTGGCCTGGAAGCGGTTGGCAGATTATTTGGGTGTCTCTCGCCGTCGTTTGAAAACAGCCAGTGCCGAGAAGGTGTTAGAGATAACTGGCTATCAGGTCGGGGCTGTGCCGCCGTTTGGCCATCTCACAGCGCTGCGCACGGTGGTGGCAACGGCCGTTTACACTCAAACCATCGTCTATGGCGGCGGCGGCGACGTGCAAGCTCTCATGAAAATGACGACAACTGAATTGAAGCGGGTAGTGGGATGGGAAACGGCCGTTATCAGTAAGTGAAATAAAGGCAGAAAGCAGCAAAACGAAGGAGCGTGGCGTGGAGCCAGCAAGCAAAAATCGTCAATCGGAAATTTACAGTCGCAAATGGTATGTGATGTCGGCGGTGGCCATGAGTACCTTTCTATCGACAGTAGATGGCAGTATTGTCAATGTTGCTTTGCCCACACTGGTTGAAGAGCTGGATACCGTTTTTGCTATTGCCCAATGGGTCATTTTAATTTACCTGTTAACGCAGGCCACCTTGCTGCCCAGCATAGGTCGTTTGGGGGACATGTTGGGCAAAAAACGCATCTACACCGGCGGCATTGTCTTGTTTACCCTCGCTTCCGTGTTGTGCGGTCTATCGCCAAATGTGTATTGGCTGATTGGCTTTCGCTTGATACAGGCTGTGGGTTCAGTGATGATGTTGGGACTAGGCATGGCGATTATCACTGAGGCCTTTCCCTCGCAGGAACGGGGCAAAGCCATCGGCTTGAACGGCACCTTTGTCTCCATTGGCATTGTCTTGGGACCAACGTTGGGCGGTTTGATTTTGAGTGTGACAACGTGGCGTTGGATTTTCATGGTGAATTTACCCATTGGGATAGTAGGCGCCTTTTTGGCGTGGCGTTATGTGCCGGATAAACGGCCGTTAGGCCGACAGCAGTTCGATTTTGTTGGCGCCTTTCTCCTGTGTGTCAGCTTGCTCTCGCTGCTGTTGGCTCTGACAATGGGACAGCAGCGAGGTTTCACCGAGCCGCGCATCCTCATTTTGTTTGGCATTGCTCTCATCTTTCTACCCATCTTTATGTGGGTAGAAAAACGCCATCCTCAGCCCATGCTGGATTTGAGATTGTTCCAAAATTCCGTTTTTAGCTTAAGCTTGCTCATTGGCTCTATGGTTTTTATCGCCATTGCGGGCACCACGCTGCTGCTGCCATTTTACCTGCAAAACATGCGGGGTTATGCTCCACAGCAAGTCGGTTTGATGATGGCCATGATTCCGATCTTTCTCGGGGTGGCAGCCCCGCTCTCAGGCTCTGCTTCCGATAAATATGGAACCCGGCGCATCGCCAGCCTGGGCTTACTGGTGGTGGTGGCGGGTTACTGGGTGATGAGCAGCTTTGATACCCTGACAACCTTGCTTCTTTTCGCATTGGGAACCGTGCCTATCGGTACCGGCGTGGGAATTTTTCAGTCGCCAAACAACAGCGCTGTGATGGGAGCCGTACCTCCACAAAGGCTGGGGGTAGCCTCTGGTTTGTTGGGCTTGAGTCGGACCTTGGGGCAGACAACTGGTATCGCCTTGTTCGGTGCTTTGTGGGCTGGGCGTGTTGCCAGCTCTCTCGGCGAAACACCAGCTGGAGGAGCAACCACCGCCCCCATTTCCGCCCAAATCAGCGGACTGCAAGACACGTTTATGGTCATGATGGTACTCATGGCTCTGGCTTTAGTTTTGAGTGTGTGGGGGATTCGGCAGGAACTCCACCATTGACCATCTTCTGTCTTAGTGACCGCCTAAGCATGCGTCTCCCTTTTTCATGGATAAAGGTTACTCAAACCGCATCAATCTCTAATTTCTTTTCAAAACGCGCTGCACCTGTTGCCGTATGTGGTCAAAAAGAGAGTGGTCGGCAGGCATAGGTGGGGTGTAATGGTTGAAGTAGTGGGCAACGGCCGTTTCTCCTGCTGCTACCAACTTCTGATACGTTTCATCCTCGGGGAGCGGTTTAACCTGGAAGTCGGTGGCAGAAACACAGCAGTTGCTGACCTCAATGGTGCGCCTGAGGTGGAGTGGTTGGTGATAGAGATTTTGCGCTTGCGCATCCATCCAGGTTTCCATCAGATTGGTGACGTAGCTGGCGATGTTGTTGATTTCTTTTCTGCCACCATTGGTGCAGTTTGGCGGGGTGATGTGACGGACGCCGAGGGTTTCCCAGTTGACACTGTCTGGTAACGGCCGTTTGCCTGCCTGATAGCGCGGATGGTCAAATAGATGAATCGGATAGTTGTTCAAAATGGCGCCATCCCCGTAAAAATCACCCTCATCTTTGCTAATTTTTTTGCCATTAAAACGGGGCGCAGCAAAAAACAGCGGAATCGACTGCGACATCAGCAGCGCATCTGCCACCGCCACATCAGGCGTGGTTTCCGCTGAGAACGTTTCCAGTTTATGTTTGGAGATGTTGGTGGCAACGATGTACAAGTCGCGGAACCCTTTTTGGCGAAAATCGGCGAAAGTGGCCGTGCCGTATCCCGTTTGCTCAGCGATGGTGGTGAGCAGCCATTTGTAGGCGTAATTCGTGTCGTACCAACCGTATTCGCGCAGCAGCCGGTTCAAGCCATCGACATTGCCCGCTATTTCCTTGCTGCCAACTGCGCCAATCAACCGTGACGGCATATTCACATGGGTTTTCAGCCCTGGAATCTTCGTGTAATCGAGCGTATTGTAGATAGCGATGCTTTCTTCCACGCCAAGACGAAAGCTGAGAATGGCGGCCAGCATGGCTCCGGCTGAGTTGCCGCCCACACGTTCAATTTGGTCTAAAATACCTCGCTTGGCCAGCCCCCGAACCACACCATGATAAGCAAAACTACGGATGCCACCGCCCTGGAAGATGAGATTTTTAAAAGGATAATCAGACATTGTCATATGAAATTGGGTCAAGGACGCATGACCCATGACCACGGAAACCGTTTGTCATGCATCTTTGGTTATTTTTAAGAGTAATTTGCCTTTCACATCCCCGTCTTGCAGGCGTTGCAGTGCTGTGAGACCATCGTCGAGAGGGTAAATCGTGTCGATGGTGGGATGTAAACGGCCGTTAAACACCAGGCTCATCACCTCGGCATAATCTTGAATTGTACCCATGCTGCTGCCGATGAGGCTGATATGTTTGGCAAATAGGAGCCGGTTGTCGATTGCAAAAGTGGCGCCGCTGGTATTGCCCACGGTGAGCAGGCGACCCCCCTTTTTTAAGGAGCGTATGGAGTCAGTGAAGGTGGCTGCCCCTACATTGTCGATGACCATGTCCACCCCCTGACGGTGGGTCGCTTTGAAGACCGCTTTGCCCCAGTTTTCCTTGTGTCGGTTGATGGTGACATCGGCTCCTAGTTCGCGGGCGCGAGCTAGTTTTTCCTCGGAGGAGCCCACGACGTAAATGGTGCTGGCGCCAGCAAACCTGGCGATTTGAATGGCGGCGGTGTTCACCCCACCCCCAGCGCCGATGATAAGCACCGATTCACCTGCCTGCAATTTTCCCCGTTTAATCAGTGAGTGCCAGGCGGTCACATACACTAACGAAGCAGCGGCGGCCACCTCAAAACTGGCACTTTCTGGCATTTTGAGCAGATTACGGGCGGGCACAGCGGCATATTCAGCATAGAGACCGTCTACATGTTCGCCCATGATGGCAAAATGCTGGCACAGATTGTCTTGCCCGTTGAGGCAAAAGGAGCAGGTGCCGCAGCTTTTTGTGGGATTGATGGCTACTCTGTCGCCTACAGCGAAACCCTTGACATTTGCTCCCACTTCCTTAATCGTGCCAGCCCCATCGCTGCCCATGATGTGGGGCATCTTGAGCCGTAATCCGGGCCAGCCTGCCAACACCCATAAATCGAGCCGGTTTAACGCTGCTGCTTTCATTTCCACTAGCACTTCATCCGGTTTAACTTCCGGCATAGGCATATTTTCGTAACTGACTTGTTCCAGCGAGCCGTGTTTGTGGAAAACCAAGGCTTTCATAAAACCTCCAAAATGGTAAACGATGGACGATGAATGCGGAATATTTATCGTTCTGTGAAACTGACGATGCATTTCCGTGTTTTAGTTTATCGTCAATCCTTATTATTCATCACGCCATACTTCTTCTAAATTATCTTTGTAGAACTCGAAAACATTGGCGTAGGCCTGGATGTCTGCGTTGTCGGTGGTTTCGAGCAGCACGGACATCAGGGTGCGCATCGCTTCCTCTTTTTGGTCGTTGCTGTAGTAGGCGAGTGCCAAAAAGACGTGGCCAGATTTGTTTTCGGGGAATTGGGTAACGGCCGTTTCCAATGCCTCTACTGCCGCTTCAAATTCGCCAATGACCCGGCTGCAACTGCCCAAGCAGATGAGACATTCTTGCAGGTCGTCGCCTGCCAGCCCGGCATCGATGGCTTGTTGGTAGTAGGGAATGGCCTCTCGTGCTTCGCCCAACACGTCGTAAGAACCGCCTACTTCGTAAAGCACGGTGGCGTTTTCTGGATGGGCTTCCAGCAGGGTGAGTAAAATTTCTTGTGAGGCTTCCAGTTCGTCTTTGTCGCGCAGGGTGTATGCTTCTTCTAGTTTAGTTGTTAGTTCGTCCACGATGTCTCCGGTGATTTTTGTCGCGGAAGGGCAAAGGCGCAGAAAAAGCCCTGCGGCCAGTTCAGGACACGCTCAAAGCCTGCTTTGCACCTGTGCCACTTTGCGTAAGTGTGCCTCCATAAATAAGTGACGGAATTGGTGGAGGCGTTTTAAGTGACCTTTACCCCTGAAAAACGGGGAGTGATTTTTAGATGGTCACCAAGATTAAAGTTCACCAGGAATGATAGACATTGGCGCACAATTTCGCAACAAAGATTTGCTTGTCTTGGAACGCAGGATTTGGTATTGTCAGACTATTGGATGAATTGACTAATGGACGAACTGACTGAGTCATGAAAGCTGCTAAGCTGCACATTCACGGAAAACTAATCACGGAAAACGGCCGTTCTGCCCTGCTGCTGCTGGATGAGGAACCGGCTGCCAAGACGGAGAAGTCGCTCTATTTGCGCTTTGCGCTGGTGATCATCGGGCCAGGCGAGCATGTTATGCCTGCCATTTTGCTGGATGATTGGGGTAGAGAGATTCGCGGCTTGAAGATTTACGAATTTTTACGCAAATATGGCAACCAATTTCCCCGTGCTGAAATTTTTGGCTTTGACATGGATGGCAGTGAGACGCAGCTGTTTGTGCGCAGTTTGGAGTTGTACAACCGCCTGCCTTGCTACGCTTACACTGATGTCAAGCAACCGTTGGCTGAGGGTCTGTTGGTGGAAGCGATTCTGCTGCCGGATGCGCAGACGGACCGGGTTGTGAGATTGGCAAAGGCGAAGGATAGCGGGGTAAAACGGCCGTTGCGCTCTGCCCAGGTCAGTTGGTGGAAAGCACCAGCCGCGACAACAACGTTCGACTTTCCTGAGCCGGAGGATAGGCTGTGACTCCCCAAAGGAATGACAATGTTCGTCTTGATGATGGACGAGGGGGCTCATTTTATCCTTTGGGGCAATACACAAAGATGCTTGAGCTTGTATTTGATAAAAGCGTTTTGTTGGCACAGTGTGGCCGGTTAAAAATTTTTCTGTTAATGTTGTTTGTTCTCGTTTGGGGGCAGGCGCAATCTGTTGTGGCCGTTTCTCAGGATGAACGAGCCTGGCAAGATGAGGAACCGGTTATCTCAGATATTTGGGGACCAGCCATTCAGCAGTGGGAAATCCACATTGGCATTTTGTCTGAGGAGTATGGTCTTGACCCTGATTTCATCGCGGCTGTCATCAAAGAGGAGTCTGATGGGGATCATCGGGCTACCAGCCAGAAAGGAGCGGTGGGTTTGATGGGGGTGATGCCTACTGGCCCAGGCATGGAGTTTCGTCCCTCGGCAGATGATTTGGCGAATCCGGCCATCAATTTGCGTTGGGGTGTGGCTATTTTGGCTGATGTGGTGCGGCAGGCGGGTGGTGATTTATATGCTGCTTTAGCAGCCTATGCCGGTGGCTGGGAAAATGTTGAGAATCATATTCCCCGCCGTTATGCCACAAGTGTCCTCAATAATTATGGCCGAGCTATTGCCACTCGCAATGGCATTTCACCTGATATTGCCGCGCAATGGACTATTGCCATTGAACTGCGTCATGGCAATATGCCCAATGAGTCCCTGTTGGTGTTGGGCAGCCAGCCGGTGTCTGGCTTGCGCACTTATGGCGAACACATGATTTTTGATTATGTGGATGGTGACGGGCGGGCGTATGCGGTTAAAGGATATGCGGTGCCGGTGGCGCTGGTAACGCCAGTGGCCACTGAAACCCGGGTGTTTGGCGATAGTGATCAGGTGGAAGCTCCGCTGCAAACTCGTCTGGGTGATCATGTGGGCGTGAAGAGCGATAACGGAAATCCCCGTGTCTTGTTGGCTTGTTTATCGAGCCTTGAGCGTTTACGTGGTCAAACAAGCACACGTTGGTTTGCGCCCTCTAATTGTCCTGCTGGTGAGCGATAGATTGTAAAATCTGGCACGTACCTGTCGCGGCGTTAATATGAATACAGGCTGGTGATAACGGCCGTTACAGACAGCCTCGTCCTCATCTGCCATTATCTATATATTGACTAAGAATTAAGCGGGGATTAGGGAGTTTAGGGATCAAACATTGTAGGGTTATCCTCGAACCTTCTAATCCCTGCTAAAACACTCTAGGAGTTACTCATGAACGATATCCATCCAGCACCCGTTCGGGACACTGTACAGGTTCGCTTACAGAACGGCCGTGCCTATGATGGGCCAAAAGGCACCACCATCGAAGATTTTTTACAATTTATCACTGAAAAAGACATTAAGAAGTACCATGTTGTGGCCGCATTTTGTGGGGGTAGTTTGCGTGAACTGTCGCAGCCGCTCATGCATGATGCCAAGCTCGTCCCTGTTAATATTGGCGATGCTGATGGCGCTAGAATTTATCGCCGTTCGCTCTGTTTCTTGATGGTGGCGGCCGCTTCTCAGCTAATGCCTGAGCATACCATTACCATCCAGCATTCTATGCCTTTTGGCGGTTACTATTGCGAAGGGCAGAATGGTGAAATGTTGACTGACGACGAACTGAGCGCCCTCAGAACACGGATGCAAGAATTGGTTGAACAAGATTTGCCCATCAACAAGATCACGATTCCCTTGCATGAAGCCCTGCAAATTTTCAAAGATAACGGCGATATGGAAAAGGCTGAACTTTTTGCCCGGCGGCGCAAGGATTATCTGACTCTTTATGAACTGCTAGACTTCAGAGATTATTTTCATGGTTTCATGGTGCCTTCTACCGGTTATCTGGATATGTTTGAACTGCACCATTACAATGATGGGTTTATCCTCCAGTTCCCGCGACGACATGCTCCTGATTTGTTACAGCCATTTGAGGATGAGCCTCGGTTGGCGAAGGTGTTCCAGGATTACAATGATTGGTTGAGCATCATTGGCGTACCCAGTGTGGCAGCGTTGAACCATGCCTTGAATAACGGCCGTTGTCAGGAAGTGATACTGGTAGCAGAAGCATTCCACATGCGCCAGCTCACCAAAATTGCCCACGATATTGCCGACCGGCGTCATGAAGTGCAGCTAGTCATGATTTCCGGCCCGTCTTCATCAGGTAAAACCACCTTTAGCAAACGGTTGGCAGTACAGTTGTTGGCGCAAGGCATTCACCCAGTCACCATTGCTATGGACGACTACTTTGTCAACCGTGAAGATACCCCCTGTGATGAAAACGGCAATTATGATTTTGAAGTGTTAGAGGCGGTTGATATTGCTCTTTTGCGGCAGCAGTTACAGCAGCTGCTCAATGGGGAAACCATTGTGCAGCCCCAATTCAACTTCCTGACAGGACAACGAGAATGGGGCAGTGAACTCAATATTGGCCCAGATCATGTGATCTTGATTGAAGGAATTCATGGTCTCAACCCCCAGATTGTAGAAGGCTTACCCCCATCTGCCATGTATCGTATATTTATCTCTGCTTTAACTCAACTTAACCTAGATCGTCACAATCGAGTGCCCACCACTGATACCCGGCTATTACGCCGCATTGTGCGTGATGCAGCACACCGTGGTTATTCCGCCACAGACACGATTTTGCGTTGGCCTAGTGTGCGTCGTGGTGAGCGGCTCCACATCTTCCCCCATCAGAATAATGCCGATATCTTCTTTAATTCCGCTTTAGTGTATGAGCAGTCGGTGTTGAATGCATTGGCGCAGCCACTGCTCCTCCAGGTGGAACCAGACCATCCTGCTCGGGTAGAAGCCAATCGCCTGTTGGCTTTTTTGCAATGGTTTGATCCCATTCCCACAGAGGCGTTGGACTACATTGGCAGCGATTCCATCCTCCGTGAATTCATTGGCGGTTCTATTTTGGATAAGTTTGAAATCTGGCGGCCTTAAGAGACGGTACCTAACTGATTTAAACGCACATAAATAATGCCATACCTTAAGGCTGACGATCCCATGTCACAACTGATTTAACCGTCAGCCCTAAGGTACAAAATTCAGCAATCTGACGATGCCATGCCAGAGCTTATGTCATCGTCACTTCTTCATGCACGACTCTAGATTTCGCCTGTAGCCAAAACCTTCTTCACTTCAGCAATCGCTTCAGTGACCTCAATTTCACGCGGGCAGGCGTTGGTGCAGTTGAAATTGGTGCGGCAGCGCCAGACTCCGAAAGCATCACCTACCACCGCTAACCGGTCTTCAGCCCCTTCATCACGGCTGTCAAAGATGAAACGGTGTGCCTGCACGATGGCTGCTGGCCCCACGTACTTGCCGTTGGCCCAGAAGCTGGGGCAAGAAGTGGTACAGCAGGCGCACAAGATACATTTGGTTGTATCGTCAAAGCGCACGCGGTCTTCTTGCGACTGCAATCGTTCCCGCCCATCTGCTGGCGGTGGTGAATTGTTGATGAAGTAAGGTAGCACTTCGCGGTAATGACCCATGAAAGGTTCCATATCCACGATAAGGTCTTTGATCATCGATAAACCGAGAATTGGCTCAACTTGGATTTTGACGGTATCGTCACTGCCCAAACGCTGAACCAGGGTTTTACACGCTAAGGCATTGCTGCCGTTGATGCGCAAAGCATCAGAGCCGCAAACCCCATGGGCGCAAGAGCGGCGTACAGCTAACGTGCCATCAATTTCCCACTTGATGCGGTGTAACAAATCTAGCACGGTGTCAGTGGGATCCACATTCTTGAGGGTGTAGTCGCCCCAATATGGTTGGCTATCTTTCTCGGGATTAAAACGACGGATGCGTATTTGTGCTTGCATAAATGTCTCCTAGTATCAGTAAACAGTAAGCAGTATTCAGTATGGAGTGAACAGGATTCAGTAAACAAGGTTTAGAGCGTCATCAATCGCTGCACACCAGTTACTGGTTGCTGATCACCGATAACTGATCACTGATCACTGGAATTAGTAAACCCGAGGTTTGGGTTCGTAACGACCGAGGGTCACATCTTTGTAGTCGATTTTGTATTTACCTTCGCCTATTTTGTGACACAGGGTATGTTTCAACCATTCTTCGTCATTACGCTCTGGGTAATCATCACGGGCATGGGCTCCTCGGCTTTCGGGGCGTGCTTTTGCGGAAACGGCCGTTACCTCAGCCAGTTCCAACAAACAACCCAGCTCCCACGCTTCCAACAAATCACTGTTGAAAATCTTGCCCTTATCCTGAATCTCAACCTTTTGGTACTCTTGACGTAGCACCTTCAAATCCTCGATAGCTTGACCGATGGTATCATCTGTGCGGAACACACTGACACCTTCCGTCATAGACTCTTGCATCTTCGTGCGCACGTCCACCATCTTCACGCCACCATTGTTATTTAAGATGCGGTCAAACTCAGCCATCACCTGATCCGCTGCCCCTTCCGGGAGCGGCAGCAGTTTCGTAGACTGGCAATATTTCGCCATATCCTTACCAGCCAGACGACCAAAGACCACCAGATCCGTTAAAGAATTCGTGCCTAGACGATTCGCGCCATGTACAGATACACAAGCACATTCACCAGCAGCATATAACCCTGGCAAGGCCGTTTTATTGGCATCGAGCAATACTTTCCCATCTGCATCAGTAGGAATACCGCCCATCCCATAATGTGCTGTCGGTTGCACTGGCATGGGGTCAACAACAGGGTCTACACCCAAATAGGTGCGCGTGAAGTCTGCAATATCAGGTAACTTCGCTTCAATATATGCCCGATCAATGCGGCGATCTTCGCCATCTTCTTCGTAATAATGGTTAACCGTTTCTGGCGTAATATCCAAATGGACGTAATTGCCACCGTTGATACCTCGTCCTGCTTTCACTTCCAGGTAGATAGCCCGGCTGACCACATCACGGCTGGCTAGGTCTTTGATGTTAGGCGCATACTTCTTCATGAAGCGCTCGCCTTCGCTGTTGATCAGCACACCACCTTCACCACGCACACCTTCCGTAATCAAAATACCCAGTTTGAAGATGCCAGTGGGATGGAATTGGAAGAACTCCATATCTTGCAGCGGAATCCCTCGGCGCAAACAAATCGCAGCACCATCACCCGTTAGAGAGTGGGCATTGGAGGTGACTTGCCAGCAGCGTCCCCAGCCGCCTGTGGCAAACATGACAGCTTTGCTGCGGAAGATGTGAAAGGCACCTGTGGCAATCTCCACAGCAACCACCCCTCTCACCGTGTCATCCACCCGGATCAAATCAACGACATGATATTCATCGAAGAAATTAACTTCTTCTTTGATACATTGTTGATACAATGTTTGCAAAATCATATGACCGGTGCGGTCAGCGGCATGGCAGGCACGCATCACTGGTTTACCCGTGTCTTTGTTGGTGTGTCCACCAAAGCGGCGTTGAGAAATTCTGCCATTGGGGAAGCGGTCAAAGGGAAGCCCCATATGTTCCAACTCAATAATGGTGGGAATAGCTTCTTTACAAAGCACATCTACTGCGTCTTGGTCAGCCAGATAGTCAGAACCTTTAACGGTATCATAGGCGTGCCATTCCCAACTATCTTCTTCCATGTTTGCCAGAGCAGCCCCAACACCACCTTGAGCCGCCCCTGTGTGCGAGCGTGTGGGATACAATTTGGAAAGCACTGCTACATTGGCAGATTTACTGGCATACAAAGCAGCCATCATGCCTGCACCGCCAGCGCCAACAATTACAGCATCAAATTCATGAACTTTTACGTTTGCCATATCTTAACTCCTTACCCCCCAGCGATTGCGCTTGGGTCGAATGCGGCGATGGCAAAACCCGCCACAATAATGGTCACCACGGCAAAGACAGCCAAGACTATATTGATAGCTTTCATCGTACCGCGATCATGGATGTAATCTTCGAGGATGTTGCGTAAACCATTGATGCCATGCAAGTAAGCAAAAACGAGCAGCAGCATGTCATATACTTTCCAGCCCCAATCATTCCAGCGTTCAGCTACAAATTGGATGGAAAGATGGGTGGAACTGTTAAGCACATGTTGGAGCATCATGTGGCCTACAGCAAAGAACAAAAGCAAAACACCGGAAACCCGCATAAACAGGAAAGCATTCCGTTCAAAATTGCTTTGCACCTTTACTTTGCGGCGGGTAATGCCAGTGACGTTCGGTGTTATGGTTGTCATGTTAACTTCCTCCCTGCAAATAAACGCTTAGTTGTGGGAATTTCAACCAGGCGTCTCCTAATTCTTGCCAGTAAGCAACCAGTTCATAGGTCATGAATGCACCAATGGGAATAAACAGAATTAGGAAAATGCCCCAGGTAATCTGGACGCTTCGTTGCTGATGTTTCCATAGTTCTGGTTTGAAATCCAAAATGGAAATACGAATGCCATTGAAGGCGTGATACAAAATGGCAGCCATCAGAGCAACCTCGCCAACCGCAATAGGGGGCCACTTAAATACATCCACAAACCATCGATACAGGTTTACATTGTAATGAGCCATTGCGGTGTCCCAGACGTGAATGGTCAGGAAAAGTAGAATTGCCAAACCGGAAATTCGGTGGGCAATCCAACTCCAATGACCACCACGACCGCGATAACGGATGCTTTCGCGTATCGTGAGGACTAAGTTGGACATAGAATCTCCTCCAAAAATTTTGTTTAGGGTATGACTAACCCTTGTAAACGATTGATTTCACTGGATGTGAATCATTTCGTTTTGACAAATAAAACTTATTATAAAGAACTGTGTGTTGTGGGCGAATGTTACTTGTGAATTATAGCACAAATATGTGTACATAAAAAAAAGAAGATCATCTAGGATCGATGATGAAATAAAATACGGAATTGCATCGTCTGTTTCAAGGAACGGTGAAGGAAACGACTTTGTCGTATTATTTAATCTCTGTTCCTTATCGGATGCCAAGGGGGCAGGTATCATCATTAAGGTTTGGCGATTTTTCTCCTGGATACCTTGATTTGAACTCGCCTCCTTGTTACACTTCGGAGTAATGATCCGTCCATTTGCCCTACGCGACCTGGCGCTTGTGCGCCGGTTAAGTGAGAACGCTGTTTCCTTACATACTGAATCCGCACTTACGCATAATCCACATCCGGTGCGTGATGCGCTGATCAGCATGATTAGTGGTGATTACCCGACGTTGATTTGTAAACGTGGTGAAAGTGGAGCCAGTGGTTTTATCCAGTTACAAATGCAAGAATCATCACCTCATGCACATGTGTTTTTCCTGGGTAGTAAGAACTGGGATTCTCGGAAAAATGGTGATAATGATGATCTTAAGTTAAAGGAAACAATCTGGCTGGCGTTGCTGGATCAGGCGGTTGCGGAAATGGGCAGTCGGGGTATTTACAGCCTTGTGGCTGAGGTAGATGAGACTGGTGACGATCTCCCCATTTTGCGGCAAGCTGGCTTTGTGGTGTATACCCGGCAGGATATTTGGGTTTTAGACGGTATTGACTCGAAATTACAGTCAACGTTGTTGTTAAGCTCTAGACAATCTGAAGATGATTGGGATATTCAACTGCTTTATGCGAATATTGTGCCGCGTCTGGTTCAATTGGTTGAGCCGCTGCCTTCATTGACGGAGGGTGAAGGGTGGGTGTTGCGCGAGGATGGTGAATTGGTGGCGTTTGTCCACATTCGTTCGGGGTCGATTGCATCCTGGATGCGCTTGTTTGTACATCCTAATGCGGAATCGTGGGTGCAGGATATTCTTGCGATCGCTTTGCGCCGGGTGAATCCAACGCCAACGCACCCTGTTTTTTGCTGTGTGCGCCGTTACCAAAGCTGGCTGCAAGGCCCTCTGGAACGAACTGGCTTTTCGATGAGGGGAAGTCAGGCGGTGATGGTCAGGTATACGATGCAGCATCAGAAGAAGGGGTTGTCTGAGGCAACGGCCGTTCTCAAGACACAAGGAATCCCTGCTTCAGCTCCCTATGGGCGACGGTTTCAGTCACCAAAACAAAACGGAAAAACAAACATTAATGACAGAACAACCTAAAAAATTACACCCAGAAACACAAGCACAAGAAGATTTAAAAGCGCTGCTTGCGATTTTACCTTTAAAAGTACGCCATAAAATTGAAAAAATCGGTCGGTTAGATGAACTGCTGGAAATCGTGCTAGATTTAGGACGGGTGCCTACGGCACGCTATGTTGATGGCGAGCATGTGCTGAATTCTGACGAAATTACTCAAGCTGAAATTGATGGCGTTGTCGCCAGTATTGGTGATTTTGACGATGATAATCGCACTGGCATTGCGCGGACATTGCACCGCATTTCCGGCATTCGCAATCGGCGCGGGCAAGTGGTTGGTTTAACTTGCCGTGTCGGGCGGGCTGTTTACGGCACAATAGACATTATCTCTGACATCATTGAGGAAGGACATGGTGTGCTGCTCCTGGGGCGTCCCGGTGTGGGTAAAACGACGATGCTGCGGGAAATGGCACGGGTTTTGGCTGAGAAAAAGCGGGTGGTTATTGTTGATACCTCCAATGAGATTGGCGGGGATGGTGATATTCCTCATCCTGCTGTTGGGCGGGCGCGTCGTATGCAAGTTCCTCGTCCTTCGCACCAGCATGAAACGATGATTGAAGCGGTCGAGAATCATAATCCTGAGGTGATTGTGATTGACGAAATCGGTCGTGAACGAGAAGCTGCGGCGGCACGCACCATCAACGAGCGCGGCGTGCAGCTCATTGGCACGGCACACGGCCACACGATGGAAAATTTGCTGCTCAATCCGACGCTCTCGGATTTGGTTGGTGGCATTGAAAGTGTGACGCTCTCTGATGAGGAAGCACGGCGCCGTGGCACCCAGAAGACGGTTTTGGAACGGCGTGCGCCCCCGACGTTTGATGTGTTGGTTGAGATTCAGGCACGGCATGAAGTGTTGGTACACCGAGACGTGACGACTTCTGTGGATGCGATGTTGCATGGCGAGCCGTTTGATGTGGATATACGCTCTCGTGATGAAAATGGCGAAATTCAGCAGGAAACGCAAACGATGTTGGTGACGTCTTCGGCCGTTACCGGACGGCGGGAAAGTCGTGCCGGGCGTGATGGCGAGACCCGAGCAACACGTGAATCACGTAGTGTGCGGGGCCACCGTCGGGGCAAAGTGTCTGAACAAAGACCAACAAATGGGGAAAACGGCCGTCTGCGTTTGGATATGTCTGCTCGAGAGGAAAGGCAGAAAGCGCATAAAGAACAGCGAACCTTGGATGTGTTTGTGTATGGCGTAGCGCGAAACCGACTGATGCAGGCGGCGAAACAAGTCAAAGCCCATATTAACATCGTAGATGAACTGGAAGATGCTGACGTGCTGCTGACGCTGAAAAGTTACTATCGCAAACAACGACGGTTGATCAAGCATGCAGAGCTAAATCGGATTCCGGTGTATGTGTTACGAGCCAACACGGTGGTGCAGATGGAAAGTTTTCTGGCACAAGCGTTGGATGTCGAAGTCGCTCCTGCCGACCCTTTTGATGAAGCGGTAGCTGAAGCGGATCGGGCGATTGAATTGGTTCAAGCTGGGCAATCTTCAGTTGATTTGAAACCTGTTAAGTCTTCTATCCGTCGCTATCAGCACCAGATGGCACGGCAAGCTAATTTGGTTTCGCATAGCTACGGAAAAGAGCCGAATCGATACGTACGTATCTTTAGCCAACACCGCAATTAGGGTGAAAATTCAATACAAAGATACCAGGGGACTTTGTGTCGTTGTATTAAGATTTTCAGGGGAAAGAGGGAATGTTTATTACGTTTGAAGGGCCAGAGGGTAGTGGGAAAACAAGCCAAATTATCTTGTTGGCGGAGTATTTGCGGGGGCAGGGGTATGATGTCATCCAGACCAGGGAACCGGGCGGAACCGCCATTGGTAACCAAATCCGTGATGTGTTGCATGACGTGAAGAATGGGGAAATGCAGTCTGTTACCGAACTGCTGCTTTATTCTGCCTCTCGGGCGCAATTGGTAAGGGAGTTGGTGCAGCCTGCTTTGGCTGCTGGCAAAATTATTTTATGTGATCGTTATGCTGACAGCACCATTGCGTATCAGGGGTATGGTCGTGGTCTCGATTTGCAAGACCTGTTGATGTTGACACAATTTGCTACGGGCGGGTTGAAGCCCCATTTAACGTTGCTGCTTGATATTGATGTTGAGCGGGGATTAGCGAGGCGGCAAACGGGTGGTGATGAAATGAACCGGCTTGATTTAGAAGCGGTCTCTTTCCACCAAAAAGTGCGCAATGGTTATCACGCTTTGGCTGAAGCTGAGCCGGAGCGTTGGCTCATTGTGGATGCGGATCGTTCTGTTGAGAAAATTCAGGCAGATTTGCGGGAGATTGTAACGAGGGAGGTGGCAGCGCGGCAGCGCAGCGGTGTGGCAGCGTAGCTTTGTGCTTTGCCACCATGCCGTTCTTAAAAATCTCCCATTGGGCTATCGTTTGCGCCTAGATCGGGCATGGAATGCTCAATTGACTCGGGAGATTCGCCTTTCTCTAAGCGGTCAACAACCTCGTTGAACTCATCGCCCATGTCTTCGCCCATCTCGTTGCTCATTTTGCGCATGAATTTGCCCAGGGAGCGAGGATCATCTTCGTCTAAACCAGCCAGGGCGCTATCGTCCATTAAGGTGTCCATGCGAGTATCTTCTGATTTTGCCAGAACAACACGGCCAATGCGGCGGGTCAGGTTGTGGCTGTTGCAAAAGGTACACACAGGTTCCACTTTTCCATATTCAGAAAAGGTGAATGTTAGACGGACTAAGCGGTGGCAATCCTGGCAGCGATATTCATAAACAGGCATAATATTCTCTCTAGTTATTTTTGTCATGGTATGTATAAAACACAAAAAGAAATTTGACAAGAATATGGTGGTTCTTTGTGTTTTACTGTGGTTAAACGGGAGGCTCTTTGTTTTCTGATTGCAAGTTATTTTCCCGTTTTTCGTGACAAACGTCAATAGGTGATGCAAGCATGAATGAAGCTAAATTTTTATACCAACGCCCAAGTTTTCCTAAACTGATTATCATTTCGGGTCCTTCTGGTGTGGGAAAGGATACCATTGCCCGGGGAGTGATAGCGAAGAACCCTGAGAATTATTATTTTGTGGTAACGGCTACCACTCGTCCTCCTAGAGAGGGAGAAGTGCATGGTTATGATTATTTCTTCTTGAGCAACGATGAATTTACGACCATGATTGAAGAAGATGAATTGTTGGAATACGCTGTGGTTTACAATGATTTTAAGGGTGTGCCCAAACAGCAAATTAGGGATGCGCTGGACAGTAATCGGGATGTGATTATGCGGGTTGATGTGCAGGGTGTGGCCACAATTCGCCAGTTGATTCCCAATGCGATTACTGTGTTTTTGATGACGGACTCTGAGGCTGAGTTGGAGCGTCGGTTGCGGGCGCGACACTCTGGATCAACGGAGGATTTGGATTTGCGAATTGCGACTGCCCGGGAGGAGATGGCACGCATGGTGGAGTTTGATTATTGTGTGTTGAATTCTGAGGGGGCGCAAGAGGAGTCGATTGCGCAAATCATGAGTATTATTGAGGCGGCTCATTGTGCCGTTGAGCAGACGCCCATTGAGCTGTAGCAGCTTGGGCTTTCTGCTTGTTGGTGTTGGTTAGGATAGGAGCCAGAGCAAAAGAGTGGTGATAAGGCCTAACATGATAAGGATGCTGACGCCGTAGATGGTGGCGAGGCGGAGGGTTTTGCCATTGTCTGCGCCGGAGACTGTGGAGCAGCCGACGATGACTTTAGCTGGAGCGAAGGTGCTGCCGATAGCACCACCAGCAGTTTGAGTTGCTAAAATCAGGGGGACGGAAACAGCCAGGGCAACGGCCGTTGTCTCTTGTAAACCGCCAAATACGACGTTGCTGTTGGTATTGCTGCCGGTCATGAGCGCACCTAGAGCGCCAATGAAGGGGCTGATGAAGGGGTAGATTGGCCCAGAAACAGCGCTTAACGCCTGGGCTAGAAGCTGGGTCATGCCAGCATGGGTCATGGTGACGGCCATAGCTACCAGGGTGAAGATGGCGATGGTGGGTTTTTGGGAACCTTGGCGTGTTTTTTGGATGATAGCACGGCCGTTATACGTCCCACCTTTTTCTGCAAAATGAATTGGCCCGCGCCATTTGAACCAGAGGAAAGCCAAAATTGTGGTGTAAAGCAGCAAAGCGCCAGCATGTCCAAATAAGTTGAGCGAACGACCGGTTCCAGCTTCAGTTACCCAGCCAAAACTGGTGGCCACTGCGGGAAAAGTGATGTTGAACTGCACAAAACTTAGCTGCGTTTTGTAGAAAATCTGACCTAAGATGGTGACGACTATCAAAATAGCGTAGGGGAAAAATGCTTGTAAAAAGCGACGGGTGTTGAATTGGGGGCGGTCGTGGCTGTTGTTCTGGAGTTTGGTGAAGTAGATGATTGACACGACCAGGCCAGCCAAGCCAGCGCCGAATGCGGCTAAGGTCCACAGGCCAAGTTGCGCCATGCCCCATTGGGTGACTGACATGATGAGGGCGAGTGCCAATAAAAATAACCAGCGCTGACGAACGGCCGTTCCCTTGCCAGATAGCCATAAAACAACCACGCCGCACAACACGCAGCAAATCCCCAACATGATGGCCACTGGGCTGGCTAAAATTTCGCCAGGAACTGTGGTGGCTGCCATGAGGGACAAAAATGAAGAGCCGAGCGAGCCGTAAGTGACCGCCCAGGCATGCCCCAGCAGAGCCATGGTGACAGCGGTGTTGGCTTCAAATCCGAGACCCACCAACAGGGGAGCCACAATTGCTGCAGGCACGCCAAAGCCGGTTGCCCCTTGCAAGAAAGAGCCAAAAACCCAGGCTAAGAGCAAGGCTTGAGCTGGTTTGTCATGGGCTAAACGGGGCACTTGTTGGCCAATGACGGTGATAGCCCCGGCGTCATTGACGGTGTGATACAGGAGCAGCGCCATCCAAATAATATACAAGACGTATAAGGCCAGCAGCAGCGCCCGTCCGGTTGAAACGAGCAAAAGTTGGAGATTGGTGCCAAAAAAGAAAAGAGAAACGAGAACGGCCGTTAACCAACCAACTGATCCTGCTTTACTCCCCCCCCAATTGCGGCCAATCATCAAATAGAGGACGACAAAAATCGGAGATGCCGCCATAAAAACATTGAGGACAGTGAGACCAGGTAAGTTCATGCCACATAGCGCATAGATGAAAAAACACAAATAAAAAAGGGATGGTTCGTGTGAACAGAGACCATCCCTTTACTTCATCTATGCCCAATAATTACTATTCTGTCACGGTGCCATTGGCGCACGCATAACTGATGCCATTGAAATCAGACATTTTCACTTTAATTTGGGCACAACCAAACCAGGGCTCTGGATAAAGCGGTTCAGCCGTGTAGGTGATTTCATGAGATTCCCCGGCTATTCCCGGAGAGTGGAAAACAGACACCTGCGCATCGGATACGGGGATTGCTGGGTAATTGCCGCCTATCGTGCCATTCATATTTTCCGCGCCTACATTGGTGTCTGTTGTGGCGCCCTCGCTGTCCATATGGTCATAGACAAAAGTAATATCTTGTTCAGGGGTATTGGTTTTTAACCATACTTGGAATGTATATGTATCATTGCAACTTTGAACACAATATGGTTTGGTTTCTGCTGCGCTATAAGCAGGCACATTCTCCCATTCAAACACTGCCCACGACTGCTCATCTCGGAATAACAGTGCTGCATAAAGATTGCCGCCAATCTCTGGATTCAGATCTGTCCATAATGGCGCAATCACATTATTGGGGATTGCTTCATCTGGAAAGATTTGCGGAATATAGGTGACATCTTCGTTAGAGCCAAGTCCGGCAATGAGGTACCCATTGCTGGTCATACCGACAGTTGTGTACTCCTCATCGTTGAAAACATAGGGCGCGAGTGTGGATAAATTGATGATACTTTCATCCTGAACGTCTAATAATGGCGGCACCCCCAGCTCTGCTAATGAGTTGTATACGATGGGTTTGTTCGTATCACTAATGGTAGTCGTGGCCAATGTGCCCCCAGCCAGTCTGCCACGGCTAATAACTAATCGATTCCTTATCAGTTCACCACCTTCAACACTATCTTCTACAATGAACAGATTGGGCAGCATTAAGTCAAATAACCTATATGAAAACTCTTCTGCACTGAGGTTGGTAACTGTAGTGGTGCATGCCATACTTTGATCAAGTGAAATGTTGGCCGGTGTGCATTCCTTCTCAAATAAAATGTCAGCTTCAGGAATGGGAGCAGGGATAATATTGCTGTCTATGGCATAATTTTGTGGAGATGACGATAATGGCATGGCCTGGTTTAACTCTGAAGCAGGGATTTTAGGTTGGTCAAATGTTGATATTGGGGTTAAGGGAATGACAGCGACAGGAAGCACTTGACTTTGCACAGAGTTAGTCAGAACCACTCCACAGGAAATGAAAAATATAATACCCACAAAAAATTTCCAATACCAAGCGCGTATGTGTACACGTATTTCTATAAGTTTACTCAATATCATGATGATGCTCACCTCTGATTCCTATTGATACCGTAAATGATTGCTATTTATAGTTTCCTACCAAGGGCAATAAGTTCAACTTTTCTGGATTAGTAGAACTTATTCCGTCGCAACTCATGTAGGCGTACTATACATTGAATCGATTATAAAGTATAACAAATAGGATTCAAGTACTATACAAGAATTAGTTTACGATGAATATTACGGAAATTGTTTAAGGCATGTAAATCCACACGATTTGAGGTGTGCTTGAAGCGCTCAGCACACCAAATTATAAATAAGCAGCGCCAATGTTTTGCTCAATCCAACTCATCCAACACCGCTTGATAGAGCGTATCTGCGCGGAGGTCTTCAAGCGTGTGGCATGGCCCATCGAGGCGGTCGGCGAGTTGTCTGGCGAGACCCTGGTCGAAGGCGGCATGTTCCATGTTGATGACGACTGAACGCACACCAGATTCTTTGATCAGATCGGCGATGCGGTGTGCCTCCTCCTGTGGTGGCAAGTCAGATATGCTCACGTTGCCCGCGCCATCGGTTAGCAAAATCAACATTGGAATCACGTCTGGGTGGGTGTATGATTCTTTGCGGAACACCTCGTAAGACATCATCAGCCCGGCTGACAGCGGCGTCTTGCCTCCCACTGCGATGTCTACCAATGCTTGCCGTGCCAGCTGCACTGAGTTTGTCGGTGGCAACACGAGATGGGAGTCGTTCTTGTTGAAAACGATGAGACCTACCCGGTCGCGCCGCTGGTAAGCATCAGTCAGCAGTGACATGATAGCGCCTTTGGTGGCTTCCATGCGCTCAGCCACGGCCATCGACCAACTGGCATCGACGGCAAACAAAATCAAATTGGCGGAACGGCGCACCCGCACTTTCTCGCGTAGGTCTTGTTTTTCTAATGCCAGGGCGACGTCATCCCGTTTACGTTCTTTTTGATAGGGGGCAGCGGCACGCAGGGTGGCGTCAAAAGCCAAATCGGTGACGCGGTCTTTTTGGGGGAGGCGAGCCTGGATGTAGCGTCCCCGTTTGCGCTCTGTCTTGGTCACAGAGCGACGACCGGCCTGGCTGCGGGTTAGGCGGTCTAGTTGGGTATCGAGACGACGGGTAGAAAATTCCTCTTTGGAGGCTACTTTCTGTCCCCCTTCCCACCATTGTCCATCTTGCGCCGATTGCGGCACTGTTTGGGGGCCGGCTTCCATCTGGGCGGTGTCGGCGCCATCTTCGACTTCGGTGTCAGAATCTAATGCTTTTTTTTTTCTGTAACGGCCGTTTCTTGGTCGTCGGTCGCTTCCCCTTGCTCACCCATGCCCATCTCGGATTGCACATCCTCTAATTGCTCTTCCAAATCAATGGCACTGACGGAGGTGTCTTGGAACGGCCGTCCTTTGATGCGGTGCGGTAGTGCCAGTTCAGCGGCCAAGATGATGTCCTTGTCGATGATTTGGTGGCGGCCTTGGAAGGCCGCGTGTGCCTGTGCGCCACGTAAAATAACGAGGTCAGCACGGTGGCCATCTACCTTGAGGGAGGAGGTGAGGCCAGCAATGGAGAGCATGTCTCGGCGCGTGTACTTCACATCATTCACCTGATGTCGTGCCTCGTAAATTTGTTTAGAGAGCTTCTTTTCTTCCGGCGCCCATTGCTCACGGAAACCATCAGGGTCTATTTCAAAGGCAAGGCGGCGTTCCATAATAGCCACACGCTGCTGCGGGTCTGGCAAACCAGCCATGTTCACCGCAAAAGCAAAGCGGTCAAGCAGCTGCGGGCGCAAATCGCCTTCTTCAGGGTTCATAGTGCCCACTAAGATGAACTTAGCGGGATGGGAGAAGCTGATACCTTCCCGTTCGACTACGTTGACGCCCATCGCTGCCGAATCCAGCAACAGGTCAACGACATGGTCATCTAGCAGGTTCACCTCGTCTACGTAGAGCAAACCACGGTTGGCTGAGGCTAAAACGCCGGGTTCAAAATGTTTTTCACCTTTTTGAATCGCTTTTTCGATGTCTAGTGTGCCTACGACGCGGTCTTCGGTGGCGCTGACAGGCAAATCGACAAAGGGGGTCTTGCGCATGACGGTGTTTAAGCTGCTATCGGTATGGCGCACACGACAGTCGTCGCACCATTCGTTGGGGCGGATGGGGCTGCACCCAAAACGGCAATCAGAGACAACTTCGATGTCGGGCAGCAAAAAGGCTAGAGCGCGGGCGGCGGTGGATTTGGCGGTACCGCGTTCACCACGAATAAGGACACCCCCAATTTGGGGGCTGACAGCGTTGAGGATCAACGCCCGTTTCATACGCTCTTGTCCTACGATTGCTGTAAAAGGAAAGACTGCTCGACGTGCCATAATAATCTCCGTAATTGCTTAGGAACGGAAATTAAATCATACGCCAAAGTCGTTTCCTGACCGTTCCTTGAAACTGACGATGCCATTCCATATTTTATTTCATCGTCAGTCCTTAGCTCTTGTGTGCTGCGGGGTGCGGATATCGCAGCCGGGATTATACTGCATGGAGAGGGGATGACAAGCGTCACCAAGTGACCAGTGACGAATGATGGAATTGGGGCCGTTTCTTTGGTCACGGGTGACGACCATATGACAACAAGATGAATAATGCTTCCCTTTGTTTTTAATAACGGCTACAATCCTGGCTCGAGATTTTTTTACTGGAGAAATCATTATGAGACGTGGCTGTCTACTGGTCTTTTTGGGAGCTGTTGCCATTTTGTTAATTGTTGTGGCTGTGTTTGCTTTGAATGCGAAAGCGGCAGAGAATCATTCATTTTTTGACCAGGATGAATGCATGGTCATTGCCCATCAGGGTGGTGAAAAACTGCGCCCTAGTAATACGATGATTGCTTTTGAGCATGCCGTTGACCTTGGCGTTGATGTATTGGAAATGGACATCCACCAAACAAAAGATGGTGTTTTGGTTGTGATGCACGATGATACTGTAGACCGCACCACCAATGGCAGCGGCCGGATCAAAGAGATGACATTGGCTGAAATCAAAGAGCTGGACGCAGGCCATTACTGGACAGATGATGATGGCGCGACTTATCCTTATCGGGGGCAAGGCGTCACGGTGCCGACGCTGGATGAGGTCTTTCAAGCGTTTCCCGATATGCCGATGAATATTGAAATTAAGCAGCAGTCGCCTTCTATCGTCGAGCCGTTTTGTGCGCTCATTCATGAGTATGGTATGATTGAACAGGTACTCATTCCCACTTTTTATCCTGATACGATGAATGAGTTCCGTGAAAAATGTCCTGGTGTTGCCACGGCAATGACGGAGCCAGAAATCCAGCTATTCTTTGGTCTCAATAAATTGGGTCTGAGCAGTTTGTACAGCCCGCCTGGGGAGGCATTCCAGGTGCCTGAAACGTTTGGGAACTGGCAGGTGATCACACCCAGCTTTGTCGAAGGTGCCCAAGAGCGCAACCTTGCTGTCCACGTTTGGACGGTCGATGACCCAGCCGATATGGAACGCCTTCTTGAGATTGGCGTTGATGGCATTATCACCGATAGACCAGACTTGTTACTTGAAATTTTAGGGAGGAAAACAAGCGGGAATTAGGGTGTTTAGGGATTTTCTTGATTGATCCCCTAATCTCCTAATCCCCACTCAAAGAAATCATGGTGCGAAAACGAGTTACTTTGTTTGTCATAGATACGGTTAACGACCAGATTTTGATGATGTGCTACAACAAAGAAGGGGAGGTATATTACATTGTCCCTGGTGGTGGTGTGGAGGATGGCGAGACTGTCATTGAAGCAGCTTACCGAGAAGCGGATGAGGAGACTGGGTTGGCGATTGAGTTGGGGGCATTTTTATGGGAACGGCCGTTTTCCATCCCAAATTGGGACGGCGCAACCCTCGAGCAAATCGAATATGCTTACCTCATCACCCAATTTAGCGGTACACCATACCTCAAGGACCCTGAGTTCCATGATCCATCTAAAGACAATGTCTATCGCTTGGAATGGATGCCCATGGCTGAGTTTCCCCACGGCATTGTGTATCCACCAGGGATAGATAAAGAAAAACTATTAGCAGCAATCGATGAGCAGTAAAAATAAGTGAATGGTGTTCGGTAATCCGTAATCAGTTTGCGAAACACAGAATATGGTTCACTGCCTATAGAATCTCCCGATCTACAGCCTCGGCTATACGTTTCATTTGTATTACCAATTTGGCAAACTTCTCTGGTTTGAGTGACTGCAACCCGTCTGACATCGCTTCATCTGGGCGTGGATGGACTTCAATGATGAGGCCATCTGCGCCAGCGGCGACGCTGGCTTTGGCGGCTGGCGCCACGTATTCCCAACGGCCAGTAGCATGGCTGGGGTCTGCAATCACGGGCAGGTGAGACATCTGTTTGGCCACAGCAATGGCATTGATGTCGAAGGTATTGCGCGTATACGTCTCAAAGGTGCGAATGCCCCGTTCACAAAGCATGACGCGGGTATTGCCGTGGCTGAGAATGTACTCGGCACACATCAACCATTCCTCGATGAGACTGCTCATACCGCGCTTTAGGAGAACTGGTGCTTGTGCCTTGCCCACAGTATGAAGTAGCGCATAGTTTTGCATATTGCGTGCCCCAATCTGAAGAATATCAGAATATTCGGCTACCAACGGCACCAAAGCTGGTTCCATTACCTCGGTGATAATCGGCAGACCCGTTTCTTCTCGTGCTTCGGCCATGTATTTGAGCCCTTCTTTACCTAAGCCCTGGAATGAGTAAGGAGATGAGCGTGGTTTGAACGCCCCACCACGCAAAATATGGGCTCCAGCTTCTTTTACGGCATGAGCCGTTTCAATGATTTGGCTGCGGCTTTCCACAGAACATGGCCCTGCCATGATCACTAATCCTTTGCCGCCAATTTCAACATTGCCAATCTTGAAACTGGTGTTATCGGGCTGGAACTCACGGCTGGCTACCTTGAATGGTTTGAGTACTGGTACCAATCTTTCGACACCGGGCATTCGTTCAATCTGGTCTTTGTAGAGTTCCCGATCATCCCCGATGAGGCCGATGATGGTTCGTTCTTTGCCATCTGAGAGGTGAATCTTGAAGCCCAATGATTCTGCTCGGGCGATCACGGCCGTTTTTTGCTTCGTTGTTGCTTCTGCTTTCATAATTACAATCATCATTACTGTCCCTTCCGTCTATGCATGCGATTTCATGGGCATGACATAGGCGCTTATGATCCGAGATTTTTTGAGTTTGTCGACTGTTTTTTCGTATGACCTTTACTCCTAAAGAACGGGGAGTAATTTTTAGACGGTCACTAAAGCAATACACTGTTCTGCACGCTAAGCTCTTGCACAAGTTCTTAGCGAGGTTTGGCAAATGGTTTAGTAGCTATGTTTCTGGCTCACAGAAAACAAAAAAGACGCGGTCGGTATGCCGCGTCTTGTAAAAATCGTGCTGCTTTCTACTTTTGTTTAGGCAGAATTTTAACGACCTCCTACGCAAGGCGGCGTGGATGATTTGCCAAAATAGAAGTAGAAAAACGGTTTAGAATGTGCCATTGCGCAAAAGCATAACATTTGCAGGATGGTGCGTCAAGAGGGATTTTGAATCCATTTGAGCTGTTTCACCAACAGTTGTGGGGTGAGGGTGGCGGCGGTTTCGTATCGATGGGGTTCTTTGCTGCTGGCTAATAAGGATTTGAGGGTGCTATCATGGCCGCCCATGGGATGATTTTCCAAGCGGATTAGGGATAACGGCCGTGGTGCAATGTTCCCCACTTTTTTGGAGAGCATAAATGTATGAGGATGCGTGTTATCAAAAATATGGTTCAGTTGTAACCCAGATTGAGCGCGACCGATGGCAATAACCCCTTTGATTCGCTCAACTCCTGATGCCCAAATCATTGCTAATCCTGAAGCAAGCGGATTCCCGATCAGCATGGGGTCATTGGGCAACATTTGTAACAGTAGATTGAAATCGTTAATCAGTATTTCAGGGGTAAGCGGTGCTTTTGTGCTGGCGTGAAGTAGATAACGGAGCGGATCTAAACCAAAGATTGTGTACCCAGCTTGAGACAGTTTGTAGCATATTTTTTCATCTGACCGCCCAAAATGACCATATGAGGAGAGGTAAATCACTGTGGGGGCAATAATATCTTTGCTGGTTGCTGGAAATTGATATGTTTCCATGACAGCGCCTGGCCGAAGTGGCCAGATGTGGACAGAGCCTGTTTTAAGCGTTGGCGTTCCTAAGAAGCCAAAATTGACTTTGCTGCCAAATCTTTCTTTTGCCCATTCTGAAATAGCGTGAAGATCCATCTTGAAGTTCATTACTAACAGGTTCCCGTCACTATCACCCGTTCCGCGCAGGTCAAAGACCAGGTGGGCTATACGGCCATCAGGGCCATAGGATTTTACTTCTTGTCTGGCACAGGCGATGACGCTGGATTTTGTCATGGGGTATTTAGGTACCCAAACGCGAAGAACACGAAGTTTTTTATCTTTTAAGTTAGCAGGTTTGATGAGGATGGCATCAAGATAAAGGTTGTCATCTGTGAGAATACCAAAGTGTTCCTCTACATAAGTGTTCATTTTCCTTGAAGTCCTTTTTCTCTACGAGTAATGGTTTAGACCTGACAGATACGATGTTGTCAGATTGTTTGATTTTGTCCTTTAGAACTGAGGATGAAATCTAGGTTTTGCGTTAAATGTGTGTATAAGCTGTTTTTAAATCAGGGCTCTGCCGGAGGGATTGCCTGTCAAGTTATCTCTAAAAAACCTGTCGGGTCTTGAGAGATTGAGCTTTTGTTAGCGAAAATTCTTTACAAACAGAGCAAATTTTGGGACACTGCTGACCCTGTTTTTTGTTTTTATCTGGGTTAATCCCGGTTCTAACCATGGGTTTGAGGCGAAGCTTTGCTAGATTACCTCTATGATTCTGGTTCAGGTGTCGATGTGGGTTCTGTTTTCACTTCAAATGCATAGTTGGGGATGAATTCTATGACTCTTTGATAGGCTTCAAACAGGGTTTGGTTTGTGTCGAAGTAGCCACTTAACATTTCTTGCAAAATTACTGAGAAGGCTAATTCTCGGTATAAGGTGGTTACTAAACCACCTTGGTTTTGGGAAATGCCCCAGCGATTTGATTCTGCTACGCCATCCCGAAGTTGTATTGTTATCTGTTCGCCAAATAAATCTGAAAGGCTCTGTTCACCCCCTAGTAAAGGCTCTTGGCCCCAATTGTCTAGAAAGCGGGTTGGATTTTCGCGGGATCCTTCGCGCAGTGGTACTTTGCGTTCAGATTCGACAGCCAACCATTTTTCGTAGCCATCATTTAGCCAATACTCCACAAGGGCAACGGCCGTTTCTGTTTCAGCTTTTGTCGTGATGCCCAGGTTGGTAAACGTGCCAAAATTAGCCGATGATCCAGCAGTCCCGGAAATCATGGTGATGATACCACTGTTTTCTGCTAAATGCTTAAGATTGCTATTGCATTCTGGGCAAGATGGCAAATTGTTTTCATCTAATCCGGCCAATTGGGGCAAAATGGTTGGCGGCGACATGATCATGCCTGTGCGTCCTTCGAGATACGCATTGCGGGCACTGGTATCCGTTTGCACGCCAATGGGGCTGAATTGATGCACAATATCATAATAGAAATTGATGGCTTCCTGGCAAGCCGGTTCTGTAATCAGCACTTCTCCTGCTTCGTTGATGAGTTGGCAGCTGTTGGCAGCGGCGATATGCTCAAAGGCTTGTTGTGTGGAGCGCAGGTTTGATTCTGTGGGGATGACAAACCCCGAGCGCAGCTCTTCTCGATTATGAATGGCTTCTGCGGCCGCGAGCATGTCGGCGTAATTATCTGGCGCATCGAGGTTGCGCTTGGCGAACCAGTCGGTGCGATAAAGCAGGATTTGCTGGTAGCCATCGCTAGGCACTGCGGCGGGCTTGCCGTTCATGGAAACCAGGTCGAGTGCTGCTTGATTGAATGTATTTTGACCCAGGTGATTAACGGCCGTTTCCGCTGCATCTGGATTCAAAATGCCTTGTTCTGCCCACCCAATGGTGTATTCCAAAGGATGGATGATGATGTCTGGCAGCAGCTCCTGGTTTGTGGCAGCTGTTGTTTCCACTAATTCTGGCAGCAGGTTGGTTGCCACATACATTACTTCGACGTTGATATCGTACTCAGCCATAAAGCTGTCAATGATCTCTTGCACAGTTTCTTGATGCGCTTCTGATTTTTCATTGACCCAGACGGTAAGGGAAGGATTAGGGTCTCCATTTGGGCGCGATTCAGGTGTGATGGGAACGGCCGTTTCCGCTTCCAGAGATAAAATAACAGGTTCCGGCGTTGGTGAAGGCGGCAAAGCAGCTTGTGCCGTAGCAGTTGCTAACCGCGGTGGTTCCGGCAGCACCTGACAAGAAGCCACTATGAGCATCAGAACCACCAGGGCGAGCCAAAAGCAGGGGGACTGCAAGCTTGTGAAACGTGGTTGGCAAAAAACGCTTGAACGAAAAAGTAAAAATCTTTTCAAGATGAACTGTAAAATCAGCTGTTTTGATGAAAAATTCGTTTCAGAAGTTTGACAATGTTTCATGCATTCTCTCCATAGTGCATAGAGCCACATCACGCACCAGATTTTTAACCTCGAATTCCCGCAATAACGACATCAGCATGGCTCCCAATTCATCGACGGTTTGCTCGGCTGTCGTGCGTAAACGCCACTGATGCTGCCAGGAACGGCCGTTCCCCAGACCCAATAAAATATTTGTGTTTCCAATCTCGATTGCCATAACGGAGTGATTTTATAAGCGGCATACAGGGATGACAAGCAAACTCACAAAGGATTTACGATTGACGATTGAGGGTAGGCACAGATGTTGAGTGCTGGGCAGTTGTGACTGACATAAAGACAAAGTGTCCCTTCATTTACTCGACATAACTGCAAATTTGTTACCATAAAACTTGACGTACCAGGGAAGCGCATGGTATTATGAGGCAGCTTTAAATTTTATGTATATTGGATTATGTCACATCAAAATGAACGAAGCACTCCGTGTTGAGAGATAATCAATCAATTGATGTCCCCTCAAAACGGGCGAAGATTAACAAAGGAGGTCATGCAATGGCGCGAAAAATTTTTATCATAATTTTGATTGTTGCCATCATACTCGTTGCCATTTTAGGTATCCAGAGGCTCTTGAATCGTGATGCAGGACAGGCAGAAGAATCAGATACGGATACCACAGCGATTGTTGAAGAAGGTGCAGCCAGGACAGAAGAAGGCGTTGTAGAAGAAGCTATTGAAGAAGTTCCAGAAACAGATACCTCAGATGGCGCCGAATCAACTGCTGCAGAAGCTCCCAGTGGTGAAGCCGCAACAGATGCAGCTGCCGGAGAAAAAGCTGGTGAAGCTGGTGAAGCTGGTGGAACTGAGGGCGGAGAAGCATCTCCTGCCGAAGAACCTGCTAAAGAGACCGATGGCGATGCCGCCACGGGTCAAGATGCGGGCAATGTGGCTCCCGATGCTGGTGAAGCTACAGCTGATGACACTGCGGCAACAGCTCAAGGTGAGAACGTCGCTTCCCAGTTAGGCACAGGGGGGCTTAACACCAGCCAACCTATGGCTTTTGTAGAGCCAGGCGTACCAACGCAACACACCGTTAACAATTTAGAATGGTTGACGCAATTAGCTCGTTGCTATGGCACCACTGTAGCCGACATTCAACAGGCTAACAACTATACTTACCCAGATTTAATTGCTCCAGGTTGGGTGATTCATATCCAGAACCCGGGGAACGCTGGGCCAATTACGATCAACGATACGCCGTGCTTTATTTATCACACCGTGCAAGCGGGTGAAACGCTCTACAGCATTTCTAGTCAATACGGTATCCACGACCAATGGCTTGCTCGCATCAACGCCGTTTACAACTACATTTATGTGGGACAGACTTTGGTAATACCTAATTCAGATGATCCTGTTTTCACGCACCCCCCGGCGACACCATATTACTGCTCTGGCTGTGGTTGGTAGCCCGTTTATGTAGAACATTCATTTAAGAGTGCACATCCATGAATAATTGACAGTATTGATGGATGCGCTCTCAGGACTGACGATGAAATAAAATATGGAATTGCATCGTCAGTTTCAAAGAATAGTTAAGGAAACGACTTCGTTGTCTCATTAAATTTTCGTTCCGAAGGAAAAGAGCTGTGCCCCATTCGACACAGCTCTTTTTTTGTTGTTGCCCTAGTTTTACTCGTCTGTAACACAGCCTTCAGATGCAGATTTTACATTTTTGATATATTTGTAAAGCGTACCGCGATTAGCTTTGTATGGGGGCATTTCCCAATTCTTTAAACGGGCAGCCAGTTCACTGTCACTCACATCCATGTTGATGGTATTGTTCTGGGCATCGATGGTGATGGGATCACCGGTTTGCACGAGGGCAATAGGGCCGCCTTCTTGTGCTTCTGGGGTGACATGACCGACGATGAAGCCATGACTGCCACCTGAAAAACGGCCGTCTGTCATCAGTGCCACGTCTTTGCCCAAACCCGCTCCCATGATAGCGCTAGTTGGCGTCAGCATTTCGGGCATGCCGGGTCCCCCTTTCGGTCCTTCGTAGCGAATCACAATCACATCACCTTTTTTGATTTCACCATTTTCCAAGCCAGTCAACATATCTTCTTCTGAGTCATATACCCGAGCCGTTCCTGTGAAGATGAGACCTTCCTTACCCGTGATTTTGGCAACAGCGCCTTCTGGTGCCAGATTACCACGTAGAATTTGTAGATGCCCCGTTTCTTTGATGGGCTTGTCTAACGGTTGCACAATGTCTTGACCCTCAGTTAGCCCAGGTAACTCTGCTAAGTTTTCAGCGATAGTTTTACCGGTAACGGTGAGGCAGCTGCCGTTTAGATAGCCATTCTCCAGCAGATATTTCATGATGGCGGGGGTGCCACCGATGTGATGCACATCTTCCATCACGTATTTGCCGCTGGGCTTGAGGTCGGCTAACAAGGGAACACGGTCGCTAACCGCTTGGAAATCGTCAATAGTGAGGTTGACGCCAACAGCACGGGACATGGCAATGAGATGCAGCACAGCGTTTGTGGAGCCGCCCAAAGCCATCACGACGACTATGGCATTCTCGAAGGCGGCACGAGTCATAATATCGCTGGGTTTGATGTTATTTTCTAGCAAAATGCGGATAGCTTTACCAGCGCGTACACATTCATCTAGCTTTTCATCAGATTCGGCTGGATAGGAGGCGCTGTAGGGCAAGCTCATGCCTAAGGCTTCAATAGCGGAGGCCATGGTGTTGGCGGTATACATGCCACCACAAGCTCCAGCTCCAGGACAAGCATGTTGCACGATCTCTTGGCGTGCTTCTTCTGTGATGGTGCCCGCGATATATTCGCCATAGCTTTGGAACGCTGAAACAATGTCGAGTTTATCATGCTGGGGGGTGCAGCCTGCTTTGATGGTACCACCATAAACCATAATGGCTGGGCGATCTAAACGAGCCATGGCCATGATGCAGCCTGGCATGTTTTTATCGCAGCCGGGCAGGGCGACGAGCGCATCGTACCATTGTGCGCCCATGAGCGTTTCGATGGAATCGGCGATGAGATCGCGTGATTGCAGTGAGAAACTCATCCCCTCGGTGCCCATGGCAATGCCGTCGCTGACACCGATGGTGTTGAAGCGCATCCCGATGAGGTTGGCTTCGCTGACGCCCTCTTTGACTTTGGCCGCCAGATCGAGCAAGTGCATGTTGCAAGAGTTTCCCTCATACCACATGCTGGCAATGCCGACTTGAGCTTTATCCATGTCGGCGGGCTGCATTCCGGTGGCGTAGAGCATCGCTTGGGATGCACCTTGCGATTTCCGCTGGGTGATACGTGAACTGTATTGATTGAGTTGGGTCATGATTCTTCTATTCCTTAATGAGTTGGTATTTTGGGGAAGCTATTTTCTCAGATTTCTGGAATTAGAAAACTTTTTGCTCTGGAACACACTTGTTCTGGGATTGGGAGTGCAAAATTAAAGAAAAGGATTAAAATCTGGATATGGCAAGGAAAATTGATACGAAAATATTGAAATCCCTGGTAGAAGTTGAAGATATTAGCACGATTTCTGTGCCAGCCTTGGCTGATTTAGTGCGACAAGATGAAGGGATTCAGCGTTCTTTGCCGGATGGTGTGTACCAGATTGACCCACGCAATGGCGACCGTATCGTCTACGTGTCGCAGCGGTCAGCCCGCCCCCATGATAATCAGCCTGAGGAGCAAGATGGGGTGCTGCCAGAACGGCCGTGCCCTATTTGCCAGGGGACAACGACTGGTGTTGTGGATATAGCTGCCTTGAGTGAGGGGTATACCTTTATCAACAAGAATTTGTTTCCGTTGACTTATCCAGCTAAAAACTTTCCAGAGGGGCAAAACGTCCGGGATGAGGGTGTGGAGGGGCTTCATTTTTTGCAATGGTCGTCTTCATTTCATGAGCGAGATTTTCACAACTTGCCTTTAGCTGATTGTGTGGTGGTGATTCAGCGTTTGGCGGCTTTGGAGCAGAAGTTGTTGGCGGCGGGTGAGGGGCATGTGTTGATCACGAAGAATTATGGTCACCTTGTTGGCGGCTCGTTGTTTCATGGACATCAACAGATTGTGTTGAGCAATCGGACACCACGCCGTTTTTTGGACAACGGCCGTTTCCAGCATGAACACGACGAACCATTCTCCGCCTATCTCTGGCGTAAAACCCCGCCAGAACTCGTCGTTAAGGATTACGGAACGGCCGTTCTGGTGGTTCCCTATTTCATGCGCCGTCCCTATGACATGATGTTGCTCATGAAGAACAGTGAGCGGCGCTATTTACACCAGTTAGATGATGGAGAAGTAACGGCCGTTGCCCAAGCGTGGCAGGAAGGCACTTGCGTCATGCGCACAGTCATGCCAGCCATGGGCCGCGAGCTGGCCTACAACATCATCACCAACAATGGGCTTGGGGCTGGGCTTTACTTCGAGTTTTTGCCATACACCCAGGAAATCGGGGGATACGAACATCTCGGTCTTTACGCTTGCCAGGCAGATCCGTATCGGGTTGCCGAACACATCAGAGCGTTGATTCCAGGTTAGAGATAGCATTCCTTCCCGTTCCTTGAAACTGATGATGCAATTCTGTATTTTGTTTCATCGTCACTCCTAAAGCAAGGGGCTGTGTTCTGTGTACTCCCCTTCATCATTCAGTGTGGAGGTGTTTAGCCATGATAGTCGGCATGGATTTCGGTACCACTAACTCTGGCATGGCGCTGTATAACGGCCGTTCTGTAACCCTACTCCCCCTCGACCCCTTCAACACCAACCCGCGCGTGCTGCCCACCGCCATCTACGTCACCAACGAACAGGGCATCGTCATTGGTCGTGCCGCCATTGATCAATATTACCGCGACAACATTGGCCGCCCTGTCAAGCTGCGCAAAGTATGGATCGGTGAACTGGAAGTGTATGCCGAAGACATGTACTACGTCACCGACGCCTATGCCTTTGTCGATGTGCTGTCGCCAGGGCGCTTGTTCCTTTCCGTCAAGACCAGCTTGCGTGATGAAAACTATCCGGGCACCGTGGTCGGCCAAAATTATTACGCACTGGAGAACTTGATAGCCTTGTACCTGACGGCCGTTAAAATCCGTGCTGAGCAGCTGTTGGGGGAACAACTCACCCAAATTGTTCTCGGTCGTCCAGTTCGTTTTGCTCAAGACCCCGAACATGACTCTCTGGCACAAGCGCGTTTGCTGCAAGCCGCCTTCCGCGCAGGCTACGAAAAAGTTTACTTCCAGTACGAACCCGTCGCTGCTGCCTACAGCTACGAAACTACCATCAACAAGCCAGAAAACATCCTCATCTTCGACTTTGGTGGTGGCACCCTCGACATCACCGTCATGCGGCTGGGTGACGCCAGCCAACGCCAGGTCTTAGCCACCGGCGGTATTCCTGTAGCTGGTGATGTCTTCGACCAAAAGCTGGTACGCGCCAAACTGCCTAAACATTTTGGTGAAGGCACCCAATACGGCGACCGGCGCAAAGCGTTGACCACGCCTCAATGGATTTACGATGCCTTTTCTGACTGGCAAAAGCTGTTGGAACTACAAAGTGCCGAGAACCGACGCATTTTAGAGGACATTGCCCGTACGGCACGCCATCGTTACCAAATTGAGATGTTGTTGGCATTGGTTTCCAGCAACTACGGCCTCAAAATGTTCGACCAAATAGAAGCGACCAAGAAGCAGCTTTCTACAAAACGGGGTGCAGAAATTTTGCTGGCAGGAGAAGGCTTTAACGTTCGTGATTTTGTGACACGCACTGAGTTTGAAGGCATTATCCGCCCCGAAATTCGTGCCATCGAAACGCATTTACTGGAGACGGTGCAAGCCTCTGGCTTGGAACCGGGCGACATCGACGCTGTGATTCGCACCGGGGGATCGTCGGAGATCCCCGTGTTTCACGAGATGCTGACCCGTCATTTTGGCGCAGACAAGGTGAAGGCGATTGATACCTTTAGCAGTGTCACCGCAGGGTTAGGGGTGATCGCGCATGGCATTGAGCAAGGGGAGATTGACGCAGCAAGCTGCACGCCAGACGACCTGGCACAGTTCAAGCAGCTAGATACGCATCAACCCAATGTGCCCGCCATCAACTTGGAGTTGTTGCAGCGGCGTATTATCCTGTCAGAAGGGGCGGTGGCTGCTGTTTCGGAGGAAGAGTCCCCACTGGAATCGGGGCAGGCGTTGATGTTGGTCAGCGGGGATGGCAAGATTGTTTTGCTGCCAAATTCTCTAATGCAGAGACGCCAGGACGCAGCGGGGGAGAGGGGCAAGGTGGCAGAATGGCCAGGGAGCACGGTAACGGCCGTTTGGGTGACAGATTGGGATGCACAGATATTGCTGATCACCACCCATTACCGTTTTTTGCTGGCGACGCCACGACAGTTAGCAGACTGGCAGCGCATGGGGTTAACATTGGGCGATATGCACAAGCTAGAGCGGGAGGAACGGGTGTGTGCGCTGGCTAACTGGACGGCCGTTTCTCAATTGCCTAAACTGCTCCTGGTCACTAGCGCTGGCATTGCTCGCCCATATCCTACCAACGTGCTGGCCAGCAGCATCCAAGCCCCGGTGCCGTTCAAGTTTGACCATCCGCTGGATGGCATTGTGGTTTCGGCACTGGGCATTACTGGCCGTGAGGAGCTGGTGATGACAACACGCTCGGGTCGGGGGGGACGCTGGCCAGTTAGCACATTGCGTACTTCGGGCACCCAAGCCCTCAATCTCCACGGTGATGATCGAGTGACGGGGGCGGTGCTGACAAACCAAGATGAGGCGTTGTTGCTGCTCACGGCTGATGGCTATGCTCGTAAACTGGCGGCTGAGTGGGTCGAGGTGCCGCCGAAGCCCAACCGTAAGGGTAAATCCTTGGTGGCTCGGAGGAGTGCTGTGGTGGGAACGGCCGTTATCGCTGCTAATACCTCTCTCTATGCCCTGACTAACACCCAGTTGCTGCCCATCGAACCGGAGGGATTACCGCTGGAGCGTTCGACGAAAAGTCACCGTCTGCTTAAAATGTCCACAGAAGAACAGATTAGTGGCATCATGTCAACAACTTTGGGCCATCCCTGTTGACTTGCTCTGCGCTAACTCCACGTTATGTTAAAAAAATGATATGCGAAATTCCAGAGTGATAACGGCCGTTTTGCGCATTACATTTTTAATATTTTAAGGAAAACCCATTGACGGCCGTTTTCTTTCTAGTTTATAATGAATCTACGTTTTTTAACAAAAAGCCATGCTATATCGCCCCGGTTGATACGTAAGCGGGGTCAGGTTATGCGTAATAGAGTCTCCTCTAGTGTTGCCCGAACGCTTCCGGCGTGTTAATGAGGCTGGAGCCAACACCTGTCAATGGCCACCAAGGGATTCGTCAACATCCATACGCCCACCAACCTGATCTGTTTTTATGACTTACGTCCCTCGCCGGGGTTTCTTTTTGAACGATCAAAAGATGAAAATACATAGTTCCCTCCTTTGCCCTCAATGTGGCATGGCTGCCAGTGACCCTGAAAAACGGGGAGTAATGTTTAGACGATCCTACGTCAGTTGACCACACTCATTTAAAGGAATGATGAAAGAACGCAAAACGCCATTTTTTAAGAGACCTGTTGTCCGTATTTTTCTAATCTGGATGATCCAAACGATTGCTTTGCTGTCCATGGCCTGGCTCATGGATGGTGTGACGCTTGATAGCCTGGGCACAGCGGTGGCCAGTGCGGCTGTCATTGGGTTGCTGAACGCTTTCCTCTGGCCATTATTCAGCCGCATATTCCTGCCATTTGCCGTGTTAACTTTTGGGTTGGTGGCCTTGTTGCTCAATGGATTCATCGTCTGGCTGGCATCAGAATTTGTGGCAGGTTTTACGGTGTCTGGGTATTGGGTGGCGTTTTGGCTTTCATTGGGGATGGCCGCTATTAACCTTATTTTGACGACGCTGCTCACCATTGACGATGACCATTCCTGGACGCGCTATCAAGTGAAACAGCGTATGAAACGTGCTGAACACCCTGAGGAGACAAATGTTCCGGGTATTTTCTTCCTGGAAATTGATGGCCTGGCAGAGCCAATTTTGCAAAAAGCGTTAGATGAAGGTTATATGCCAACCCTGAAAGGCTGGGTAGATAGTGGCACTCATGTCATTACACCATGGGAGACAGATACCTCTTCGCAAACGTCAGCCAGCCAGGCAGGTATTTTGCATGGAAATAACAGCAATATTCCGGCATTTCGTTGGTATGATAAAGAAACGAAGAAAATTGTGGCCTCTAGCAATACCCAAATGCTGCCGATTTTGGAGAAAGATCACTCGGATGGTAATGGGCTTTTATCTGACAATGGGGCTAGTCGGGGAAATTTGTTTTCTGGGGATGCACCGTATGTGATGGCAACGGCCAGCACGATCACCGACCGTTCCAAGTTTCACGCTTCTGAATTTCAGGCGTATTTTGCCAATCCGTACAATACGGGGCGCACGCTGCTGCTGTTTTTGTGGGATATGGTTTTGGAGAAATGGCAGTTTTGGCGGGCTCGAAGAAATCATGTTTACCCTATTTTGGATAAGCAGCATCGTGGTGGTATTTATCCGTTGATTCGAGCTACGATGACCGTGGTGATGAGGGAGTTGAACATTTATACACTGTTAGGGGATATGTTTGCTGGACGGCCATCAGCCTATGCGACCTTTGTCGGTTATGATGAAATTGCGCATCACGCGGGCATTTATGACGAGGGTGCCTTTGATGTTTTGCATAAGCTGGATCAACAGTTTGCCCGTTTGGAAAGCGCTGTTGATGAGGCGCCACGTCCGTATCACCTGGTGATTTTGTCGGATCATGGGCAAACGGTGGGAGCGACTTTTAAGCAGCGGTATGGCATGACGCTGGAAGCATATGTGCAGGAGTTGATGACGTTGGAGTATCGGGTGCAGGGAGCGACGGATTACGGGGGGAGTATCAGCAAAATCAACACGTTCCTGACGGACACGATTCACAATGATGCTTCTGGTGTGTCGAATGTGATGAGCCGCATGTTCAAGAAGAAAACGGTTGACGGGGTGGTGGCGTTACAAGGGCAAGGCAATGCTCCAAAAGCAACAGAAGTGGCAGATGAAACGGCCGTTATCGCTTTAGCTTCTGGTAATTTAGGCCTCATTTCTTTCACTGAGTGGGATCATCGGATGACCTATGAGGAAATCGAGGCGGCGTTTCCGGCGGTGTTACCCGGTCTGGTATCACATGAAGGTGTTGGTTTTGTGATGGTGAAGATGGCGCGTGAGGGAGCGGTGGTGTTGGGCAAGAACGGCCGTTACTTCCTCAAAGATGATCGCATTGAAGGCGAGAATCCCCTGGCCTGCTTTGGCTCCCACGCCGCGCAGCATCTGCGCCGCACCGATAGCTTCTCTAACTGCCCTGATATTCTGGTAAACAGTTTTTATGACCCGTACCACAACGAAGGTTGTGCCTTTGAAGAACTCATTGGCTTCCACGGGGGCATGGGCGGCACCCAAACCCAACCCTTTTTGCTGCATCCAGCCGAACTCAAAGTGGAAGGTGAGCTAGTCGGGGCTGCTGCGGTTTACAAGACGTGTAAGGGATGGCTGCATCAACTGCATGGTGGCGGAAAAGAGATTGGCGATTAGACATGCATTGTTGAGCAGAAATTTTAATTTTAGCAAGCAACCTGCTTGCTTAGCAGCCACCAGCTCAGGTGAAGGGGCTGCTGGGGAGTGGGGCGCTGTTAGCGGGTGCCGTGGCAGGAGAGGCACTGCCAATAGCGACAGCGCCAATGGATTTTCGTGTATCCATGCTGCCACAGTGGGGGCAATCTTGTGTCTCGCTGGACTGTGACATACGTAGTTTTCGTTCAAATGGCTGCTCGCAGCTGCGACAGACGAATGTATACATGGGCATAAGCCGACCTTGCTCCTTACTTTACAATGTTCGCCAGAAGTATAAACTGAGCAGTGAGAGATTTCAATAGATTGGGGGCGATCATTACAGAAGCTTTACAAATGGCAGCGGGCAAAGTTGTAGCGAGCTGCCGGGTTGCAAGCGGTTTAGTTACTTCGCCGCTTTACCCCTCTCTGCAACCAGGCTTTTTACCTTGTCGGCTGGCAGCCCTATCCGTGTATTGCCATCGCGGCCAACGACGGTGTGAGCCATGAGCAGGCTGTTGTAGATAGCTTCTTCCACAGATTCGATGACGGCTAGGGAGAGGCTGCTCATGATAGGTTGTTCGTAGAGAAACGGCCGTTTTCCTTCCAGTTTTTCTGCTCTATCAGGGATTGTATACCCAGTGGAGAAGGCAATCACAAAATCGCCGCTGCCGCCGTGGCAGGTGCTGCCAGTGCGGGCTAAACCAAATGTGGCACGGTGACACAATCGCTCAAGCTGTCGTTGATCCATAGGGGCGTCTGTAGCCAAGATGATCATGATCGATTCGGAAGATGGAAAGTTCAAGATTGAGGATTGGTCTGGTTCATTTTTTGACCTTTGAGCGTCCCCCTTTTCATCTGGAGATGGTCTCAAAAAGTCTCCAACCGGCACCCCGGCAATGCATAATTCTTCAGGCGTGCCAAAATTGCTTTGGACGAGGACGCCTATGGTGTAGCCTCCTTTGTTTTTGGGGAGTTGGCGGCTGGCGGTGCCGATGCCCCCTTTCCAGCCATAGCAGCTAGTGCCTGTGCCCGCGCCTACCACACCTTCGGCAACTGCGCCCGTGGTGGCGTTGGCCAGGGCGGCACGCACTTCTGGCAAGCCGATAGGGCGAGCTTGCATGTCACTCAAGAAGCCATCGCTGGTTTCGCCGACGATAGGATTGACGCTGGCGTAGCCCTGTCGGCCTGTTTCCGCAAATCCGAGGCTAATGTGGGGATTTTGCTCAATCATGAGGGTCATGAGCGCGTCAGCCACGCAGGGGCCGTTGAGGGTGCTGGTGAGGGCGATGGGGCTTTCGATGTTGCCTAACTCACGCACCTGTTCAAAGCCAATCACTTTGCCGAAGCCATTGATGGTATGCACAGCGGCTGGCACTTTTTCAGCGTACAGGTTGCCTTGATGCGGCAGGATCACTGTGACCCCGGTGCGGAATGGCCCATTGCCTGTCCATTCGCCTTCCCCTTCGTAGAGCGTGTAGTGCCCGACGGCAACGCCAGCAACATCAGTGATGGCATTGAGGGGACCTGGGGATAAACGGCTGTTATAAATGTCAAGCTCTCGTATTCGAGGCATAATGTCAGAATGAGTTTATTAGCTTTGTTCGTATCTGTCGATGATTTTTGTATCGCTTACCAGAATTATGTGCATAGTTTGCAACTTGAAGGCCAAGTTGGTCAATGGCCGGGACCAAAACCGAGACTAACCTTGAGTGAAGTAATGACGATTATCATCCACTTTCATCAATCTGGTTATCGAAATTTCAAGCACTACTATCAAAAAGAAGTGTGTAAACATCTGCGGTCTGAGTTTCCGGACTTAGTCAGTTACAATCGTTTTGTTGAATTGATGCCAGAGGCCTTGATCCCTATGTGCTTGTTTCTACAAAGTCAATTCGGGCAAACTAATGGCATTGCTTTTATTGATTCTACACGACTGGTGGTATGTCACAACAAGCGTATTAAGCGGCACAAAGTCTTTGCCGATAAGGGCTACATTTCTCAAGAATATTTCCCAGATTGACCACAGCCGACATCGAAGTCTTAATAATTTTATGGTCAATTTGGTTGCGGCTCTGATTGCTTATACATTGCAACCGAAAAAACCATCTTTAAACTTGTCTCATGAGCAGATTGCCTTACTTCCTGCTCTCATTTAATTCCGAACTCAGGTTACTAACGCCTGGAGCCTCACATCTGGTACGTTTAGCGAATGCCATGTTGTCTCATCGTCATGCAGATATTTTTGAGGATATGCATAATTCTTGGCGATAATTATCCTTGAATCCAGACTAAACAACATTTTTTACAAGAGCTTGAAATCTTTTTTTAGTATCAGGAGAATCGAAGTAATGATGAAACAACCTAAGATCTTTCTCTTAATAGGATTATTTTTTCTGACTTTATGTTTTGCTGGATATTTTGTGACTAAGGTATTTGGTATAAAGTTTGACATCTACATGAAAGACCAAACAACTCCAATATCACCAACGTACGCTGTTCAAAAAAAATCATCGAATTTTGAAATGTTGTGGACAATACGACCAGAAGCCATAATTGGACTTCCAGAAAATGAAGGGAGTATCCTCATGTCCTCAAAATTGAACAAAGCATATGTATTGTCAAAAACCGGATCTGTTACTACTCTCAATTTAATAGATGGTATGGAAGAACAACTTATTCGAGTTCCCTATAAAGCTATGCCAGTTCCCATTGCTTCAACAATGGGGATTAATTCACGAATGCTCTATATTGGCTTTGAAAGTACACAAAAGGTTCAAGGGAACATGACATGGGGAACTGGTAAAGTAGAAGCTTATGACATTACTTCAGGCATGTTAAAATGGTCACAAGAAATACCTGGTGCTAGTAGTATAAATTCTTTAATTGTCACAGAGGATACAGTCAGTGTAGATGGGAGCTCATCATCAAATTACTACCTTTTGGATGCAGAATCCGGCGAAATAGTGGAGTCAGACCCTAAGCTTAATACCTCTTTTGTTTGGAGGATTGATAATAATCTTATGTATGAGCGACCACATAATGGCCCAGCATTCCAACTATTCAATCAAGAACAAAATAAAATTATATGGCAAAGTGAAAATTTCAGTGTTATCCAACCACCAATATTTACGGATCAGCGAATTGTTGCCAAGTCTGGCTCACAGGCAATTGCACTAAATATAGACAACGGGCAACCTGTTTGGCAATACTCCAAAAACCAAAATGGATGGTCACTATTTAGTAATATCGCAGAAAGTAATAATATAGTGTACTTTATAACAAGCGAACGAAATCTGTTAGCTATTGATATTTTAACCGGAGCAATATTAGGGCAAGTCCAATTTTTACCATTACCTAACAATACTCGCGACAATGATACATTTCATGTAACAGCCAGTGGTGAACATGTGCTTGTACATACAGGATCCGGCAATCAGATATTTTCTTTCCGCTTTTCCCCTTAAGATGAGTATCTCCTATATCCACCAAGTATGTATGACAAAGACAAAGATCGAATTCAGGAAAGGAAAATATTGTGGTTCTGTTGCAAAAAATCAATCCAAATTTTAAGTAACCTGAGTTCGGAATTAAATTGGGGATGACGCCTCGATTGGTAAAATAGTTTCGACCAAAAAACCAACCAAAAGAGGCGTCTCCCATGAGTTTGTTAAAATTGTTCTGCGATGTCGATGATTTCTGTAAAGCGTTCACTTTGTGGCAAGACCATCATCTTCTCGGTCAAAGCAACAAACCTGACCCTAAGCCCAAACTGGCTAAACGTCTTTTCGGCAAGCTCTTTGGCGATAAAGGATACATTTCTCAGCCCTTGTTTGATGCGCTTCTTGAGCAGGATATCACCTTGATTACCAGTGTCAGGAAGAACATGAAGAATCGTTTGTTGCCCTTTATGGACAAACTGCTTTTGCGTAAGCGTGCCATCATTGAGACTGTCAATGACCAGCTTAAGAACATCTCGCAGATTGACCATACCCGACATCGCAGTGTCAATCATTTTCTTGTTAATGTCATTGCCGGTTTGATTGCTTATACGCATCAACCGAAAAAACCATCTTTAGATCTATTTAATGAAGATCTGGCTTCCATGCCAGCTCTAATCTAACTTCGAACTCAGGTTACAAACGAACCTGAGGTTTTCAGGGCGCTGTTTTTTACGCGCTAAAGTGCATACTACAAGCTAACCTGAGGTGTAATGGGTCACTGTGCCCTCCGGCATCTTTGCTACATTCGATTCTCGAATCAAGGCTCGTGCTAAAATGCGTGTCGGGTCGATGGTTATCATGCCCGCTAATTCTTCTGAGGGGATGGCAAGAGGGATTTCTGTGCAGCCTAGGATGATGGCTTGTGCCCCTTGCGCTTTAACGGTTTTAGCGGCGACATGGAGGTGAGAAACGGCCGTTTCTGTGGCGCCACCATTAGCCTTGATGCCGTAAACTGGATCATAAATCGACGGATGAACCAACTCGACTTGCATCGTCTCCTCTGGCACTATGACTGTGAAGCCCAATGGTTCCAGCACTTGCGGATAAATCTGAGCGCGGTAGGTGCCGGTGGTGGACAACACCCCTATGGCTTCCACCTCTGGATAATTCTCGTGCAAAAAACGGCCGACTTCCCGAATCATATGCAGTAATTTGATGGGACAGTTTGCTTTTTTCAGTTCTGATTCAATGACGCTGAAAATAGCAGGTGCGTGGGCTGTGTTGCATGGAATACCTGCCACTTCAGCGCCCATTGTGGCTAGTTTTTGTAGTTGGGAAGCTATCGCGCAGCCTGGATTTTCGGCTACGATACCAAGCAAGTATTCCGTGCGGTCTAAAATCTCGTTGGGTTGGGAGAGGCTGTAAATGGGCAGGTGATCCTGGTCACAGTTAGCCACAGTTTCCTCTAAAACCTTGCTTAGTAAATCTAGCCCGGCAAATGGACCAACACCAGCTACAATACCGATTGGTTTTTCATGAATCAAAGCTCAACTCCTGAATCAGTGCCTGGCACTGTGTTATGATTTCCTTCTTGCCAAACGCCTTATGAATCGTTCATAATAGTGATGTTGCTAACCAAGTTTACCGCTTTTGTCTTATTTATAACAGACTTGTGAGTCACGAAACAACCAAGATATATCATGAAAAAATTCAAGATTATGGTTTGTTTGCTCCTGTTTGCTTTTCCCCTGGCTTTGCATGCTCAAAATGATGTGGAGCCCACCATTGTCATCACGGAAGTGTACTATAACACTCCTGGGGATGATGCTGTGAACGAATGGATCGAAATTGTTAATTTGACGACGGAACCCGTAGATCTTTCGGCGTATCGCATTGGGGATGCGGCCGCTGTTGGTGATTATGAAGGTATGCTGCGCTTTCCTCAAAATGCGGTGTTGGCCTCAGAGCAAGTTGTTGTGGTGGCGCAAACGGCCGTTTCCTTTCACCAGGTTTATGGCTTTTTCCCAGATTATGAGATTGAAGACACCGACCCTGCCGTGCCCGATATGCGCGATTTCCCCTTGTGGTCTTCGGGAGATTTAGCCCTGGCTAATGATGGAGATGAGGTTCTGCTGCTGCACAAAATGACTGTTGTTGATGCCATCAATTATGGCGACAGCGAGCATTTCTTTGCCCCAGCCATCAATAGTGTCTTTCGCGGACAAAGTATCGAGCGGGTGCCTGCTACTTGCGATACAGACAGTGCTGCGGGTTGGTTACCACGTGAAATACCTACACCAGGTGAGGTAACTTTTGCCGGGTCGTGTCCGTTGCCTGAAGTGCAGGAGCCGTTGGCGGAAAATGATTTACCTCCTCTTGGGGAAATTCAAGGCAGTGGTGAGGTGTCGCCTTACGTGAATCAGATCGTTTCATTCCGGGGTGTTGTCACGGGCATTCACGCTGATCAAAATCTGGCTGGAACTACATATTACACGCTCTTTGTTCAAGATATTCCTGGGGATGAAGATGGGAATCCCGACACGTCTGATGCGATCCCGGTTTTTCTTGGCTGGAAACGGCCGTTTATGACCATTGGTGATCACGTAGAAGTGACTGGACTTGTCACAGAATATTTTGGCCTTACCGAAATCGACGCCGATGACCTGGAAATCACGGTGACGGCTAGTGACCAACAGCTACCCGAACCCATAATCCTCAACCTCTCAAACATGCAGCCTGCTGACTTTGAAACAGTAGAAGGGATGCTGGTGGCCTTGCCCGAGGCGCGGGTCATTGGCCCCAGCCACGCCGCTTGTGGCTTTGCTGTCACCCTACCGGATGGGCCAGAGCGCATCATCCGGCGCAGCGCAGTGGACAGCGTCGCTGCTATTTTGCCCGTACTTAACCAGACTGATGTGGTGTGTGAGGATTTTCCGCAGGTAAAAACAGGGGATGAGATTTCTGGGCTGCGTGGCCCGCTTACCTATCACTTTAGTCAATACAAAATTGTGCAGCAAGATAATGAGATGTTACAGGTAACGGCCGTTCCCCGCCCAGAGCTGCCAAACCATGCTCAAACTGCTTTACTGACCTTTGCCACTATCAATATGGAAAATCACTTTGATGCCATTGACGATACTGGGACAGATGCCGAGCCAAAACCGAGCCCTGCTGATATTGGTTTGCGCCAGACAAAATTAGCTTACGCCATTGGGCAAACTTTGGCCTGCCCCACAGTGGTCGGCGTGCAAGAAGTGGAAAAGCAGGTGCTTTTAGATGGGTTGGCTGAGGCACTCGTTGACTACTGTGGCATGCGCTACACGGTGACACATGTGGAAAGCGCAGATGTGCGCGGAATAGATGTGGCTCTGCTCTCTGATCCGACCCGGGTTCAGGTAAATGCAGCCAGCTTGCAACAGGGTTGCACGCTGATCGAGACCGGTATTCAGGATGAAACGGCCGTTTGCCCTCATAATCACGTCCCCCTATTTTCCCGTCCCCCTTTGCAAGTAATGCTCACCATTGATGGGGTGGAATTTACCGTTTATGTCAACCATTTTAAGTCTAAACGAGGGGGAGAAAGAGAAACGGCACCTCGCCGTTTGGCGCAGGCGCAGCATCTGGCTGATTTAGTCGATACACAACTGCAGGCCAACGCCGACGCCCGCATTGTTGTCCTGGGTGATTTTAATGATTATGAAGATTCGCCGCCGATGCAGTTGTTGCAGGAAAACGGCCGTTTGTACAACACGCTTCAGCAAATCCCAGAACAAGATCGCTATAGCTACAACTTTAGTGGTATCTCCCAACTCATCGATGGCATTCTGGTTTCTGAATCTTTGCTCCATGACATTGAAGATGTGCTTATTTTCCACACCAACGCCGATTATCCTGATAACCTGCTGCATGATACCAGCGAGGAAAACTTGCCCTTCAAAGCAACAGATCATGACCTTGCCCTGCTTATCCTAAATTCAGAGCCATTGCCCCCGCCCACACCTCTCTCATCCCCCGTTCTTTCTGAACAGGAACCGGCAGATGTGAGTACAAACCTATCAGAATCGAACTTATGGCCATGGATTCTGGGGGGTATTTTCTTAATTGTGATCAGCGGAACGGCCGTTTTCACAGGTTTAATGGTGGCAAAACGTCATCATTCTGAGTAGAATGTTGATATGACCGAAAAGGGTAATCAGCAAATTTTAATCCTTGATCCAGATACAGAATTTACCGTGCAGTTAGCCCAGCAGATTCGAGCCAATGGCTACCATTTAGTATTTGCCGCCCCAACTATCCGCCAGGCACACCACCATCAAGTTCGCCATGATATAGATCTGGCGTTTATCCCGATTTCAGATAATGACAGCGTGATTGATGCTCTCAGAATCAAACAGCCTGACTTACGCATTGTTATCATGACCCCCTCCCCAGATTTCCAGGTGCCCGAATCATTTTCAGGGAAAATACAGGCCATCTTGATTAAGTCCCATTTAGAAGCAGATTTACCCGATATTTTAGACAATGCTTTTCACCAACCCCTTGTTAAAGAGCAACCCAAGCATTTAAAAACGTGCAAACAACCCGATACGGCATTGTTGATCGCGGTGCTGCAGCAAGCAAACTTGGGTCAGTTGATTCAAACAGCTATTTTTGCTAAAAAGGAACGAGTATTAGCTCATTGGGGTAAGCTAAACGATACAGAAGTAGCTGCTGTAGCCCTGCATGTTGGTCAAAATTGGCCTGCTGAAAATGGAAAAAACGTTCGTGTTCAATTTCATCGGCTGCCAGCTCGATCTGGGGATCGTTTGCTGTATTCTCTCTGTGTGGAAAACATCTTTTTGCTCACGCTTGTGGCCTTACCTGAAACACCATTAACGCAGCTGCGTATTGAGGCAGATCGGATTGCCGACCACCTTGCTGAGGCAGTTCATGGGCGGAATATGCTTGATATGCCATCGAACCCATCTATGCATCATAAACAGAAGCCGCTTACTTATGCTATCGTTTGGCGCCCATTAAAAAAACTGCCACCTGCCTTAGCAATTCCCCTACGACGAGCTTTAGGTCGGTTGGCAACCACCAATGGCTGTGCCTTAAAAGAAGCTTCGGTACAGGCAGAGCTGATTCACCTTGTTGTCACTTGTCCCCCTGGTCGAGATAGTGCTTGGGCAGCATATCTCTTCAAAAATGGGTCTGAAGCAATCATTCAGCAAGAATACAATTTCAACGTCCATTTGTGGGAAACAGGTTACTACGCCACTGAATCAGAAGCCCCCCTTTCTGAAAAAGAACTCAACCTGTTCCTAGAACAACCCGTGTAAACTGAATAAGCCATCAACGGCAACCAGTGTTCGGCTGCTGACCACGAACTACAGATTTTGCTATAATAGGGCAAAGGGGATCTCAAATGGATAGTAAATCAAAAATTAGCTTAGCCGGCTTGGGTGTTGTGGGCGTTGGTTTAACGTTAAGTTATCTGTTCCGCAAGAAGATTTGGGAACGTGTATTCAAGCTCACCCCCGCTAATTATCAGGTCAAAGTTGAAAAAAATTTACGTTTGTTGATGCCGGATGGTGTTGAACTGGCAACGGATGTGTATCGCCCTCAATCGAATCAACCGCTGCCCACCATTTTATTGCGCACACCTTATGGACGTGGCGGCACGATAGGCTTGCCCATGGTGTTTATTTCCAACCGGTTTGCTGAACGCGGCTACAATGTGGTTTGCCAGGACGTGCGTGGTATTCATGGGTCAGGTGGCGAGTTTAAACCGTTTGTCTATGAAAAAATGGACGGGCAAGCCACGTTAGAATGGATTGATACCCAGCCGTGGTCTGATGGCAAGGTGGGCATGTGGGGTCCCAGTTACTTAGGTTATGTGCAATATGCCGCTGCTGCGACGGGCCATACTCAGTTGAAAGCACTTGTCCCCCTGGTGACGCAGTCAAACATGGTGGATCTGGCAGATAATGGTCATGCTTTGGACACGATCATGCGTTGGATGTACATTATTGACGCCATGTCAACACCGGGGCTGCCGGTGTGGGAGCGGGTAAACCGGGTGATGCGCTGTGAGGTGCAGGATAAAGCATTGGCTCCAGGCTGCTATCACCTTCCTCTGGATACAGTCGATGAGGTTGTGCTGGGCAAGACGGTTCAATTTTATCAGGATTGGATCACTCACTTCCACCATGAAGATGATTCTTATTTCCAAAAGGTTGATCTGAAACAGACGATAGCCAAAATGCCGCAAGCGGTTCACTTTATGGGGGGGTGGTATGATCTGTTTTTACCGGGACTGCTGCGAGATTATGCTGCTCAAAAAGCGGCTGGTGGCTCACCTTATCTCACCATTCATAAATGGGGGCACTATGATTTGGCGCAGCAAGCTGGAACCGTGTGTGAGGCGTTGGCCTGGTTTGACCATCATTTGAAGGGCAAGACGAATGGTTTGCCCCTGAAGCCAGTGAATGTGTGGGTCATGGGGGCTGATGAGTGGCGCGGCTTTGATCATTGGCCACCGCCAAGTCAGGAAACAGCTTATTATTTGCAAGGAGATGGCATGGGAAATGGCGACGGCGACACGCTCAGCGCAGGCCGTTTATCTCCCATTAACCCGCCCATGTTTGATGAACCGGATCAGTATCGCTTCGATCCGGCTGATCCTACGCCTAATTTTGCCGGAGCTTTGCTCTCTACTGCTGCCGGTATGGTAGATAACCGAGAATTGGAAGCGCGGCATGATGTTCTCGTATTTACCTCGCCACCTTTGTTGAATCCCTTGGAGATTATCGGGCCTGTGAGAGCTGTTTTGTATGTGCAATCGAGCAGCCCGTTTACGGACTTTTTTGCCCGGTTATGTGTGGTAGAGGAAAACGGCCGTTCCGGCAAGCGCACTTCAGGCCGGTCTCTCAATTTATGTGATGGTTTGCTGCGTCTTGAACCAGGGATAGGGGAGCGGCAGCCAGATGGCAGTTTGCGCATTGAAATTGACATGTCCGCTACCGCTTATCGCTTCCAACCTGGTCAACGGATTCGACTGCAAGTGTCCAGCGGCACTCATCCCCGCATTGGGCGTAATTTGGGCACTGGCGAACCTATCCTCACCAGTACGCGCATGGTGGTTCAGGAACAGACAGTGCTGCATGATGGAAAACGGCCGTCGGCGCTGTTCTTACCCGTTTTTGAAGGGAGAGGGTAGGCGGAACTCCACTGCACTGAGGCGGGGATGTTGCTTAAACCTTTCATGTTTACTCCTCGTCAAGTACCCGACCCTTGTTTCCGGTGATGGGCAGGTGCAGTGCCGGGCAGTTGGCGCATGTAAACCGTTTGCCCTGCTATGCCCCTTTTGGTAAAATTCTCGATAGTTCTTTGAGGGATAGTTTAATGGCAAAACAACGGACTCTGACTCCGTCGTTCCTGGTTCGAGTCCAGGTCCCTCAGTAAATAAACACAGGAAAGCCCGCTATTTAGCGGGCTTTTTTATTGTACGCCCGGCATGGGCGGTATCTAGGGAGTGAAAGTCTCCTGTGGGCGTAGACCCGACGAACCACTAGCCGAAGGCAACTGCGTGAGCGT
>PDWJ01000120.1_pt1 | contig 109881 bp, 81 predicted proteins | sample 1430881 | NCBI WGS metagenome assembly PDWJ01 (sample SAMN01162460, study PRJNA174530) | Oral metagenome, whole genome shotgun sequencing project. | biome: Marine environment; feature: Marine mammal; material: Swab sample of the gingival sulcus; isolation source: swab sample of gingival sulcus... | reverse complement strand
GAATTACTTGACACCTGAGCAGAAGCAGGAGCTTTTTGGTCAGTACGGAAAGTCTAAGCAGGACTCCGGCTCCCCCGAGAGCCAGATAGCCCTCTTTACGGCCCGTATCAACCACCTCACCGAGCATTTACGCAAGCACAAGAAGGACTTCACGACCCAGCGGTCGCTACTCAAGATGGTAGGCCGTCGTCGTCGTCTCCTGAAGTACCTGAAGGACAACGATATCGAGAGGTATCGGGCCATCCTGAAGGCGCTAAACCTCAGAAGATAGGAAGATTGTGGCCTGCCCTAGGGCAGGCCATTTTTATTTGCCCACCCCCCTCCGCCTCCACCGTGCCTAAGCCCGCATGGCCCCGGCCCGCCACGTGCATACATTTCCCACCAGCAGCAAAATAAAGCAATATGAGAATAGTAGAGAAGACAATTCAGCTCAGTGATGGCCGGTCCATCACCATCGAAACGGGCAAGCTCGCCAAGCAGGCCGACGGCTCGGTCGTTGTGCGCATGGGCGACACGATGCTCCTGGCCACCGTGGTCAGCGCCCAGGAAGCCGGGGCGGACGTGGATTTCATGCCCCTCTCGGTGGACTACCGCGAGAAGTACGCCGCCGCCGGGCGCTTCCCCGGGGGCTTTTTCAAGCGGGAGATGAAGCCCTCCGACTACGAGGTGCTGATATCGCGCCTGGTGGACCGCGCCCTCCGCCCCCTCTTCCCCGAGGACTACCACGCGGAGACCTTCGTGAACGTCATCCTGGTCAGCGGGGCCATCGACGAGATGCCCGATGCCCTGGCCGGGCTGGCCGCCTCGGCCGCCATCGCGGTGTCGGACGTGCCCTTCCACGGGCCCATCTCGGAGGTGCGCGTGGCCCGTATCGACGGCCAGTTCGTCATCAACCCGGGCTATGCGGCACTGCAGACGGCCGACCTCGACCTGATGGTGGCCGCGACCGCCGACAACATCCTCATGGTGGAGGGCGAGATGAAGGAGGTGAGCGAGGACGTGATGATAGAGGCCATCAAGTTCGCCCACGAGGAGATAAAGCGCCACTGCCAGGTGCAGGTGGAGATGGCCCAGGAGCTGGGCGTGACCAAGCGCGAGTACTGCCACGAGAACAACGACGAGGCGCTGCGCCAGCGGGTGCACGATTTCTGCTACCAGAAGGCCTACACCATCGCCAAGTCGCAGCTCGCCAAGAAGGAGCGCGGCGAGGCCTTCAAGGCGCTGCTCAACGAGTTCTGGGAGACCATCCCCGAGGAGGAACGCCCCGAGCTCAGCACCATGGTCAAGCGCTACTACCACGACGTGGAGAAGCAGGCCATGCGCAGCATGATACTGGACGACAAGATACGCCTCGACGGCCGTAAGACCAACGAGATACGCCCCATCTGGAGCGAGGTGGACTACCTCCCCGGGGCGCACGGCTCGGCTGTCTTCACCCGCGGCGAGACCCAGTCGCTCACCACCGTGACGCTGGGCACCAAGTCTGACGAGAAGATGATAGACGAGGTCCTCTACAGCGGCTCTGAGCAGTTCGTCCTGCACTACAACTTCCCGCCCTTCTCCACCGGCGATGCCCGCCCGCAGCGGGGCGTGGGTCGCCGCGAGATCGGCCACGGCAACCTGGCCCACCGCGCCCTCAAGAGCATGCTCCCGCTGGGTGTGGACTGCCCCTACGCCATCCGCGTGGTGAGCGACATCCTCGAGTCCAACGGCTCCTCCTCCATGGCCACCGTCTGCGCCGGCACCCTCGCCCTGATGGACGCCGGGGTGCAGATGAAGCGGCCCGTGTCGGGCATCGCCATGGGCCTCATATCCGACACCCAGAACCAGCGGTTCGCCATCCTCTCCGACATCCTCGGCGATGAGGACCACCTCGGCGATATGGACTTCAAGGTGACGGGAACCTCCGAGGGCATCACCGCCACCCAGATGGACATCAAGGTCGACGGCCTACCCTACGAGGTGCTCAAGCAGGCCCTCGAGCAGGCCCGCGAGGGGCGGCTGCACATCCTCGGCAAGATTAAGGAGACCATCGCCGAGCCGCGCCCCGAGCTGAAGCCCAACGCGCCGCGCTCCGAGAAGCTCATCATCCCCCGCGACATGATCGGCGCGGTCATCGGCCCGGGCGGGAAGGTGATACAGGAGATGCAGCGGGAGACGGGCGCGCAGATATCCATCGAGGAGATTGACAACAAGGGCCATGTCTGGATATACGCCACCTCGAAGGAGAGCATGGACGCGGCCCGGGGCCGGATAAGGGCCATCGTCGCCGTGCCGGAGGTGGGCGAAATCTACCGCGGCAAGGTGAAGTCCATCGTGCCCTTCGGCGCGTTCATCGAGATTATCCCCGGGCGCGACGGTCTGCTCCACATCTCCGAGATTGACTGGAAGCGCATCGACGAGAAGGACATACAGAACTACTTCAAGGTGGGCGACGAGGTGGAGGTGAAGCTCATCGACATCGACCCCAACAGCGGCAAGCTGCGGCTCTCCCGTAAGGTGCTGATAGAGAAGCCCGCCAGGTAGCCCTGCGGCCGAATGCTATGAGAGAATGGGGGCAGATTGCCCCCATTCTTTTACCTTCGCGGTGGACTTCGACACTGATATTTCGCCCCATGCGCATACTCCTTGCCATAGCCCTGCTGCTGCTCCTGCAGTCCTGTAAGGGCCAGGATGTCACCCCGAAAGAGAGCGGTCGCAAGCCCCAGCAGAACGCCGAGATGGGCAATGCCCCCACGTTCCGGGAGGAGCTGCTACGTTTGCACAACGAGCTGCGTGCCGACCCCAAGGGCTTCGCCCAGAAGCACTACCGTGGCAAGACTGCCGACCCCGTCTACCGCGGGCTCTACGAGCAGCTGCTGAGGCAGGAGCCACTCGCGAAGCTGGAGGAGAGCGACCTCTGCCGTCGTTTCGCGCGGCGGCACGCCGACTGGCTACGTACGAACCCCTTCGCCCACTCGGACACGCGCTACCAGGGCGATGCGATACTACGTGAGCTTCAGGCCTTTACCTTCGGTGAAAACATGGCCCAGGGCTACGATACGGCCGAGGAGGTCTTCCACGCCCTGCTGCTCGACAGCGGGGTGGCGAGCCGGGGGCATCGCAAGAACATCCTCTCCCCCTTCTTCACGCGGATAGGCGTGGGGCTGGAGAAGCAGAAGAAGTCTGTCGTTATCGACTACTGCCTGCCGCAGGAGCAGAAGGAGTACTATGAGGAGCTGCGGCGCAAGTACGGCAAGCCGGGGCAGTAGGCCGTTTGCGGGTGGCCGTGAATTGCGTTTCCTGAGCCGAAAAACATTCCAAACAAGTGTGACAGGGCGTGTTGAAAACGCCTCTAAATGGACGCTTATTGACTGTGGTTCAGCTGGTTACCTCGTTTTTTAACCAATTATGGCTTCAAATAACCCCTAGGCTAGCTTCGCCCCCTTGCGCCCTTGAATATCGCCAGTATCTTTGTGATGCCTAAAGAGATGAAGTTGAATTAACCCTTTAAAGGAGGAAATCGAAATGGCATACGTAATCAACGATGGCTGTGTAGCCTGTGGCTCCTGCCAACCCGAGTGTCCTGTAGAGGCCATCAGCGCTGGCGACATCTTCAAGATTGACGCTGATGCATGCACGGACTGTGGCTCCTGCGCGGCGGCTTGCCCCACGGGCGCAATCGAGCCCGGCGAGTAGGTCCATCCGTTAGCCGAAGGACTGGGGTGCTACCGAGGGTGGCGCCCTTTTTTTTGCCTGAATCTCCGGGCTTTATGGGGGTGGTGTAAAAGGGGCTGCCGTAATGCGGCAGCCCCCGATACTTCTTACCCTGAAGTTTTTGCGTAGCGTTCAATCCCTCTGAGCGGCCTATTGGCCAAAAGGGGAATGCAGAAAACCAACTAGTTGTAGGGCCGTCCCAGGTTGATAATCATCATCCTATCCTCACCATAGTATGGCCATGATTCCTGGTCTACCCAAGCATTACGTTTTCCATACCAGCCCCAGTTCATATAGAGAACATCCTGATATTCTTTCCATTCGCAAGTGGTCCACCATAAGAAGGTTTCTTTGATAGTCCACTCTTCCGCTCAGTAGCCATCGGCAATCCAAACGTGTCCCCCTCTATCCTTTCTACCCCTGAGGAGTATGGGATTTCCCTCCTTAATGGTATGATGCGCACGCCCTAGCTCAAAGCATGCTAGGTCAGCATCGTAGAAGCCCATCTCTCTCACTGCAGTCATGATGTCCCAAATGTAAGCACCACTCCCCTCGTACCCATTTTCTTCATGATTCATCTACTTTTTGTGCGTGAAACTTCCATCCTTCTCAATCTGGAGGATGACTGGATAATTCTCTAATATGCTGTCCTGCCAAATGGTGTCTCTTCCATTGAGCGTGACTAATTCTCTGACTAGCTCTGGAAATCGCTTGTCGAAGTACATCTCAAGGGAATTCCTTACTCCCCCATCTATGGCGATGTATATGCAGGATGATTCCACCTCATGCGGGGAGGCACCTATAGGACCCGGGAAGTAGAAGTTGATTCTGCAAGGCCTCTTCGAATTCAGGCTGTATCCGGCTATGCTGGTAGTGGACGGGTTATGGATCTTTCTGTAGGTACTGCCCTCCTTGTAGTAGAGGTCGAGCTGAAGCTCGCGAATTGGGATTCGTTGCCCATCACGCTCGAATTCGACATAGAGGTGCGTGTCTATGACGGCGGCATCTGGACCCTCCTGTACATCCCTTTCGGTTTTTTTGTCCTTTTCTATGTATTCCGTCTTTATGTTCTCCTTCTCTTTCTCCTTCTCACAGGTCATAGGAGCAAGCAGAAGCGGGAGGCATAGTGCCAAAAGAGTTCTTACTTTCTTCATGATGCATCTATTTTTTGTGCGTAAAACTTCCATCCTTCTCAATCTGGAGGGCGACAAGCTTCGCAGCCTGTATGCGATGTTGCCATAGGGTGTCCTACCCGTTTAGCGTACTTTCTCATCCCTAATAGCATTATATTTGGTACGACGCTATTGTTTTTCACGCCCAGTTTTCTATGCGAAGGTAGCAATATTTTTGGGGAATGGGGTCTAATACGGGGCTTTTTTGAAGGATGCGCAAATAGTCGCTATATTTGGCACAATCGGAGTGAGGCTATGAAAGTGGTAATAGCATGATTACCAGCTCTGAGAGTGTGGGGAATTGGAGTTACTAAGCATCACTCGAATACAGAACAGAACCATGAGTACAAAGCGATACGCGGCCAACTGGCTGCTGCTACGGCAGGGGGAGCTGCTGCGCAACGCCGGGGTGGGCGTGGCCGAGGATGGCACGATAGCGGAAATCTTCGAGCTATCGCCCGACCAGGCGGAGCGGGAGGGGGTTGAGTTTTTTAACGGAATACTGACGGCGGGTTTTGTTAACGCGCATACGCACACTGAGCTCTCGTTCTTCGACGGGGTCTTCGTGCCGGGCGGCTCCATGGTGGCCTTCCTGCGGCAAATCGACTCGCTGCGCATCGACATCAACCAGACGGTCATCGACAACGCGCTGCGGGAGTGCTACGCCACCTTCGAGCGGGAGGGTATCGTGGGCTACGCCGACATATCCAACGAGGGGGACACCGTGCCCTTCAAGGCGAGGCAGTCCATGCGCTCGGTGAGCTTCGTGGAGATGTTCGGGGCGAACGCGTCGCTGGCCGACAGGGCCTTCGGGGTGGGCAAGGGCGTGCTGGAGAAGTACCGCTCGGGCGGGGTGTCGGCCGCCTACCTCACACCGCACGCCCCCTACTCGGTGAGCCGGGAGCTGTGGGCCCACCTCATGCCCTACCTGGAGGAGGCCCCCATCATGTCGCTGCACTTCGCGGAGACGGCCCAGGAGCTGGACTTCATGGAGCGGGGGGCGGGGGCCATGAAGCACCTCTACGACAGGGTGTGGAAGCGGGAGGTGAACATACCCCGCATGGAGGACATCATGGGCATCGTGGCGCGCCTGGGGGGCATGGGCAAGCGTATCCTCCTGATACACTGCGTGGCCATGACGCGGGGGATGATGCAGCGGGTGAAGGCCACCGCCCCGGGGGCGAGCCTGGTGCTCTGTCCGGCCTCCAACCTCTTCATCGAGGGGGCGATGCCCAACCTGCCTCTGATGCGCGAGGAGGGGATGCGAATCGCCATCGGCACGGACAGCCTCTCGTCGTCCCCCTCCCTCTCGATGGTGGACCAGCTGCGGCTGCTCAATGAGTACTACCCGGAGGTCCCCGTCGTCGACCTGCTGCACTACGCCACCCAGTCGGGCGCGGAGGCCTGTGACTTCGACGGTCTCGGCTGCATAGCCAAGGGCAGCAAGCCGGGGCTCAACCTGCTGCAGGGCCCCGAATTGCTCACGGGCAACTCGCTGCGGGGGGCGAGAGTCAGGGCGCTGGCTAATCTGGCGGGCTGGCTGTAGGGCCTAGCGCCATGGGCTTGCCGTCGTGCATGGGCCAGGGTTCGAGCGTGTGGGCGGGGATGTCGGAGGCGTAGTCCTGAAGGGCGCGCCAGTTGCTGCGCGTGCTGTCCATGAGGTAGCGTATGCTGCCCCCCTGCCGGTACAGCACCAGGGGCCGTCGCCCGCCGTACAGCACCCGGTACTCGTTGATGTGGCGACGGGCGGCGCTCTGGTAGCTGGCGGTGCCCAGGGCGAGGAGGAGTAGGGCCAGGCCGCATCGCTTGAGCCATATCGTCTGCCTCCGCAATCTACTCCGCATGGCGAGCCCCATGAGAAGGGACGCGCCGAGCAGCATGGCGAAGACGGCTGGGCCTACGCGCATGCCGGGGAGCTGGAGGGCGGGGATGGCCTGCACGAGGGAGGTGAGCCAGATGAGGATGTTGGCCAGTAGGCCCTCCACGAGGCCGAGGCCGAGCGAGACCCACGTGCCGCCGGGTAGCAGCGCGAGCACCAGGCCGAGCGGCACGATGCCGGCGGTGAGGGGTATGCCGAAGAGGTTGCCCAGGATGGAGAGGAGGGGGAGAGTGCCGAAGTGGTAGAGCATGAAGGGGAGGGTGCCGAGCTGGGCGGCCAGCGAGCCACTGAGTATGCCCTTGATATAGGTCAGGGGGACGCTCCGGGTGCGGAGGCCGCGGCTGATGGGCCAGGCGAAGCAGAAGATGCCCCACAGCGCGCTGAAGGACAGCTGGAAGCCCACGTCCCACAGGGCGAGTGGCTGGACCAGGAGGATGGCGGCTGCGGCCAGTAGGAGCATCTCGAGGGGGCGGAAGTGGACCTCCCGCAGCCCGCCGAGGGCCACGAAGCTGATCATGACGGCGGCGCGGACCAGCGAGAGGCTGAAGCCGCAGAGGGCCACGAAGAGCCACAGGCCGACGATGGGGAGCAGCTCGCGGAGTAGGTAGGCGGGGCGGGGGTAGGCCGGGATGAGCATGCAGACCAGCGTGAGGATGAGGAAGACGAAGCCCGTGTGCAGCCCGGAGAGCACGAGGATGTGGGCCAACCCGGCGTTGCGGAACTCGTCCTTCAGCTCGGGGTTCATGGCGGACTTCTCGGCGAGGGTCATGGCGGCGACCAGGGCCAGGGCATCGTCGGAGAGCCCGCTCTGGCGGAGGTTGCTGAGCATCCACGCCCGGGGCGCGCTCAGGTCGAGCCGCCAGCCGGGGGCTTCGTGGCCGTACACGGGCTTCCTCCCGCGGTAGGCCCGTATGGTGCCCGCGTAGCCCCGGATGGCGTTCCAGCGGGTGATGTTGAACGCGTGCGGGTTCTGCTCGCGGGGGTTGCGGCCGTAGGTGCCCCGTAGCCAGAGTAGGTCGCCGGCCCGCAGCCGCTGGGCGATGGTGTCGTCGTTCTTGAACTCCACGTAGACCCGCTGCTGGCTGGACTGCCGCGCTTGGTCCTGCCATACGGCGATGAGCCGCGCTTCGCCCCGCCAGCTGAAGCGCCCCGGTTCTGGCGCTTTCTCCAGGCGGACCTGGAAGAGCTTCGGGCCGTCGAGCTCGTGGAAGGGGAGCGGGCTGGGTCGGGCCTGTTGCCCCCGCCACAGCCCTAGGCTCAGCATGGCCAGGCACAGGGTGATGCACGGGAGGAGGCGGCCGATGCGGGAGGCCCGTCGGGGGTATAGAAGCCCGGCGCTTGAGAGGACGGTGAGGCCGGTGGCGACCCAGAGGAGGGGGGAGAGGGCCGTGGTCAGCTCCACCCTCACGCCCGCTACCAGCCCGGCGAGTAGGGCCAGGCAGATGGGCCATACGGGGTAGGCATGAGCCAGGGGGAGGTCCCCCCCGCCGGGGAGATTGGCCTTCACATGCTAGCCGATTTTGCTGGCGTAGTCGGCGGTGTAGCGTCCCCGGGCCATGTCCTTGAGCTTCTTCTGTATCATCCGTTTGCGCAGCGGGCCGAGGTGGTCCACGAAGAGCTTCCCGTCGAGGTGGTCGTACTCGTGCTGTATGATGCGGGCGTTGATGCCGCCGAAGACCTCCTCGTGCTCCACGAAGTGCTCATCCACGTAGCGCATGCGGATGGCGGTTGGGCGGGTGACGTTCTCGTGTATCCCGGGCACGCTCAGGCAACCCTCCTGGAAGGAGGCCGTGTCGCCGAAGCGCTCCAGGATGTGGGCGTTGATGAAGGTTTTGGTGCCTTCCCAGGCCTCGGGGTAGCTCTCCTTGAAGGGCGATGCGTCGATGACGAAGAGGCGTATGGACAGGCCGATCTGCGGGGCGGCCAGCCCCACGCCGTCGGCCTCCCTCATCAGGACGTGCATCTCGGGGATCAGCTCGGCCAGGCCGGGGTAGTCGGGGGTGATGTCCTTCGCCACCTGCCGCAGCACGGGCGAGCCGTATACATAGATTGGTCTACTCATTCCTTCTGCCCATCTCCTGGGCCTCCATGTAGGACTGCAGTATGATGGTGGCGCTCACCATGTCCACCAGCGCCTTGTCCTGCCGTTTCATCTTGGGCACTCCCCCCCGCAGCATCGCGTCGTGCGCCAGCGAGGAGGTGAAGCGTTCGTCGTGCCGGACCAGCGGTATGCCCGGCAGTAGCTTTCTCAAGCGGTTAACCAGGGGGTCGATGTATTTGTTCGCCTCGGAGGGGGTGTCCTGGAGCGTCCGTGGGTAGCCCACCACGATGAGGTCCACCTCCTCCCGCCCGGTGTAGTCCACCAGGTACTCGGCCACCTGCCCCGTGGGGATGGTGCATATGCCGTTGGCTATCAGGCCCAGGACATCGCTCGCGGCAATCCCGGTGCGCTTCCGCCCCACGTCCAGCGCGACTATTCTCCCCATGGTCCAGGCATTCTCCCCGCTAGATTAGCCCCTGCGGCAGCTCTGCGTTGCGGATGAACTCTACGCTCCGCTCGATTTCGGTGTACATCACCCTGTCCTGCTCCACGATGGGCACGGTCGCCCGGTAGGCCTCGAGGATGCTCTCCAGGCGGGGGGAGGTCCGCTCCGTGCGGAAGCTCAGGGCCTGCGACGCGTCGAAGAGCTCGATGGCCAGCACGCGCTCCACGTTGTCGACCACGCGGAGCAGGCGCGTCGCCCCGTTGCCCCCCATCGACACGAGGTCCTCCTGGCCGTTGGACGAGACGATGGAGTCGACGCTGGTGGGGGTGCTGAGCTGCTTGTTCTGGCTGACCATGGCCGCGGCGGCGTACTGGGGTATCATGAAGCCGGAGTTGAGGCCGGGGTTGGCCACCAGGAACTCGGGCAGCCCCCGTAGGCCGAGGATGAGCTGGGCGGTGCGGCGCTCCGAGATGTTGGCCAGCTCGCTCAGGGCGATGGAGAGGAAGTCGTAGGCCAGGGCCAGGGGCTCGCCGTGGAAGTTGCCCCCGGAGATGATGAGGTCCTGGTCGGGCCACACGGTGGGGTTGTCGGTCACGGAGTTGATCTCGGTGACGATGACCCCCTCGACGTAGCCGATGGCGTCCTTGCACGCGCCGTGCACCTGTGGCACGCAGCGGAAGCTGTAGGGGTCCTGCACGTGGGGCTTGGGCCGGGCGATGAGCTCGCTCCCCTCGAGGAGGTGGCGGATGTTGGCGGCCGTCTGGGCCTGGCCGGGGTGGGGGCGTATGGCCTGTATGTTGGGGTGGAAGGGGGCGAGCAGGCCGTCGAAGCCCTCGAGCGAGAGGGCGGCGATGATGTCGGCCCACAGCGATATCCGCCGTGCGCGGAGCATGGCGTACACCCCGTGCGCGCTCATGAACTGGGTGCCGTTGAGGAGCGCGAGCCCCTCCTTGGACTGCAGGGCGATGGGCTCCCAGCCGAAATGCTTGAGCACCTCGGCGGCCGGGCGCTTCTTGCCGTCCATGCGCACCTCGCCCATGCCCAGCAGCGGGAGGAAGAGGTTGGCCAGGGGGGCGAGGTCGCCCGACGCGCCCAGCGAGCCGCGGTCGTACACCACGGGGTAGACCCCGTTGTTGTACATCTCCAGTATGCGCTCCACGGTGGCGACCTGCACGCCCGAGTTGCCCAGCGAGAGGGCGTGGGCCTTGAGCAGGAGCATGAGGCGGACGATGGGCTCCTCCACCTCCTCGCCGGTGCTGCACGCGTGCGACATCACCAGGTTGGCCTGCAGCTGGGAGAGCTCGCCGTGGCTGATGGTCCGGTCGCAGAGCGAGCCGAAGCCGGTGGTGATGCCGTAGATGGGCACCTCCGGGTTCTCCATCTTCCGGTCGAGGTAGGCCCGGCAGCGGGCTATCAGGTCCCGCGACTCCCCGGAGAGCCTGAGCTTGATGTCCGGTTTCTGTAGCAGCTCGTCTAGCTGGCTGAGCGATAGGGGGGTGGGGGAAATCTCGAACATCCTACTCATGGCTCTGGGGTTTTTAGGTTAGCCTTGATGCAGGTGGGCGGCGATGTGGGCCATCGGCATGGCGGTCTGCTCGCCGGTCTGCATATTCTTCACGCTCGCCTCGCCCCGGGCCAGCTCGTCGCTCCCGATGATGACGACCCAGCTGGCCTTCTGGCGGTTGGCGTAGTCCATCTGCTTCTTGAATTTGGCCTCGTCGGGGAAGACCATGACGCGGAGGCCCTGCCGGCGGATTTCGACCGCGAGGGCCATGCCCGCCCGCACCTCTGCCGGGCCGAGGTTGAGGATGAGCACATCGAGGCTGGTCTCTACGTCCTCGGGGAAGAGGCTCAGCTCCAGCATCGCGTCGTAGATGCGGTCCGCCCCGAAGCTGATGCCCACCCCGCTCACGTCCTTGAGGCCGAATATGCCCGTGAGGTCGTCGTAGCGGCCGCCCCCGCACACCGAGCCGATTTTGCAGTCGAGCGCCTTGACCTCGAAGATGGCCCCGGTGTAGTAGTTCAGGCCGCGAGCCAGCGAGAGGTCCAGTATGACGGGAATCTTCACGCCCACCTGCCGCACCAGCTCGAGCAGCTCGCGGATGTCGGCCATGCCCTCCTGCCCCTTGGGGTTGTCGCCTATGGCCGCGGCCAGGGCCTCCAGCCGGGCCTCGTTGCTGCCGTCGGCCTGGACGATGGCGCTGATCTTGGCTATGCCCTCGGGCGAGACCCCGGCGGCGGCCAGTTCCTGCTGCACGCCCTCGAGGCCGATCTTGTCGTACTTGTCGATGGCCACGGTGATGGGCACCAGCAGCTCCTCGTGGCCTATGGCCTCGGCCATGGCGGCCAGGGCCTTACGGTGGTTGAAGCGGAGCTCCACGCGCATGCCCAGCTGGCCGAAGATGTCCTCTACCACCTGCACCAGCTCCACCTCGCAGAGCTGGGAGTTGCTCCCCACCACGTCGATGTCGCACTGGTAGAACTCGCGGTATCGCCCCTTCTGCGGGCGGTCGGCCCGCCACACGGGCTGTATCTGGTAGCGCTTGAAGGGCTTGGGCAGCTCGTGCCAGCTCTGCGACACGAAGCGCGCGAAGGGCACGGTGAGGTCGTAGCGCAGGCCCTTGTCGCAGAGTAGGGGGGCGAGCTGCTCGGGGTGCATGCCGCGGATGTCGCCCTCGGGCAGCCCCCGCAGGAAGTCGCCCGAGTTGAGGATGCGGAAGAGGAGCCTGTCGCCCTCCTCGCCGTACTTGCCCAGGAGGGTGGAGAGGTTCTCCATCGAGGGGGTCTCCAGCGGCTGGTAGCCGTAGATGCCGAACACCCGCTTGATGGTGGAGAAGATGTACCCCCGCCTGGACATTTCTAGTGGTGCGAAATCGCGCGTACCCTTGGGTACGGAAACCCTGTTTACCCCCATGTTTTTCCTTTCCGATTTTTCTAGCACAAATGTAGGGAAAAAATCCGAAGGTTGCCCGCTTTGCCGCCGAAAATGGGCCGATGTGGCGAATTCGCCCCGTGGCTGGGCCTTTTTCCCGCCCGTGGGGGATAAAAAGCCCCGCGCCGAGGGCAATTCCTCGGGCGGGGCGCAGACGGCGGGGCAGGATTGGGGGCTACTGGGCGACGAGGCGGAAGCCAAAGCTTTCGTACCGCAGCCCGGGGTCGTTATAGAGTCGATCTGCGGAACGGCAACCAATGGGAGAGTTGCCCCAGCCACCACCGCGGAGTACGCGCTCTGCCCCATCTGCAGGGCCAGCGGGGTCCTTCGCCGGGCTAATCTTGTAGTACTCCTTATCGTACCAGTCGTGGCACCACTCCCACGCGTTGCCGTGCATGTCGCAGAGGCCAAAGGTATTGGCCTTCTTCGTCGCCACTGTAAACGTCGTGCTGTCCGCTGTGGATGTATAGCGGCACCACATGTACTCATTTAGCTGAAGCGGGTTGTAATCATTGCCGAAGCAGAAGCACCCAGTGCTCCCGGCCCGGCAGGCGTACTCCCACTGCGCCTCCGTCGGGAGGGTCACGCCGTTCCCCATCCACTCGCAGAAGGCCTTGGCATCCTCCCACGACACGTACACCACCGGCTGCCTAGCCCCCTTGAACTGCACCTTCATCTTTGGATGGTTCGCGCCGCTCTCCTTCACCTTTTCCCAAAGGGCGGGGTCTTTCTGGGCGGCCTTCATGAACGCGTTGTACTGCGCGTTGGTCACCTCCGTTTTGCTCATCCAGAAGCCGGAGAGCTCCACCTCGTGCAGCGGGCCCTCATCGCCATCGCGCCCCTCCTCATCCTCCGGGCTGCCCATCGTGAACTTGCCGCCCTCCACCCACACCCACTCGATGCCCAGCGCAGGGTCGGTCTGCGGGGCTTTTGGCTTGCTCGGGTCTTCTGCCCCGGGCTTCTGGTCCGGGTTCTCCCCCGCGTTGTTCTCATTGCCCGCTTGCAGCGTGTTGCTGCTGCCCGCGGCGGGCTTGCTGTCCTTGTCCTTCTTGTCGCAGCTCGGCATCAGCACCAGGCCGAGCGACAGGGAGAGCACTAGCCCCAAACTCAGTATACCTTTTCGCATAGCGTAAATTGTTTATACGCAGCGACATTGCCACGTGCACAATGTTAGGTTTTTTTTTGGAAGGCAAAATCGCAGCGCGATTTTCCGTACCCGCGGGCCCAGCGAGAACCCGCATCGCGCTGCCACTCAGGGGCTAGGAGGGCGGTTGAAAAGGATGTATTTTTTCTCATTCTCGTTTGGCCCTTTGGGCAGGATTGCGCGCAGTCTCATCCCCCCTTATGCCCCCCTTGGCAAACTATTACTACCTTTGCCAACACAGTAATCCCAGCAAGCCATGGAGCAGAACAGCCAGCCCAGCGCCACCGCCCCCCGGAGGGTACTCCCGCACGCCATCCAGAGTTTCAAAGAGATGCGTGAGGGGGGCTACGTGTACGTCGACAAGACCGATCTAATATGGAAATTGGCCCAGGCCTCCAAGGTCCAGTTCATCACCCGTCCGCGTCGCTTCGGCAAGAGCCTGATGATCAGCACGCTGAAGAGCTACTTCCAGGGCGATGCGGCGCTCTTCAAGGGGCTGAAGATGGAGGCCCTCGAGACCCGGTGGACCAAGCACCCCACCTTCGTGTTCGGCTTCTCCTCCTCCAGCTTCAACCGGAAGGACGATGTCTACGACCTCCTCAGCTACAGCCTGAGGGACTACGAGGCCCTCTACGGCATCACGCCCGAGGGGGGTGTCGACAGTAGGTTCAAGGCATTGCTCCGGGAGGCCTACGCCCAGACCGGCATCAAGCCCGTCATCCTGGTGGACGAGTACGACAACCCGCTCACCGACACCATCGCGCCCGACCAGCAGGCGCTGCACCAACACTACAAGCGGGAGCTGCGGGGCTTCTACAAGACCATCAAGGAGTGCACCGAGATACTCCACCGGGTGGTCATCACCGGCATCACGCAGTTCTCGGAGCTGAGCCTCTTCAGCAGCATCAACCAGCTGGTCAACGTCACCCTCGATGACCAGTACGCCACCCTCTGCGGCATCACCGAGCAGGAGCTAGTCGACAGCTTCGCCCCGGAGATTGCGCGTTTCGCCCAGGCGCAAAACACCGACTTCGACGGGGCCCTCGCCATCCTACGCCGGCAGTACGATGGGTACCAATTCACCCCCCGGGGCCCGCACGTCTACAACCCCCAGAGCCTCATCCAGTGCTTCCATCATAACGTTCTATACAACTTCTGGTCGCAGTCCGGTACGCCCGCGATGCTCAGCGTGCTCATCCCCAACTACACCTTCGACATGCAGCGACTGCTGGAGCCCACCGTCATGAGCCAGCGCGACATGCACATCATCGACTTCAGCGGCACGAACCCCATCCCCCTCCTCTACCAGACGGGGTACCTCACCATCCGGGAGTACTACCCCGAGGAGATCTCCTACCTCGTGGAGTTCCCCAACAGCGAGGTGCGCCAGTCCTTCTGGCAGGTGCTCCTGCCCATCTTCCACTCCCCGAAGAGCAATGGCACCGAGGGCCTGTCCAGCTCGTTCACCCAGAAGCTCAACGCCTTCCGGCACCCCGAGGCCATGGGCGAGCTGATGGCGCTCATCGCCGGCGTGCCCTACAGCGCGCTGTGCCTGCGTAAGATACAGGCCTCTGACGACACGCACCCCGAGAAGCAGCGGGAGGAGGCGCGTACCCGCATCTACGAGGAGCTGTTCCAGACCGCGCTCTACGCGTGGTTCACCGCCCTGCGCTGCGATGTCCGCACTGAGGTCCACTCCCTCGGTGGCCGGGCCGATGCCGTGCTGACCCTGCGCAACGGCTACTACCTCTTCGAGCTGAAGGTCGGCCGGGGCGGGGAGACCGCCCAGCGGGCCCTCGAGCAAATCAAGGAGAAGGGCTACGCCGAGCCCCTGCGCGCCGCCGGCAAGCCCATCCACGCCTACGGTGTGGTCTTCGACAGCCGCCCGGAGCGCCGCGGGGAGTGCGAGTGGCTGCATGAGCAGCTGCAGTAGGGGCAGTCAGATGGCGGGGGGACTACGGGAGAGGGGCGACGAGGCGGAAGCCCAGGGTGGTGGACTGGTGGGTGGGTAAATCCCCTATGAGTGGCCGGTACGCTGAGCGGCAGTCGCCTATGAAATAGCAACCACCACGATTTACGCGGAAATAGCCACTATCAGGACCAGTGGGGTCCTTCAGCGGGCTGACCTTGTAGTAATCATCGCTGTTCCAGTCGGCGCACCACTCAAACACATTGCCGTGCATGTCGTAGAGGCCCCATGCGTTGGGCTTCTTCCCGCCCACCGCGTGCGTTACTTGCTTCGCATTCCCCATATGCCAAGCGTACTCGTCCAGCTGGGCCTCGTCCTCGCCGAAGCAGAAGCGGCCGGTGCTCCCGGCCCGGCAGGCGTACTCCCACTGCGCCTCCGTCGGCAGGGTTACGCCGTTCCCCACCCATTCGCAGAAGGCCATGGCATCCTCCCAGGAAACGCGTACCACCGGCTGATTATCCCCGGTGAATCTCGTATCCAGCCTGGGGAAGTTCGCACCGCTCTCCGCCACCCTATTCCATGCTTCGCCCCCTTTGGCCTTCATCGCCTTGAGGAACTCGTTGTACTGCGCGTTGGTCACCTCCGTTGCGCTCATCCGGAAGCCGGAGACCTCTACCCGGTGCTGGGGCTTCTCATTGTCATACCCCTGAGGGTCACCCATCATGAAGCTGCCCCCCTCCACCGTCACCCACCTGATGTTCAGCTCCGCTGCCGTATTTGTGGTGCTGTCCTGCCCCTGCGTTTTGCCGGGTTCGTCCTTGTCCTTCTTCTCGCAGCCCGGCATCAGGATTAGGCCGAGCGAGAGCAGCAGCCCCAAATTCAGAATACCTCTTTTCATAGTCAATACGTATAGTAATACCGCATAGCGACATTGCCGCGCGCCGCGAAGATAGCCTTTTTAATGGGTAAATTGGGGAGCGATTATCCGGCCCGATGTGCTGCTGCCCGGGGGCTAGGACGCGTTGCGGGCCTAGGCTTGCCCTTTCCGCCCGGCGAGCCGCTCGAGCAGCATCACCACGCCGAAGCCGAGGCATATGAGGCCTATGGTGGCGGGCCAGTGCACCTCGAGGCCCGCGGCCTGGTACTGCGCCGGGCTCACCGCTCGGGCGAGGCCCTCCGTCTCGGGGTCGGGCAGCTGCCAGGGCCATACGCGGACTATCGCCCCGATGATGAAGCCCGTGAGGGTGGCCATGGTGGTGGCGCGCCAGCGGGATAGCAACCAGGAGAGGAGGCGCGCGAAGCTCAGCAGGCCGACGGCCGCGCCGAGGGCCACCGGGATTAGCACCGCGAAGTCGAGCTGCTGCACGGCGGCGAGGATGGCGCGGTACTTCCCCAGGAGCAGGAGGATGAAGCTGCCCGATATGCCGGGGAGGACCATGGCGCAGACGGCCACCGCCCCGGCGGCGAAGTAGGTCAAGGCGCTTGTCGTGTCGCCGGGGGTCGAGGCTAGGGGTGCGGCCGTGCTGATGTACCAGCCCGCGGCGGCGCCCAGAACCAGGGCCAGGACCTGTTTCGCTCCCCATTGGCGCACCTCGCGGCCCACGAAGAGGATGGAGGCGAGGATTAGGCCCAGGAAGAAGGACCAGACGTACTCGGGGTAGGTGTCCAGTAGGTGGCCCAGCAGGCGGGCGAGGGAGAAGAGGGCCGTGCCCACGCCCAGGAGGAGGGCCAGGAGGAAGCCCCCGTGCACCTTGGTCCAGTAGCGGGCCAGGCCCCCGGGGCGGAGTATCCGCAGTAGGTCCTTGGAGGCCGCGTGGCTGATGGCGGCGAGCAGCTCATCGTATATGCCGACCAGGAGGGCTATCGTGCCGCCCGACACGCCCGGGACGACATCCGCGCTGCCCATGGCGATGCCCTTCAGGTAGATGGAGAGGTAGTCCCTTAGGCCCCGCTTGCGGCCATGTAGCTGCTCCATGCCCTAGCGTAGCTTGGCGAGGTAGGTGGCCAGCACCTTGAGCATTTCCTCGGGCCGACTGGTGGGGGGCATGGGGAAGACCACGTCGTTGCCCAGCACGCAGGCCTCGTTGAAGCCGATGCGCAGCTTGGCGGCGGAGACGGCCTTCACCCAGGTTAGGGGTAGCACCTGAGTGAGGGTGAGGTCTATGAGGTAGTCGAAGACCAGCTCCTCGAAGGCGAGCGCATCGCCCTTCACCGGCTTGCACAGCCAGTTGATTTCCTTCTTGATGATGAGGCTGGTTCGGGCGCGCCCCACCAGGTAGCCGGGTGTTTCCTTGCCCTCGAAGTAGGTGCAGATGCTGCAGTCCGCGCCCTGCTGCTCCATCCGCTGGCAGTAGGCGGCCAGGTACTCGAAGGCCTCCTGGTCGTTCCCGTCTATGAGGAAGCCCAGGCTCTGCGCCCTCTCCAGCGGAATTAGGGGCTGCAGCCTACGCTTGGGTAGGCCGGTATCCCGTAGGCGCTTGAGGCCCAGTGTGCACTTAAGCTTGTCTAGCATGCTATTCCCTCCCTATCATTTTCCCGAACTCCTCCTCGCCCACGATGCGTATGCCCAGCTCCTGGGCCTTCTTGAGCTTGCTCGCGCCCATGTCGCGCCCGGCGATGATGAGGCTCGTCTTGCCCGACACCCCGCTGGCTATCGTGCCTCCGTGGGCGGCCACCAGGGCCTTGAGCTCGTCGCGGCTGTAGGCGTCGAACTTGCCGGAGACCACGACCCTCTCCCCGGCCAGGATGTCGGAGACCCGCTCCTCGGCCTCCGCCTCGTCCGCCGTGGTGCGTAGCCCCAGGGCCTCTATGCGGTCCATGAGCCGCCCGCTGACCTCGCTCCGGAAGTAGCTGTAGACCTCCTGCCCCACGATTTCCCCGATGTCCGGCACGGCGACCAGCTCCTCGAGCGATGCCGCGGCCACGGCGCGGAGGCTCCCGAAGGTGCGGGCGAGCTTGGTGGCGGTGGTGGTGCCGATGTGCCGTATCCCCAGGGCGAAGAGCAGCCGCTCGAAGGGTTGCTGCTTGCTCTTCTTTATGGCCTGCACGAGCTTGCTGGCCGACTCGAGTATCTCCCCGCCGGGCTCGTCCCTACGGGCCTCGCCCCCGCTGCTGGGCCGCTTGATGGCCTCGTGCACCTGCCTTGCCGACAGGGCGTAGAGGTCCAGCACCTCGTGCAGCAGGTCCGCCTCGTAGAGCGTCTGCACGGTCTCCTCGCCCAGCCCCACGATGTTCATGGCCTTCTTCGAGGCGAAGTGCTCTATCGCCCCGGTTATCTGCGGGGGGCAGGCCATGCCGTTGGGGCAGTAGTGGCGGGCCTCGCCGGGGTTGCGCTCCAGCTTGGCGCCGCAGGCCGGGCAGTGGCTCGGGTAGGCAATCCGTTCGTCGTCCTCCTTGCGGTGGCTCGGGCTTACGCCCACAATCTTGGGGATGACCTCGCCGCCCTTCTCCACCTCCACCCAGTCGTGCGCACGGAGGTCCAGGCGCGCCATCTCGTCGGCGTTGTGGAGGGTGGCGCGCCGCACGGTGCTGCCCCCCAGGCGCACGGCCTCGAGCAGGGCCACGGGGGTGACCGCGCCTGTCCGCCCGACCTGGAACTCCACGCCCAGCAGGGGGGTGGTCACCCGCTCGGTGGGGAACTTGTAGGCGATGGCCCACCGGGGGCTCTTGGAGGTGAGGCCGAGGGTGGCCTGGTCGGCGTAGTCATTGACCTTCACCACGATGCCGTCCGTGTCGAAGGGGAAGTTGTTGCGCTCCGCCCCCCATTCCTCCACGGTGGCGAAGACCCCGTCGATGTCGTGGCAAAGCCTGAGCCGCTCGACCACCGGTAGGCCCCATCCGCGGGCCTTCTCGAGCGAGTCGACGTGCGAGCCCTCCTCATCCTCCTCCTGCACCACGTAGTAGAGCGCGCACTCCAGCCCCCTGTTCCTGAGGTCTTCGCGGGCGGCCTCCTCCTTGGCCCGGATGCGCGCCAGGGCCCGCTCCTCCTGCTCCGCCCGCCCGGCGTACTTCTCCTGCGCGGCCAGGATTTCCGACTGGTAGTCGGTGCGCAGCTTCAGCGAGCCGGAGGCCAGGTTGCGCGCGTTGGCGTAGGGCTCCAGCTCCTTCTTCGGCCTTTTCCCGTCGGCCAGCAGCCGCTCGTTCTGCGTCCTAATCTTCTGGTTCTCCGCCTCCCGCTCCTGGTTGAGGCGGGCGAAGGTGGCCCGGGGGACGAAGACCTCGCCCCGCATCTCGAGCCGCTCGGGGTAGCCTGTGCCCTCTAGGGCCTGCGGGAGGTTGAGGATGCAGCGGGCGTTCTCGGTCACGTCGTCGCCGGTGCTGCCGTTGCCCCGGGTGATGGCCTGCACGAGCTTCCCGCCGCGGTAGATTACGGCCAGGGAGAGGCCGTCGTACTTCAGCTCCACGCTGTAGGCGGGGGCGTGGCCCAGCCCCTCGCGCACGCGCCGGTCGAAGTCCTGCAGCTCCTCGAGGGAGTAGGTGTTGTCGAGCGAGAGCATGGGCACGCGGTGCGGCACCTTGCGGAAGCCGTCGTGGCTGTCGTCGCCCACGCGCTGGGTGGGGGAGTTGTCGGTGCGCAGCTGGGGGTGCTGCCGCTCGAGCTGGGTGAGCTCCTGCATGAGGAGGTCGAACTCCCGGTCGGAGACCAGCGAGGTGGCCTCCTGGTAGTAGGCCCGGCTGTAGTGCTCGAGCAGCTCCCGTAGGGTGGTGGCTCGCTGGCTGGCCTTCTGCAGCTGGTCCATGGTCTAGGCCTCCCTGGTTGCGTATTCGGGTTTGAGCTTGCGCCACTCCATGAGGCTCGGGTTGCACGATAGCCAGGTGATGACGAAGCTGTCGAAGAAGGCGTACTCCATGCTGAACTTCTGGACCAGCCCGCCGAGGCGTACGCGGAGCTGGAGCATGCCCTGCTCCTGTATCTCCCGCAGGGGCAGCACGGTCACGTCCTCGAAGGAGTTGAGGCCCTCCATGCCCGGGAGCTTGTAGAGGGCCTCCTTGGCGCTCCAGACGATGGCCATGGCGCGCTTGTCGTCGAGGTCTATCCAGCCCCGCTCGCCCAGGGTGAGGTACTTGTTGGCGATGCGCTTGAAGGGCCGCTCGGTGGACTCGATGTCCACCCCCACGAAGAAGCTCACGCTCGAGAGCACGGCCACGTAGGGGAAGGAGTGGGTGATGGAAATGTGGTGCTTGCCCTTGGAGAGGAAGGGGCGGCGGTTGGGCTTGTAGATGATGCTGTCGTTGATGCCCAGTACGCGGAGGCAGCAGCGGGTGGCGAGCCACTCCAGGCGGCGGTTCTGGTCCTTGATGCGGGCCAGCACGGGGAAGGAGTCGCCGTCGATGTAGGCCTTGAGGAAGGCCTCGTCCTCCTCGATTTTCCACAGGGCCAGGGAGGCCACTCCGGAGCTTATTTTTCTGACTTCTGCCATGGCTGGTCTCTCCACTTTAGGGTTTCAATCATCCGTAGCACGTCGGCCTCGAAGAAGTGGACGGCCGGGGCGAGCGAGTCGATGTTGGGCTCGCTGTAGAAGTAGAGCGCGCCGCGGAGGAAGCGTCGCACCGAGTCGGTGGCGTAGAACTGCACCGAGCTGGCCACGTTGCCCTTGATGCGGTAGAGCATGGCGTAGACGCTGTCCTGGGCGTTCTCGAAGACCTTCTCCTCTATGGCGTCGGCCTTGACCGAGTGCTTGTAGGCCATGGTGTGCGCGTCCTCGAAGAGGGTGTCGAGCGCGCCGGGCTTGTCGTAGTAGCTGAGGTAGATGGTGGCCTTGTAGCGGGGTATGACGATGTTGGTGCCGCTGCCGTCGGGCCGGTACTCGAGCTGGGCGTAGCGGGGCATGTCGAAGCTGTAGGGCAGGATGCTGTCGGAGGGGCCGTACTCCTTCTCGGGGAAGTCGAACCGCGGGTAGCCCTCCGGCTTGGGCACGGGCGGGTTGCTGCAGCCCGCCAGCAGGGCGCAGCCCGCCAGCCATAGCGCGAGGCCCAGCGCCCCGCAGCGTCGTCGTATGCTCATGCGTCTCATCCTCTGTCTCATCCTAGGTCTCATGCTAGTAGTCCACTCGTATGACCTCTATGCGCCGCTTGCTGACCTCCACGACGCGGAGGCGCAGGTTGGCCACCTCGAGCTCCTCGCCCCGGGTGGGGAAGCGCCCCAGCTGCTCGAGCACCAGCCCGGCCAGGGTCTCCGACTCGCCCCGCACCTCGTCGAGGGCGTGTACGCTCAGACCCAGCACCTTGCAGAGGTCGTTGATCTGTATCTTGGCCTCGAAGCGGATGGCCCGCTCGCCGATGCGGGTGTAGAGCCGCTCCCCCTCGTCGCTCTCATCCTGGATCTCGCCGAAGACCTCCTCCAGCACGTCCTCCAGGGTGACGATGCCGCTGGTGCCGCCGTACTCGTCCACCACCACCGCGAAGTGGATGCGCTCCTGCTGGAACTCGTAGAACAGGGCCCCGAGCCGCTTATTCTCCGGCACGAACAGCGCCGGGCGCAGCAGGCCCACCCAGTTGAAGTCCGCCCCGCGGTCGATGTGGGGCAGCAGGTCCTTGATGTAGAGGATGCCCTCCACCTTGTCGAAGCTCTCGCGGTAGGCCGGGATGCGGGAGTAGCCGCTCTGGAGCACCAGCGCCTTGAGGGTGTCGTAGTCCGCCTCGATGTCGACCCCTACCGCGTCGATGCGCGGCTTCATGACCTCGGAGACCTCCAGGCTCCCGTAGTCGACGATGCGCTTGAGCATGGCCTGGTCCTCGAGCTGGCCCTTGGTAATCTCGAGCGCGTCGCCGAGGTCCTCCATCGAGAGGGTGCTCTCGCGCTGGGCCAGGTGCTCGTTGATGCGGGCCACCGTGCCGGCCATCAGCAGGGAGAAGGGCTTGAGGGCTACGTAGAGCGAGTAGAGCGGGCGGGCCACGTGCTGCATGTAGGTCAGCGGCTTGGCTGTGCCCAGGAGCTTGGGCAGCACCTCGCCGAAGAGCAGGATCAGGAAGGTGATCAGGACCACCCGCACCGCGAAGCCCAGGGCGGGCGAGCCCTCGAAGGAGAAGAGCGCGTCGGTGATGAAGGCCGAGAGGATGACGATGCCGATGTTGACCAGGTTGTTGGTGATGAGGATGGTGGCCAGCAGGCGGTTCTGGTTGGCCAGCATGTGCAGCAGGAGCTTGTAGCCGGGCGCACGCTCCTCGTCCCGGCGTATGCTGTCGTAGTCGGCCGGCTTGAGCGAGAAGGCCGCGGCCTCGGCCCCCGAGATGAAGGCCGAGGTCAGCAGCAGCAGGCCCAGCACCAGCGAGGCCAGCCCTATGCCCACGGTCGGGGCGTAGAGCTGCACTAGCAGCAAGCTCCCCACGGTTCCCACTGGTCTACGGTCGATTCGTCCTGGTACGCACGCCCCCCGCCGCCACCCTAGAAGGGGAAGTCCTCCCCGCCGGGCAGGGTGTACTCGCCATTCGCCTCGCTGAGCTGGCCCCCCTCCGGGGCGCTCGGCGGGTCCGTCAGGCCCTCGCGCCGCGGGCCCGCGAACTGGAAGGTGTCGCCGACAATCTCGGTGACGTAGTGCTTCTGCTGCTGCTCGTCCAGCCACTGCCGGTAGCGGATGCGCCCCTCGATGTAGAGCTGCTGCCCCTTGCGGACGTGCTCCTCAATGGTCCGGCATATCGCCCCCCAGAAGATTACGGTGTGCCACTCCGTCTGCTCCTGCCGCTGGCCCTGCCTATCCTTGTAGTACTCCGTGGTCGCGAAGCGGAAGCGGGCGCGCACCCGATTGCTGCCCTCGAAGTGCTGCACCTCCGGGTCGGCCCCCACGTGCCCCAGTAGTATCACCCTGTTTACACCCATGATGTATCCTTTTATGCTTTTCGCGAAGGTACTATTTTACTCGGAATGCATCCTCGCGATGTGCCCTCGGCAGGGGAACTCGGCGTTTTTTTTCTCCCCCCCAAAAAAGGGGGCGTGGCAGCCGCCACGCCCCCTTCAGTCAGTAGGCCTACGGGGCGGCCTAGCGCCTCACAAAGCGCGCCGTCTGCCCCTGCATCTCGATGAGGTACACGCCCGCCTCGAGCTGGCGTACGTCCACTGGCGCGCCGGGCGCAAGGTCCACTGTCAGCACCAGCTGGCCCAGGGGGTTGTATATCCGCACGGTGGTGGGCCCGGTCATCCCCTCCACCCTCAGGAAGTCGGATGCGGGGGTGGGGGTGATGCGCAGCGGGGGTTTGGCCCGCTCGACGGGGGCGGGGGCATCGGGTTTTGGCTCCCATATGGCCGTGAGCGTGATATCGCTGGTCAGCAGCTCGGCATCGAAGTCGAACTTCATGCCGTCCTTTCGCCACTCCACGAAGGCGTGCCCCGGCTTGGTCGGGGTGGGTGGGCGGGCCACATGCTCATCCTCTTCCACTATCTGCTCAGGCACGCTCGAGCCACCGTTGAAGTCGAAGGTCACTCGGAACCACGTCTTTATCTGGGACTTATAGTAGCTCCATTCGTCAGCCACTATGTAGTCTTCATACGTCCCTTTAGGCACGTAGATAGTTGTATTCTTTGAAAAGCGGGAGTATTTAACTAACTCGGTTGGAGGGGTTTCCGAGAGAATATAGATGCTCTTGAGCTTAGGGCAGCTCATAAAAATATCTTCCCCGATGCGGGTCAAATTGGCGGAGAGCTGGATGCTCGTCAGGTTCTCGCACAAAGAAAAAACCTCATGACCGATGCTGGTTACGGAGGAGGGGAGCTTGATGCTCTTCAGGCCTTGGCAAACAGAGAAAGCGTCATTCCCTATGCTGGTTAGGGAGGATGGGAACAGGATGTTCGTCAAACCTTGGCAACACGCAAAGGCCATTTCCCCGATGCCCTTCACGGTGGGCGGAATGCTGTATGTCGTATCAGGGTATCCACCAGGGACTTGTATCAATTCAGTCCTCCCCTTGTTGAATAGCGCGCCCCCTTCAGATTCGTAATTAGGGTTACCCTCATCCACGAGTATTTCCTTCAGATTTTCGCAAGCCGCAAAAGGCCCATATCCTATGCTGGTCAAGGATGAGGGGACTTGGATGCTAGTGAGCCCTGCGCAACTGAAAAATGCCGCATTCCCCATGCTGGTCAGGGATGAAGGTAGCTGGATGCTAGCCAGGCCAGAGCAAGCAGAAAATGCAAACTTCCCGATAGTGGTTACGGAGGGAGGGAGGTTGAGGTTCGTCAGGTGTTCGCAACGACCAAAAGCATACTCTCCAATGTTGGCTAAGGAGGAGGGGAGTTTTATACTGTTAAGGCGAGAGCAACCATGAAAAGCACACCTCCTAATGCTGGTTACGGTAGATGGCACGCTGTATGTTGCATTAGGGTGTCCTCCAGGAAGCCGTACTAGCTCGGTTTTCCCCTTATTAAACAGCACGCCGTCCTGAGACTCGTAGTGAGGGTTATCCGCCGCTACTGAAATCATTCTCAAATCTTCGCAATCATTGAAAGCGTCCTCCCCAATACTGACCACAGCATACTCCTTCCCCCTATGTTTCACCTTCGTCGGGATATGAATTTCTCCCGAGTATTCTTTTCGCTCGCCATACTTAGTCGTCTCCGGATGAGCAATCACTTGCACCTCTGCGGGGTCTGACTTCGTCACCCTATAGCGAATACCAGCCTTCTCAAACTCATCGTCCACTCCCAGGACCCTCACCCCTCCCCCGCGCAGCAGCCCCAGCATCACGCCCAAACAGTAGAGTAACCCTTTTCTCATGCGTCTATTCCTCCAATCATTTCGGCTTTCGCCATTCGTAAATGGAAAACACTTATAATTAGGTGGGTAGAAAATGCGCCGAACGAAAAGGAGGGCGCACCCACGCATGGGTATGCCCTCCAATCGTCCGATAGTTGTTTAATTTTACGAAATTACGAGGGGGGGTAAATCCCCACCCACCCAGGGATGCCAAACCCCTAGGCCCACCCACACGAAAGCGTACGGCCACCGAATGCCCCATAACGGTGGCAAGATAGGAAATATCCGCCAAAACCCTATTCACTCCGCGGAAAATCCATGCAGCAGCCCCCATTTCCCCCCGCATCTCGGCGCATCCGCGGGCTGGGGGGCGGCCCGCGGAGCCTCAAAAATCGGCCGGAAGCCGGGAAAAACCGGCAGGTATAGATTTTTTACGTTATAAATACCGGGATTTGCCTCTTGAATACCAATCCCTTACAATCTATTTGATTTTATCGGCTTTGCGGATATCGGGCTTTATCTATAGCTTCGTACCGGCGAAGAACCGTGCCGTGGGCCAGCCCCGCCACGTGCCGGATGCCAGCCATTGTGCGTAATGCAATTGTACGTAAAGCCATAGGACGATGAGTACAAGGGTACAGCGTTTGTTGAACTGGTCGCTGTCGCTGGTGACAGCCCTCATGCTGGCGGGCGTGGTGTTCTACTACGTGGACGCCGTGCCGGCGGCCGAGGCCGGGGAGTCGGTCCATGCGGCCAAGGGGATGGAGGGGGCCACGGTGGTCCCGGAGGTGGGGGGCAGCTTCCCGGCCGAGGGGCAGTACTGCCTCACCTGCCATCAGGGTATCCTCCCGCCGCGCCCCTTCGGGAGCGAGATGATGAAGGAAATCCTGGCCAAGGGGGCGCAGCTGGGCGACCCGAACGGCTGCGTGGTCTGCCACGGCGGCACGCCCTCCGAGACCAAGAACAAGACCAGGGCCCACTCGGGCGTGCCCAAGGGCAGCGCGCTGGCGGCCTACACGCCCGTGCCGGGGGCCATGCAGGTCAACGCGAACACCTGCGGCCTCTGCCATAAGGACCACACATACAACGCGGAGCGGTCCATCATGAACACCGACGCGGGCAAGATGAAGACCATCATGTGGAGCTTCGGCCTGGGCACGGAGAACCACGACCACATCTACGGCGACCACGACGTGGACGACCCCGATGGCCCCACGCCACGCTTCGGCACGGCCCGCTACAAGGCCTACATGCAGCGCATGGCGGACTCCTTCCCGGGCCAGTACCCGGCCAAGCTCATGCAGATACCCGAGGTGGACCTGTCCATGCTCGACTCCATGCCCGAGCAGGCGGCCTACACCTACCTGCGGAACTGCAACGCGTGCCACCTCAGCAACAAGGGCTACCTGGGGAGCCGCGGCCACGCCCGGGGTATGGGCTGCGCGGCCTGCCACTCCCTCTTCGCCATAGAGGGGCGCTACGAGGGGGCCGACACCTGCATCAACCGTAAGGAGATGGGCCACGTGATGGTGCACGCCTTCCAGGGCTCGCGCAAGTCGCCGGTGGCGGTCAACGGCAAGGTCATCTCGGGCGTGCAGGTTTCGACCTGCGCGGCGTGCCATGCGGCCGGGCGGCGGATTGGCCACACCTACCAGGGGCTGGCGGCCTTCGCGCACGGCGAGCATCGGGGGCCCTTCGACCCCCACGGTGGCTCGCAGAAGACCAGCGGCGGCTACGTCTACCACTACGTGCGCGACGATGTGCACCACCGCATCGACAAGGACGGCAAGACGGTCATGGGCCTCCTCTGCCAGGACTGCCACACCACCAGCTCGATGCACGGCAACGGCAACATCGGGGCGACCACCCTGGCAACCATCGAGATAGAGTGCTCCGACTGCCACGGCACGCCCGACAAGTACCCCTGGGAGCTGCCCCTGGGCTTCGGGGACGAGTACGGCCTCCCGCACGGCGATGAGCCCCGCGGCGTGACGGACTCCCTGCTCGAGGTGCAGCGTCGCTTCGCCATGGTGTACCCCAAGGAGGACGGCTACATCCTCAACACGCGGGGCAACCCGCTGGGCAACGTGGTGCGCTCGGGCGACGAGGTGAAGGTGCACTCGGCCAGCGGCCACGACTTCACCGTGCCGGTGCTGAAGAACATCGCCAAGCGGGGCGCGTGGGCGCATCCCGAGAAGGCCATCACCGCGATGATGGGCGTGAAGAAGCACATGGAGACCCTCGAGTGCTACGCGTGCCACTCCACGTGGGTGCCTCAGTACTACGGCTATAAGTACGTGATTGACTACACGAAGAACTCGGTCGACTGGCTGGCCAGCCCGGAGAAGTTCGGCAAGGATGGCCTCACGGCGGACGCGAAGGGCAAGCACGTCATGCAGCCGGGCGCGCCCACCAACTGGGACTACGCCTACGACCGCTGGGAGAACCCCCCGCTGGGCATCAACGGCGAGGGGCGCGTGTCGCCGCTGGTGGGCGTAATCCAGACGGTGGCCACGGTGCTCGACCCGAAGGGCAAGCCCATCGTGTCGAACAAGGTGTGGAAGGCCAAGGAGGGCTACAGCGCCATGGAGATGCAGCCTGTGCAGCCCCACACGGCATCGCGCGAGGCGCGCGCCTGCGAGGACTGCCACGGCGCGCCGGAGGCGGTGGGCTACGGGATAGACGGGGGCGCGTCGGACACCGACCCCTCGATAGAGCGCTACACCGCGGTCTTCGACAAGGACGGCGAGCTGGTGAGCAAGTTCACCGAGCCGCAGATACACGCCATCGCAGACCTGCACCACGACTTCATGCAGATAATCGACAGCGCCGGGGTGCAGCTCCAGACGGTGGACTCGCACTGGCCCACGTCCATGCCCCTGACCAACGAGCAGCGCGACAAGCTCTCCCGCCGCGGCACCTGCCTGGCCTGCCACAAGGACATCCCCAGCGGGTCCATCCCCATGAAGATGCTCGGCAAGATTGCCCACCTCACGCACCTGGGCTACACCTCACCCCAGGCCCATGCGAAGCTGCTGAGCCAGAACAACAACCTCGTGGCATGGGTCAAGGCCTTGGGTATCATACTCCTAGCCCTGATGCTACCGCTGGCCGTCCTCCTACTGGTGTACCGCGAGCGGGTTCGCCACTGGTTCTCACGCCACTAGCCACAAGCTAACCGACAAAACCTACCGTACAATGCTTCGCTTCTTCCGCCAACTACTCACCAGCTACCGGGCGACGCTCTGGATGCTGGCCGTCTACGCCGCGCTGCTGGGCATCGCCACCTTCGTGGAGCGGGAGCACGGATCGGAGATTGCCCGACGGCTGCTCTACTTCTCCCCCGTCTTGCTCCTGCTGCAGGGCCTGATGTGCGCCAATATCGTGGGGGTCACGGTGACGCGCTGGTCCTACCTCCGGCGGCGGATTGCCTTCCTCCTGCTGCACTTCGGCTACCTGGTGGTGCTGCTCGGCGCGGCCGTGACGCACGCCACCTCCAAGGAGGGCTTCGTGCATCTGCGTGAGGGGCACGCCACCGACGCCATACTCAACGGGCGCTCCGAGGTGGTGGACCATCTCCCCTTCACGCTCAAGCTCGAGGCCTTCCGCATGCAGCGCTACCCCGGGTCGATGAGCCCTAGGTCCTACGAGAGCGACCTCACCGTGCTGGTCGACGGCGAACCATTCAGCGCGAGCGTCTCCATGAACCGGGTGCTGGACTACGAGGGCTACCGCTTCTTCCAGTCCTCCTACGACCAGGACGAGCGGGGGTCCATCCTCATGGTCACCCAGGACGAGCTGGGGCGGCGCATCACCTACATCGGCTACTTCATCCTGATGGTGGCCTCCATCCTCAGCGTGCTGGGGCGCAACACCCGCTTCCGCCACCTGCTGCGCGAGCTGCGGGCCTACAGGGCGGTCGCCATGCTCGCCCTGGGCCTCGCCCTCTCGGCGAATGCTTCTGCCGATTATATACCTGACTACAAGCGGATTATAGACCTCGACAGGAGCTCGGGCATCCCCCTCCAGGCGGGGCTGAACCGTGTGGTCCGCCGGGCCGCGACCTACTCCACCCGGCCCGATGGGGTGGGGCATGAGGGCCCTTCGTCCAATTCCAGCGAGGGGCATCTGCTGCGCCTGTCGACCCTGCCCGTGCAGCTACGCTCCGGCCGCGTGGCCCCCTTCAGCACCTTCGCCTCGCAGATGCTGCGGAAGTTCACCCGCGAGGAGCACTTCGAGGGGATGTCGGCCGTTGAGGTGGTCGACCGCATACTCACCAACCCGGGTGAGTGGGTGGGGCGGCGCATCCTGCTGGTGGACGACGATGCCCTGCGGCGCGACCTGGGCCTGTCCACGCCCTACGCCTCGCTCGACGACCTCTTCGCGGACGGGAAGTACACCATTCGCCCCAAGGTGGAGGCGGCCTACAGGAAGCCTCAGACCTCGAGGAGCGCGGTGGACAGGGACCTCCTCAAGCTTGACGAGCGGGTCAACCTCCTACGGCGGCTCATGGGCGCGGACCTGCTGGCCATTTTCCCCGACGGGCGCGACAGTGTGCATCATCAGTGGTATGCGCCGGGTGAGGAGCTACGCATGCTGGATAGTTCGCAACAGGCTGAGGTTCAGAAACTCTGGAACGGCTACGTGCGTGCTGCCCAGGCGGGCTATACGCAGGGCAATTGGCTGGAGAGCGATGTGGCGCTCGATGCTATCCTGGCCTACCAGCAGTCGAATCTGGCCGGGCTGCCCCCGGTGGCCGAGCAGGTGGTCCTTGAGGAGAGCTACAACCGCTGGCAACCCGAGCGGCGGGCCAAAATCTGCTACCTCATCTTCGGCTTCCTGCTCATGCTGCTGATGCTGGCCCAGTGGCTCTTCGAGCGTTTCATCTACGCGCCCCGGGTGCGCCTCGTGGCCAGTAGTCCCCAGCTGCCCAAGCGGGTCGCCTTTGCCTTCCGTTTCCTTCGCTGGGCGATGCGGGCGGGCTTCGCCGTGGGCATCATCTTCCAGATAGCGGGCCTTGCAATGCGCTGGATGATAGGCGGATACGCCCCCTGGAGCAACTCCTATGAGACGATGGTGGCCCTCGCGCTCTTCATCGCCCTAGTCGGAGTGGCGGTGGCCCGCTACAGCCCCCTGCTGCTGCCCCTCTCGTCCCTGCTGGCGGGCGTGGTGCTCTTCGTCAGCGGCCTGAGCTGGATGGACCCCCAGATAACGCCCCTTGTGCCAGTGCTGCAGTCGCCCTGGCTGATGTTCCACGTGGCCGTGCTGATGGTGGCCTACGGCTTCCTGGGCGTGTCGAGCGTGGTGGGGGCGGCCTACCTGCTGGCGCGGGGCACGGCGAGCCAGCCACCCGCCGGGGAGAGGGCCCGCGGGGGCGAGCTCATCCTCATCGTGGAGCTGACCGAGCTGCTCGGCCTCCTGCTGATGTCCGTCGGCGTATTCCTGGGCGCGGTCTGGGCCAACGAGAGCTGGGGGCGCTACTGGAGCTGGGACCCCAAGGAGACCTGGGCCCTGATCACCTGCCTGACCTACGCCCTGCTCCTGCACTGGCGCTGGTTCTCCGGCCGGGGGCGCAGCATGCTCTACGCCTTCATGAGCCAGTGGGCCATCCTGGTGGTGATGATGACCTACTGGGGGGTGAACTACCTCCTGAGCGGCATGCACTCCTACGGGAGCGCGGGCGGGCTATCGCTCATCCCCGTGTGGGTGTACCTGGGGGTCGGGGCCTACTTCCTGCTGCCCGGGGCTGTCGTCCTGCTCCTGCGGCGGCGGGGCTAGTTCTCCGCTAGCGCCACGGTCTTCGTGGCGTACCATCAGCTCCTTTTGCCCGCGTAAAACTCCACTGACTGAGCTCCTCGAATGTGGATATCCATCCAGGATATGCAGTTTGCTTGCATCGTCTCTGACCTACCAGATAGCCCGTTCGTATTCCCCATTCCTTTGGCGATGTTTCTACCTTGCCAGCAACTCTTTGCATGAGGGTCTTCCCGCAAGCCCACAAAAAAGCCGCACCCCAAGGGGTGCGGCCATATGTGCTATGCGAGAGCCTCCTACCTGTCTATCGTCCAGGTGTAGCTGGGCAGGAAGGTGAGGGAGAGGCCCACCTTGTAGGGCATCTTGTTGTAGTCCTTCGGATTAGCAGCGCTCATCTGCTTGGCAAATGCATCGGTGGCGAAGTAGGTGTAGGCCCATGCGCCCAGGGTCACCCACTCCTTTATCTTGTAGCCGAGGTCGATGTCCAGCTCGGTGCCGTAGTTACGATCCTCCTTGTCATACTTCACGCCCATCTGCGAGAACCAAACGTTCACCCCGGCGGTGAAGCCCTTGTGGGCGAAGCCCAGGCCGATGTTCTCGGTGAAGAGCCCCTTGCCGCCTATCTTGTCATCGCTGAAGTAGGCTATGCCCTCGAGGCCGACGCAGCCATCTACGCGGGTGAATACATTGCTGCTTTGGTCTTGCTTTGTGTCCTTCGAGTTGCCGGAGAGCATGTAGAAGGTGGCGTTCAGGCTTATGTTCTCGTGTAGCTGGAGCTTCCACCCTGTCTTCAGGCTGTAGGCCCCGATGCTCACCTTCTCGCCCAGGGTGGCCGTCTTGCCCAGCTGGTAGTACCCATCGAGGTAACCGGTGAGGAGATTGGGCAGCTTGACCTTAAGGCCCGCTTTGATGGTGGAGCGGGTGAACAGCTCGTTTACCTTGGTCTTGTTTTGCGTCATGTCGGCGAAGTAGTAGCCGTTCAGTCCGAACATGTCGTTGACCTGGTATCCGAGGTGCGCGATGGCAGCGTACTTGGTCCCCGGGAACTGCTGGCTCAATTCCGGAGATTTCTTGGCGTTGACCATGGCGTAGGTCCCGATGATGAAACCCTCGTGCTGGAAGCGGAGGTTGAGCGCGTCGTAGGGGCTGTTGTCCCACATCCAGTAGTCCAGGAGGATATCCTGCCGACCCACCCGCACGTTGAGGCCCTTGGCTAGCTCCACGTCGCCCCAAGCGTTCAGTACGCTCACGTTGACATCATCCTTCAGCTGGCCCTTCAGGTAGCCCCAGGTGTTGGCGTTCTCGAACGAGACCAGCGTCTCGAAGCCCTTGTAGGCGAAGCTCATCCCCAGGTGCGCATCGTGCCGCACGTACATCGCGCCGTAGTTATCCCCCTTATTGATGGAGGAGTAGTCCATGTAGCCACGCTCGCGGACCTTACCAAAAGCCCTGAGCTTGATCGGCTCCTTTGCCTCGGGGGTGGCGGCCATCATCCCGTCCTGCGCGAAGACGCTGCCCGACCCCATCGCCATTGCCAGGAACGCCACGCAGAATGCGCTCGCGCTGCTAGCCATCTTGTGGAAACTCTTTTTCATCGTACACACGTTGTTGGTTAACACTTCGTCATTCCTATCTCGCCTATCACTTATCTCACTTTACGTTTGCAACCCAAAAGTACAATATAAATCGTAAATTCCAAAGCGTTCGTCAGGAAAAAATGCAACTTTGTCCCGCGAAATCCGTAGGTCATCCGACCCGAAAGCGCGCAGGGTCTAATCGCTAGTAATGAGTGGGGTAGATTACGTAAGCGCTTCAAAATCGCGTGCGAATGCTGGCCAGGGTGTATGCCCTCTTTTTATATACTTTCTAACTTACGGCTCGAGCGGGCGCGGAGCACCCGGGGATTTCCGCAGGGGGCGAAGGCCCGCCAGCAGCGCGAGCGGGCGCTGGCAGAGGGGGCGCGCGAAGATCGCGGAGCGCCGATTGGGGGCCACCCCGAGATTCGTCCCGCCGTGGGTGGATGCCACGCCGGGCCAGGCCTACCGTAAATCCCTACGGGGGGAATTTGCGGCGCTGGGGCGGGGGCCAGTTTCGGGAAAAAGTCCTATTTTTACCCCCAAATTCAGGGGGTATGCAACAGGGATACGACCAGTCGTACGTTCGGCGCTACACCGCGCTCGGTGTGGTGATTGGGCTCCTCTTCGTGGGGCTCGTCGCCATGGTGCAGCTCTTGGCCGAGGGCGAGCACTTCACGCTGTCCTTCTTCCTGCGGGTGCACCGGGTCTACCCCATGATGTACCTCATCGACCTGATGCCCCTGGCCTCCGGCCTGCTGACCTTCTACGCGGCGCGGGCCGTGTCGCGCTCGCACCGTGAGTACCTCGAGCTGGCCCGCGACCGTGAGGACCACCAGGGCCTGCTCTACCGCTTCGTGATGGGCCTGCGGGAGGGGCGGGAGGTGGACTACCAGCCCGCCCAGGACGACAGCCTCGGGAGCGCGCTGGTGAGCCTGCGCGACGAGCTGGCCCAGCAGCTCGCCGCGGAGCAGCAGCGGCAGGTGGAGGACGAGCGCCGCCGCTGGGTGGCCGAGGGGCTGGCGGAGTTCGGCGAGATACTCCGGACCGTCACCGGCGAGTCGAGCCTTAAGAGCCTCTCCTACAGCATCGTGAGCCGGCTGGTGAAGTACCTGGAGGCCAACCAGTGCGGCCTCTACATGGTGGAGGGCGAGGCCGAGGACGACCGCCACCTGCAGCTGATGGGCTGCTACGCGTACGACAGGGAGAAGTTCGCGGCCCAGCGCCTGGAGTGGGGCGACGGGCTGGTGGGGGCCTGCGCGCTGGAGGGCGAGACCACCTACCTGGACCAGGTGCCGGACGGCTACCTGCGCATCACCTCCGGGCTGGGCGAGGCCACGGCGCGGCACCTGCTGCTGGTGCCGGTGAAGCTGGAGAACGTGGTGTTCGGCGTGCTGGAGATAGCCTCCTTCAAGCCCTTCGAGGCCTACCGGGTGGACTTCTGCGAGCGGGTGGCCGCCACCATCGCCTCCTCGCTCAAGAGCATACGCATCAGCATACAGACCACCCAGCTGCTCAACGAGAAGGAGCGCCAGGCCGATGCCCTGGCCCTGAAGGAGCGGGAGATATCGCAGAACATGGAGGAGCTGACGGCCTCGCAGGAGGAGGTGGCCCAGAAGACCGAGCAGCTGCAGAGCTTCACCGACTCGGTCAACCACACCCTCATCCACGCGGAGTACACCGTGGACGGGCAGCTCATCGTGGCCAACGACAAGTTCCTCGAGAAGCTCGGCTACAGCGACATCAACGAGATCCTCGGCAAGCCCATCCTGAGCTTCATCAACAGCAAGGACCAGGAGTGGTTCGAGGGGGTGTGGAGCCGCCTGATAGAGAGCGGCCAGCACTTCGAGGGCGACCTCAAGCAGGTGATGCGCGGCGGGGGCGACATCTGGACCCTGGCCACCTACACCTGCATCCTGAACTCGAACCGGGAGGTGGACCGGGTGCTCTTCCTGGCCATCGACACGACCGACGCGAAGCTGCAGAACCTGGACTCCCAGGGCCAGATCGAGGCGCTCAACCGGGTGTCGATCAAGCTCGAGCTCACCGCCCTGGGCGACGTGATCAAGGCCAACGACACCTTCTTCACCACCCTGGGCTACGAGCCCAAGGACGTGCTCAAGCAGCCCATCTACCACCTCTTCCCCAAGAACGAGCAGGCCCAGTTCGAGGAGACGCTCCGCCGGGTGTGCCGCGGGGAGACCTTCGTCGACACCATCCGCGTGCGCAAGAAGAACGGGCGAGAGAGCTGGCTGCGCGTCTCGCTCACTACCGTGATGGACATGTACGGCGACATCGCCAAGGTCGTCTTCATCGCCAACGACATCACCCGCGAGAAGCTCATGGAGGTGGAGTCGCGCCAGCAGAACGAGAAGCTCAAGCTGCAGGAGGAGAAGCTCAAGCAGAACGAGGCCGAGCTGAGCCGGCGGCTGCGGGAGGCGACCGACGAGCTCAAGACCCAGTTCCGCGAGATAGAGAAGGTGCAGAAGCTCAATGAGAAGACGCTGGAGGGCTTCCTGGACGCGATCATCACCACCGACCACGACGGGACGGTGACCTTCTTCAACCGGGCGGCCGAGGAGGTCTTCTCGGTGGACCGCAAGGAGGTGCTGGGGCGGAACGTCGCGATGCTCTTCCCGGAGGACGTGGTGGCCAGCAGCGAGTTCCTCCAGGCCTACATCGACCCCCAGGGGCGGAAGATCATCGGGGCGCGCAAGGAGGTCGACACGCGCGACTTCGCGGGCGAGGACCTCAACCTGCTCATGCTGCTGAGCGAGGCGCAGATGGGCCGCACGGTGCGCTACACGGCCTTCATACAGAACAATACCGTGGACCTCTTCTAGCGCAGGGAGAGTATGCAAAGGATGGGAGAGCAATTCGTAGTATCGGCCCGGAAGTACCGCCCCGCCACCTTCGAGACGGTGGTTGGCCAGGGGGTGATCACCAACACGCTCAAGACGGCCATATCGAAGGGGATGCTGGCCCAGGCCTACCTCTTCTGCGGGCCCCGCGGGGTGGGCAAGACCACCTGCGCGCGCATCTTCGCCAAGGCCATCAACTGCGCCGAGCGCACCGACGGCGGCGAGCCCTGCGGGGCCTGCGAGAGCTGCCGCATGTTCGGCGACGGACGCTCGTACAACGTCCATGAGCTCGATGCCGCCTCGAACAACTCCGTGGAGGACATCCGCAGCCTCACCGAGAAGGTCCAGATACCCCCGCAGATGGGCAAGTACAGCGTCTACATCATCGACGAGGTCCACATGCTCTCCCAGGCGGCCTTCAACGCCTTCCTCAAGACCCTCGAGGAGCCACCCCCCTACGCCATCTTCGTGCTGGCCACCACCGAGAAGCACAAGATCATCCCCACCATCCTGTCGCGCTGCCAGATCTTCGACTTCAACCGCATCCGCGTGGACGACACGGTGGACTACCTCGCGGGCATCGCCGAGCGCGAGGGCGTGCAGTACGAGCGCGAGGGCCTCAACCTGATAGCCCTCAAGGCCGACGGGGCGATGCGCGACGCGCTCTCGACCTTCGACCAGGTCGTCAGCTTCTCGGAGCGCAACATCACCTACGAGCGGGTGGTGGAGAGCCTCAACATCCTCGACCTGGCCTACTACTTCCGGATAACGGACGACATGCACGAGCGCAACTACGTGGACGCGCTCCTCTGCCTGGACGAGGTCCTGCGGAAGGGCTTCGACATCCCCCAGTTCGTGGCCGGGCTCAACGTCCACGTGCGCAACCTGCTGGTGAGCCAGGACGAACGCTCGGCCGCGGTGCTCGAGGTGGGCGAGGCCATCGCCCAGCGCTACATCGAGAAGGCCAAGACCCTGCCGGTGCGGGAGCTCATCCTGGCGCTGGAGCTGATTACCGATGCCGAGAGCACCCTGCGGGCCTCGTCGAACCAGCGGCTGCACGTGGAGGTGATGCTGGTGGCCCTGTGCAGCGAGGAGGACGAAAAAAAAAACGGCTGATTAACCCCCGCTGGCTGCGGCGCACCCTCTTCACGCCGCTCTCCGAGCTGATTGTGCAGCGCGATGCGCCAGCCCCGTCCGTAGGGCCCGCGGGCGAGCCCACCTCGACCACGGGACAGGAGCCCCGCCCTGACGGTGCGTCGCCCTCGGCCAAGCCCCGCCGGATGTCCATCCGCTCGCGGAATACCAAGCCGGGCGAGGAGGCCGCGCCCAAGCCCGGGGTGCCGCAGATTGTCCCCTGCCCCCGCAGCGACGCGAACCTCCAGCTGGCCTGGGAGGAGTTCCTCGGCTTTATCCGTCCGCGGTCGGAGCTGCACTACGCCACGCTGCGGAGCTACATGCCGGAGCTGCAGGGCGAGCACGCGGTGCGGCTGGTGGTGCGCAATCGTCTGGACATGCAGTACCTCGAGGCCCTGGCCGAGAAGCTGATGGGTTTCCTGCGGCTGAAGTTCACCGACCCGGAGCTGACGCTCGAGACGGCGATTGACCCCCAGGCCCGGCAGTCCGCGAGCCTACAGGTCATGCGCGTGGCCGACTACCTGGAGGCGCTGCAGGGGGAGAACCCGGCGCTGGGCGAGCTCTTCACGCGCTTCAAGCTGCGACCGCTCTAGCGCGAGCGGCGTATTCCGCCATGGTCAGCATAATGATTGGCCTTTTTTGGCAACGAGTGTAGGCTTTGCGGGCATTATTCAGTACATTTGCACGCTAGAAAAGAATAGTTCTTATGGCTCAAATCATGAAGAATGGTATCCGGCAGAAGCTCTTCCGCTTTGTTGGCCTGTTTGCGCTGCTAGTCCTGCTCCTGCTGGCTCTAAGCTATTTCTCTGTGCGCGTGCTGGTTGGCTTCCTCCCGGCCTACCATACGGCCGCAGGCTTGGATACCGATGTGCAGCGGGTGCAGTACGAGGTGGAGCGCTACCTCCACTCGCACGATGCCGCGGCGGGGACGCGCATCCGGGGGCTTATAGAGGAGGCCCGGGGTGCGCAGCTCGAGGCCCTCAGCGGGCAGAAGGGCTTCGAGGCTGGCAAGCAAATATCGCGGGACTACGGGGCCCACCTAGACGTTTTGGCCGAGAGCGCGCAGGCCTTTCTGCAGCTCGAGGAGGAGATTTTTGGCAAGGCGAGCGCGCTCTACCGCTTGAGCGTCAACCAGCTGGCCGATACGAGCCTCGCCGTGCCCGAGCTGCGGGCGGGCGTGCTGACGCTCCACGACTATTTCCTGGGCTCCTCGGCCGAGGCCCTGGGGCGCGCGGCCTCCTCCTTCAGGCTGGCCGAGAACTCGCTGCAGGAGATGGGCAGGATGACCGGCGAGCTGGGGCGGCTGGCCAACGAGGCGACGGCCCTGAGCACGCTGGCCGCGAAGCGGGATACGGAGATACGGCGTGTCGATGCGGAGATCACGGCCCTCAGCCAGACCTCCCGCTCCCTCATGCTGAAGATAGAGGAGCAGGTGACTGACTTCACCACGCTGATATTCATGATGTTGCTGGTGGGCGCGGTCCTTTTCGCCGTCTTCACCGTCCTGATTACGACCTACTTCACCCGGCGCCTGACCCGCATCTTCCGCGTCATCTCCGACTTCCTCGGCTACATGAGCGAGGGCGACCTCACGAGCATCTCCCCGGAGTACCACGAGCGCGACCTGCGTGGTCGCGACGAGATGGCCACCATGCTCCACGCCCTGCTGGACATGCGGAAGAAGCTGCAGGAGCTTATCCCCCTGATAGTCAGCTCGGCCACCGAGGTGCTCGAGGCGAGCCAGCGGATGCTCATGGCCTCCCGTCGGATTGCCGAGGGGGCCAACTCGCAGGCATCATCGGCCGAGGAGGTGAGCAGCGCCATGGAGGAGATGGCCGCCAACATCGACCAGAATGCGGACAATGCCCAGCAGTCGGAGGTGGTTTCCCAGCGGGTGCTCGAGCTGCTCAAGGAGCTGCTGACCTTCGGGGAGCAGAATCGGCACGCGGTGGTGCAGATTTCGGATAAGATTGGGGTGGTGAATGAAATCGCGGCGCAGACCAACATCCTGGCGCTCAATGCGGCCGTGGAGGCGGCGCGGGCCGGTGAGCATGGCCGGGGCTTCGCCGTGGTGGCCAGCGAGGTTCGGAAGCTAGCCGAGCGTTCTGGTGCGGCCGCCACGGAGGTGGTGGACCTGGTGCAGGGGGCGGTCCTCTCGTCGGAGAAAACCCAGTCGGCGCTGGACGACATCACCCCCAGGGTGGAGAACTCCGCGGGCCTGTCGCGCGATGTGGCCGTGGCGAGCCGGGAGCAGCGCGTGGGCTCGGACCAGGTGAACCAGGCCATCCAGATGCTGAACTCCATCTCGCAGCAGAATGCGGCCTCGAGCGACCAGCTCTCGCAGGGTGCGATGCGCCTCTCGGAGCTGGCCGAGGAGCTGCAGAATGCCGTGGCCTACTTCAAGCTGGAGGAGCGCTCGGGGCGCCCTGGGGGGAGGACGAAGGGGAGCTCAGGCACCCACGGGCAACGGCCGGGGACGAGCGGGAGTAGGACCGGTAGGTCCGTGGGCCATAGGCCGATGGGCAGGAAGTCGGAGCCGCTCGCCCCGTCGTATACGTCGGCAGCAAGGTCCACCTCGAGTAGTGCCCTCGCGATGGCGAGCCACCTGCTAAGCTGCCCGATAAATGGGCATTTGGCGGGCAAGGCGGCCGGGGGCGAAATGCATCCGGGGGGGGCGAAACCGGCGAGCAGCGCAAGCCCAAGGAAAGCGGGGGTTAGCCTGGACATGGGCAGTGACGATTCCCCCTCGACCCTGGCCAGCACGCCTAGGGCAACCCCGTCGCCTGCAGCCCCCAAGGCCAGCGAGGCGAATGAGGGCCAGAAGGGGGCGAATGATGAGGATACCCCGCCGGTCGCGGCCACAAGCGCGGCTGAGCCACCGGCGGCTCAGGGGGCTAAGGGGGGCGTGGTCATCGACATGACGACGGGGACAGCGTCCGACTCCGATTACGAGAGCTTCTAGCGGGCTTGGAGAATGCCGCAAGCCGGGATGCCGTGCCATCCACGATGATGCAGTCCAAGGAGGGGCTGATACGCCGGTATCAGGCCTCGCTCCCCGCGTCGCAGCGCCGGATAGTGGACGCTGTGCTGGCCGGTGAGCGCCTGACCAATGCGCATGCCCTGGTGCTGTACGAGGATTTTGACCTGCCCCTCCTCTCGCTGCTAGCCACCTACGTGCGGCTCCGCAAGAATGGTCTGCTGGCCTACTACAACCGGAATGCCCATATCGAACCCACGAACATCTGCGAGTTCAGCTGCAGCTTCTGCTCCTACCGGCGGCGACCGGGGCAGGAGGGGGCGTGGGTGCTGGGCCTCGCGGAGATGGTGGAGATGGCCCGGGAGCAGGCCGCGCGGGGAAATACGGAGGTGCATATCACGGGGGGGGCGCTCCCCGGCTGGCGGCTGGCGGATTTGCTGGAGATGGTGCGCGCCATCCGTGGGGCTTGCCCGGGCTTGCACATCAAGGCCTTCTCGGCGGTGGAGCTTGTGGCGGTGTTTGAGCGCGAGGGGCTTGGCTACGAGGAGGGGCTCGCACGGCTGCGCGATGCGGGCCTGGGGTCCATACCTGGTGGGGGGGCGGAGATATTCGCCCCGGCCATTCGTAGGCAGATTTGCCCGGATAAGGCCACTGGTGAGCAATGGCTGAACCTGCACAGGGCGGCGCACCGAGTGGGGTTGCAGACCAACGCGACGATGCTCTACGGGCATATAGAGAGCTACGCGGACCGGGTGGCGCACCTGGGGGCGCTGCGCGCGCTGCAGGACGAAACGGGAGGGTTCAACTGCTTCATCCCCTTGAAGTTCCGCGCGCAGGGCAACCCGCTGGGGGAGCGGGGGGAGGTCTCCCTGCTGGAGGTGCTGCGGAACTACGCAGTTTCGCGCCTCTTTCTGGATAATGTCCAGCATCTGAAGGCCTACTGGCCGATGTTGGGGAAGGCCAATATCGGGCTGGCCATGGCCTATGGGGCGGACGACCTCGACGGCACGATAGGGGACAGCACGAAGATCTACAGCATGGCGGGCGCGGAGGATGCTCGCCCATCGGCGACGGTGGAGGAGCTGCACCGCATCGTCCGGGAGGCCGGGTACGTGCCGACGGAGCGGGACTCGCTGTATCGGCCGGTGGAGGGGTAGAGGACAGCCGCGGAGCTACTCCGTGGGCCTCTGGCGAATGGGCTAGGACAGCCGCTCCACCTCTTCAGTCGTGAGGCCGCTCAGCTCGGCGACCTCCTCGGGGCTGAAACCCCTGGCGAGTAGCCGCCGGGCCATGGTTTGCCGTTCGGTCATTCTGCCCTTCTCCATCCCCTCTTCCATTCCCTCCTTGTAGCCGTCGTCGTGCGCGGTGTCCAGCACATTCTTCCAGTCGCGGTAGACCTTCAGGCTGCTCTCGTAGGAGCGGAGCTCGTTGCGGTCGAACTGGGCGATCTCGGCCCGGGCGAAGAAGCGCTCGAACATCCATCCCTTGAGCCGCTCGGGTATGCCCTCGAGCTGGCTGAGGTTCTTGAAGGCGTAGAGCCACTTGTCGAAGTCGGTCTCCAGCTCCTCCTCCCGCTTGTTGAACTTGGGCATCTCCAGGTAGATGAAGGTGAGTTTGTCGTAGAAGACCTCCTTGGTTTCCGTGTCCATGAGCTGGATGTCGTGGCGGTACTTGCCGGCGGCCTCGGGGCGCTCGTCGAAGACGAAGTCCATGATGGCGATGGTGTAGACGGGGCGCAGGCGGAAGTCCCAGTCGTTGGGCATGGCCTGCTCGCGGATGGGGAAGGTGGCGTAGAAGATGGTGCGGTCCTTGAAGAAGGCCTGCCGGGCCCGCTGGAGCTCGACGATGAACTTCTCGCCCTTTTCGTTCTCGCAGTAGAGGTCGAAGATGGCCCTGCGGTCCAGGCGGGTGTCGCCGAGCTGCTCGGTCTTCAGGTAGGTGAGCTCTCGGATTTGCTGCTGGCCGCGGAGCAGCTCGTTGAGGAAGCCCATGAGCAGGTCCTTGCTGGGCTCCTCGCCGAATAGCCGCTTGAAGCCGAAGTCGGTGTAGGGGTTGAGGTATCTGGCCATGGCGCAGTCGTTGCTAGTGCGTTCGTAGGGCAAAGGTAGGAAAAAAGCCGTTGCGGGGTGGGGGGCGGGGCGTGCGCGCACAAAAAAGTGGGCAAGCTACTCACGTCGCACTGCTACAACCCGATATCCTTGCTGCCTTCCGACCCTGGGGAGGTTCACGGGGAGCTAGTCGCATGAGACTTGCCCACGGCGCGAAGGTATACATTTATTCGGTAGGTGCAAGGGGGGCGGGGAAAGTGTAGTTTTTTTCGAGCCCTCATTTGCCCAGCTTGGCCCTGTGCATTACCTTTGCCTAGCTGGCATAATGTAAAAACTCAGCACCTTGGCGAGCCACCTTGAGAATATTTCCGTTGACATGCTCCGCTGGGCCATTCGCCGGGCGGGCTACGGTGTGGAGGAATTCCTCTCCAAGGATGAGAGGTGCCGGGAGTGGCTGAGTGGGAGCCGCACGCCGACCTACCCGCAGCTGAGGGATTTCGCCCGAAAATTGCACGTCAACCCCCTTGTCCTCCTCGAGGACTCGCCCCCTGACGAGAGCCTCCCCATGACCTATTTTCGCGCCGGAAGGGCGAGCACCAGCGCGCCGAGCCTGAATGTGTACGATGCTATCCAAATCCTTCGTTCTCGCCAGGACTGGTTGTCGGAGTACATGCAGCAGGAGCTGGACTTTGCCCCGCTCCCCTTCGTGGGTTGCTTCTCTACCCCAGAGGAGGTCATCAACTCCATTCGCAAGACCCTGCAAATCCCCCCGGGATGGCAGCGTGAGCGGCAGAACCCCAGTAAGGCCCTCCAATTTCTGGTGCAGCAGTGCGAGCTGCAGCATATCTTCGTATCCTCCAACGGAGTAGTCGGCAATAATACCTCCCGTGCTATCAGCCCCGAGGAGTGCCGCGGATTTGCCCTTTCCGACCCCTACGCCCCGTTCATCTTTCTGAATGCCCGCGATGCCACCGTGGCCAACCTGTTCACCCTCGCCCACGAGCTCGCCCACATATGGCTCGGTAGCAGCGCGATTCACGATGGTACGATGGTGGCCCACTCTCCGTCCGATGATGCCACCGAGCGGCACTGCGACCAGGTGGCCGCTGAGCTCCTCATGCCCGCGCAGCTGGTGGGGGAGCGGCTCGCTAGGGGGGATAACCTAGAGAAAATCGCCATTGATTTTAGGGTGAGCCGTATCGCCATGGCGCGCCGCGCCTTCGAGCTGGGCTACATCGGGAGGGGGGATATGGATGTCTACTACCGTGACTATAGAGAGCAGAGCCGGCCGAAGTCCGGAGGTGGGGACTTCTACCTCACCGCGACGAAGCGGCTGGGCAAGTCCTTTTCACGCTTCGTCGATTCTGCAGTCCGGAATAACTACCTCTCCCACCGGGATGCCTACCGCCTCACTGGGCTGCGCGGCAGCACCTACGATGCGTACATCAAAAGCTGGAGGCATGAGCAATTTATGGGATACTCGATGTTGTTAAGCAGCTGGGCTCATGGGCAGACGGTGAGCTGTGAATGAGTTTAAGGAGGATACAAATGCTGATATCTGGCTCATTGCCTATGCCAAGCTCTATGGTCATACTGTCGTAACCTATGAGGCTAGCGCGCCTTGGCAGCGGACGAAGGTAAAGATACCCGATGCCTGTGCGGCCAACAATGTCGCCTGCGTCACCCTGATTGGGATGCTCCAGGCCCTTGGGGTTACAATCTAACCCTCCCCAATCTCCCCGACCCTCATCCCCATCTTCACGGCGACGTGCTCCTCGTAGAGCCGCTCTATCGCCTGCAGCGAGTCGCCCGTCGCGGCGATGGTCTCCCCGTAGGTCTCGTAGGCCTCCAGCACCGTGGCGATGGAGAGCCGCTCCACCGACACGCCGGGCTGGTAGGCCAGCGTCTTCTCCTCCTCGCCCTGCACCTGCGACACCAGCCCCGTGCCCACCATCCAGCGCAGCAGCCGGTTGGTCAGGCGCACCGGTAGCCGGTGGTGCTCGGCCAGCTCCTGGCTCGTCAGCGGGGCTTCCCCCTGCGAGAAGCGCCGCACGATGGTGTGCAGCAGCAGCAGGGAGAGCTCCTTGGTCCGCCGGCTGCTCAGGTTGCGGATCTCGCGCTCGTACTCGTAGAGGCTCACGTTCTGCACCGCGAAGGAGATCTCCGCCCCCACCAGGACGATCATCCAGCTGAGCTGCATCCAGATCAGGAAGAGGGGGAAGGCCGCGAAGCTCCCGTAGATGGCGTTGTAGCGCGACATGCCGAACTGGAAGTAGAGGTAGCCCCACTGGAGCAGCACGAAGCCCACCCCGGCCACCGCCCCGGCCACCAGGGCCGAGCCGAAGCGCACCTTCGTGTTGGGCATCAGCATGTAGAGCAGCGCGAAGAGCAGGGGCACCAGCACGTAGGGCAGCACGCGCATCGCGTAGAGCATGCCCGTCTTGGCCACGTAGAGCAGCTCCGCGTCGTTGGCGCGGGCGTTGAGCATCGAGCGCAGGTACAGGTTGGCCGAGGAGCTCAGGATCAGGACCACGGGCGCGATCAGCGTCAGCGAGAGGTAGTCGCTGAACTTCCGGGCCCAGGTCCGTGGCCGGTCGATCTGCCAGATGGCGTTGAAGCTGCGCTCGATGTTGGAGAGCACCTTGACCACCGACCAGAACAGCGCCGCGACCCCGACCCCGGCCATCAGCCCCCCGCCCGTGCGCCCCAGCAGCGAGCCGGAGAAGGCGATGAGCTGGGTCGACACCTCCGGGTAGGGGGCGAGCTTCTCGCGCATGATGTTCTGGAGCATCCCCTCCAGGCCGAAGCCCTTGGCGATGCCGAAGAGCAGCGCGATGACCGGCACCAGCGACATGAGCGAGTAGAAGGTCAGCGCCGTGGCCCGCAGCCGCACGCCCTTCTCGCTCAGCCCGCGGACCGTCAGCAGGGCGATGCGCAGCGCGACCACCAGGCGGTAGCGACCCTGGCTGAGCGCCTCCTGCTCCACGCTCCATATCTCGTGCCGTACGAAACTCACCATCCCATCGTACCACTGCCGCAGGCGGCCCCCTTTGCCCTTCTTTGCCATCATGCTCTCCACGTTACTTTTTTTACCCCGCACCCCCATCCCCGGGTGCACGAGCGCAAAGATAGCCGATTTATCGAACTGCGGATGCATCCGCCCGCGGATTTGGGGGCCCGGGGGGATGCATGCCGTCGGCCCCGGCCCGGCCATTTGGGCAGCTCCGGGAATTATGCTACATTTGCATCTATAGTAATTGCCCATCGGGCAGATTATAAGGAGCTTACTATGGAGCTGAAACGAACTGGCCGGCTACGTGTCGGTTTTCTGGCCGGGGTGCTGCTGCTCGTGCTGCTGTCCGCGTGCACGAAGCTCTTCCCTTTGGAGAAGAAGGATGTGGAGCTATCAACGAGGGGGGGGCGGGAGATGCCGGAGTGGGAGCCCTCGCCCGAGGGGGACAACTTCCTGGCGCGCTTCGCCGAGCGGAATCTGGTGTCGTGGTCGGTGGATGGGGGCGCGTTCTGCGATGTGACCCCAACGCTGGGGAACATGTCGAGGATGAACCCCAATCCCCCGGAGCTGCGGGATGAGCAGTTCGGCACGCTCTTCGCGCACGACAGCGCCTTCGCCCGCTGGCGCATGCCGGTGGAGGGGGTGAAGGGGGCCAAGTGGGCGGTCCCCACCCGCGAGGAGATGGAGCAGATTTTCACCGACCCGGCCGGGCGTAGGGTGCACGCCGGGCTGTCGTACTACGCCAAGAAAATCAACGGGGTGTGGCACCTGCTGCGCTACCAGGTGAAGGAGGGCGCGGGGCTGGAGGTGCGCGCCCGCCTCTCGCGCCACGGGGGCGAGCCCTTCCGCGAGGAGGACTTCTGGAACCGGGACGACCCCCGCGAGGTGGTCCGCTGCTTCCCCTACCTGGGCCTCTACTCCCAGCACAAGGCCACTGAGGAGCTGACCAACCGCGGGCACTGGGGCGAGTACTGGACCTCCTCCCACGGGCCGTCCAAGACCCCGGTGGTGGCGAGCTGCCGCCCCGACGGCATCGACCTGGGCGTGGGGCCCAGCGACTCCGACCGCCACGAGTACATGGCCATCCGCCCCATCATGCGCCGGGAGTAGGCGGGCCGCGGCCGGGCCATTTTCGCTGGCCAGGACCCCCGGGCGCGCAGCGCGTTGGAAAAATGCTAACTTTGTGGGTGCAACCCGCCGCACCAAACCTGTAAAACGAGCTTCGATGAGACGAATTACCCAGAACCTGCTGCTGCTGGCCCTCACGCTGCTGAGCGTGGCGACGGCGCGGGCTACGACCAAGGCCGACATTGACGCCTTCCTGAGCTCCACGACCTACGTGGTGCTACACAAGAACCAGATGAGCGAGTGGAACTTCAAGCTGCCCGACGCGGTGAAGCAGTCGTGGACGCTCACCCCCTTCAAGGTCATCAACTACCAGGAGTTCGAGCGGATGCGCCACGACGAGAGCAAGTCCTTCATCGTCCGCATGCAGTTCAAGTTCCCGGAGGACAAGATCAAGGCCCCCTACAAGTTCCTGTGCATCGTGCGGGGCGCGAAGACCAAGGACCTCAACGCGATGCCCGAGCTGGCCTCCATCCCGCTGGGCTACGACGGCACGAGCCAGGATAGCTGGGGCTACAAGCTGGAGGGCCTGCTGCGCTTCGCCCAGCAGCACATCGTGTTCCAGCACAAGCACCCCGAGCACATCGGCAAGAACCCCCTGCTCATCTACAACAAGGACCTCCCCAGCCTCCAGGGCAAGGAGCTCTGGCTGGTGAAGGAGGACCTGACCAGCAAGGTCAACACCCTGGCCAAGATCCGGGAGGTGTACAAGGGGAAGGTGCGCATCGCCTCGCCGGAGGAGATACAGCAAGCCATCAAGGAGAAGCGCCAGGACGTGGTCTACCTCCACAAGGTGGGGCCCGAGGGGCACCTGACCAAGGCGCGCATCTACAAGGCGCTGCTGGGGGCCGGCGACGACAGGATGTACTACTTCGACTACCACAACTACACCAAGCGCAACGGCGACGGCCTGCTGGTGAAGGACTTCAAGCGCCTGGAAAAACGCTAGTACTAACCTTAGCCTAGATGCGCCCCCCGGCCATCAGATAGACAGCCAATGCAAGAGCTCTCGACGAAGTACGAACCCCGCGCGATAGAGGATAGGTGGTACCAGGTGTGGATGGAGCGGGGCTACTTCCACTCCGTGCCCGATGGGCGCACCCCCTACACCATCGTCATTCCCCCGCCGAACGTGACGGGCATCCTCCACATGGGCCACATGCTCAACAACACCCTGCAGGACGTGCTGACCCGCCGCGCCCGGATGAAGGGCTTCAACGCCTGCTGGGTGCCGGGCACGGACCACGCGTCCATCGCCACGGAGGCCAAGGTGGTGGAGCGGCTGCGCGGCCAGGGCATAGAGAAGAGCGACCTGACCCGGGAGCAGTTCCTCGAGCACGTATGGGCCTGGGTGGAGGAGCACGGGGGCATCATCCTCGAGCAGCTCAAGCGGCTGGGGGCATCGTGCGACTGGGAGCGGACGGCCTTCACCATGGACGGGTCACGGTCCGAGAGCGTGATTCGCGTCTTCTGCGACCTCTACCGCAAGGGCAAGATATACAAGGGCGTGCGGATGGTCAACTGGGACCCCAAGGCGCGCACGGCCGTCTCCGATGAGGAGGTGGTGCATAAGGAGGTGGACGGCAAGCTGTACTACCTGCGCTACCGGGTGGTGGGCTCGCCCGAGGCGCTGGTGGTGGCCACCACCCGGCCCGAGACCATCATGGGCGACGTGGCCGTGTGCCTCAACGAGAAGGACCCCCGGCGGGCGGCCCTGGAGGGTAAGCGGGTGATTGTGCCGCTGGTGAACCGCGAGGTGCCCATCATCTTCGACCCCTACGTGGACATGGAGTTCGGGACGGGGACCCTGAAAATCACCCCGGCGCACGACATCAACGACTACAACATCGGGCAGAAGCACAATCTGCCCTCCATCGACTGCTTCAACGACGACGGCACGGTGAACGAGGCCGCCGGGCTGTACCTGGGGATGGACCGCTTCGAGGTGCGCGAGCAGATAGTCCGCGACCTCGAGGCCGCGGGCCTGATGGAGCGGACGGAGGACTACAAGCACAACGTGGGCTTCAGCGAGCGGACCTACGTGGCCATAGAGCCCAAGCTGTCGACGCAGTGGTTCCTGCGGATGGACCAGATGTCGAAGCCCGCGCTGGAGGCGGTGCTGGACGGGGATATCGCCCTGATACCGCCGAAGTTCCAGGGCATGTACCGCCACTGGATGGAGAACGTGCACGACTGGTGCATCTCGCGCCAGCTGTGGTGGGGGCACCGCATCCCGGCCTACTACCTGCCCGACGGGCGCTACGTGGTGGCCGAGACCGCCGAGCTGGCCCTGCCGCTGGCCCGGGAGCTGGTCGGCGACCCGGCGCTGACCGTGGCCGACCTCCGCCAGGACGAGGATGTGCTCGACACCTGGTTCTCCTCATGGCTCTGGCCAATATCCCTGTTCAACGGCATACTCGACCCGGACAACGAGGAGATAAAGTACTACTACCCGACCAACGACCTGGTGACGGCCCCGGAGATCATCTTCTTCTGGGTGGCCCGCATGATCATGTCCGGCTACGAGTACATGGCCGCGAAGCCCTTCTCGAACGTGTACCTGACGGGGATAGTGCGCGATAAGCAGCACCGCAAGATGAGCAAGACCCTGGGCAACAGCCCCGACCCGCTGGTGCTGATGGATAAGTACGGTGCGGACGGCGTGCGCGTCGGCATGCTGCTGTGCTCCTCGGCGGGCAACGACCTGCTCTTCGACGAGGCGCTGACCGAGCAGGGGCGCAACTTCTGCAACAAGATATGGAACGCCTTCCGCCTGGTGAAAGGGTGGGAGGCGGACGGGGCGAAGCCCCAGCCACCCGCCGCGGCGCGGGCCGTGGAGCTCTTCGAGGCCCGCCTGCATGAGGTGCTGGCCGGGGTGGAGGCCAACTTCGCGGGCTACCGGATATCGGAGGCGCTGGTGGACCTGTACCGACTGTTCTGGGACGACTTCTCGGCCTGGCTGCTGGAGATGGTCAAGCCCGCCTACGGTGAGAAAATCGACGGGCGGACGCTGGCGCAGGTGCAGGGCCTGTTCGACATCCTGCTGACGGCCATGCACCCCTTCATGCCCTTCATCACCGAGGAGCTGTGGCACCACCTCGGCAGCGGGCGCGAGGAGGAGAGCCTGATGGTGCAGCAGATGCCGGAGGTGAAAGTGCCAGATGCGACCTTGCTGGCTGAGTACGCCCGCGTGAAGGACATCGTGACGAGCTTGCGGGCGGTGCGCCAGGCCAAGTCGATAGCCCCGCGGGAACCCCTTACGCTCCTGCACCGTGGCGAGCTGGGGCTCTCGGGGGCGGCGGTGGACATCGTGCGGGGCATCGGCCATGTCGGCGAGCTCTCGGCGGTGGAGGCCGCGCCCGAGGGGGCATCGTCCTTCCTGGTGGGGCGCACGGAGTTCTTCGTGCCGCTGACCGGCCTGGTGGATGAGGCGGAGGAGCGCGCCAAGCTGCAGAAGGAGCTGGAGTACAATGAGGGCTTCCGCGACATCGTGCTGAAGAAGCTCTCGAACGAGCGCTTCGTGGGCAATGCCCCGGCGGCGGTGGTGGAGGCCGAGCGCAGGAAGCTGGCGGACGCGGAGGCGAAGATCAGCGCGCTGAGGGGGCAGCTGGGGCTGTAGCGTTTAGCGTCGGTGCTGAAAGGTGCGCATGGGCGGACCCTTCGGTGGGCGCCGGTGGCCGAGGGTTCTTGACACAAGCCAGGGTGGATGGAGATTTCCGTAGTAATCAATACCTACAACGCGGCGCGGTATCTGGCCCAGGCTCTGGACTCTGTTGCGGATTTTGACGAGGTTGTCGTGTGCGACATGGAGTCCACCGACGACACGCGGGCAATCGCCGAGCGCTATGGCTGCCGGGTGGTGACCTTCCCGAAGGGGAACCACACCATCCCGGAGCCCGCGCGGAACTTCGCCATCCAGTCGGCCTCATGCCCCTACGTCCTCGTGATTGATGCCGACGAGGTGGTGCCTGCGGCCCTGCGCGAATACCTCTACGCCCTGACCGACGGTGAGAGCTGCCCCGATGGCCTGTGGCTCACCCGGCAGAACTTCTTCATGGGCCGCTTCATGCACTGCTACTACCCGGACTACATCCTCCGCTTCTTCCGCCGGGAGGTGGCGGACTGGCCCCCGACCATCCACTCCATGCCGAGCATCGACGGGCGGGTGGAGTACCTGCCGCGCCGACGGAAGGATTTGGCCCTCCTGCACGTGGTCGACGAGACCGTGCCCGAGCAGTGGGTGAAGATGTGCCGCTACACGGACAACGATGCCCACCGCCGTCGGGCCAAGCGCTACGGGGCGGCGGCCCTGCTCTACCGCCCGCTGGTGCGCTTCCTCAAGATTTACCTCCTGAAGGGGGCCATCCGCGACGGGCGCGCCGGGCTCATCAAGGCCCTGATGGAGGCGTGCTACCAGTTCATGATAGTCAGCAAGGTCATCGATGGGCGCGAGCGCGGTAGGTGGTAGGCCGCGCATCCTCCAGCTGGTGGCCAACCCGGTGTGGGGCGGGGGCGAGCAGTACGTCTACGACCTCTCCCGTCGGCTTCTGGAGGAGGGCTACGGGGTAACGCTCATTTCTGCTCCGCACCAGCCCGTGGTGGCCCGCCTGTCCGAGCTGGGTTGCGAGCTGCATACCCTGCCGCTCGGGGGGCTGCTCGACCCGGCCAGCGCGTTGCGGCTCGCGCGCCTTCTGCCCGCCGACGGGGACGTGGTAATCCATGCGCACAACTTCAAGACCGCCCTCACGGCCGCCCTCGCGCGGCGCATTGCCGGGCATGGTCGCTGCCGGATAGTCCTGACGCGCCATCTGGTCAAGCGGGGTAAGCGGCTGCCGCACTACCGCTGGCTCTACGGGCAGCTGGACCACCTCATCTTCGTCTCGGAGCTGGCGCGGTCGGTGTTCCTTGAGGGGGTGGGGGCCTTCGATAGACCGCATTCTGTGGTTCATAATGGGGTATTCCTTCCGGAAGGGACGTTTGGTGCGCCCGATTTGCGGGCCATGTACGGCATACCGGCCGACCGACCTATCCTGATGTCGCATGGGCGGCTGTGCGAGGAGAAGGGTATCCACGTGCTTATAGAGGCTCTGGGCATGCTCCCGGCCGATGATTATCATCTCTTCCTGCTGGGCAGCGGGGATGAGAAGTACGTTGGAGGCATAAGGACAGCGATAGAGCGGCTGGGCCTGTCTGAGAGGGTGAGCTTTCTGGGCTTTCAGTCGCCGGTGTTCCCCTACCTGGCGCAGGCGGATATAGGGGTGCTCCCCTCCTTGGCGCAGGAGGCCTGCCCGCTTTCCTGTATGGATTATCTGGCAGTCGGTAGGCCGCAGATAGCTAGCAATGGTGGGGCGCAGGGAGAGATTGTGTCATCGGAGGCTGGCACGCTGGTGCCGGTGGGCGATGCGGAGGCGCTGGCCGGGGCCATCGGCGGGTTGCTGGCCGATGCGGGGCGGCGTGCGGCGATGGGGCGTGCGGCGAAGGCGTACTTCGAGGCGCACCTGACCTACGAGCGATTTTTCGGGAAGGTGCTGGGGGTGTATTCGGGCTAGGGTGGGGCTTTTTCGGCAGCCACTGGCGGCGTTCGCATAGGAAGCGGTTTATTTTGTACCTTTGCGTAGCATGTATCAAAAGGTGGGGATTGGCCTATGGATAGGGAGCAGCTTGGGCGTATTCGCTACGTGGTGGCCTTGATTTCTGAATTCGGTAAGCTCTACGATTTGCCGCCAAAGCGTGCGTACCTGTATCTCAAGCGTTTTGGGGGCATGGACTACGTGGAGGCGCATTACGAGGTGCTGCACACGCTCTCCTTCGCGGAGGTGCTGAGCGATTTGAGCGTGCTGTGCCAGCGGCGTGGTGGTCGCTTGATGTATGAGGATTATGCTTCTCTACCACGGTTCTAATACGCGCATTGAGATGGTGGATTTGCGGCGGTCGAAGCCGTACAAATGCTAGAGCTGCAATGAGACTCACACCAAGCGAGATTGCGCGGATGCAGGAGGGCATGACTTCGGACCTGCTCGCCCTGCTGGTGGAGCGCTTTGGCTACAGCTTGCCCCACGCGCTGGACGCGCTGTACACCTCGCAGGTGCTCGACAAGCTGATGGATGCGGAGACGGGCCTGTATTTCCAGAGCCCGGGCTACGTATTCTCCTACCTGGAGGCGGAGCTGCTGACGGGCGACTTCCGCAACGCGCCTCTGGATGGTAGAGCCTAATCCCGCTCCTACTCCCCCAGGAATACCCGCTGCGCGGCCTGGGTCATGGCCCGGCTGTAGAGCTCGAGCGAGTCGAAGGCGGGGTCGGGGCTGTCGGTGAGCTCGAGGCTGCCCTCGGGCGTGGTGTGGTAGCGGAAGGAGCGGTCGAGGCCGGTGGAGTAGACGTTGACCCTGGCGCTGTCGCGGGCTGCGAGCCGCTCGTCGGCGGCGTAGAATACGCGCTTACGCGTGGTGCGCAGGAGGTCGACCCCGAAGCCCTCGTAGTGGTAGCTGAGGTTGAGCATCCCCAGGACGGTGGGCATGATGTCCTCCTGCAGGCCGAGGCCGTCGTACGCGCGCGGCTCTATGCCCTTGCCGTGTATGAGCATGGCGATGTGGTTGTAGCTCTGGGGCAGCTCCGCGTCGATGTTGCCGTCGACCAGTATGCCGTGGTCGGCGCAGAGGACGAAGAGGGTGTTGTCGTACCAGGGTTCGCGCTGGGCCCGCCGGAGGAAGTCGCCGACGCACCAGTCGCTGTAGGCCACAATCCTGTCCTCCGGCTCGGTGTAGGGGCACTCGAACCAGTCGGGTACGACGAAGGGCCTGTGGTTGCTGACGGTGAGTATGGTGGCGAAGACGGGTTGCTCGGGCTGGGCCTCCCGGAGGAGGGTCTCGAGGCTGAAGCGGAAGAGGTAGTGGTCCGGCACGCCGAAGTTGCTGACGACCTCCTGGGCGGGGTAGTCGGCCTGCTCGTAGACCTGCTGCATGCCGTTGTGGCGGAGGAAAGCGTTCATGTTGTCGTACTGGGCCTCGTGGGGGATGAATATGAGGGTTTTCCATCCGTTCTCGCCCAGCACGGTGGGTAGGCCGCTGACCCTGCGGGGCGATATGCCCTTCATCATGTTGCGCTGCAGCAGGGCCGGGAAGCTGTAGAGCGCGCCCGTCATGCCCTGGTTGGTGTGTATGCCGGTGGAGTAGAAGTTGGTGAAAGCCAGCGACACGTCGTAGAGGCTGTCCATGACGGGGGTGAGCCGCTTCTGCTGGCCGAAGCGCCTGAGGTACTTGGCCGACATGCTCTCCATGAGGATGAGGACGACGTTCTTCCGCTGGACGGGCCCCTCGTGGGTGACGAATCGGCGGAGGGGGTGTAGGCTGTCGCGCTCCCCGCTCAGGCCGAGCTCGCGGCGCGCTAGGTCGAGGGCCTGCTCGTCGTCCATGAGCCGCATGCGGGCGTTCTGCTCCTTGCGGCTCTCCTTGAGGCTGTAGAGGAAGTTGAAGGCCGGGTTGATACCCAGCTGGTTGAGGAAGGGGTCGTTGCAGTAGTACACGGTGCTGGAGCGGATGGGGGTGGTGCCGATGCGGCCCCTTATGCCGAGCACGCAGAGGCCGATGAGGGGGAGGGCTAGGGCTAGGCGGAGGCCACGCTGCGCCCAGCTGCTGCGCCGGGGGCGGAGGCGGGCGATGCGCCCGTCGAAGTGCCGCCGGAGGCGGACCATGAGCCAGATGAAGGCCGCGACCACCGCGAGGTAGAGGACGAGCCAGAGGAGGAAGCTGCGGTCCTGCAGCAGCATGCCGGCGGTGATGCCCACGTAGCCGGTCCACTCGAGCACGCCGACGTTGATGTTCTTGGCGAAGTTCGCGAAGTAGGGGATGTTGGCCGCGGAGGCCAGGAAGACGACGGGGTAGAGGATGCAGAACCAGATGCTGGCGAGGCGGCGCGCCCACCGGCGGGAGTGCCCCAGCGCGCCGGTGATTCCGAGGAGGGCCAGGGGGAGGAGCATGAGGTAGGAGGCGATGACGTTGTCGAACCACAGGCCGTGGAGGAAGGCCCGGGCGATGGAGGCGTTCTCGTCCTGCAGCAGCCCTCGGAGGTAGGCGAACTCGATGGCGCGGAGTAGGGAGAGGATGGCCAGCCCCAGGAGGTGTATGCCCAAGAGGTGTCCCAGGGTGTGGAGAAAGCGTTTCATGGTATGGGCGATGAGTTAGGCTTGCCTGAGTATCTGCCGGTACACGGCCATGAGGTCCTCGGCGAGGCGTTGCTCCCCGAAGCGTTTGGCGTGCTGCAGGCCCTGGTCAATCATTCGCTCCCTTAGGCCCGGCTCGGTGAGGATGCGGGTCATGAGGGCGGCGAGCATGTCGGGGTCGTCGGGGTCGGTGTAGAGGCTGCCCGCGCCGCCGGCCTCCTCGAGGCACGAGCCCGTGGCGCCGATGACGGGGGTGCGGGCGTTGAGCGCCTCGAGCAGCGGTATGCCGAAGCCCTCCAGGCGGCTGGGGTATACGAAGAGCTCCGCCCCAGCGAACACCCCGGGGAGGTCCTCGGTGCCAATCTGGTGGTGGATGTGTAGCCGATCGGCGATGCCCAGCTCGTGGGCCACTTTCTGGACCAGGGCGGTGTAGGCGGTCCTTCGGCCCACGGCCACCAGGGCGATGCGCTTGTCGTCGAGGCGGGCGAGGGCCTCCACGGCCAGCCTGAGGTTCTTGCGCTCCTCTATGCTGCCCACGAAGAGCATGTAGCGCGGCGGGAGCGCGTAGCGCGCGCGGCTGGCCTCCGCGTCCCCGGGTTTCACGGCGGCGAAGCGGGGCGAGCAGCCCTGGTAGACCACGGAGATTTTGCCCTCCGGCACGCCGAGGAAGCGGATGATGTCCTGCTTGGTGAACTCGGAGACGGCGATGATGCGGTCGGCGGCCCGCGCGCTCGTGCCGTACTTCCACCGGTAGAGGAAGCGGTCGGCCATGGGGTAGAAGGCGGGGTGTCGGAGGAAGGCCAGGTCGTGGATGGTGACCACGGTGCGGGGCCGGTCTGGGCCCTTGCCCCATAGGCCCATGGGCAGCTCGTTGCTCAGGCCGTGGTATAGCTCCACGCCCCGCTGGCGGAGGAGGGGTCGCATGCCGTAGTTCCGCCAGTGGGTCTTCAGCCTGCGGCCCAGGGGCGAGCGGGGGGTCTGCAGGTCGAGGCAGGCGTTGGCCTCGAGCAGCGACCGGTAGAGCTGGGGGTCGCCCGCGGCGGGGGACAGCAGCAGGTACTCGTTGCGGGGGAAGTGCTCGGCGAGTACGCGCACGACGAAGCGGCTGTAGTTCCCCAGCCCCGTCTGATTGTTCGTTACGCGCTTGGCATCGTAGGCTATCCGCATGCTCGTTTCGCCCCGCTTGGATTATGGTTGGCTTTTCCGGTACGCGAAGGTAGGTAAATACCCGATATACGCGCCGTGATAGGATTTTTGCGTACTTTCGTAGGCCGGATTGCCCTGGGCGATGGGGCTTTCTGCCGGCATCTTATAACACGGACGATGGCCCTATGAGAGATCTTACAACCAGGGGAAAGCTGTATTTGGGATTTGGTATTCTCGCGCTGCTGCTGGTGGTCTACGCCGCGGTGGCCTACCTCGGGGCGGACCGCTCGCACCAGTTCATCCGGGAGATGAGCTACGCCAATGGGTCGGAGGCCTACTACCTGCGGGCGCGCAACAGCATGCGGGAGTACATGCGGAACCCCAGCGATGAGGCCTACGCCATCGTGGTCAAGGAGATAGACAAGGCGTTGCGCTACTCGCGGCGGATGCGGGAGGTGGCCCAGGAGAATGGCGACGACCAGGTCATCATCGCCGGTGAGAAGCTGGTGCGCATGTGCGAGCTGGCCAAGGCGACCTACGAGCGCGCCAAGGGGGAGGGGACGGTGGACGAGGCCGGGCTCGACGCGGTGAAGCGGGACTACGACGCGGCGGTCGCGCTCTACGATGACGCGGCCCACAGCCTGTTCATCCGCTACAACGACAACAACACCCTGACCGAGCGGCTGACCCTGCTCTGCCTGCTGGTCTGCCTGCTCATCGGCGTGCTCGTGGCGCGCACCTTCAGCTCGCGCTTCTCCAAGGACGTGGAGTTCACCGTCTCCACCATCGAGGAGTGCGCCCAGGGCAACTTCCAGGTGCGCATCCCGGAGGAGCACCTGCGCAAGACGGGCGATTTCGGCCTGATAGCCCGCGCGCTCCAGTCGATGACCCGCCAGGTGTACTCGGTGGTGGAGGGCTACCTCAATGGGGCGGGCAACGTGGAGCGGGCCTCCGAGCATCTCCGCCTAGCCTCGCAGCACCTCTCGGAGGGGGCCGCCGCCCAGAAGCAGAGCGTGGAGCGCGTCTCGAGCCAGATGCACCTGATGGCGAACCACATCGAGCTGCTGGCCGACAACGCGCTGGAGGCCAAGGCGCTGGCATCCCGCATGGAGGGGGCGGTCAGCGAGGTCAACGAGCTGTCGCGCAACTCCACCCGCTCGGTCAACAGCATCACCGAGAAGATCGGCATCATCACCGAGATCGCCGACCAGACCAACATCCTGGCGCTCAACGCCGCGGTGGAGGCGGCCCGGGCCGGGGAGTACGGCCGGGGCTTCAGCGTGGTGGCCGCCGAGATTCGCAAGCTGGCCGAGCGGAGCGCGGAGGCGGCCAGCGATATCCAGGGCCTCTCGGCGCGGTCGCAGGCCGATGCCCTGCGGGCGGCCGAGGCGCTGGCCGACGTGATGCCGGACGTGAAGCGCACCGTGGACCTCGTAGAGGAGATAACGGCCAAGAGCCAGGAGCAGCGTGAGGGCGTGGAGCAGATCAACGGGGCGGTGGGCCTCATCGCCGAGGTCATAACGGGCAATGCGACCGCCTCCGAGCTGATGGGCACGGCCTCCGAGGGGCTGAGCGAGCAGGTGGAGCAGCTGCGGGATGCCTCGAGGTTCTTCCGGATATAGAACCAGGTAGGAGCAAGAAAAAGGGGGGTGGCCAGCATGGCCACCCCCCTTTTCTTATGCCTCCTCGGCTACATCTTCACGACCCGACCTACGTGGCCCGCCGTCCGCAGCACGTACACGCCGCGCGGCAGCGCCTCCAGGTTGAGGTGCCCGTCCGGCGTGAGGCGCAGCACCATCACCCGGCGACCGAGCGCGGAGAATACCTCCACGGTCTCTCCGCCCGCTGGCCCCTCCACGCGCGCTGGTCCGAGGGTCGGGTTCGGGTACACCCTCAGGGGCTGCACGCCGACGCGCTGCACGTCCGTGTCCTCCAGCACCGTCACCACGTGGGATGGGCGCTCATCGCGGCCGGTACGCAGCGTGATCTTCTCGTCGCCCGAGCCGATTATCCACGCCTGCCGACCATCGGCATCCACCGGCCCGTTCTTCGTCGCGCCGCTCACCACGATGGGCTCCCCGTTCTGGGCCTGGGCCGGCACGAGCAGCCTGCCACCGTCCGGCACGGGGTCGCCGTCCTGCACCTCATGATGCCCGAGGAGCAGCTTCGCACCCGCTGGGAGTAGGCCCTCCGGCACGTTCAGCGGCCTGCCCGCCACGATGTACACCTCCTCGGGCCCCACGATGAGGTACGCCCCGCTGCCATCCTTGGCCATGCCACCGGCCGGTTCGCCGCCGTAGACCCTGATGAGGCGCCCTGCCCTCAGCGTCCGCAGCACCTGCACGTCGAGCTGGTCGCCCTTCTGCTCCTCCTGCTCGTTGGCCACCCCGCGCGAGGTGGTCGTGTTGTACACGCTGATGCGCGAGCCATCGAAGCGAACCTTTATGGGAATCTCCACGACGATGGCCACGGGCCCATCGCCCTTTACCTCCCACACCTTGTCCGTAGGCCTGTAGGTGGCGCCCTTCACCACGATGGGCTTCCCCCCCTGGTGAATCGGGACGCTTATCCTGTCGCCCTGCTGCAGCAGGGTGGCCCCGGTAATCGGCTGGCCGCCGACCGTTGCCGCCACGCCGTCGCGGTTGCTCACCGGGAAGCCCGTCCTGATCTCGACATCGGCCTCCGCGTCCAGCCGGTAGTCGCCCGTGCCGTCCAGCGGACGGGGGCTGGGACCCACGTACTTGGCGTTCTCCACGCGGAGCACCTCGCCCGGGGTCAGCGCCCTGTTCGACACGGTGATTCTCCGCCCCATCGCGCGCCTCCCGCCTTCGACCACCGGCCTGGAGGCATCGTCCACGACTGAGAGCTTGGCCCCGTCGAACCTCACGGCCACCTCCTTGATGTGCACCCTAATCGGCTCATGCCCCGCCTTCAGCTTCCACTGCTGCTTGCCGTCGGCATCCACGGGCCCGTCCTTCGTCGCGCCCTCCACCTCGATTGGGTATCCGTCCGCGCTCTGGGCTGGCACCGTGAGCGTGCCCTCGTCCACAATCGGGTCGCCATCCCTCACCTGGTCCCCGTCGCTGTCGGTGGCCATCTGGCCAAGGGGCAGCGTGTTCGCCACGATCTCCACGGGCTTGCCCACCACGATGCGGACCTTCTCGGGCCCCACCACGCTGTACTGCCCGAGCTTGGTCTTGGGGTCTACCCCGGTCTGGGCTGTGCCACCATGCACCCTGATAACCCGGCCAGTCAGCAGCATCCCCATCCTGTCCTCCACGTCGATGAGCGAGCCCTTCTCCACCTTCGCACCATTCTTCACCTCCCCGACCATCGACGGGCTATCAATCCGGAGGACTGCATCATTGAAGGTGATGGGGATAGGGCTCTTGAGCACGATCACCACCGGCTCTGTGCCATCCACGCGCCAAATCTTATTGCCCGCCGCGTCATCACCCACGTGGGTCGCCCCCGTGACCTCCACCTCTTCCCCATTGTGCATCCCCGGCACGGTGATTTTGTCCCCCTGCTGCAGCAGGGCGTCGGCATCAAGGGGCGTGCCATCCACGATGACCCGCACCGCGTTGGCGTTCGCCACGGGGAAGCCCGTCTCGAAGGCCACGGCCTTGGCGCCCTTCGCGATTCTGTACATCCCCGTTCCGTCGCTGTTGGCATCCAGCTTCTCGACGCTTTGGGAATCCTTCGGGCGCACGACCTCGCCGGGCTGCAGGTCGCTGCTGGCCAGCCGCAGCGTGCTGCCCAGCTCGCGCTGCTTGCCGCTGCCCACCTCCGCGGTGGTGGCATCCGTCACCGACACCTTCGCCTCATCGTAGGTCACCGGCACCTCCAGTCGATGCACCCTCAGCTTCTGGTCGCTCGGGCTGTCGAGCACCCACTTCTGCTGGCCCTCGCCGTCCGGCTGGCCGTCCTTCGTCGCGCCGTCCACCACGAGCGGGTAGCCCTGCGCATCCGTGGCCGGGACGAGCAGCGCGCCACCGTCCACAACGGGGTGACCGTCCTTGAGCTCCTTGCCCTCACCGTCCACTATCGAGCTGTTGTCCGGGAGCAAGCCGTCGGCCAGTATCAGCGGCTTGCCGACCACGATGCGCACCCCGTCCGGGTCGGCGATGATGTACTCGCCGCTGCGGTCGGCCTGCACCCTGCCGGCCACCGGCGCCGCGCCGTGCACCATGCGTACCCGCCCGTCCGGAATCGGCGTGCCGGCATTCTCCACCGTGATGGTGCTGCCATTCTCCACCGTCGATCCGCTGGCCACAGCCTCATTGGTCGTGGCGTTCTTCACGGCGGAGTAGGCCCCGTCGAAGGTCACCGGCACCTGCTCCTGCAGCATGATGACCACAGGGGAGTCGCCCCGCACCGTCCACTCGTTCCTCCCGCCGACTATCCTCGGCCCGGCGGCTCCCAGCACAAGCACGGTCTTACCATTGTACATAGCTGGCACGGTGACCACTGCGTGCGCGCGCACGATGGCCCCGTTGGCAATCTTCTCGCCGTTCGCCTTCGCGGGCACTCTATCCTCGTTCGCCACCGGGAATCCGGTCTCGACCATCACGTCCGCATCCTCATTCAGGAGGTACTCGCCCGTGCCGTCGGCTGGCTGCGGCCGTGTGCCCACGTACTTCGCGTGTGGCACTCGGGCAACCTCGCCCTTGGCCAGGGTGCCCTTCGAGAGGGTGATCCGGCTGCCCAGCGGGCGTTCGGCCCCGTTAGGTACGGGCTGCGGCGTGGGCTGCGCATCGTCCTTCACCTCCACCTTCGCGTACTCCACCCTCACCGTCTTCACATGCACCCTCACGGGCTGGTCGTTGTCCAGCAGCACCCACTTCTGCCGGCCCTTCGAGTCCGGCACGCCATCCCTCTTGGCGTTGTCCACCACGATGGGGTGGCCACCGTCGGTCAGGGCCGGGAGGAGGAGCGTGCCCCCGTCCGCCACGGCTTCGCCATCGGCCACCTCGTGCGCGTTCACGCCCGTTCCGTCCTTCACCACGCCGCTCGCTGGTAGGGTGCCGGGCACGATGGCCACCGGCTTGCCGACCACGATGCGGACCATGGTGGCGTTGAGGTCTATCTCGTATTCGCCGGGCGTGGTATCTTCCGTCGCACCCTGAACCCAGAGTACGCGCCCGGGCTTCAGCGCACCGAGGGGAGTCACCTTGAGCACATCGCCCTTGATCTCGTATTCGCCGGGCTCGACATCCTTCCCGCTCCGCTGGTTGACCACCTTCACCTTGCTCTTGTCAAAGGCCACGGGTACCGCCTCCCGGGCCAGGATCTCCACCGGCGCATCGCCATCCACCGTCCAGACATGCTTGCCGTCGCGCTCCACGGGGCCTGTCGCCCCCAGCACGACGACCACCTTGTCATCCACCGTCTTGGGAACGGTGATCTCACGGTCTTTCTGCAGCAGGGTCTTGCCATCTATGGCCGTACCGCCCGAGCCAGCGTCCACCTCGCTGGTGTTCACCACCGGGAAGCCCGTCTCGAACACCACCTCCTCCACCTCGCGGCTCAGCCTGTAGGTGCCGGTGCCGTCGTCGTCAGTCGCCACGGATACCGCCTCGGCGCTCTCCGGGAGCTTCAGCCGCACGATCTCGCCAGTGGCCAGGCTGCTGCTGGACACCGTCAGCAGCGTGCCCATCCTGCGCGCGCTACCCGTACCCAGCTCAGCGGGCGGGGTGGCATCGTCCTTCACCGAGATCTTCGCCGGGGGATACTCCACCTTCACCTCCTTCACGTGCACGCGCAGCGGCTCGTCGCCAGCGACCGTCCACGTGTTGACCTTGGTCGCCGGGTCGTAGCTCGGACCGGACGCGCCGTCCACCACGAGCGGGTAGCCCTGTGCATCCACGGCTGGCACGACCAACGCTCCGCCATCCTTCACCGGGAAGCCGTTCTTCATCGGGTAGCCATCCCCGTCCTTCAGCTCCGTCCCGCTCGGCAGCTCGACGGCATCCACCGCCACCGGCCTACCGAAGACCACCCGGCCCTCGCTGGGCCCGAGCAGCTCGTAGGTGCCAGCGTGCGTAGCCGGATTCGTCTCCGCGACTAGGCGGCCACCATGCACCTTGACCACCCGGCCATCCGTTGTGCCGGAGGGCTGCACCTCGAGCACATCGCCCTTGGCCTCCTTCGAATCGTGGGGCACCTCCTGCCCGCCCGTGCTCTTGTTCGTCACCTTGACCCCGCCCGAGATGAGGACAGGCACCGAGCTGTGGACAAGGATTTCCACCGGCGCTTCGCCCGTCACCTTCCACTGCTTCTTCGGCTCCGGGCCGGTCGTCCAGCCGTCAAACTCCGCGCCCTTCACCTCAACCTTCTTGCCGTCCGCATCCAGGTCCGGGACGAGTATGATGCCATCCTTCTTCAGGAGCGTGTTGGCATCTATGGGCGCGCCGCCCGAGCTGGCCTCCACGGTGGTGGCGTTCGCCACGGGGAAGCCCGTCTCGAAGGCCGCCTCTGTCGCCTCCTTCTTAATCCGGTACGTCCCGCTGCCATCCGCCTTCGGCGCAGTGGCCTCGAGCATCGTCGCATCCTTGGGGCGCACAATCTCGCCGGGCTTCAGCCCCCTCGCCTCGACCATCAGCACGCTGCCCAGCTCGCGCATCTTGCCGCTGCCCACCTCCGTGGTGCTGGCATCCGTCACCGACACCTTCGCCTCCTCGTAGGTCACCGGCACCTCCTGGCGGTGCACCCTCAGCTTCTGGTCGCTCGGCTTGTCGAGCTTCCACTTCTGCTGGCCCTCGCCGTCCGGCTGGCCGTCCTTCGTCGCGCCGTCCACGACGATGGGGTAGCCCTCCGCGTCCACGCTCGGGGCCGTGACTGAGCCACCGTCCACGACCGGGTAGCCATCCTCGAGCGGCTTGCCCTCGCCGTCCGTGATGGTCTTGCCCGCCGGGAGCACGCTCGATATCGCCACCGGTTTCCCGACCACGATGCGCACCTCCTTCGGGCCATCGATGATGTACTGGCCGCTCTTGTCCGCCAGCACCTTCCCGGCCACCGGCGCCGCGCCATGCACCATGCGCACCCGCCCGGCGGGAATTGCCGTCGCCACGTTCTGCACCTCTATGGCGTTGCCCTTCTCCTGCTTCGTCCCGCTGGCGATGGCCGCGCTCGTCGTTACGTTCTGCACAGTGGAGTAGGCCGCATCGAAATGCACCGGCACGCGGTCCTTGAGCAGTATCACCACTGTGGCATCGCCCTTCACCGTCCACACGTTCTTTCCGCCGACCTCCACCGGGCCGCTCGCCCCCTGTAGCACCACATCCAGCGCCCCCACCTTCTTGGGCACGGTGATTTCTTCATCCTTCTTCAGCAGCGTGCTGGCCTCCACAGGCGTGGCCGGGTTGCCGGTGGTGGCCTCCACCTCGTCCATATTCACCGCGGGGAAGCCCGTTACGACCTCCACGTTCTTGTCCTCGTTCAGGAGGTACTCGCCCGTGCCGTCCTCGGGCTGCGGTGTCGCGCCCACGTATTTCGCGTGCAGCACCCGGGCCACCTCGCCATCCGCCAGATTCTTCTTCTCCACCGTAATCCTCGTGCCCAGCTCGCGCTTGCCCGGCTCCGCGCCGCTGCTCTCCACCTCCTGGCCCGCCGCGCCCTTCACCGACACCTTGGCTGGCTCATAGCCTATCTTCACCCGCTTGTAGCGCAGCTTCACCGGCGCATCCCCCGCTGCGATGCTCCATACGTTGTTGCCCTCGCTGTCCTTCACCGGGCCCGTTACGCCAGGCCCTTCGGCCACGATGGGGTAGTCGCCATTCTTCTGCGGCAGCACCAGCGTGCCACCATCCTTCACCGGGTCGCCGTTGGCGAGGCCATGCCCGTCGCCGTCCTTGGCCTCCTGGCCCACGGGGAGAATGTCCGTCGGCATCTCCACCTTCCGCCCCACGATGATGTCCACCTTGTCAGGCCCGGATATCGTGTACGTACCCGCACCCGTGGCATCCACCGTGGCGGGCGAGGCGCCGCGCACCCGGATTTTCCGCCCGGCTGCCAGGGGCGATGGGGTGGCCTGCACCCTGAGCACATCGCCCAGCGCTTGGTCTGAGCCATTGGCGACCGCCGCGCTGACGGTGGTGTTGGCGACGGACAGCTTGCCATCCTCGAAGCCCACCGGCACCAGCTTCTCCACTATCCTGAAGGTCTGCGTCTGCGATAGGTCGGGCCCGCAGGGCGAGCTCACCGTCAGCCGCAGCGTGTACGACCCCAGCCCGAGGGCATCGCCCGTGAGCTCGTCGCGCAGGGTGAAGCTCGTTTCGGATGCACCGGTGGCCTCCTTGATTGCGTCGCTCACCCCCTCCTTCTTCAGCTCCCAGGCGTAGCTCGACACCTGGCCCTTGACCCCGGTCGCCTCCACCGTCTCGCCCGCCGCTGCCAGCTGCTTCACCGAGACGGCGGGCACCTGGGTCCACGCGTCGGCCGCGAAGGCGAAGGTCTCAGACACCTCCAGGGGCACCTCCTCCGAGCTCTCCGCGCAGCCGGCCAGCTTCGCCGTGACCTTCACCTTCTCCGTCAGGCCAGGACTCAGGTCGAAGGTCGGCGTTTCGGCCGCCGAGCCGAGGTTTGTCGTGCCTACCGTGGCTGGCGACCACTCGTACACGATTCCGGTCAGCCCGTTTAGCTCATGCTCCGCCTTCGCCCGGGCCTGACCGCCGGGGCAGAATGGCGAGACCTGCGCTGTCCCGCTCTGGTAGAACTTCACCACGGGCCGGTCCGGGGCCAAGCGTAGCTCGATGTCCTCCTCCTTCTTGCTCATGCTGCAGCCCGAGTTGAAGGCCGTCACGTGCAGGTGGACGCTGTAGGATGTCTGCCTATTCCCGGCCCAATCGTCGAATACGTCCGTGTTGAAGAGCAGGGGGATTTTCAGCGTGGCTGTAGCGTCCAGCGCGGGCTTGCTCATCTTGCCGCGCGCCCCATCCGTGTGGCCAGCGGCGGCCCCCCCGCCCGACGGGACGCCGAAGGGCTCGCGCACCTCCCAGCGTATGGAGTCGGCGTGCAGGACGTTGGACACCTCGAGCTCCATGGGGCTGACGGGCCCATCGATCGGCGTGCAGAATGGGGACACGCTGAACTTCGGCACCCCCACATCATGCCCCACCACCAGGGGAATCCGCCGCTCCGTTCCGGTGTTGCAGTAGCCCTTTGCCTTGAAGCTCAAGTAGTAGTGCTTCTCCGTGTCGGGCTCGGGCGCGGTGAAATGCACCCTCTTCGTGTCCGCCCCCGTGAGGCTCCCCGTGAGGTCCCTCTCCACGCCATTCTCCACCTCCGTCAGCCGCCATTCGTACGACAAGGCGCCGAGCACCTGCGCCTGCAGCTCCACGTCCTTCTGCATGGGGTAGCACAGGCGGATACCCTCCGGGGTCACCATGTACTCGCTGGTGATCTTGGGGCTGCTATTCAGCACCGGTAGGCCCTCGCTCATGTCCAGGAAGTCGCTGAAGTAGCCGAACTCCCCATTCCTACCGCCCGCGCCATGGAGAACGCCAATCTGGAATACATTCCGTCCGTTCTTCAGGCGGTAGGGCCTATTCTGCAGCGGGAACTGTCCGCCCGCGTCGTTGCTCATCCTCAGCTGTATCCACTTCCAGCGCCCCAGTGCCTTATTCTCGCCCTGGTAGGGCAGCTCCTTCCAGCTCGCCGGGTTGTTGAGCCTGTCCGCGAACAGCTTCCCCTTGCCGGCCGTCATGTCCACGAACTCCGTGCCGTTGAACTCCTGCAGCATGAAGCCACCAATGGCCGAGTTCTCACTCCCCGTGGCATCCGGCACGAAGGCCAGCACATTCACGTAGTACGGGTCGCCCTGCGAGCGGGTAAGCACCACCTCCCTGGTGCCGATGCACTCCCTGCCCACCGGGATGGGCGGTAGGATGGCCCCGGCCCGCTGGCCGCTGCCCGAGGCGCTCAGCCCCGCGACCTGGAAGACCCCGATTTTCCCCTCCGCCTCGTTGGCCACCAGCGTCACCGCGCTGTAGCCGTCGATGGCGATGTCCACCTGCTCACCGGCCGCCAGCGGGCGATTCTCCCAGCCGTCGATGACCTTCACATGGCCATGCTCATTGCAGTAGGCCGTCACGTGGGTGGCCGCCGCGGCCGCCACCGAGAGGACCTCGCCCGAGTAGGACCTCCTCCCCATGATGCCCCGTATCGCCGCGTAGGTATGCCCGTAGCGCGACACTGGCACCAGCTGGTCGCCGATGTAGTCCGGCCCGTTGCCCTGGGGCTGCGCATCGTCCGAATGCACCGTCACGGCCACGTCGCCCCCCTCGGCCACCTCGATCACCGTGCCCCGCAGCCCCCTATTCACCACGCCACCCTTGGGGACCTGATACGAATTCGGCGTCGCCGCCCGCCCCACGTAGGGGGTGAGAATCATGCTCTGCCCAGCCCGCGCAAAGTACAGCCGGTAGTGGTGCTTCCCGTTGACAATCTCCCCGGCGTAGCTCTTGCCGCCGTACCCGCCGTTCTCCTTGACGAAGAGCTTGGCGTGCGTATACACGTCGACCCAGGTATGCCCGCGGGTCGCCACGACGTTGACCGAGCTGTAGGCCGGGGCGGTATTCCCCTCCCTGGTGCCTCCGCCGCCGAGCGGGATGGACATCTGGGCCGGCACCACGAAGCGACGACCCAGCGCGTTGCTCCCCTTGAGCACCAGGATGTCGTAGCTGTAGGTCATGCCCATCTCCAGGTACGCGCTGATGAGCCGCGCGCCGGTGATGCGCTTGAACTTCCCGGGCTCGTACTCCTGCTCGGCCCGCATCCGCACCCCCTTGTTCGTCCGGTTGATGTACCGCTTGGTGGCGTGGTCCACATCGCTCTTGGCCCACGCCAGCAGGTTTTCGATGTACTGGGCGCGCTCGGCCCTGGGGCAATCGTTCAATGTGTTGAAATTCCGCACGTTGCCGTAGTGGAGGCAGAGCGCGCTCCCCGCCTGGTACTCCTCATTCCCGCCGCTGAGGCCCAGCTCGCGGCTCGTGCTGTTGGGTGCCCACTGTCGGCCGTTGAGCCGCCCCCGCCCGGCAAGCTGTATCCGCCGCACCTGCCCCTTGAGCATCTCTAGGGTTATCGGCTCAAAACCGGTGCGCTTCGCCGCGTCCCATGGCTCGGCCGGGAGGTCGATTGTCACCCTCACCTTCCCCTCCGCCAGGTTCTGCAGGTGTAGGTACACCGGGTACTCCCGGCTGCGGAAGCGCGCGTGCTCCGGTACATCGAACCAGAACTCGTCGCCCGACTGCGCCACCACCGGGCGTAGCCACCCCCCGAGCAGCAGAATTATCGATGCCAGCATAGCCCACCTGCAGGCCAGAGAACGCCCCGCGAGGCGTGAGTCGGGATAAGTACAGCCTTCTTTCATCATCATACGGTTAAAAAGAACATTCATGGGAATCCCGCTTCCATTCGGGATAGCACTACTATAATAAATTAAGGATGGAAAGCCCAAATTGTTTCATGGGCCACCCCGGCGCGGGCCGCCGTCCCGGGAGTGGTCGTGGATGCCCGCTGGGGGAAATTCTGGCTCTTGGGCGGGCGCGTGCTCGCCACGGGGCCGGGGGCTAGTCCACCCGGAAGTAGGACACCGCGTCGCGCAGCGCGTCGGCCTGGGCGGTCATCTCCTCGGCCGTGGAGGCGAGGCTCTCCGAGTTCGTCGCGTTCTCCTGGGCCACCTGGCTGAGCGACTGGATGGCGTTGCTCACCTGCTCCACGCCCATCCGTTGCTCCTTGCTCGCGTACGAGATCTCCTGCACCAGCCGGGAGGTGGCCTCTATCTCCGGGATGATCTGCACCAGGCTCTCCCCGGCCTCGTCGGTGAGCGTGGTGGTGCTCTCGGCCAGGGCGATGATGTCCTCGGCGGCCTGGCGGCTCCGCTCGGCCAGGGTCCGCACCTCGGCGGCCACCACGGCGAAGCCCCGCCCGTGCTCCCCGGCCCGGGCGGCCTCTATCGCGGCGTTGAGCGCCAGGATGTTGGTCTGGGCCGCGATCTCCCGGATGATGCTCACCTTCTCATTGATGGCCCCCTGCGACCGGCTCACCACCTTGGCCCGCTGGCCGATAGCCTGCACCCCGTCCTGGGCCGAGAGCGACTTGGCCGACGCGCGCCCGGCGTTCTCCGTATTCTGCTCCACGTTGGCCACCATCTCCTCCATGGTCGCCGAGATCTCCTCGGTGGACGAGGCCTGGAGGTTGGCCATCTCCGCGAGCTCCTGCGAGGTGTCCCGGACGCTGTCGCTGGCCTGGCTGATGTTGGCGGACTTCTGGTGGATCTCCCGCACCGTATCGCTGAGCTGCCGGACCATCTGCTGGAGGGTCTCGGCCAGCACCCCCAGCTCGTCGTTGGTCCGCACCGGGATGTCCTGCCCGCCCGCCAGCTGCCCGTCGGCCACCCGGCGGAGCGCCACGACCATGTGCCCGATCGGCCGGGTGATGCGGATGGCCCAGAAGTACGCGATGGCCCCGGCCAGCAGCAGGACCACCAGCCCGATGCCCACGACCATGTACTCCATCCACTGGAGCGTCTCGAGGAAGTCCGCCACCGGGGCCGCCACGATGACCGTCCACCCCGTGCTCTCGATCTTGGCGAAGGAGGCGATGTACTCGGCCCCCCCGGCGCTGTAGAAGCCCAGGGCGGGCACGTCTGCGGCCAGGGCGCGCCGCTCGAAGTCCGCCAGCTCCTTCGACTTCCCGCCCGCGCTCCCCTGCTGCACCACGAGTTCCTCCCGGGGGTGCGCGATCAGCCTCCCCTCCCCGTTGAGGATGTAGCAGTGGCCCCGCTTACCGACCTCCAGGTCAGCGATGTAGCGGTTGAGCGCCGTCCCCGCGATGTTGCCCAGCAGCACGCCCACCAGCTGGCCGTCGTGGCTGCGCACCGGCACGGAGCTCGCGATGCTGAAGGCCCCCGTCTTGTCGATGTAGGGCGAGCTCATGTAGGCCCGCCCCCTGATCGCCTCCTGGTAGTACTCCCGCTCGCGCACGTCGAGGGTGTCGCCCTCCGGGAGGAAGAGCCGCCCCTGCGTGTCGCAGATGTAGAGCGAGTAGATGCTGTTCTCCTCGCCCTTCAGGGTGCGGGCCTTTTCGGGGAAGGAGAAGGCGGCGGAGCGGATCTGGGCCAGGTGCGCCAGGGTCCGGAGCTGCGTGAAGTCGCCCGCGATGGCCCGGTCGATGAGCTTCGAGGTGCCCACCGCGGCCGCGGTGAGGTGGTCCTCCACCTTCTCTAGCACCGCCCGCCGGCCCACCCGCAGGGTCAGCAGCACCAGCAGGCCCACGGTGACGAAAATCAGGAGGCCCACCGCCAGCATCAGCCGGTACTTCAGCGAGAAGAAGCGTCGCCCCTCCCCGCCGGTGGGGGAGGCCCCGCGCCGCGCAGCAGCCCTCGTGACGATTGCCATAGCCCTATCCGTTTTACCAGCCTCCGGCCACCGGGCAAGCGCCATCGCCGGGAGTGAATATCCTACCCCAAATATAACACCAAAGACCCGCCCGAGGTTGCATCCCGCCCCGATACCCACCCCCAATCGCGGCGCCCCGCTTGGCTAGCCCGGCAATTTTCTACCTTTGCTACAGCTTAGGATACACTTCGAAAAGAGAACACGCCGCCATGAGGAAAACCCGAATCTCGCTGCTGGCCAGGACATTCACGGCCCTGATCGCCCTCTCCACCCTCCACCTCGGAGCCTGCTCCCGCGGGCCGCGCATCCCCGTGGACCAATTCGAGCTCATGCTCACCGACATCATGATGGTCAACGCCATCATCGAGACCAACGACACCCTCCGCCAGCAGTTCGTCGAGGGGCGCATCGCCCCCTACGAGAGCATCTTCGAGCAGTACGGCTTCACCCGGGCCGACTTCGACTCCACGCTCAGCTACTACGCCGTCCACCCCGCCGAGATGGACGAGGTGCTCGACAACCTGGTGACCCGCCTGCAGCACGCCCAGAAGTCGCTCGAGCACGACGGGGCTACGGACGATGAGCCAGCGGAGGGGGCGGAGGATGAGACGGAGGATGAGACCTCAGACGGGGAGTAGCCTCTTCCCCTTCGGTCGCTCCCCATTTTTCCCTACCTTTGCCCCATGAAGCAACAGTCTACGGGCGATGCGCGCCGCCCCCCCCACATACCCCGGAAGCCCGAGTGGCTGAAGGTGGCGCTGGGCGGGGGGCGCACCTACGCCGGGGTCTCCGAGCTGCTCGGCCAGCACGGCCTGCACACCATCTGCGCCTCGGGCCGCTGCCCCAACCAGGGGGAGTGCTGGACCAGCGGCACGGCCACCTTCATGCTCCTGGGCAACATCTGTACCCGGGCCTGCCGCTTCTGCGCCACGCCCACCGGCACGCCCCTGCCCCCCGACCTGAACGAGCCGCTCCGGGTGGCCCACTCCGTCCGCCAGATGGGCCTGCGGCACGTGGTGCTGACCTCAGTGGACCGCGACGACCTGCCCGACGGGGGGGCCCAGCAGTGGGTCGAGGTCGTGGAGGCCGTCCGGGAGGTGAACCCCGGCACCACGGTTGAGGTGCTGCTACCCGATTTCCTCGGCAAGCCGGGCGCGCTGGAGGCCGTGCTGGCCACCCGCCCAGAGCTGGTGGGCCACAACGTGGAGACCGTCGAGCGGCTCTCCCCCGAGGTCCGCTCCCGCGCCCGCTACGGCTACTCCCTCACGGTGCTGGAGCGCATCGCCCGGGCGGGCCTGGTGCCCAAGTCCGGCCTGATGCTCGGCATCGGCGAGCGGCGCGACGAGGTGCTGGCCACGATGGACGACCTCCTGCGCGTGGGTTGCCAGGTGCTCACCCTCGGGCAGTACCTCCAGCCGCGGCGCGAGAACCTCAACGTGGCGCGCTACCTCACGCCCGAGGAGTTCCGCGAACTCGGCGAGGCCGCCCGCGCCAAGGGGTTTCGCTACGTGGAGTCCGGCCCGCTGGTGCGCTCCTCCTTCCACGCGGAGCGGGCGCTGGAGGCCTGCGGCATAGGGGCAAAAAAACTGGCCGATGTCCTCCCCTAGGCAAATCCGGCTCAAACCCCTGCCCGCCGACTACGAGGAGGCCTACGCCGCTCAGCTACACGAGGTCGACGACCTTCTCGCCCGCCAGCAGGCCGGGCAGGACCCCTCCATCGTGGGGACCCTCTTCCTGGGCGAGCATAGCCACGTCTACACCCTTGGGCGGCACGGCGACGAGGCCAACATGCTCGCCACGGCGGCCCAGCGGCAGTCGCTCGGCATACCCCTCGTGCGCACCGACCGCGGGGGCGATATCACCTACCACGGGCCCGGCCAGGTCGTCGGCTACCCCATCGTGCACCTCCCCTCCCTGGGCCTGGGGCCCCGGGCATTCATCGAGACCCTCCAGCAGGTCATCATCGCCACCCTGGCCCCCTACGGCCTGACCGGGGTGCTCGACCCCCAGGCGGCGGGCGTATGGCTCGAAGCCTCCGGCGACGCGCCCCTCCGGAAAATCTGCGCCATGGGGCTGCGCATCTCCCGCTCGGTCACCATGCACGGTTTCGCCATCAACCTGAATACCGACCTCGCGCACTTCGCCCGCATCAACCCCTGCGGCTTCACGGACAGGGGCGTAAGCTCGCTCCAGCAGGAAATCGGCCAGCCCGTGGACACGGACCTCTTCGAGTTCAGGCTCCTGTATTCTTTCATGCGGCACTTCGATGTCCAGATTTTATTGTAACTTTCCTACTCAAAACAGGACCCATTTGGCCGGAAAGGAAACGAAGTAGAAGTAAAGGGATATGCGCAAACGCTGGATATACGTCGACGATAGCGACCTCCTGCCGGCCGTGCACGCCCTTTCGCAGGAGCTCGGCGTATCGCCCCTGGTGGCCCGCCTGCTGGCCCAGCGGGGCATCCGCTCATCCCGGGAGGCCGAGGAGTTCCTCTCCCCCTCCACCGACCAGCTGCACAACCCCTTCCTCATGCCCGACATGGAGAAGGCCGTGCGCCGCCTCGAGCGCGCCGTCTTCGGCCTGGAGAACATCATCGTCTACGGCGACTACGACGTGGACGGCACCACGGCCGTGACCCTCGTGCACGCCTTCCTCCGCGACCTCGGGGTCACCAGCAAGTGCTACGTGCCCGACCGCCACGAGGAGGGGGCCGGGATATCCGAGAAGAGCATACGCTTCGCCGCGACCAACGGCTACTCCCTGATGGTGGTGCTCGACACCGGCATCAAGGCCAACGAGCAGGTGGCCCTGGCCCGCCGACTGGGGGTCGACATCATCATCTGCGACCACCACCTGCCCGGCGACCAAATCCCCGAGGCCTACGCCATCCTCGACCCCAAGCTCCCCGGCTCCACCTACCCCTTCCGCGAGCTCTCGGCCTGCGCCGTGGGCTACAAGTTCCTCCAGGCCTACACCAAGCGCAACGGCGTGGACAGGAAGGTGCTGGACCGCTACCTCGACCTGGTGGCCGTCTCCATCATGTCCGACCTGGTGGACCTCCGGGGCGAGAACCGCATACTGGCCCTCGAGGGCCTCAAGGTGCTCAACGAGAACCCCAGCCCGGGTCTGGCCGCCCTCATCCACAGCCTCGGCCTGGAGGGGCGCACCCTCACCCGCTCCGACGTGGTCTTCAAGCTCGGCCCACGCATCAACGCCGCCGGGCGCATGGTCACGGGCATGCACGCGGTGCGCCTGCTCACCGCCCGCAACGCCCAGGAGGCACGCCCCCTGGCCGAGGGGATAGAGATCAACAACCGCGAGCGGCAGGTCGTCGACCGGCGTATCACGCTGGAGGCAGTCGCCATGATCGCCGAGCGCCCCTCCGCCCAGCACATGCTCTCCCTGGTGGTCTACAACCCCTCGTGGCACAAGGGGGTCATCGCCATAGTGGCCAGCCGGCTGGTGGAGACCTACTTCAAGCCCACCGTGGTGCTGACCGAGTACAAGGGGCTGGCCTCCGGCTCGGCCCGCTCGGTGGGCGACTTCGACCTCTACGCCGCCGTGTCGGCCTGCGCCGACCTGCTGGAGTCCTACGGCGGCCACCGCTACGCCGTCGGCCTCTCCCTCAAGCCGGAGCGCATAGAGGAGTTCGCCCGCCGCTTCGAGGAGTACGTCTCCGAGCACATCACTGAGGCGCAGCGAAAGCCCCAGTGCGATATCCACGCCGTCATCGACCTCGACGAGCTCGATGGGGACACGGTCACCCAGCTGCTGCGCTTCGCCCCCTTCGGCCCGGGGAACCCCCCGCCCATCCTGGAGGTGGACAACGTCCGGCCCGACCCCAAGGCGCAGTACGTGGGGCGCCAGTTCGACCACGTGCGCTTCCGCGCCCAGCAGGTCGACGCCCGCACCCGCTTCCACGCCGTGGGCTTCAACCTCGGGGGGCACCTCCAGCTGGTCAGCTCCCAGCCCTTCCGCATGTGCTTCTCCATCGAGCGGAACTACTACTTCACCCCCCCGAAGATACAGCTCAACATCCTCGACATCAAGCCGATGTAGCCGGGCTCCTCCTCCGCCCCGCCCGGCATCGCGCCCCGCCCGAACATATACCCCGCCCATTGCGTTCCTGCTCTAGAATAACTACACCCCTTTTGGGGGCTAATACTGTTGAGCAATGGCAGATACATTCGGGTACTCCGCGGAGGACTTTAAGGTGATGGAGGCCGCGGAGGCGGCAATGATTCCCCGTGGTGAGAAGATAGACGAGATCAAGGAGTACGCTCGCCAGATGGGCTACCGCAAAATCGGGATTGCCAACTGCGCGTGCGTGGCCAGGGAGGCGGAGATCGTGGCCGAGCGCTTCCGCCCCGAGTTCGAGGTGAAGGTCGTCGGCTGCAAGGTCGGTAAGATACTCAAGTCCGACATGTTCGGCGAGGACGCTAAGGGCATGGCCTGCAACCCCATGGACCAGGCCCGTGAGCTGGGCGAGTGGGGCAGCGAGCTGAACCTGGTGATGGCCCTGTGCATCGGCCACGACATCGTGTTCCAGGAGCACTCCACCGCGCCGACCTCCACCCTCCTGGTGAAGGACAGGGCCCATAAGCACAACCCGATGGCGGGCTTCCACCCCGAGGGGGAGGCGCCGGCCAAGGAGTAGCCCTTTTCCCAGCGTGATATCCAGAGGTGGCGGCCCAGGGCGGGACGCCACCTCTTGCGTTTCTAGCCGAGCCGTTGCGGGTGTCGCCCCAGGGCGCGGAGCATGTCGTGGTCGCTGCTCGTGCTGATGCCCTGCGTGGTGAGGAGGTCGCCGCTGATGGTGGCGTTGGCCCCGGCCCGGAAGCACGCGGCCCCTTTGTCGGGGAGTAGGCCGCGCCCCCCGGCCAGCCGCAGGGTGGCGCGGGGGAGGATGAAGCGGAAGATGGCGATGGTCCGTAGGTACTCCTCGTAGGGTAGGGGGGCGAGGGAGGCGAGCGGGGTGCCCTCCACGGGGTTGAGCAGGTTCATGGGGACGGATTGCACGCCGAGGCCGCGGAGCTCGAGCGCGAGGTCGATGCGGTCCTCCCAGGTCTCGCCCATGCCGAAGAGTCCGCCGGAGCAGACCTCTAGGCCCACTCCCCGCGCGGCGCGTATGGAGGCGAGCTTGTCGTCGTAGCTGTGCGTGCTGCATACCCGGGGGAAGAAGCGGCGGGAGGTCTCCAGGTTGTTGTGTATGCGGGTCACTCCGAGTTCCCTGAGCCTCAGGTAGTCCTCCCGCTCGAGCAGGCCGAAGGAGGCGCAGAGCGATATGCCGCATTCTCGCCCCAAGGCCTCGTAGGCCCGCCCCATGTGCTCGAGCTCCCCCTTTGCGAGCCGCCGCCCGGCCGTCACGATGCTGAAGCGGTGTACCCCCTGGCGATGGTTGCGTAGCCCCAGCTCCACGATGCTCTCCCGGCTCGCGAGGCCCGTGTGTGGCGCATCCGTTTGGTAATGTGCCGATTGCGCGCAGAAGTGGCAGTCCTCGCTGCAGGGGCTCGCCTTGCCGTTGATGATGGAGCAGAGCTCCACCCCCTCGCCGCAGCACTGGTTACGTATGTCGTCCGCGGCCGCGAGCAGGATGTCGGTGTCCACTCTCAGCAGGCCGACAGCCTCCTCTCGATTCAGACCTCCTTGATTGACAGCACGTTGGGATAATGTGGTGATAATGTGTATCATAATTTCCCCGACTACGGTGATGGCCTATTTTTTGTTGCACGAATGCTTCTACTTTTCTAGAATTATTCATACCTTGCGACAGCTTACTTGCCTGACATTGACGACAATAATACAATCAAAATGATGAATATGCAAAACCGTACTCCGCTAATTTGTCTGTTTGCCATACTATTTGTTGGCATCTCGAGCGTGCAGGGGCAGCCTGCCGCGAAGAAGCAGGGCCGCGCCGAGAAGATATCGCCCGCCGAGGCCGATAGCCTCGCGCGGATGCACTTCATGGAGGGGCGGCAGGCCCTCGACACCGGCAACGTCCACGGGGCCTACATGGCCTTCCACACCGCAGTGAGGTATGTCCCCAAATTCCGCGAGGCCCGCCTCGCGCTGGCCGAGCTGCTCGACAGCCTCTGCAACTACAACCGCTCCTACGTCGAGTGGGCCAGCATGACCAAGCTCTACCCCGGCTGCTCGTGCTACGAGTTCTGCGCCGGGCGCGCCGCCTTCCGCAGCGGGCAGTACGAGGAGAGCCGCCAGCACCTCGAGGCCTTCGTCGGGAAGAGCGGCTCGGCCGACTCCATCCGCATGGCCGAGGAGTTCATCGCCATGTGCGCCCCAACCCGCCCCGAGATACTCCAGAGGGGGGTGAGCGTACCCCAGGCGGTGAAGGGGCGCGAGCTCAACACCCGCCTGGATGAGTACTATCCGGCTGTGAAGGCCGGGGGCGGGCACATGGTCTACACCCGCCTGCTGCCCAAGAAGGGGACCGTCCGACCCAAGAGCCGGCAGGATGGCCAGGAGGACATCTTCTACTCCCGGCGCCTGGAGGACGGCACGTGGTCCGAGGGCAAGACCCTGAGCGAGCGCTTCGAGAGCTCCGACGACGAGAGCGCGGCTCACTTCAGCGAGGACGGCTATACCGTGTTCTACACCGAGTGCGACCGACATTGCCGCATCATGCAGAGCCATATGGGGAGCGACGGGCGCTGGTCGCGGCCAAGCCCGGTGCCCGGCGAGGTCAACGGCTCCTTCGACAGCAAGGCGGCCGTCCTCTCGCCAGACGGCAAGCAGCTCTACTTCGCGAGCAACCGGCCCGGGGGCGAGGGGAAGTTCGACATCTGGGTGGCCCACCTCTCCCCGAACGGACGCTGGGACAGCGTGGCCAACGTGGGCCCCACGGTCAATACCCTCGAGGATGAGCTGGCCCCCCACCTCTCGGCCGACGGCAAGCGCCTCTTCTTCTCCTCCAACGGCCACAAGGGGCGCGGCGGGCTCGACCTCTTCGCCGCTGAGCGCCAGGGGGATGGCTGGGATGAGCCCTACAACCTCGGATACCCCATCAACACCAAGGCCGACGAGCTGAGCTTCTGCCTCAACGGCGACACGGCCTACTTCGCCTCGGACCGCGACCGCACCCGGGGCTGGGACATCTACCAGGTGGCCTACGGCCCAAAGCGGCCCCTCCACAGCGCATACGTCATGGCCAAGGTGATAGACTCCGCCAGCAAGCGCCTCCTGCCCGCCGCCATCACCATCATCGCCGTCGACTATGCCGACACCGTCGCCAAGTTCCCCACCGGCCACCCTGCCACCTTCACCGCCTACCTGGCCAACGGACCCGAGTTCCGCATGTTCATTCGCCGCGACGGCTACCTCGACAAGACCGTGGACTTCATCACCAAGGAGGAGCACATCCGGGAGAACCCCCTGCGGCTGACCATCCCGCTGCGCCCCGTGCCTCGCCCCAAGGTCGCAAAGCCCGCGGCACCCAAGCCGGATGCCAAGGCCCGCCCCGCGGCCACCCCGCGCCCCGTGTCGGCGAGCCGGGCCACTCCCACTCCGGCCGCTCCCGCCCCCGCCACGCTCATCATCCACTTCGGCATCGGTCAGCGGGGCCTCCCGGCCAATATCGGGCAGCAGCTCCGCGAGTGGGTGGACTACCTGAGCCGCAACCCCAACGTGCGCGCCAGCGTGATTGGCTATACGGACAACACCGGGCGGGACGAGCTTAACGAGCGCCTGTCCAAGCGGCGGGCCGAGAGCGTCAAGCGCTACCTGGTGAATAAGGGGGTCAAGGCGAGCCGCCTCGAGGTGGAGGGGAAGGGACCGAAAGACCCCGTGGCCACCAACGAGACGGCGGAGGGGCGGGCGCAGAACCGCCGCGTGGAATGCCGGGTGCTACCCTAACGCGAAGACCCTGAGGCGAATATCGCCGGTTTAGGGCGGTGCATGCAGATACTAAAGAGGGGCAGACCCGCAGGCCTGCCCCTCTTGGTATGCGCAAACGATGCGAGCTACTCCTTGTGGTCCCTCGCGAAGGGGCGGAGCGCGAGCCTCCACCACTCCTTCGCATAGGATATGGTAATATCCTCGGGAGAGGCATATAGACACCAGGAAAACTTATTATCCTTGCGGGTGCTAGACCAGTATAAGGCATAGACTCCAAGGTCTTCACGGTCAGTAGCATTTTTCTTGAATCCCATCGCGGGGAAGTAGCGAACCACTATCCCCTTAGGTTGGTCCCAGTAGCCCGCCTTTTCAATCCCTTCCATCGTGGCCTCCTCATCTACGCGGGAGCGCACCTCGAGACCAGCATCCACCTTGAATTCAAAGCGCAGCGCATGCTTCACCCTGCGGTTTCCCCCCATATCAATCCGTTTCACCACGTATGCCACTAAGGGCTTCTTGGAGGGGAACTTGATTCTCTCTCCGGCCTCATTCGAGAAGAGGGTCAAAAATTCATCCATCGAGGGGATTACCCACCGGACATCCTCCCTGTTCGGCACGGCCATGTACCAGCCAACGAGCTTATGCGCTGGTGCATCAGCGAATGACGGGTTGAATTTGGCCATAGTCCCAAAATCCTTCTCCACAAAGCGTCTAGATATACCCTGTAGGTTGGCCCAGCTCTTGAGGGGCTGGCTGCAGAATTCCCCTCCCCGCAGCTCCCATTCCTGCAGGTTGACCTCGGCGAAGCGCGCTAGGTAGTTCTCCCGGAAGCGCGGGTCGACCTCTGGGCCCGTGGCCACGGCCGGCTTCCTCTCCTCCTCCTTCGGCAGCTTCACCTCCTTGTTTTTGTCGCCACAGCCACTGAGCACGAGGCCAGCAAGCAGCAGGGGCGCAAGCATCCACCTGCAGATGCTCGCATTTCTTCTGGTATTCATCATCATGGTCTACTTTCCTTTCATGTGTTTGTCCTCAATTAGCTCATTGCCTTTCCACATGGTGTACTTAAGCTCCACATGGTGCGAGCTGTGTGTCTCCTCCAATTTAATATGTTTCCCTCCTATGCCCTTTTTTCGTTTCCATTTCCCATTCTCGTAGCTCCATAGAATTGTGTAGGGAATATTCTCTTTTTCCTCGCTTTTTTCAGTCCATGGTACGGGAACCCCGAGTATTATCTTCTGGGTATTAATTCTTATCGACAGGTTGAGCTGAAGCTCCACCTCATTGACAAAGCCCCGTACATGCCTGAAATCTGTGAAAAACTGATCGTTTGTGTGCAGGTTGAGAGTCTTATTCTCAAAATCAGGGACATCCTTTTTCTCTACCTCCTGTCCATTTTCTCTGTATATCACCCTGCAGCTATTTACCGTCACCCTCGACCCATCCTGTATCTCGTAATCATCCTTGAGGTCTGAGCTTATGCGTAGCTCATCAATGCTGAGGTCTATGGTCGGGTTGTCCTCTACCTTGATGAACTCCACCTTATTGTACGAGTATTCCAGCGTGTTGGACATCTTGACAATGCTATTGTCCGCTAGCAGCTTGATCTTGTAGCTCACTGGGGCCCCTACGTTATCGATGGAGAATTTTGCCCCGTCCCGGAGGAAGGCCTCCAGCCTCTCATGCGTGGGGTGGAGGGCGGCTGCTATCCCCGCCTTGGCATCCCCGCCGTACTGCACCATGGTGATGCTCGACTTTTCCAGCACCTTACTCTGCCTGATATCACCCTTTCCTTCCCCGCTAACCAACCCCTTGTAGCTCGCTCTTAATTCCAGCTCCAGCGTCTTCATGTCCACATTGGATTCATATAGGAGGTAGTAGACCCGGCCGTAGGAAACGGAGCTGACGTAGCAAATGGGATTTCCCGGGCCGGTGTACCTCTTTAGCTCAGCGGCGGTGATATCGTCAGTGAAGCAGCCGAGAGCGCCCATGTCGAAGGCTGGGCAGCTCATCGTGAAGAATACCTGGTAGAGCTTCACGAGTATGTGGCTCTTCTCCTCATTCCATTCCCCATTGAACCGGCTATCGAACTCACCCCTGAATGCCTTGATATTGATGCCCGCCTTGGCCGTCAGGTCCTCCTTGCTGTACACCCTCTCTAGCGAGAACTCCTGCTTAGCTGGGGTGCCACTGGACAGAAATTGACCCAGTAGGCGGTTCTGCGTATTGAGTACGGCTCCCTCGCTCATCTCCGTCTCCATGGACCACTTGTTGCCACCCCCCTCCCCCACATCACCACTCACCACCTGAAACGTAATCTCATGCTTCTTGCGCTTCTTGATGATACTTATGGGGGTGGGTACGTTTTCATCCTGCACGGTCTTCCCCTGGATTAGGGCTCCAGGCCATATGACCCCGCTCCATGGGTCAAGAAGGGTAAAGTCCTTGCTGTTCTGTACAAAGCTAACAGAAACCTTAGTGGTCCTTTTCTTCGTCTTCTCCAATTGCGTTCCACCGCTCAGGTAGCGGTAATGTTCTTTCTCTTCCCTAGGTGTGTCTGGTATAATGCTCGTGGAGTCCTTAACAGGTTCTTTTAGCCTACCTGCACCCTCAATGAGCTGGATGATGTCCAGCTCCCTCTGCGACAGGTTCGATTTATCCTTCTCCTTCTCATCCAGCTCCTTCTGGCAGGATGCCACAAGTGTAATGCTCGCAAGCCCAAGAAGCACTATCCGGGCAGGCGTAGAGCGTAAAATCTTTCTCATGACTCTCATGAATTAGGTTCACAACAAAATGATTATCTCTAAAACGAAGCAATTCAAGTTCGGAAATTCTGTGGTCTGCTATTCTTTCTGGGGCACTATTGTAGGTATTCCTTCAAATGAAAAGCTAACTATTAAGTGGAAATAACATCCTTTCACCTGCTCAATCGTTTCAAAATAGTTTCGAAACTTACTAAGCTTCCGATCGCGGAAGATTACCCATTTCTCTTTCCCGAGGTCGTATTTAATGCCGATATTCGCTTCATCCTTCATATTCCCTTTGATTGTATCCTTACCCCTCAGATTCTCTGCATGAAGCTTTGCGTTATAAACCACATCAAAAGTCACTTCGTCAGTCTCCGGGTACAAATTCTCGAATGTGTAGCTACTGTCGATTGTGTGATGGTAATATCCTTTACCAACGACTTTCCCAACGCCAGGAAGCCTGATGATTTTCACCAGGTCACCTTTTTTGTACTGATGGATAGCCAATCCATCAAATTCAAAATAGCATGAGTCTGTGGCAGTGCCTCCGTGGCCTGTTAACACGTCTATTTTATGCCTTTCCACATCGTGAATAGTGAATTTGATGCTTCTTGGTGTCTCCTTTCTCTTTTTCGTCTCTGACGGGCAGGCGGCTGGCGGCTCATCCTTCTTCTTATCGCAGGAAGGCAGGAATGCCAAGCTCGCTAGGGTGAGCAGCAGCATAGCAATTGCTGAAAAACGGTTCATGGTTCTCATCTTGGTTTGTGGATTTATTGGTAGAACGAATAGTACACGCTGATGTCGAACTGGCAACGGTCACAAGTCTCGTATATCCTCAGCTTGGAGCCCCAGTTGCCTGCGGCGCTTTGTGCGGATGTGGCTTCCCACTCCTCGGTATTCTTGTTATACTCAATGATGGCATAGCAGGACTCGTCAGAGGACTTTCCTCCGCTACTTCCAAACTCAAATTTAAGCCAATCATCGCTGTATCGTTCGCCATAGAGCTTCGCCCCAAATTCTACCTTGAAGTAGGTGTCCTCATTCAGGGGATCCAATCCGGTGAAGGTGTGCGTTTCCTTGTAGCTTTTGTAGTACTCTCCCCTGCCACCGAATCTCTTCTCTTCTCCCAGAAATATTTCGCCATCGGAGCTCCCATTGACATACTTCTTAATCCGAAGACCCTTGAATATGAAGTGGCAATGTCTTGATACATATCTATAGTTCCCGCCAGTCGGGCCACTAACCCCCATGCTTTTCAATGCCTCTAGCTCGAATATTAGCTTATCGCCAATGAGGTGCGGGATGTAGTCGACTACATGGTATTGCCCCTTCGTCTCCTCGACGTACTTGACGAAGTGGCCATTATCCAGCCTACGGAGTTTGTAGGCCAGCGGGGCGATATCGGTGCCCTTCTCGTAGTCGGCACTCCGGGCGAGCGACTCCAGCACTTCTCCCAAGCCACCCGCACCCTTAACGATGGCGGGGATGGGGATACCGCCGTACTGCAGGGCGTATATATTCATCGCCTGGCCCAGGTTCGCGGTGTACGACTTCGCCAGCTCCAGGTTTCCCTCTTTCAGGCTCTTGTACATCTGCTTCACCTGATTTTCCGCCGAGTTGGCCCCCATGAACAGGCCACGCTCTGCGGAATTCTCCTCGAGGAGCATGATGAGCGTCCGCCCGTAGTCCACCTCGGAGATGTAGGCGAGCCCCTCCTCTACCTCCTCATTGAGGATTTGGGCCACCTTGTCCTGCTCGCTCTTCGCGTTGAAGAAGCCCTCTGCGCCCAGGGACGGCGGTTCGAAGGTGACGCTGAAGTAGCGCTGGCGCAGGTGTACGAGTACCTTTTTCGTGGATTTCTCCTCCCAGTCCACCTTCTTGAGCATCTCCTGCACATCCTTGTTCCTGCCCATATGGCCGATGAGGTCGAGGCATTGCTTCTCGGAGTACACCGACTTTATGTCGAACTTCACATCTGCCGGATATCCCCCCTTGTGCTGGCTCACCAGCCAGTTCACCTTTGAGAGCATGGCATCCGGGCTGAAGTCCGATACGCTGACCCTCGGGTTGTCCGTCCCGTTGAGCACATTCAGGGATATTTTTCCCTCCTCCCGGTAGGGGTTTAGGGCTGGGGCATCGTCCGCCAGCCCATCTACCGCCCTCCGCACCCTGAGCAGATTGCCGGGGTACACCGTCGACCTCCGGAAGAAGCCATGGAACACATCCATGTGGTTCACGTAGTGGTACTCCACATCCTTCTCCAGCACGGTGTAGTATCCGTTTTTCTCTATGTTTGGGTACTTATTATCTAAGGTCTTGTCAATAAGTACTTTATCGATCTTTTTGTTGCTCGATGTGTTCGTGTATTTCGGCGCCTTCAGCTTCTCCTCCTTGGGGAAACGGGCTATGATGCTATCGAGCGCGGTGAAATTCAGGCTCTTGGGGATATTCCCCTGCGAATCGTCCGACGAACCCGCCTCGTCTTCCCCTAGCATGCGGTCCTCTGTGCATCCCGCGGAGAGGAGGGTGAGGCATACGCAAATTAGAAGCTGTACAAACGGTAGTCGCAGCTTTCTATTGCCCTTCAGGGTGGGAATTGGCCCATTTTCGGCGACGGAAAATCCCCCCGCCAACATCAATATGCTTTGTAGTATATTCTTCATAGCGAGTATTTTAACCAGTTAATGCGTGATACTCCCCTGAGACCTAAGCGGCCAAAAGTAGGAATAATCGGGAAAAGCAATGGGTGTAGCGAAACCTTTTGGGCTACATATCCGTGTGCCGAGCATTCCGCGCTCAGGTGGGCGAGAAGCCTAGGCCCATACTCCGCATCATATCTTCCATCCGCCGGTTTTTTTATTACTTTGTGCGCAGTTACACATGATACAAAGCGTAGCCGTGAAGCATCTAGTGATAGTAGAGTCCCCCTCGAAGGCGAAGACCATCTCCAAGTTCTTGGGGCCAGAGTACGAAGTGAAATCGAGCGTGGGGCATGTTCGCGACCTGGCTAAGAAGGGGTTAGGGGTCGACATCGCGGATGACTTCCGCCCGGACTACGTCGTATCGCCCGACAAGGCGAAGGTGGTGTCGGAGCTGCGCGCCGCCCTCAAGCGCTGCGACCAGGTCTACCTGGCCACTGACGAGGACCGCGAGGGGGAGGCCATCGCCTGGCACCTGGCGGAGGTGCTGGGGCTGGACCTCGCGACGACCAAGCGGATCGCCTTCCACGAGATCACCGAGAGCGCCATCCGCCATGCGCTGGAAAACCCCCGCCTCATCGACCGCGCGCTGGTGGATGCCCAGCAGGCCCGCCGGATTATGGACCGCCTGGTGGGCTTCGAGGTCTCGCCCGTGCTGTGGCGGAAGGTCCGCTCCCAGCTCTCGGCCGGGCGCGTGCAGTCCGTCGCCGTGCGCCTTATAGTGGAGCGCGAGCGCGAGGTGGTGCACCACGTCCCGGAGCGTTTCTACCGCGTCCAGGCGCAGTTCATGGGCCAGGGGGCCATTCGGGCCCAGCTCAGCGACGACCTCCCCGATGAGGAGGGGGCGCGGAATTTCCTGCAGGTCTCCGCCGCGGCCCAGTTCCACGTCCAGGCGGTGGAGGAGAAGCCGGCCACCCGCCACCCCGCGCCGCCCTTCACGACCAGCTCCCTCCAGCAGGAGGCCAGCCGGAAGTGCGGCTTCAGCCCCTCCAACACGATGCGCATCGCCCAGAAGCTCTACGAGGCCGGGATGATCACCTACATGCGTACCGACTCGGTGAACCTGTCCTCCCAGGCGCTGGCGAACCTGGCCGAGGTCGTCAAGGGCGAGTTCGGCCCGGAGTACCACCAGCGGCGCACCTACAGCACCAAGTCGAAGGGCGCGCAGGAGGCCCACGAGGCCATCCGCCCGACCGACGCCCGCCGTACGATCGTCGCGCTCGACAGCGACGCGAAGCGCCTCTACGATTTGATACGCAAGCGCTCCCTGGCCAGCCAGATGGCCGATGCGCGCCTGCTGCGGACCACGGCCCGGATAGCGGCCGACGGCCTGCCGCAGCACTTCGTGGCCAAGGGCGAGGTGGTGGTCTTCCCGGGCTTCCTGAAGCTCTACGTGGAGAGCACCGAGGAGGAGGGGACGGAGGACAGCGGCCGCCTGCCCCAGATGACCGTGGGCGAGGAGCTAGCCCTGGCGGAGATGGTGGCCTCGGAGAAATTCTCCAACCACCCGCCCCGCTACTCCGAGGCCTCGCTGGTGAAGAAGATGGAGGACCTGGGCATAGGCCGCCCGTCGACCTACGCGGCGACCATCAAGACGATATCCGACCGGGGCTACGTGGAGACCGGCAACCGGGATGCGATGCAGCGCGAGGTCTGGCGCATGACCCTCTCGGGCGGTGAGCTCGCCGAGGCCCGCGTGATGGAGAACTACGGGGCCGAGCGGCGCAAGATGTTCCCCAGCGACGTGGGCATCATGGTGACCGACTACCTGATGGCCCACTTCCCGGACCTGATGAGCTACGACTTCACGGCCAAGGTGGAGGATGAGATTGACGAGATCGCCACGGGCCAGAAACCCTGGGTCGGCGTCCTGCGCACCTTCTACGAGCCCTTCCACGAGGTGGTGGAGGCGGCCCTGGCCGAGGAGGGCTTCGTGAACACCGAGCGGGTGCTGGGCCTAGACCCCGCCTCGGGCCGCGAGGTGCTGGTGCGCATGGGCAAGTACGGCCCTCTGGCCCAGATTGGCAAGCCGGAGGACGGCGCGGAGGTCCGCTTCGCCTCGCTCCGCCAGGGGCAGTTCCTCCGCACAATCACCCTGGAGGAGGCCCTCGAGCTATTCCGCTTGCCACGGACAGTGGGCGACTTCGAGGGGAAGGAGATGGTGGTGGCCATCGGCCGCTTCGGGCCCTACGTGCGGCACGACGGCCAGTTCGTCTCCCTGGCCAAGACCGACGACCCCTACACCCTCTCGGAGGAGCGGGCCGTGGAGCTGATCCTGGCCAAGCGCGAGGACGTGCTGCGACGAACGCTGCGCACCTTCCCCGAGATGCCCGAGCTGCTGGTGATGAAGGGGCGCTGGGGCGCGTGCCTCTCATATAAAGGTAAGATGCACCGTTTCCCCAAGGACACCAAGTGGGAGGAGATGTCGGCCGAGGAGCTGATGCAGTTCGTCAGCGAGGCCCCCGCGAAGAAAAGCGCGCCAAGACGGAATGCATCCAAATCAGGAAAAAAGACCCCCGGGGCGGCGCGCAGCCCCAGGAAGAAGAAGGACAGCTGACCCTCGGCGATTTCCCTGCGCCCTCCAAGAGTTATCAACCGTCTAGGCCCTTGATATTGTTTTCCCTAGGCGTTTTTTTGACGAGTAGGCCGATACCTTTGATGAAACCTTTTCCGCCGGTTTCCAGTATAAAATAGGACATGTTGACCGGGCCTCTACGGGCCCATTGGCTGCATTGAGAGTGCGATATTTTGGTATGTCGTTGGGGTTTACTAACTTCGTGTTCTGAAAATGTGCTAGTTGCGGGCTCTCCCGCGGGTTTGTTGATGGTATCGAATATGGTGGTAAGACTGATGTATGTGCGTGTGCTGGCGGTGCTTCTGGTGTTGCTGGCTCATCCCGTGCTCCTCGATGTGGCCCGGGGACAGGCCGATGGTCGTGTGCATCAGTACATGTTCAATCAGCTGGATTTCAACCCCGGATTTGCGGGTTCGGCCGGCTTCATCAACCTCTACGCGAACGCCCGCAAGGACTGGGTCGGCTTCGGCGAGGGCGCGCCCCTGATGGTGCAGTTCAGCTTCGACATGCCCTTCGGCTACCGCCCCCTGAACCGGATGGTCCCGGGGCGGAAGGTGATGGTGTCGCACGCCGCGGGTGTGCACTTCGTCCGCGACCAGCTCGGCCTGATGGCCACCAACGGCCTGGAGCTCTCCTACGCGCTGCGGCTGCACCTGCGGGCCCTGGGGCATCTGTCCTTCGGCCTGGGCTTCCGCGGCCTGAACGACAAGTTCGACGCGAAGTGGCGGACCCCCGACGGCGCCACGGCCGATACGTCCATCCCGGCGGGCAACAGCAGCAGCATCTCGATGGACCTCTCAGCGGGGGTCTACTTCAACACGAAGGCCGCCTACTTCGGCCTGTCGGCCGGTAACCTTTTGGGGCCAGATGTACGTAATAGCTTGAGTAAAGCGATGGGCCAGAAGGAACGGATGGATTACGCACGGCAGTACTACGTGGTGGGGGGCTACAACCTGGCCCTGAGGCCGGAGTGGTCGGTCGAACCGGGCGCGATGATACGCTCGGACCTCACCGAGTACGCCTACTCCTTCACCACGCGCGTCACCTACGACAACCTGATATGGCTGGGGGTGAACTACTACATTTCGACATCGATAGGCGCATACGCGGGTGTGCGCCTGTTCAACGGTCTGCGGCTGGGCTACAGCTACGACTACCCGCTGACGGTGCTGCGGCACTTCACCAGCGGCTCCCACGAGGTGTTCGTGAGCTATACCTTTAGCCTCAGGCGCGAGAAGGTGCCAGAGCAGTACAAGAGCATACGGTTCTTATAGTTTGATAGTGGAAAGCGGGGAAGAGCAGGGTTCCTAAATGGAAGAAACAGTAAGATATGAGAAGGGAAATAGGATTATTTTTAGTGTTGGGTGTAGGTTTGGTATTTTCGGGTTGCGCGTCTAACCAGATGGATGGCGAGCTACGCGGTGCGTCGGATCGCGAGTTCCTGGCCGAGCCCACTCCCTACAACATGGTGCGTCTGCCCCGCGGGGCCTACGTTATGGGTCGCAACGATGGTGATGTGACCTGGGCGCACCGTTCCCCGGTTCGGACCGTAACGCTCGACGCTTTCTGGATGGATCAGACCGAGATAAGCAACACGCAGTACCGCCAGTTCGTCCAGTACGTCCAGGACTCCATCATGCGGGGGATGCTCTCCGAGGTGGACGACGAGTTCCTCATCACCGAGGATGCCGATGGCAACGAGGTGGACCCGCCGGTGCTCAACTGGGACCAGCCCATCGACCTCCGCGACGAGGACCAGTTCGAGGCCGCCAAGGGGCTCTACTACGACGAGGACAACCAGTTCCCCGGCCGCAAGGAGATTGACACCCGCAAGCTGGTCTACAAGTACAGCTGGATCGACCTCAAGCAGGCGGCCAACCCCAACAACCGCTACAAGCTGTACCTGGACAGCGGGCGCTACCCGGACGACTCCCGCGTGTTCTACTTCCCGCAGAACAAGTACGTGAAGGTGGAGACGCGCCGCGACTTCATCATCGACGACGAGGTCATGGTATACCCCGACACCCTGGCCTGGATCAGCGACTTCAGCTACTCCTACAACGAGCCCATGGCCAAGCTCTACTTCTGGCACCCGGGCTACGACAACTACCCCGTGGTGGGCGTGACCTGGAAGCAGGCCTATGCCTTCTGCGTGTGGCGTACGGACTACCTGAACAAGGCCCTGGTGCGCCGCGGCGAATACCCCGTGCACGAGTTCCGCCTCCCGACCGAGGCAGAGTGGGAGTACGCGGCCCGCGGTGGCTACGCCGAGGGCATGTACCCCTGGGGCTCCTACTACACCCGCTCGGCGGCCGGCTGCTTGCAGGCGAACTTCAAGCCCCTCCGCGGTCGCTACGCGGACGATGGCGGCTCGACGACCCTGCCCGTGACCTCCTACGAGCCGAATGAGTACGGCCTCTACAACATGGCCGGCAACGTGGCGGAGTGGACCAGCTCGGCCTACGACGAGAGCTCCTACTACTTCACCCACGACATGAACCCGGACTACCGCTACAATGCGAAGCCGGATGACCCGCCAGCCATGAAGCGTAAGGTTATCCGTGGCGGCTCCTGGAAGGATGTGTCCTTCTTCCTGCAGGTGAGTACCCGCGCGTATGAGTACCAAGACAGCGCGAAGACATTCATTGGTTTCCGTTGCGTCCGTAGCACCATGCTCGGCGACGGCATACGCTAATCTGGCGTGTGGCTTTAGAGTGTAGTTTTTGGTTTTGATTTTGAGGCGGTATAGTTATCCACGTAAACAGTAAGTCGATGGGATTAAATGAACTAGTACAGAGTCAGGGGTATAGGACTTTCATGAAGTACCTCTATGGTTGGGGCGCCTCTGTGGTGCTGATTGGTGCGCTCTTCAAGTTGCAGCACTGGCCAGGGGCAGGCATAATGCTTACGGTAGGTATGACTACCGAGGCCTTCATCTTCTTCTTCTCGGTGTTTGAGCCGGTGCATGAGGATGTGGATTGGTCGCTGGTGTATCCGGAGCTGGCGGGCATCGAGAGCGATGGCTACCCCTCCCGGGGTGGCGTTGGCGGTGGTGCCTCGATGGAGCCGGATGTGCTCAAGAACGTGATAACCTCCGCGCTCAGCGAGGCGAACATAGGTGTAGGTGGCGGCGGCGGTGGTGCCGTTTCGCCGGTGGCCTTCACCGAGAAGTTCAACACGATGCTCGAGCAGGCGGAGATAGGTCCCGAGCTGTTCGCGCAGGTGGGCGCAGGTCTGGGTAAGCTCGCTGAGGCAAGCAACGGTATCGCCCGGATTGGGGATGCGGTGGCCGCCACCACGATTTTCTCGGATAACATGCAGCGGGCCGGTGAGGCCGTGGGCAAGTTCGCGGAGTCGTACGAGGATTCGGGCCAGATACTCTCGCGTACCGCCCAGGTTCTGTCGCAGAGCTTTGAGAGCACCGCCGCGTCGATTGATGCCTCGGGCCAGGACTTCTCCAAGGGCGTGCAGGATGTGGTGAAGAAGCTCGATTCGAACCTCAGCGGCGTGGCCGACTCGATGGCTAAGGGCCTGGCGGTGAGCGCGCAGGAGCTGGAGGGCTTGAACCGCTCGCTCGAGGCGATGAGCGCGGCGCACGAGTCGGGCCTGAAGACCATCCAGAAGCGCTTCTTGGACGGCGAGAAGCTCTCCATCAATGTGGACGACATGATCAGGGAGCTGCTGGCAACCGTGGAGGAGTCCAAGCAGTACAGCGTGGCGATGCACGAGCTCTCGAGCAACGTGTCGAAGCTCAACGGCGTGTATGGGAACATGCTCTCTGCGATGGGTAGCGTGGTAGACAGGAAGTAGCAATCGGTACGTTTTCCGTGATATCTCGCGGGGAGACGAATACCATAAGATTAGTATATTATGGCGCACGGAAAAGAAACGCCAAGGCAGAAGATGATAGGTATGATGTACCTTGTTCTTACTGCCATGCTGGCGATGAATATTTCAGCCGATTTGCTCAATGCCTTCACGCTTGTTGATAGCGGTTTTTCGCACAGCTCGGAGAACTACGTGCGTAAGAATGGCGAGGCTTTGAATGAGTTCGCTGAGGCGGAGATTTCGAATCCGACCAAGGTGAAGCCTTGGCGTCTGAAGGCGCAGGAGCTCCATGCGATGGTGGCCGACATCGTGGCCTATGTGGATGCCCAGAAGTACGAGATAGTGAAGCTGGCCGATGGCCCGGAGAGCCCGGCCCTGCTGGAGGGGAACAAGATAGACTCGAAGCTTGTGGAGTCGAAGTCGGACACCGATATCCCGGCCCAAGTGCTGATTACCGGTGGTAGCGCGACTGTTATCCGGGAGAAGCTGGAGGCGTTGCGCGCGAAGGCTTTGAGCTATCTGGAGCCCGCGAAGGATGGGGCCTTGATAGCCTCAATCAAGGAGACCTTGAACACTGATGCACCTCCCCCGATGAAGGATGGCATCCTGCACTCGTGGGAGAGCTACCGCTTTGAGCACATCCCCCTGATAGCGACCCTGCCGCAGCTGACGAAGGTGCAGGTGGACGCGCTGAATGTGGAGGCGGATATTCTGAACTACCTCTCGAACCAGATAGATGCGGGCGACCTGCGTTTCAATTCGATTAGCTCGGTGGTAATTCCCACAGGTAGCTTTCTTACGCAGGGTACTGAGTTCCAGGCCCAGATATTCCTAGCGGCGAGCGATACCACGCAGCGTCCGCGTATCTATATTGGTCCCTACGACTCGGTTCGTGACCGGAAGACTGGTGAGTGGATTTATAAGATGCGCAACCCGAACCAGCAGGCGACGGTGCCGGTGGATCGGAATGGCCGTGGTCTCTATCGTCGTAGCACCGAGGCCTTGGGCTCGTTCAGCTGGGGCGGTCTGATTGAGATTACTGGCCCCGATGGTGGCATGATTCGCAGGCCGTTCAAGCACTCGTACGTGGTGGCACCCTCCTCGTTCGCGGTTTCCCCGACGAAGATGAATGTATTCTACCAGGGTGTATTGAACCCGATTAGCGTGTCGGCGGGGGGTATTCCACCGAATCGGCTTGGTGTCTCGGTGACTGGCGGTCAACTGATTGAGAGGGGGAACGAAAAGTTTGTCAAGGTTGGCAACAACGCGAAGGAGTGTAGTGTGATTCTGCGGGATACCAAGGATAACAAGCAGATTGGTGTTGCTAAGTTCCGCGTGGAGGAGCTACCAGACCCGGTGGCCTCGCTCGAGGGCATCGACACGAATATGCCAGCAAAGGGTAAGCTGCTGAAGTGCCCGGGTATCACCGCGAAGCCGAAGAACTTCCTCTTCGACATCGATTTCAGCGTGGAGAGCTTCACGCTGGAGGTCAACACGGGTAGCGTTTGGCTCGATGCCAAGTCGAATGGTAGTCGCTTTAGCGAGCAGCAGAAGCGTCTTATCCGTAGCGCTAGAGCAGGTACTCGCATGACCCTGCAGAATATCAGGGTGAAAGGTCCGGATGGCAAGGTTCGCCAGATTAATGGTCTGCCCCTGAAGTTGCGTTAGAATGATTTTCGCTCCGTGCCCGGTCCTGGGTTGTATGGCTGGGAGCCTGGTACGGGGCGTTTTAAAGCGGTTGGTGTAGAGGTATAGAATAGGCAGGAGGCGTAGTATAAGAACTGATGATTATGAGGAGAGTTTTTGACAAGAGAAGTGCGGGCGTATTGACGCTGATTTTGCTCGCTGTATTGGCAGTGGTGCCTGTAGTGAACGCTCAGGATGACGATGATGAGGGCTATGATGAGGATGAGTACGTAGGGCGTGAGCAGGTCGAGGCCGCTCCTCCCAAGGAGATTCCCTTCGATTCGGTTCCTATGCCTCCACAGGGTGTCTTCGAGCGTGAGACAATTCCCAACAAGATCCAGCCCATTCCCTATGCCTACATTCGCGAGGCGGATGTGCTGTGGTCGAAGCTAATCTGGCGCGTGATAGACCTGCGGCAGAAGATCAACTTCCCGCTGTACTACCCGACGATGAAGATGCGTGATCGTCAGAGCCTTACGCAGGCTCTCTACTACGCGATCATGAACAAGGAGATACATGCGTATGACCCCGTGCCGGGCTTCCAGACGCCGGGCGATGAGTTCGTGCAGCGCTACACGCCGGGCGAGGTGCGCGTGTCGATGGGGATGGATATGGACATGGTCGATACGACGATGGTGACCAACCCGGATGGCACGAAGACGATGAAGGTGACCGAGGGGGATATCCCCTGGCAGGAGGTGAAGCAGCTGTGGATCAAGGAGGAGTGGTTCTTCGACACGAAGCTTTCGGTGCTTAAGGTCCGCGTGCTGGGTATTTGCCCTGTCCGTTTCTACTACGACGAGTCGGCCATGATGATGGACGATTTGCTGGATTCGCCGGAGATGGGTGGTGGCATGCCGCAGGCCGAGCCGAAGCTAAAGCCGACCTTCTGGGTGTACTACCCGGAGGCGCGTAAGGTGCTGAGCAAGACGGCGTTCTACAATCCGAAGAACGATGCGCAGCCTAGCTCCTACGATGATATGTTCTTCAAGCGTAGGTTCGGTTCGTACATCATCCGCGAGAGCAACGAGTACGACAACCGCTCTATCAATGAGTATGAGCGTGGGGCGATACCGATCATGCGCGAGGCGGAGCGTATCTACTACGATATCTTCAACACGGAGATAGATATGTGGGAGTACTAGCCTGTATACGTGGCATTTTGGATGGCGGGCAACGTGGGTTGCCCGCCATTTTTTGTCTTCTGGCGTGCCGAAGGGCCATTTTTCTGCGCGTGGTATTGTTTTTGCCATTAGTGTATGATTATGGGTAACTCGTGTAAGTCTGGATTTGTCGCGGCGAGCGGTTCGTATTATTGTCGTATATTTGGTAGCCAGTACGGGCAGGGGATATGGCCCTGTACGGGGTGTAAAGATTTGAGGCTTAGGTGCTATGGGATGCGGAAATTCTGTTCATCTGGGCATTCGGTATAGGAAAAAGTAAGGGGGAGGTCGACTTATGGGTATGAAGCGGTATGTGCGTGTAGCTGTGCTACTTTCGGTGTTGCTCCTTTTGGGAGGGGGCGGGATGCGCGCGATGGGCGCGGAGCTGAAGGTGGAGCTGAAGAAGGTGAAGGACCCGACGTGCGGGAATAAGGATGGTGCGATAAGCGTGGAGGTGTCGGGGGGAGACCCTGCGAGTCCGGGTGTGTATAAGGTATACCTTTTTACGATCTCGGGCATAGATGATGATGCGGAGACCAAGAAGTCTGCGACTGGGGAAAGTGGTGTACATACATTTGAGCAACTTGGGGGAGGGGAGTACTATGTGGTGGCTAGAGTAGAAAAATCTGGTGAACGGGAGAAGAGTGAAAAGCTAGTGCTTGTGGCAGGCTCGACGCTGAAGCTGGAGGTGATTGGGCTGAAGGATGAGGACTGCGATGGTAGGGGCAAGCTGGAGGTGAAGATAGAGGGGGGGAGTGGTTCGGGCTACAAATACGAGATTACCCCGCCAAGCTCGCCGAAAACTCCAATAGGGAGTACGGGAGAAGTAGATGTGACCTCAGCTTACAGAGGGCAGAAGAAGAAGTTGGTGGTTTACGATTCAAATGGATGCAACACATCGGTCGAGCTTAAGGATGAGTACCTTCCGAAGAAGCCATTTAGCGTAAGTCTCAAGGGCGTAGAGCCACCAGCATGCCCGATTAACTCCGATGATGAGCTGACTGGTGAGAATCTGCGCAAGGCCAAGATAAGCTTTGGGATAGAGGGCGGTGATGGTGACGACTTTAAGTATGAGATTTTGCCTGGTGGTGAGAGCGGGACTTTTAAACGTCCGGCAGTTGGGAACCAGGTGGAGATTCTTGTGGCGGCAAAGGCTGGCGTAGACTATACGGTGAAGGTCTCTGACGGGAGGTGTGAGCGCAAGTTGGATATTATAAAGGTGGCACCGAGTACGCTGGAGTTTGCTGGGGAGGCTAAACCCGCGGGTGGGAAGTGGTGTGTGCCGGGCGATGGAGCCACCGTTTTGTATGAGCTGAAGATAGAGAACTCCTCGAGGACTAGTAAGGGCATTGAGCTTTGGGTGTTGCCCGACCCGCTCCCCTCGCCGGTGGAGCTGACTGGTACGCCCGTTGCGAGGATGGAGAAGCCGATTATCCCGCCGGGGGAATGGACGGCGAATGTGCCTGTGAAGACGGGCAAGTGGTGGCTCTTTGCGAAGACCGAGGAAGGGTGTGTGTATAAGGAACCCAAGCTGGTTGAGCTGTCGAAGTCGTTCAAGTTTGACGTGCGCGATACGCTAATGGCTTGCCATGATAGCAAGATAGTGCTTGGGCCGAAGGATATGATTGCTGAGGATGGTAAGCCCTTGGATATCAGCGGTGTGAACCTGACCTACTTCCTCATCCAGAATGATGAAATTAAGGAGGTGAACCAGACAGGGGTATTCTCCGATCTGGCTGCGGGGAGCTACAGACTGAAGATACGCGCTGCGAACGGCTGCGAGCATAATGATGAGTTCAAGGTGACGCAACCGGATTCGCTGACGGTGGAGATAGAGGACCCAAGTGCTGAGGATAGGCCCAAGTGCCCGAGTGATTCCTACCGGCTGGTGAAGCTGAAGCTAAACGGTTTGCGCGAATCGGACGCAGTGGCCCGTACCCGGTGGGTCTACCTTGCGACCCCGACTGCCTTACCGGACACGCTCGTGACGAGGGATCCGGAACTGGAGGGCGCGAAACCGGGCAAGTACACCGTAACGGTGAATACGAAGCTAGGGTGCACGGCCATCGCGGACTCCAAGGAGTTGCCCGGCCCGGAGCCGCACAAGCTTACGCCGCCAGTCGTGCCGAACGTGAAGTGCTCATACAAGGAGCTGCGTGGCGACGAGGAGGTCATCTCCTACGCGCCGTACACGATAACCAGCATCTCGGGGGGGACGAACCTGTCGTGCAAGTGGGAGCTGCATCCGCTCTCGGGCTTTGTGCCGCGGGACGGGGGTCTGACCCAGGATGGCGACCCGGTGGAGATCGGCAAGGAGTATAGGCTGGTGGCCGGTGAGCACTACGTGGTGATACGCAACGGGGAGTGCGAGGATAGGGTGCCCGTGAGTGTGGGTGTGGACGGCGGGCCGATGCTCAACGGCATCATGCTCGATGCGGCCTACCGGAACCGGATATGCTACAACGACCCGCGGCCCCCGGAGGTATACGTGGTGGCCGATGCTACGCGCTCGGCGGATGATTCGGTGAGGTGGACCTTCCTCTACACCCTGCCCGACAAGCCGGATGACCCGCAGCCCGGTGGTTTTACCGACAGGCTGGATGCCAAGGTGCGTCTGGACCGGCCGGTGATTGGCAAGACGAGGGTCATCGCCGAGGCCAGGTCGACGGACAACTGCCTCGACCACAAGGAGCTGGAGATAGAGCCCACCTGGCCCAGCATGAACCTGCGTATCGATGAGCTCAACTCCCGGGTCAGCACGCTGCGCAACCTGCGGGAGAAGGTGATTCAGCCGCCCAGCGTGGTGTCGCACGGTTTGGGCAAGTACGACAGGGTGAAGCTTGGCAGCTCCGAGCCGGATGAGCACGGCTACAAGTACCCCCGTCTGCACGACTCGGTGGCCCTGGGCGTGCTGGCCGAGGTGCCGAACCCGATAAGCTTCCGGGTGGACTCGGAGGAGGTCCCCGAGCTCAACTTCAAGCCCGAGAGCCTGTTCGTGAGCGCGAACAACCCGGTGGACCCCTTCGCCTACATCCTCACCATGCCGCGGACGGTGACCTCCAAGGGGCCGAGCTACGAGGGCGTGGAGATACGCGAGGTGCGGCATGCGAACTCGGGGCGCACGCATCGCTTCCTCCGCTCGGTGGTGACGGTGAAGAACAGCACCACCGGCTGCGCGGAGAACCTGGTGCTCTGGATACGGCTGGTGAATACGCTCCGCATCCCCAACGTCTTCACCCCCAACGGCGATGGCATCAACGACCGCTGGCTCAACAACGGGGATGAGAAGTACAGGACCCTCTTCTCGCACCTGGACGACCTGCTGCCGAACATGGAGGTCGAGGTCTTCACCCGCGGCGGGACGCGCGTGTGGGGGGCCAAGGGCCAGGCGATATCCAAGGGCTGGGACGGCGACTCGGACCTGGACGGCCCGCTCCCAATCGGGACCTACTACTACGTCATCCGCTTCAACGTCAAGGACAGCGGCAGCAGCTGGGGCCCCATCGCGGGTTCAGTAACCATCGTAAGGTAGAATTGTAGGATGCAAATGGGAAGTGTACTGCTCCGAAGGCTGGTCTGCATCTGCGCGCTGCTGGCCTCCACCACCGGGTTCTTGCGTGCCCAGCAGATGTACCAGTACACGCAATTCATGTTCAACAACTACCTGGTCAACCCGGCCGTGGTGGGGACCTACAACTACTACCAGATCCGGACGAACCACCGCTTCCAGTGGCTGGGGGTGCGCGACTCGCCGATGACCAACGCGGTGACGGTCTACGGCCCGCACCCCACCCAGCCGATGGGCTACGGCGGGATGTTCTACCACGACATGACCGGCCCCACGTCGCGCACCGGCCTGATGGGGGCCTACGGCTACAACATCCCCCTGAACTCCGAGACGCGCCTCTCCTTCGGCGTGTCGGTGGGCGCGCTGATATACATCGTCGACGGCTCGAAGTTCGACCTGGGCGACGACTTCACCCGCCACAACAACAGCGACCCCGCCCTGCTGCAGTACCAGAACAAGGCGGCCTTCTCGCCCGACGCCTCGGCCGGGGTCTACCTCTACGCCTCGCACTACTACGTGGGCCTGGCCGGCCAGCAGCTAATCCCCTTCGACATGCGGCTTTACAACAACCAGCGCCTCTCGGACAGGGTGCAGCCCATGGCCCTGCTCAGCGGCGGCTACCTTATCTACCTGACCGACAACTTCACCATGGAGCCCTCCGGCGTGGTGCGCTACTCCTACCCCTACCGGCCGCAGCTCGACGCGAACGTCCGCATCACCTACCAGGACAAGGTGTGGGGCGGGGTCTCCTACCGCCTCTGGGATGCCGTCTCGCTCATGATGGGCTACAAGCACCAGGGGCGGCTGCTCTTCGGCTACTCGTTCGACTTCTCGTACACGTCGCTCTTCGCGTTCAACTACGGGACGCACGAGCTACTCATTGGTTACCAGTTCGATAAGATAAAGTAGATGCAGGGTGGCTCTCGCTGCCCGGGGCATAAATACGGAGGAAATCTATGGCCAGGAAGCGCTTGGTCGTTCTGACGGGTGCGGGGATTAGCGCCGAGAGCGGCATTCGGACCTTCAGGGACTCCGACGGGCTGTGGGAGGAGTACAGGGTGACGGACGTGGCCACGCCGGAGGCCTGGGAGCGTGACCCGGAGCTGGTGCAGCAGTTCTACAACGAGCGCCGCAAGCAGCTGCTGGAGGTGGAGCCCAACGCGGGCCACTACGCGCTGGCGGAGGCCGAGAAGTACTTCGATGTGCAGATTTTGACGCAGAATATCGACGACCTGCACGAGCGGGCCGGGAGTAGCCAGGTGCTGCACCTGCATGGCCAGCTCCGGATGTCGCAGTCGTCGAGGAACCCCAACCTGGTGTACCCGATAGAGGGCTGGGAGCTGCGGATGGGCGAGGTGGCGGAGGACGGTAGCCAGCTACGGCCGCACGTGGTGTGGTTTGGCGAGGCCGTGCCGAACATCGAGCGGGCCGCGGAGATATCCGCCACGGCCGATTTCTACGCCATCGTGGGCACCTCGCTCAACGTCTACCCGGCGGCCGGGCTGGTGAGCTACGCCCCGAAGGACTGCCCCGTGTGGCTGGTGGACCCCCGGCCGACGGCCAGCTCGGGGATAGCCAAGCTCACCCTTGTGGCCGAGCCCGCCTCGAGCGGTGTCGCCAAGATGGTCGAAGAGATACGTTGCCTGGCCCATGCGTAGATTGCTACCCCTTCTGCTGCTTGCCCTCCTCGTCCTACCCCCGGCGGCGAACGCGCGAACTCTGCAGCTCCCCTACGTCGCGGAGCTGACCGACAGCCTGGACGACGATGCCGACGAGGGGATAGTGCGCAGCGAGCCCTTCCTCAGCCCCATACCCCCGCACCAGCTCTACAGCTTCAGCTTCGGCCTGTCGCTCGGCCTCTCGGGCGTGCAGCTCGACGGCGACGGGTACGGGGGCTACCACCACCTCTGGCCCACGGGCGGCTTCTTCGTCCGCTGCCAGCTCCCTAAGCAGTGGAGCGTGCGCCTGGGCTTCGACTACTTCTCCAAGGGGGCCAGGGGGCATGCCAAGCGGCTCGATGCCGAGCGAACCGTGCACAGCGTGACCTTCCACTACCTGGAGCTGCCCCTGGTCTTCGAGTACCTTTTGAGTGGGCGTTTCCAGCTCGCCTTCGGCTCGGGCTTCGGCTATCTCGTCTCGGCCTCGCAGCAGCATGAGGGGCGGGATGTGGACCTCTCGGGGGTGCGCAAGCCCGACAAGGTGGAATGGACGGCCCAGGCCAGCGTCGGCTACCTCTTCACCGCGCACTGGGCGGCCCGCTTCGGTGCGAGCTACTCCATCCTGCCGGTGCGTGGCAAGCCCTCGTGGGTCGACTCCCCCGTGCGGACGGGCCAGTACAATAACACCCTGCACCTGCGGCTCGAGTACCTCTTCTGATGGCTGATGCACCGCGCCCCTCGGGCTTTGCCGGTCTCCTGAAGGCCTGGTTCGCCGAGTACGGGCGCGATTTGCCCTGGCGCAACAACCCCGACCCCTACAAGGTCTGGGTGTCCGAGATTATCCTCCAGCAGACCCGCGTGGCGCAGGGCATGCCCTACTACCTGAACTTCGTGGCCCAGTTCCCCACCCTTGCCGACCTGGCCGCCGCCCCCCTCGACAGCGTGATGAAGGCCTGGCAGGGGCTGGGCTACTACACCCGGGCGCGCAACCTCCACCGCGCGGCCCAAATCGTGGTGCAGGAGCACGGCGGCGAGCTGCCCCGCGCCTACGCCGAGCTGCTCAAGCTGCCCGGCCTGGGCCCCTACGCCGCCGCGGCCGTGGCATCCTTCGCCTTCCGCGAGGCGGTGCCGGCCATCGACGGGAATGTGTACCGCGTCCTCGCCCGGGTGTACGGCATCTTCGAGCATAGCGGGACGGCCACCGGCCGGAAGCTCTTCTGGAACCTCGCCGAGGACGTGATGGACCGGGCCGAGCCGCACATCTTCAATCAGGCTATCATCGACTTCGGCGCGCTGCAGTGCACCCCCGGGATGCCCGATTGCCCCCCCTGCCCCTTCAGCGGCCAGTGCTACGCCGAGGCCAATGGCCTGCAGTCCGCCCTGCCCGCCAAGGCCCGGGCCCTCAAGCTGCGACGGCGCTACCTGCACTTCCTCATGCTGAAGTGGGACGGCAGCACCTTCATCGAGCTCCGCCAGGGCAAGGACATCTGGCACTCCCTCTACCAATTCCCCCTCATCGAGACCCAGGAGCCCGCGAATTTCGCCCAGCTCGAGGAGCTCGACCACTTCCGGGAGCTCGTCGGCCAGGAGTACGAGCTGGAGCACACCTCCGAGCCCGAGCGCCAGCTGCTGAGCCATCAGGAGCTCATCGTCACCTTCTACATCATCCGCCTGCGCAGCCTCCCCTACTCGCTGCTGCAGGGCTACAGGATGGTGCGGCAGGACAGCCTGGGCGCCTACCAGGTGCCGCGCATACTCGACAGCTACCTCGCGGCCGAGGAGGCGGCCACGTATTTCTACGACGATGCCCCGGAGGGTGATGGATTGGCCGGAAAGGCTTAACTTTGGTCGCTGGTAAAATTATAATATCATAGGCTCATGCAGTACTACATCTATTGCCTTCAGAACTACTTCAAGTTCTCCGGCCGTGCGCGCCGTGCCGAATTCTGGTACTTCTCGCTGTTCAACTTCCTGATTTCGTACCTTCTGTCCTACGCCCCGCTCTGGACCATCTCCTTCCCCTCGCCCGTCCCCTACCTGTCCGCGGACTTCAGCCTGCTGAGCTCCCTCTACAGCCTGCTGGTCTTCATCCCCGGCCTGGCCGTGATGTCGCGTAGGTTGCACGACATAGGCCGCGGCGCGGGCTGGATTTGCATCCTCTTCCTCCCCCTCTTCGGGGCGATTATCCTGTTCGTCTTCATGCTGCTCGATGGCGCGGAGGGGACCAACCGCTTCGGGCCCAACCCCAAGGGGAAGAAGCATTTCACGGGAATATAGCCGGGGCCGAATTCTGAGCAGCTAGTCGGCGTATTGGAAAAAACCTTAACTTTGCCTCTGATAATGGCCGGTAGACGACCTCGTCCGCCGGCCAAGTGCTGGTAGGGCTAACGATGATACTATAGATGGAATACCAAGAGTACAAGGGCCTAGACCTGGTGGCCACCTCCGAGCAGGTGAGCGAGAGGTGGGCCACCTGTGAGACCTTCGCGAAGAGCACCCAGCTGCGGGAGGGCGCGCCCCGCTTCGTTTTCTACGAGGGGCCACCCTCGGCCAACGGTATTCCCGGTATTCACCACGTCATGGCCCGCACCATCAAGGACGCCATCCTCCGCTACCGCACCCAGAAGGGCTACCTGGTGGAGCGCAAGGCCGGGTGGGATACGCACGGCCTCCCGATAGAGCTCGGCGTGGAGAAGAGCCTCGGCATCACCAAGGAGGACATCGGCCGCAGCATCAGCGTGGAGGACTACAACAGCACCTGCCGCCGCGAGGTCATGAAGTACACCGACGAGTGGGAGCGCATGACCCAGATGATGGGCTACTGGGTGGACATGCAGCAGCCCTACGTCACCTACGAGAACAAGTACATCGAGTCGCTCTGGCACCTGCTCAAGCAGCTCCACGAGCAGGGCCACCTCTACAAGGGCAAGACCATACAGCCCTACTCGCCCGCCGCGGGCACGGGCCTCTCCACCCACGAGCTCAACCAGCCCGGCTGCTACCGCGACGTGAGCGACACGACCGTCACCGCCCTCTTCGGCCAGCTCGACCCGCACGGCGCGCCCGTCCTCGAGCACGGCCTCCCCGTGAGTCTCATGGCCTGGACCACCACCCCGTGGACGCTACCCTCCAACACCGCCTGCGCCGTGGGGCAGAGCATCCTCTACGACTACGTGCAGACCTTCAACCCCTACACCGGCGAGGCGATTGTCGTCCTGCTGGCCGATGCCCGCCTGAAGGCCTACTTCCCCGAGGGGGGCGACGCGCTGGAGATGGTCGCCCCGCAGAAGGTGAATGCCCCGCTGCCCTGGCGCTTGCTCCGACAGGTGGAGGGGCGCGAGCTCGCCGGGATGCGCTACGCCCCGGTCTTCCCCTGGGTGAAGCCGCGGGGCAAGGCCTACGAGGTGATAGTGGCCGATTTCGTGACCACCGAGGACGGTACGGGCATCGTGCATATGGCCCCGACCTTCGGCGCGGACGATGCCCGGGCGGCCGCGCGGGAGGGCATCGTCGGCCTGACGCTGCAGACCCCGGAGGATGAGCAGGCGCCCATGGTGGACCGCCGGGGGCGCTTCACCCCGCTGGAGGACATGACCCCGGCCTTCGTGGAGCAGCACGTCGATGCGGAGCTGTACAAGCCGTGGGCGGGGCGCTTCGTCAAGGCCGTCTACGTGGCCGAGGACGACCCCATGGGCGGCGAGCTGGACGTGGACCTCTGTGTCGACCTCAAGCAGCGCGGCAAGGCCTTCAAAATCGCCAAGCACACCCACAGCTACCCCCACTGCTGGCGGACCGACAAGCCGGTGCTCTACTACCCGCTGGACTCCTGGTTCATCAAGACCACCGCCTTCAAGGAGCGCATGCTCGAGCTCAACGCCACCATCAACTGGAAGCCCGCCAGCACCGGCACGGGGCGCTTCGGGAAGTGGCTCGAGAACCTGGTGGACTGGAACCTCTCCCGCTCCCGCTACTGGGGTACGCCCCTGCCGATATGGGCCACCGACGACCGGGCCGAGATGCTCTGCATCGGCTCGCTTGAGGAGCTGAAGCGGGAGTGCGCGAAGGCCGTCGACGCTGGCCTCATGCCCGCCAACCCGCTGGAGAAGTTCGAGCCGGGCAACATGAGCCAGGAGAACTACGAGACCTTCGACCTCCACCGGCCCTACGTCGACAGCATCGTCCTGCTCTCCCCCAGCGGGAAGCCCATGCACCGCGAGCCAGACCTCATCGACGTGTGGTTCGACTCCGGGGCTATGCCCTACGCCCAGTGGCACTACCCCTTCGAGAACCAGGAAACTTTCAAGGCCCAGTTCCCGGCCTCCTTCATCGCGGAGGGCGTGGACCAGACCCGTGGCTGGTTCTTCACCCTGCATGCCATCGCCACCATGATCTCCGACAGCGTGGCCTTCGAGAACATCATCTCCAACGGCCTGGTCCTCGACAAGAATGGCAACAAGATGAGCAAGCGGCTCGGCAACGGGGTCGACCCCTTCGTCGAGATACGCAAGCACGGCCCCGACCCCATCCGTTGGTACATGATGACCAACTCGCAACCGTGGGAGAACCTCAAGTTCGACCTCGCCGGCGTGGAGGAGGTCGTGCGCAAGTTCTTCGGCACGCTCTACAACACCTACTCCTTCTTCGCACTCTACGCCAACGTCGATGGCTTCACGGGCGATGAGCCGCAGGTGCCCGTGGCCGAGCGGAGCGAGCTGGACCGCTGGCTGGTATCGCGCCTCAACACCCTTACCCAGGAGGTCGATGCGGCCTTCGCGGCCTTTGAGCCCACCCGGGCCGGGCGCGCCGTGCAGCACTTCGTCACCGAGGAGCTCTCCAACTGGTACGTGCGCCTCAACCGCAAGCGCTTCTGGGGCGGGGGCATGAACCCCGACAAGCTCGCGGCCTACCAGACCCTCTTCGCTGCGCTCCGGACCGTGGCCCAGCTCATGGCCCCCCTCGCGCCCTTCTACGCCGAGCGCCTCTACTGCGACCTCCACCCCCAGCAGGCCCAGCAGGAGGACTTCAGCGTGCACCTAGCCCTCTTCCCCACGGTGGACGAGCAGCTCATCGACGCGGACCTGGAGGAGCGGATGGACCTCGCCCAGCGCTTCACCTCCCTGGTGCTCGCCCTGCGGCGCAAGGTCTCCATCAAGGTTCGCCAACCCCTGGCGCGGATCATGATTCCCGTGTTGGACGAGCACTTCGCCCGCGCCGTCAGGGCCGTGGAGCCCATCATCCTCGCGGAGGTCAACGTCAAGGCCGTGGAGTACCTCAGCGCGGACAACACCGTGCTGGTCAAGCGGGTAAAGCCTGACTTCAAGGCCCTCGGTCCGAAGTTCGGCAAGGACATGAAGGCCGTGGCGGCCCACCTCACCGCCCTATCGCAGGAGGACATCGCCACCCTCGAGCGGGAGGGGGGCATCGACATCGCCCTGGGGGGCGTGCAGGGTAGGGTAGAGCTGGCCCAGGTCGAGATCGTGCCGGAGGACATCCCCGGCTGGCTCGTGGCCACCGACGGGGGGCTGACCATCGCCCTGGACGTGACCATCAGCCCCGAGCTCCGCGCCGAGGGCATCGCCCGCGAGGTGGTCAACAGGGTGCAGAACCTCCGCAAGGACACGGGCCTGGAGGTGACCGACCGGATACGCCTGTGGGTCTGCGACCCCGAGGGGGCAGAAGGCCTGGCCGCGAGGGCCGTGGCGCAGAATGGGGACTACATCCAGGGCCAGACGCTCGCCTCGACCCTCAGCCTGGTGGAGGAGCTACCCGCCGGTGCGAGCCGTGTCGCCATAGAGATTGAGGAGCTAGCCCAGCCGCTCCACGTAGCCCTGCAGAAAGAGGTATAGCCAATACAAAAGCCTAGTAGCGCAATGGACCAGACACCCCGCTATTCCGACGAGGAGCTGGAGGAGTTTAGAACGCTCATCCTCGGGAAGCTCAAGAAGGCGCAGGAGGACTACGAGATGCTCCGCAGCGCCCTCTCCATCAACTCCAACAACGAGGCCCTCGACACCTCCCCCACCTTCAAGCTCATGGAGGAGGGCACGGCCACCTTCACCAAGGAGGAGGCCCATCGCCTCGCCCAGCGGCAGCTCCGCTTCATAACCCACCTCGAGCGGGCGCTCCAGCGTATAGACCTCAAGACCTACGGCATCTGCCGGGTGACCGGCCAGCTCATATCCAAGGAGCGGCTACGGGCCGTGCCCCACGCTACGCTCTCCATAGAGGCCAAGAACCGGCTCAACAGCTAGCGCATGCCACAGCAGCCAAGAACGGCCAAAGAGGTCGCCAAGTGGCGATGGCGCGTACTCGCCCTCGTCCTTGCCCTCGTGCTGGCCGACCAGGTGCTCAAGGTCTGGATCAAAACCCACATGTTCATCGGCCAGGACATCGGCCTCATCGGCCAGTGGGCACGCATCCACTTCGTGGAGAACAACGGCATCGCCTTCGGGATGGAGCTCGCCGGAACCGCCGGGAAGCTCCTCCTCTCCTGCCTGCGGATAGGCATGGTGCTCATGCTCGTGTACGTGGTGCACCGCATGCTGAAGGCCCGGCAGTTTACCCCCGGCCTACTCCTGCCCCTGGCCTGCATCATCGCCGGGGCGCTGGGCAACATCATCGACGGCAGCCTTTACGGCCTCCTCTTCTCCTCCAGCCAGCCCTATATCGATGCCACCGGCCAGCTCATACGCCCCGTGGCCACCTTCCTACCCCCCGAGGGGGGCTACGCGCCCCTCTTCTTCGGGCGTGTCGTCGACATGTTCTACTTCCCCCTCTTCTCCTTCGTATGGCCGACGTGGGTGCCACTCGTCGGCGGGCAGAACTTCCTCTTCTTCAACGCGATATTCAACATTGCGGATGCCGCCATCACCTGCGCGGTCTTCTACCTCATCCTCTTTCAGCGCAGGGCGGTGCTGGCCAAGGCCAAGTAGTCCGCCACCAAGAGAGGGGGCATAACCTTTTCAACGCGAGCAAGACAATGAAAAAAGGGAAAATCATCCTACTGGTAGTCCTTGGTCTCCTCCTGGTGCTGGGGATATCCATCTACAGCATGGTCACCTCGGCCTACAACGGGGCCATAGAGCGTGACGTCGCCATCAACCAGCAGTGGGCCAACGTGGAGAACGTCTACCAGCGTCGCATGGACCTCATCCCCAACCTGGTAGCCACGGTGAAGGGGGCTGCCGACTACGAGAAGAGCACGCTCACCGGCGTGGTCGAGGCGCGGGCCAAGGCCACCCAGGTAACGCTGAAGACCTCGGATGGGCAGCTCAGCGAGGCGGACCGGGCGGCCTACATGCAGGCCCAGTCGGAGCTGTCCTCCTCCCTGGCCCGCCTCCTGGTGTCGGTGGAGCGATACCCGCAGCTGCAGGCCACCCAGCAGTTCCGCGACCTGATGGTGCAGCTGGAGGGCTCGGAGAACCGCATCGCGGTGGAGCGGCGCAAGTACAACGCCGCGGTGGGCGACTACAACCTCTTCGTGCGGCACTTCCCCAATAGCGTCCTGATGGGCATGTTTGGCTTCGCGCCGCGCGCCGAGTTCAAGGCGGATGCGGGGGCGGATAAAGTCCCGGAGGTCGAGCTCTAGGACCTATGTCTTAGCCATATGCCTGACATTCAGAGCCTGAGCTTCGCCTTTTCGCCCTGTCCGAACGATACGTTCATCTTCGCCGCCATGGTCAAGGGCTACCTTGGCCATGGCGCCATTTCGCCCCCCGCCCTGCTGGATATCGAGGAGCTGAACCAGGTGGCGGGCCGACGCACCCATGATGTGGTGAAGGTGAGCGTGGCCGCCTACCCACAATTCGCGGAGGACTACCAGATTCTGCCCAGCGGGGCCGCGCTGGGTCTGAATGTTGGGCCCCTGCTCGTACGGGCAAAGACCGCTCCGCCGAGCCCGCCGGAAGGGGCCGCCATTCTCATCCCGGGCGAGCGCACCACGGCAAATCTGCTGCTGAAGGAATTCTACCCGCATATAGCGGGGCGCACTCCCACGCTCTTCTCGGAGATTATCCCCGCAATTCAGACGGGAAAATGCCAGTACGGCCTACTCATCCACGAGGGACGCTTTACCTATCAGAGTTCTGGCTTAGAGCTAGTTGCAGACCTCGGCAAGCTCTGGACTGAGCGCTATGGCCTCCCCATACCGCTGGGTGTAATCTGCGCGCGGCGCGACCTTCCCGAGGGCTTGAAGCAGCAGCTCGCCCAGCGCATTCGGGAGAGCATCCGCTACGCGCGGGCGCATCTGGAGGAGGTGCGGGACTACGTCGCCCAGCACGCGCAGGAGCTATCGCCTGAGGTGCAGGCGCAGCATATCGAGCTGTATGTCAATGACTTCTCGCTGGACCTAGGGCCGACAGGGCGACGGGCCATAGAGCGACTCCTGCACGTCGCGGGCTTCGCTGGCGAGGGCTATATACTTTAGCCCTTGATTATCAGCTAGTCGCGTCGGCCAAGGAAGCGTAGCAGGAAGAGGAAGAGGTTGATGAAATCGAGGTACAGCGAGAGCGAACCCATGAGCGCCACCTTCTGGGATGTCTCATCCACTGTATCGACTTTACCCAGCATCCCCTTGATTTTGTTCACATCGTAGGCCGTGAGCCCTGTGAAGAGCAGCACGCCGATGCCCGAGATGATGTAGCCGAAGGTGGAGCTCTTCAGGAAGAGGTTGACCACAGTGGCGATGACCAGGCCCACGAGCGCCATGCTGAGTATGGCGCCCATCCGGCTGAGGTCGGCCTTCGTCGTGTAGCCCACCAGGGCCATGGCGCCGAACATCCCGCCGCTGATGAAGAAGGTGCTCGCGATGGATGCGCCCGTGTAGATGAGGAATATGGGGCTGATTACCAACCCGTTGAGCGCGGAGTATCCGATGAAGCAAAGCGTCGCTGTGAAGAAGCTCATCTTCGTGATGCGGCTCGTGAGCACCATGACCAGCACGAACTCCGCGATGATGAGGCCCCAGAATAGGAAGCGATGCTGCACCAGCGCGTAGACGTAGCCATCGCTTGCGGCGATGTAGGCCACCAGGCCGGTGAGGCCGAGCGCGGCGGCCATCCAGGTGAATACGGAGCGCATGAGGGCGGATGAGGCCTCGGCGCTGATGCTACTTATCAGCCCTTGGGCTGTGCTGTGCTCGTGTGAATGCATAATTCTATCTTTAATGCTAGAAACGATGAAGCGCGAGGAAGGTTTGCTGTGGCCACTCCCCGCGCAGCTCCTCGATGTTTGGTAGGGTAGGGCGACTTGGCGCAAAAACGAATGGCTCCTACCGGGGTAGAAGCCATTCGCGCTGGGAGGTACCTAGCGGAGTCGAACCGCTGTACTCGGTTTTGCAGACCGATGCCTAACCACTCGGCCAAGGTACCCTACGTGGGTAACGCCGCAAAGGTAGGACTATTTTCTGATATACAAAACGCGGCGATGGCATGGCCCGCTTGGTATCCCCCTGCGCTGCAACTCGGTGGAATGGGCCAATCGGGGCGTTGCGATGGTTTGAACACTTGCGCCGCGCCGCTGTTCCCCCATGGAACACCGAGATTGGTGTATCGCAACAGTAAACAGGCTAACTACCATGACAATAGACAAGCATTTGCATCTAGTCCAGGCCCTATTCCTCCTCCTGTTCTCCGCGCCCCTGTCGGCGTGCGGGGCGGGCCGGGGCAACTCCCATCACCATCACGAGCACGAATCGCACAGCCATGAGCCGCGGAAGAAGGTGAAGTGGGTGCGCGAGCTGAACCCGATGCAGGAGGCCGTAACGCAGCGCGCGGCGACCGAGCCCCCCTTCTCCGGCAAGTACTACCGGCACAACGAGACGGGCACCTACAACTGCGTGGTGTGCGACGCACCCCTGTTCTCGTCGGATGACAAATTCCACTCGGAGTGCGGCTGGCCCGCCTTCAGCGAGGAGATGCTGAGCGGGGCGGTGACCCGGCATGTGGACAGGAGCCACGGGATGGTGCGCACGGAGGTCCGCTGCGCCAAGTGCGGGGCGCACCTGGGCCACCTGTTCGACGATGGGCCTGGCCCGAACCACCAGCGCTTCTGCATCAACTCCGCCTCCCTGCACTTCGACTCGCCCGACGGGGAGAAGAAGGAGGATTCGCATAGGCACTAGCGACGGATTGCGGGCTTCGTGTTCGCCCATGCTCGCACCGACAGGCCATCCCCGGCTTGTCGGTGCTTTTTGTTTGCCCCGGCCTACGCCCTATGCCCAGCGGCAGCCCGCCGTCTAGGCGATTCTCAGGCGCATCCGGACGCTCTCCCGCTCGAGGGGTGCCTGATGCTGCAGGCGGCGTAGCACCTGGGCGGTGAGGTAGACCTCCAGCGCCCCCTGCCGACCGATGCGCTCCCACTCCTCGCGCTCCTGGCTCCAGAACAGGGTGTGGATGTCGCTCCCGTCCATCCAGGCGTAGGGGAGCTCTATGCCTAGGGTCATGGCCAGCAGCTCGAGGCCCACGTAGCTGCGCCGTCCGCCCCCGTGTCGCCAGAGCTCAAGGGTGTCGAGGTGGGGCAGCTCCCAGGGCTTCATGCCGACGATGTTCATGACTTCGGGAAGCTCCAATTCCCTGGCCACCAGCCGCTTGCTCAGGTAGGGGAAGTCGAAGGATTTACCGTTGTGCGAGCAGATACGCAGCCTGCGCTTGCTCTTGGTGAGGCTCTTGACCACCCGGAGGAACTCCCCGAGGATGGCGGCCTCGTCCCCGACCCACGAGCTGATGCGGAACTCCTCCTGCGGCCCATCCTCGAGGTGGTAGCCCAGCGACATGCCCACGACCTGGCCGAACTCCGCGTAGAGGGCCGCGCGTCCGAAGTCGGGCTGCTCCTCCCGCCAGGCGTTCCACTCGCCCCACAGCCGCTGGTAGCCTGGTGGGGCCTCCTCCAGCGTCCGATACCGCCCGGCTGTGGCCAGCTCTAGGTAGAGAACGTCTCTCACGGCCTTGTCGTCTTAGGGTGCTAGGCGCTCGATGCTCCACGCGTTGTTGAAGAGCGTGTACTGCAGCCTGTCGTGCAGACGGTTCGGGCGGCCCTGCCAGAACTCGAGCACCTCGGGTACGAGGCAGTAGCCGCCCCAGTTGGTCGGGCGGGGTATTTCCTGCTCGTTGTACTCCTCCTGGAAGTCGGCCTGGAGCTTGTCGAGGTACTTGCGGCTGGGGATGGTCTGGCTCTGGGGGCTGGCCCAGGCTCCGAGCTGGCTCTGGGGGTCGCGCTGGGCGAAGTAGCGGTCGTTCAGCTCGTCGCTCAGCCGCTGGGCCTGCCCCTCCACGCGCGCCTGCCGCTCGAGCGTGGGCCAGTAGAATACCGCGGAGGCGTAGGGGTTCTGCAGGAGCTGCACGCCCTTCTTGCTCTCGTAGTTGGTGAAGAAGTACAGGCCCTTCTCGTCGAGCCGCTTGAGCAGCACGATGCGCGAGCTGACCCTCCCCTGGAAGGTGCTGGTGGACAGGCACATGGCCGTGGGCGTGGCCTCCGGCAGCGCGATGGCCTCCTCGATCCAGTCCGCGAGCTGCTCTAGGGGATTGGCCTTCACCTCGGTTTCGGACAGGGCCTCGCTGCCGAAATCCACCGGAACGCTTGTGTAGTCCTCACCTCGCATGATGCAGCCTCCTGTATCGTTACTAATCTGTGCGAAGGTAAAAAAGAATCTTTGGAATATCAAATTCCGGGTCTTCGTCGAAGTGTGTACTCTCCTCCAAAAATAAGGAATTTCACTATGAATCTAGCTCAACTAATACTCCAATTCTACGCATTGCGCAGGTCTAGAGCCATTGCCTCGGTGGCGGCAGATCTGTACATCTTCCTTCTGCATGAGTGCGATAAGGCCGGGGGAGAAAATCCGCTATGCTTCAATGATGAGTATGTTATGGGCTGCTTGACCTTCAGCAAGCATCGCTTGCGCAAGGCGCGCATCATCCTCTTCGAGGAGGGGTTGCTGAACTTTAACGTGGGAAACGGCTCAAATTGTACCATCTACCAGCTAACCACGGTGCAGCTCAAGGAAGTGCCCAAGCTCCCAACGCGCCACGGGGAGCAACCCGAGGATTATGATGTACGTAGCAGCATGGCCAAATCGCAGCAGGATGGTGCTGCACCAGATGGGGATGCTGAGGAGGCAGAGGATGCGATTACGAAGACCTTCCCTGGGGTCATGCCCCTGGAATACGATGAGGTGGTCACGCTCTTCCGTGAGCACTGCCCCCGTCTCAACCCGAAAATCCGGAAGAATGCGCAATCCGTGGAGAACGTCCGGCTACGGCTGCAGCTACTTGCCCAGGGGGCTGCCGACCGCGACGCCATCCGGGGCAAGCTGGTGAAGAGCTTTGCCACCCTGAACCAGATAGAATACCTATGCGGACAGAATGACAAGCATTGGAAAGCCACCTTTAACTGGATTTTCAACCCTGAGAAGCAGGTCTTTGAAAAGCTGGCCAAAGGGACTCTATTCGCCAGGGAGGCGGACAGCCCCCCCACAGCTGAAGTGCCGAAAGACTACAGCATGGAGGGTTTTCAACGCGAAATAGCGCAGATAGAGGCCATGCGCGCACAGGGTAGCCGAGCGCAACAAGGTGCGACGGCTAACCAAAATTCAGCTCTCCATGTCTAGGGTGCCATTTTCAGATACTAATCGGACTGGCTTGCTGGGGCTGGATTTCCGGCCGGAGATAATCCGTAAGCAGCTGATGTATTACCTCCAGCGTCTGATCATTTCCCGGCATCCATCATGGGGCTATCTCCAGCGCGCGGAAAACGAATCGCTACTGGACTATTTGGCCGGATACCTCTGCGCGCCCAAGCAGCACCAATGCAGCCTACTCGTAAGCGCAGGGGTTGGTACCGGCAAGAGCACCATCGCGCAGGCGCTCTACGAGGTGCTATACCACTCACCACGCATAGCATCGCTCATAGAGAAGCACGGGCGGGATTACAACACGCATAGCATCCTATGCCTGGCCAACGCGGAGAGCTTGCCAAGCATGCTAAATCCCGAAGACTTCAATAGCCGAAGCGGGGATTTCTTCCGCATCTGCACCTGCGATATTCTTATCCTCGATGATCTGGGGGTTGAGCCCGTGGCCATCAAGCACTTTGGTACTGAGTGGAGGCTGGCCGAGCGGATAATCTCGATGCGCTACGATAGGATGCGCCCCACGATAATCACCACGAATCTAACCCCCATGGAAATTGAGGAGCGCTACGGCTCCCGCATGTTCGACCGTATGATGGAGCTCTACAATTTCTTCCCCCTGGGACAAGGGAGCTTTCGTAGCAAGATCGCCTGCAGCTATTCGCCAGGGCGCGAGATGGAGGTTCGACCCTCTTTGACCTCTCCGGAGTTCCTCGAATCTTAAACCGTAACCTATCAGGACTTGCAACATGGGTAAGCTAACGGATAGCAATCACAATGGGATGGTTAGCAAGCGCGAGTATACGCAGCGCTTCCTTTCGAATTGGAGCGCCACAAAGGCATCACGCTGGTTCAACCGGCATGTTCATTCCAACCCTGTGCTGATGAGGTGTCTCCGGGATTTGGGCTACCACGAGAACATGCGTCTGCTCACGCCGGAAATGGTGCATCTAATCCAATGGCGGGACTATCTCCGAGAGGAGCTTGAATGCGAGGATTTTCATAGCGATACCACCCTTCTTCTTCTCAAAATTTCTCGTCTGGTAGAGGAGCTCGACCAACGCTGCGCACGGATAGAGCAAGCCATTGCCAGCTATGAACCCTCGGATGACTACCTAGATATAGTAGAGCTTTCCAAGTTGCTGAAGATGAACCATCTGAGCATATACAATTGGGTAAGCAAGGGGAAAATCCCCTTTACGAAGATAAATGGTCATCTACTTTTCAAACGCTCGGCGATTGATGATTTCATGCAGCAACATGCAGGTGGAACGAAGTATGATTCCTAGCCACCTGCCGCGCATGGTATTTTTCTAACCCTATAAATATTTGGACTATGGCAATGCAAGAGGACTACGTGCTGGTGCTGCAGGAGCGGGAGGGC